>ERZ1023822.461-NODE-461-length-10165-cov-31.265084_pt1 | contig 10165 bp, 4 predicted proteins | sample MGYA00380379_ERZ1023822 | MGnify/ENA primary metagenome ERZ1023822 (study PRJEB33179, sample SAMN07448988) | human gut metagenome | biome: Human-gut; feature: Human associated habitat; material: Faeces | host: Homo sapiens | place: India: Bhopal | collected... | reverse complement strand
AACAAGGGTGAGTCAAGAGTCAAAGACTTTTGATTCACCCTTTATCTTTATTATAAAATGATTTCCAACAGACTAATCTAATCCCACAGACACTTGTCCAATTCTGCACAAATAGCATCTTTCTGTAAATGCTGACCAATAAAGACAATCTTAATCATACGGTCGCCAACCTCAGGATCCCATTCCTTTCGAAGTTGTTCTTCTCGCTGAAGAAGCTCTTCCAACTGATCCTTAGGCATTGTAGCCAACCATTGTCCAGCCTGCTTAACAGTTTTCTGCTTACCAGCCTGTTCAAAGACATAACACATATCTTTTTCGTCAGCAAAATAGCAGATACCTTTAGCTCTTACAACATCGCGAGGCCATTTTCTGGCGACAAACTCATCAAACAAACTCAAGTCGAATGGCTTACGGCTGTAATAAACGAATGTTCCAATGCCATACTCTTCAGCTTCACCTTCCTCATGGTCGTGATCATGATGGTGGTGATGCTCGTGACCATGGTGATGTTCATGCTCGTCTTCATGATGGTGGTGATGATGCTCATGCTCGTCGTGATCTTCTTCATCATGATGTTCATGATCATCTTCATCATGATGATGTTCATCTTCTTCCTTTCCATTACGCTCAGCTTCGATTTCCTGTATCCAACCAGCAGAAGTAGCAACAGTATTCCAATCAAACTTTTTAGTATTGACGATTTTATCCAAATCTACATCACCATAATTGCATTCAAAGATTTCTGCCTTAGGTTGGATAGCACGAATGATCTGTTTCAGTTTCTCCAACTCCTTTGGTTCAACCTCAGCAGCCTTATTCAAAAGGATAATATTACAGAACTCGATTTGCTGAATAACCAATGAAGCCAAATCCTCCTCATCGATATTATCCTTCATCAGATCATCGCCATTAGCAAATTCATCTTTCATACGGAGAGCATCCACTACCGTAACGATACTATCGAGACGGAGCACACCATTTTTGATATATTCTGGACCTAAAGAAGGAATAGAACAAATGGTCTGGGCAATAGGAGCAGGTTCGCAGATTCCACTGGCCTCGATAACGATATAGTCGAATTTCTTCATATCAGCAATCTCTTTCAGCTGCTCAACCAAGTCCATTTTCAAAGTACAGCAGATACAACCATTCTGAAGTGCAACAAGAGAATCATCTTTCTGACCTACAACACCACCTTTTTCAATCAAGGCTGCATCAATATTTACTTCGCCAATATCATTTACAATAACAGCGAATTTAATACCCTTTTTATTTCCCAATATTCTATTGAGCAATGTGGTTTTACCGCTGCCAAGATAACCTGTCAGCAATAATACTGGTAATTCCTTTGTTTTCATTCTTATATAATTTAAATTTCTTGTCATATAAACAACAAATAGTGTGCCACTAAATATAAAAAACCGGAGACCTTGGCTTTTCATGCCAAAAAGTCTCCGGTTTTAACTTATATTTATTTTAGAAAATTTTGATTACTCTTATTTTCTGAAATTTTCAAGACCTCTGTTCAAGAAATCCAAATATGCAGGAACATCTTCCTTATAGCTGAAAGAAGCGGTAAGAGGATTACCCTCATCATCTACTGCCACATAGAAAGGCTGCGCATTGGCACCAAACTTACTTGCCTGCAAGTAACTCCATTTATCTCCAACAGTTCTTAAAGTCCTCTTCTCTCCGTTGAAAGTAACTTCCATCGGTTCTGGAAGAGGAGTCTTATCATCCACATAAAGAGAAATCAGAACATAATCCTTGGACAACTTATCTGCCACAGAAGGATCAGTCCAAACAGCAGCCTCCATCTTACGGCAGTTAACACAACCAAATCCGGTAAAGTCGATCAAAACAGGTTTTCCAGACGCCTTAGCAGCAGCCATACCTAATTCATAATCCTTATATGCAGGCTCTACAGTCTTTGTATTGAGATTGAAATCCTGTGTATTGACAGGTGGAGCAAAAGCACTTACTGCCTTACATGGAGCACCCCAGAGACCAGGAATCATATAGATGGCAAATGCAAGAGAGCAAAGACCGAGCATGATGCAAGGAACAGGCATTGGCTTATTGATATCGCCACCGATAGCATCTACCTGGAACTTTAGTTTACCGATAAGATACAATCCTAATGCTGCAAAAATAACAATCCACAAGCACAAGAACACCTCACGGTCAAGAATATGCCAACCATAAGCGAGATCGGCTACAGAGAGGAACTTCAAAGAGAATGCCAACTCTACGAAACCAAGCACAACCTTGATAGTCTCCATCCAAGAACCTGACTTTGGAGCAGACTTCAACCATGATGGGAACAATGCAAACAAGGTAAATGGCAAAGCAAGAGCAATGGCAAAACCGAACATACCGATGGTTGGAGCCAACCAATCACCTGATGTTACAGTCTGAACCAAAAGCAAACCGATAATAGGAGCAGTACAAGAGAATGATACCAATACAAGTGTAAATGCCATCAGGAAGATAGAAATCAGACCTGTAGTATTGGAAGCCTTGTTGTCAACAGCATTTCCCCAACGGTCTGGCAACTTAATTTCAAACCAACCGAAGAAAGAGAAAGCAAAGACTGCCAGCATCAGGAACAATATAATATTGAACACAGCACTTGTTGACAACTCATTGAGTTTACTTGGACCAAAGATGGCAGTAATAATCAAGCCAAGAGCGAGATAAATGACAACAATAGACAAACCATAAGTAACCGCATCACGAATACCTTTCTTCTTGTCATTCTTTGCTCTTTTCAGGAAGAAACTTACCGTCATAGGAATAATAGGCCAGATACAAGGCATAACAAGTGCCAGCAATCCACCTACTAACCCCATGATGAAAATATAGAAAAGTGAATGATTTGCGATATCATTATTGCCTCCAAAAGCCTGAAGTTCCTTCACTACCGGTTTCCAGAGTTCCTTAGCATCCATAGTCTGAAGGGTAGAGGAAAGAGCAGCAGAATCCAAAGCCTGGGTGCTATCTACAGCATTTGCATTCAACTTAGCCAGAGAATCTGCCTTTGCCTTAGCCAGCGCAGCTGGATCTAATTGATCCTCTTTCTGTGCCTTTTCCTCCTTGGCAGCTTTGCTATCTACAGCAGGAGACTTACCACTTCCCTTGAAGGTTGCTTCACTTGGAGGCATACAGTTCTGATCGTTGCATGCGCCATATTCTACATATACGTCAATATGGTAATCAGGCTTTGTGAATTTGATTTTCTGAACGAAAGTAACGCTTCCCTCAAAGTAGCGCAATTTCATACCAAAAAGATTATCAAACTTGGAAATTTCATTGCCTCGTGGCTGCAACTTTCCTACAGCTTCAGCACCATCCATCTTATTGACATTGAAGGATGCTGAAATAGGTCCATCACCACCTAAGCCTGTTGAATAAACGTGCCAACCTGGTTGAATCTTACCAGTAAACACAATCTCTGCCTCAGGCGTACCATTTGTTTTCAATGAACTGGTAAATTTTACCGGATTCATCATCTGAGCTTGCGCAAACAGTACTACCATGAGTAACTGAAGAATTACTAATGCTTTTTTCATATTTTTCTGTCTGTTCATTATTTACACTGCAAAGATAGACAAAATAGTTAATATTCTTGCATAAAATATAACATAATATGCAATATCTAACATTATTTTTAAAATTGAGTTTAAATTAATACGTATCCATAGGAAGAAAAGGGTACTCTGACAAGCAAGTTTTAAGAGAAATTAAACATTTACTTGTCAGAGATTATCAATTACATTATTTACAAAGAGTCTTATAAGGACATAATTCACAGCGTTCTTTTTTCTCTGTAGGAGCAAATTGCGAATTCGGATCAAATATATCTGAAATCAGATGATTTAAACCTGCGAAGAATTTCTCCTTATAAAGCGAAACGTCTGAAATATATTCTTTTCCAAACTTCAATGTTGGCTCATAACCGCTTGCTCCAGATTGCTGAATAAACAAGAGGCCAGGGCTTACTGACTCATTGGCAGGATTGAGTTTCTTGCTCTGCTTGACAATATACGAATACAACATAGCCTGCAGATAATAATCTGTATGTTTGTCAAGTTCATTTGGATCAAACAGACTCTCCACAACTTTAGGTAAAGAAGAAGGAATACGTCCTGTTTTATAATCTATCACCCTGATACGTTCACCAAGAATACTATGATCAGAACTTTCAGAAGCCGAAACTTCATCAAGTCTGTCTATGAATCCGCCCAATCTCAAATTCTTTGTACCAGAAGGAGTAGAGAATTCAAAAGTATTTTCTACCTTTATCTCCAAACCTTTGATAGTAAAAGGAGCCAGTTTTATATCAATATACAGCAATTGTTTCAAATAATTGGTAATTACTTCACGATTGATCAGCTGCAAACCATTATATTGAGGAGATTTTTTCTGATCCTTGATTTTGAACAGTTCTTCCTTAAAAGCCTGATCGACCAGTCTGTAAAGCAAGCTCTCATCTTTTATCGCATTCTGAATATCTCCTTTGTTAATAACGATAGGTCTGATCAGGGATTTTTCCCCATCAGTTCCAATCTTAATATCAGAACTACTTGCGAATTTCAAATAAAACAACTGAGCTGCTCTATGGAAAATATTTCCAAACATTCTATTGTCCATTTCATCCTCCAGTTCTTCCGGCTCTCGAATACTCAAAATATATTTATAATAGAAGCTCTTAGCGCATCTCAGGTAAGTATTGAGGAAAGTAGGAGTTATCAGACGAGGCTTATCTAAGATTTCCATCATCTGAGGTGTTTTAACTATAACTTCCGCTTTATGAGTTTCAACATTTTGACCAGAGACTATCGTTTTGCGACTTATCACGTGTTTACTTTCCACCAAGAGTTGGAGCATGAAACGGCTCATTTCACCGGTATGTCCTTCATCTGTAGAACTGTTGTAGCAAAGAGTTACATCCTGTGCTCTTTGAATCAGTCGGTAAAAATAATAGGCAAAAATAGCCACTTTATTATCGATAGTAGTCAGACCATGAGCCTTACGGATGGAGTAGGGAATAAACGAAGAATCATTGACACCTTTCGGCAAATTACCTTCGTTACATGACAACACGAGAATATGGTCGAAGTCCAAATTTCTGGTTTCCAATACACCCATAATTTGAACTCCTATGACCGGTTCTCCATGAAAAGGCACATTTGTGTTTTGGAAAAGTTGCTGAATAAGACGTTGCAGGGTCATTATGTCGATATCCAAATCGCCAGATTCAATCAAACATTTCAATCTATTAATTAAGGTATAAGTTCTGAAGAGAGATTCTTGAAACAAGGAATCCTCCCCATCATTTGCATGAGAACCTATAAGTCTGAGAATGTTAACCAGATAACCGACCAAAGCCAGGCATCTATTTTCAGAGGCTTCCAAATCGGCGAACATCATATTCATACCTTCATCTTCCTCTGTACACAGTACATCCCTGTCAAGAAAGTAAAGTTTCTGTTCTTCTATTTTATGGAGAAGATCCTGATAATTTGAGCTGATATACTTAGCATAAGGATGGCGTAATGCCTTGACCACATAATGCAGACGAAAAGCGGTAGAACCCTTGACACTTCCTATCGTCTGAAGATTGATTAATTGCATGATCAGACTGAAAAAAGGAGTCTGCTTAAGCGGATAGCCTAAGGTAATATTCACATGACTGTCAATTTCTGTAGGCAAGGAATGAATCACGGTAGAAAGCAAGTTTTCATCAGCTAACACGATAGCAGTTTTGCGGCCAGTCTGATAGCGTGGAACCAGATTTCCATGATCATCCTCAACCTTTTCCATCAACCAATCATTTACGTATCTTGCCTGAATATTCTCAGTTGCAGCATTGATATACGTAATCTTCTTTTTGGAGTTCAGATTATTATAGATACTGTTTTGAAGCGAAGGTTCAGACAACTTGTTGCCGAAAAGTTTCAGATATTGATTGATATAGACACCCGCTTCATTTTTATTCTGACCAACATAATATTTGTCATAATCCCAGTAAAAATGACAAGAAGCATCCTGCTTGATACGCCTGTAAAGGGCAGTTTCTACTTGCTGCATCATGTTGAATCCCACAAACAAGTAGGTATCATAACGCAGGTTCAAAGTATCAGCCTCAATCACATGGCGGTATAAAGCGCCTTCATAGGCAAGTCCCTGACTTGCCAATCGTTGATTGAAATCCGTATAAATATCATACAAATTATTCCACAAAGCCATGAAACGGCGTTTTAATTCTGTGTTCTGAGTATCCTTGAAATTACCAAAGAATTTCTTCAGAATTCTTCTCTTATCTTCATCAAGATAACTGTCATCATCCAATTCATGAAGATCAGCAATATTGATAAAAATCTTCCTTGCATCACCAAGATTTTTATCCAGGTCATCAAAATCAGCCAACAGAAGTTGCCCCCAACCATAAAAATGATCGAGCGTTTCGTCAACCCCTGTGCATTTCACAAACGACTTGTGCAAATCACAGATTAGTTTGATCGGGTCTGCCAGTTGTAAAGAAGTATTCTGGAGAAACATATCACTAATTGTCATGTAATTAGGGCTCCAAAATGGTTTCTGTACGATTTTCATCAGCTCTTCATTTAAGAAAAGGCTGGCACGTTTATTTGGGAAAACGACCATGATGCGACTTAAGTCAGTACCATAATCTCTAATGATATCTTCAGCAACGTATTTTAGAAATGATTTCATTGTAAATTTCAAACAAAATTATTAAACAAATTAATCTTCAAGAACAACATTCTCCACCTTATTAGGATAAACGTACCACAGATAGCCCTTGACGCAGGAATATCCCATACCCTTGAGTTGTGACATATATTGCCTTACCTGATCATGATATTCAGCATGAGGTTTACCGAACTTGAAGTCAATCACGATAATCTCGTTTTCTCCTACAAGAACACGGTCCGGACGATCCTGGCAAACCTTTCCATCCTTATCCAAATAGAGGATACTGGTTTCATTCAGTACTTTCCATTTATCAGAGAACCACTCACTGACAAGCGGACTATTCAGTCGAGCACGCAACATTTTTTCGATTTTTTCCTTCGAAATATTTTCATCATAAAGCACACCATCAAGTTCAAGTTGCTTCAACACCGACTCAACATCATCCTTTGTCTTTATCTTTGAAAACAATTCATGAAGAACCGTTCCGATTTTGATATAGAACTTCTGCTGTTCCTCGGACTCATCACCATGCATAAAGAATTCACTCTGCAGGCTTGGTTTAAAGGAATATAAATCAGACTTCACTTTTATCTGAATAGGCAAGTCTGCAGATTTTTGCATAAAGACATTCTTATTTTCGGCAAACGCCTCCTCTTTGGAAGAAGCATCTATCTCTCCATATTCGAAGTAAACATCATCGGTTTTCTTGTCAGTTCCATTTCCTTGAAATTCGAGAGTCTGTTCCTCATACTGGTCAGAAGCATTCTGGGCATTCAATGTATTGTAAACTGCTTCCAGACTATCTTCGATGATAAAACTTCTCTGCGTAGCTGCACCTCGCTTACCATATACAAACAGATTTTTACCAGCTCGTGTGAATCCTACATATAGCAAATTCAAATTATCAACCATATTCTGCAAATGTTCCTGATAGTAATCTTTCTCATAAATACTACCAACCATTTTCTTTGCAGAAAAATCGACAGGCACCAAAGGAAGTTCGTTGAATGGTGCAACCTGAGGCGTACACCAAATCGTATCAGTCTTCTCTAACGCCCAATCACAGAAAGGCATGATGACATTGTCAAACTCCAGACCTTTACTTTTATGAATGGACAAAAGCCTGATTCCGTCAGCCTTATCACTATGAATGCTTTTAGAGTGAATATTCTCATCCCATTCATTCAAGAAATCATCTATATCACCACCATTATCTGAGAGATAAGAAGCCAACTGATCATAGAATGCACTTACGTATGAACTTTGTTGAGAGAGCGTTTCTATTTCTCCCAATTTAAAGTAAGTGTAAAGGGACTCTGTCAAATCCAAAAGCGGCTTTTGCAAATAAAGTTCTCTTTCTTCCAAGAATTTTTCTGCTATTTGCTTGTTTTCCAGATATTTCATGCAGAACTTCATCAAGCCAGCCTTAGCTATATCATCATTCGGATGAGCCAGACACCGAAGAGCAGTAACCATCACATTCACGGCCTGAGAGGCATCCAGTCTGAAAGCCTCATCAGAAACCAAAGGCAATGGAGTCGCACTATTAGCCATCAGATAATCAGCAATATTCTGTATGGTCTTATTGCTTCTCACCAATATGGCAATATTCTTATATTTTACTCCCGCCTCTACAAGTTCGTTGATGGTATCTAAAATCATACCCATCATCTTGTCCTGATAGTTTTCAGAATTCTCATCTTCTTTGATACCCTTCTGTCCCAAGAGATTAATCCTCACATAGCCACATGCAGTTTTTTTCTGAGGCACACGTTGCCTTACATCACTATAAGCCTTCTTGAGTTGAGCTGCACTGGAGCCATCGGAATCAGAGTCGGAGCCAGAACCAGAGTCAGTGAAAGTATGAGGTAAATCTTTATCCGTTATGGCCTGATATTCTTTTTCTGCAGCAGCTTCGAAGAAAGCGTTATTGAAATCTACGATATTCCTGTCTGAGCGATAATTGTGAGAGAGTGACTCAATTTGAATTGTATAATTAGATGGAAACTCAGATTCAATATTATTAAGCAGACGCCAATCACCAGAACGCCATCTGTAAATACTCTGTTTCACATCGCCTACTATTAAATTTCCTGCATTCTGGTGACTCATTGTCTCCTGTAATAGCACCTTGAAGTTTTTCCACTGCACAGTACTGGTATCTTGAAACTCATCGATCATGACATGCTCCAACTGAGAACCGATTTTCTCAAAGATGAAAGGGGAGTCTTCATCCTGAATCAAAGAATGAAGAAGAGTCTGAGTATCGCTAAGCAAAAAACGGTTGGCATCTCTGTTCATTTCTCTGACTCTCTTTTCAATACTTCCCAAAAGACGTAATTGATTCAGATGGCGCAAAGTAAGATCACAACTTTTATATATACGCAATAACTTGGGTCTTGAAGTTTCTGAATAATGAAGCAGTTGGAAAAGTTGGGAAACCACTAAGTCATACGCAGGTTTACCAGCCTGAGCGTCAGACTTTTTGACCCAGGATTCTTCGCTATCCAGACATTTTACCAATGTAGCATTTTGCAAATCATCATCATTGAATTTACCGTTTTTCAATTTGGAAAAGTAACTCCATATACCTCTGGTCTTATTTTGAAAGTCATCTGCCGAAAGTCCGTTTTCATCCAATGCGTCAAAAAAGGTAGCCGCAATCTGGTCAAAATGCTCTTTAGCTTCAGCTTGCATTTTCCTCAATTTTGAAGAAAAAGCCTCGAAAAAGCCATCTTTTTCAATACAATTATTCAGCGCATCAGCATGATCCTTATAAAAATCCTTGAATATATTCCGTCCAAAAGCTTTTATTTGAGAAATCACATTCCAGTTTTTGTCATCTGCAATATTTTCCTTAATATAATCCATAATCCAAAAGAGAAGCTTGTCTGTCATCTGAAGTTCTTCGATTAATTCATCTACAGCCTGTTCTTCTATCTGGACATCATTAAGACCAATTCTCAAATTAGCGGTCAAATCAAGTTCACGTGCCAGATTACGGAGTACACTCTGGAAGAATGTATCAATCGTTTCGACGCGGAAATAATTATAATTGTGGATAAGATTTTTCAGAGCAATACCAGCATTTTCAATAATCTGCTCTTCTGACATCTGAGATAATACCCCCTTGATTTGTTCCAAGTAATCTCTTGAGTCATCCAGCCGATTAGCTATTCCATACAGTTTGCTGAGGATTCTATTTTTCATTTCCTCAGTTGCCTTGTTAGTAAATGTTACAGCAAGAATATTCCTGTATGAAGATGGGTCTTGTATCACCAAGACCATATACTCTTTAGCCAAAGTGAAGGTTTTTCCAGAACCTGCACTCGCTTTATAAACAGTAAGTTGAGAATTCATATCTTAATGCTTGTATATTAAATTGTAATTACCATTCTCTAAATAATTCGAAGCCGAATTTACAACCGACTCCTTGAAATTTTGT
>ERZ1023822.450-NODE-450-length-10436-cov-12.064637_pt1 | contig 10436 bp, 12 predicted proteins | sample MGYA00380379_ERZ1023822 | MGnify/ENA primary metagenome ERZ1023822 (study PRJEB33179, sample SAMN07448988) | human gut metagenome | biome: Human-gut; feature: Human associated habitat; material: Faeces | host: Homo sapiens | place: India: Bhopal | collected... | reverse complement strand
CACTGGCTGCTGTAGCAGCACTCACCGCTGGCGTATCCGCTTACGCTGCAAATCCATTCTCCGATGTTACCGCTGATGACTGGGCTTATCAGGCAGTATCCGATCTGTCCGCTCAGGGCGTCGTAGAAGGCTATCCGGACGGCACCTTCAAAGGCGAAAGAAACATGACCCGTTACGAACTGGCTCAGATCGTAGCTCGCCTCATGGCTAAAGAAGACCAGCTGAACGCTGAACAGCAGGCAACTCTGGACAAACTCGCTGGCGAATACGCTGACGAACTCGCAAACCTCGGCGTTCGCGTTTCCAACCTGGAAAAGAAAGTCGGCAACATTTATTGGTCCGGCGATGCTCGTATGCGTTATCAGGATAACAGTGTTAAAAATGCATCTGATACCTGGGATGGCCGTATGAGAATCAATGTTAAAGGTCAGGTCAATGAAAACACCACCGTTAACGGCCGTCTTGTTTACAACATGAACTTCAAAGATAGCACCAAAGATTCTGGTGTATACATGGATACCTTGAATGTTAAACATCAGTTTGGTGATTTTGCCGTAACTCTTGGCCGCTATGCAAACAACTTCGGCAATGAATACTCTTGGAGATTCGGTGATTCGCATAATTTCGACGGCGCAGAACTGTCCTATGCTAAGAATGCATTCAATGCGAATGTTGGTTTTGGCCAGTGGGATACCAAGTATGAGAAGGATTATGGTGCTGGCCGTGACGCTGACAAAACAACCATTGATGATAAAGATGCATTCTATGCAAAAGCTGGATATAACTTCGGCTTCGCTAAACTCGGTGCTGACTACATCAAATTCCAGAACAACGAAATTCTGAATGATGAATTGTACGGCATTGATCTGTATGTACCGGTTGGCGACTTCCGTGTACAGGGTGAATATGTAAAGAACACCACCACCACTGAAAAATATGATGACGCTTGGAACGTAGGTCTTGGCTACGGCAAAGCTGACTGGAAGAAACCAGGCACTTGGGCTCTGGATGTATTCTACAACGAAATCGGCAAAGGCACCTACTTCGGCGGCACTGGCCTCGGCACTGATATGCTGAAAAACCTGAAAACCGGCGACCAGATTAAGTTCTGGAACGTAGGCGCAGACGTAACTCTCCAGAAGAACGTACAGCTCCATGCTGAATATGCATTCGGCGCTGATCTGGAAAAGGCTGCTGATCCGGATGATGCATGGACTGTTTCCCTGAACTACAAATTCTAATTTGTGAGTTCTCGCAAATAAGCCTGAATCCAAAAAGGAAATCTCAGAAATGGGATTTCCTTTTTGATTGCCTGCTCCGCTCTATCCGCCTTGCGCTATGCGATCCTCGTGGTATCTCCTCAGTCCGTGATCCCGAGCGGAGCAAAGTTTGAAAGCAGAACATCATATCTGCGATCTATGCGTTTCCTCATAGGTCAAGAGGTTCAAAGGCTTCGCAGGTGTTCTATTTTGTGAATACCGCATTTCACAAAACTTCGCGGCACTTGGCGCGAAGCGGAGGAAACGCACAAAAGGAAATCCCTTACGGGATTTCCTTTTTATTTTATATATCATATAATAAAGGCAGAGAGGAGGCGGTGCGTGATGGATATCGACGATATATATCTGGCAGGGAAGAACGCAGCCTATGACAGTGCTGCCAAGAAGCTTCTGGCCAGTCGGAAGATCTTGGCGTGGATTTTGAAATACTGCGTCGAAGAGTTCAAAGAGAGCGAGATCGCAGACATCCGTGACCGCTACATCATAGGGACACCGGAAGTGGCTCTGACGCCTGTCCTTCCGGATCAGACGAATGCGGCGAGCCATATCCGTGGTGAAAGCACAGAGGATGCCACGCTGACGGAGGGGAGAGTCACTTTTGACATTCGCTTTCGCGCTGTGACGCCGGAGGAAGATCCGCTGGAGCTGATCATCAATGTGGAAGCGCAGAGAAGTTCACACCTGACATATCCCTTGATGAAGCGCGCCGTGTACTATTGCAGCCGTCTGATTTCGTCACAATACACTGTGGACTTCGAGAAAGCGCACTACGAAGGCGTCAAGAAGGTCTATAGTATCTGGCTTTGTATGGATACGCCCGATGGGGCAAGTGGTATCACACGATATCGGCTGACGGAAAATCAGGAGTATGGGGCTTACAGAGAGGACAGACGCAATTATGATCTATTGCAGGTCGTCATGGTCTACATCGGGCAGGGGAAACGAGAACTGGGTAACCGCCTGCTGAATTTACTGGAAGAAATTTTCAAATCAAAAGACAGTGCCAAAGACAAGCGGGAACGATTGCAAAAGGAATATCAGATTGATTTAAATGAAGATGAAGAAGGGATGGTGGATACCATGTGCAATTTGAGTGTAGGTATATTTGAAAGGGCTTGGAATCAAGGGGTTGCGGCAGGGATGACGAAGGGCCTTGAGCAGGGCCGCGAAGAAGGCCGTGAAGAAGGCCGTGAAGAAGGCCGTAAGGAGCTGACCAGAGCATTTGTCATGCAGCTTCTGGAGATGCATATGCCGCTGTCCGTTATCCTGCAGGCTACGAAATGCAATGAGAAAGAAATCCGGGATATTGCGGAAGAAGAAGGACTTACCGTAGATCCATCGTGATGAAAACGGAGAGCTTGCGAGAGCCGTCTGTTTTCAGGAAAGCGCAGAGAAAGGAAACGCTGATTTTATCGAAGGACGATTGTATCGGCGTTTCCCTAGCTGCTTTCAAAAAATCAAAAAAGCCCTTGCAAAGGATCACCCCCTTATGCTACAATACTGAAAGCGCTGGGATGGCCCGGCTTTTTTAAGTGCGAATTTTCTACTTGCACAGACAGCGTGATTTGTGATATACTTATCAAGCATGTTAATTGGCCGTCGGCCGAAGAAAGATGGAATGAGGTGTAAATAATGCGTGAAGGAATTACTCTTGCATGCACAGAATGCAAGCGCCGCAATTATCGTACGAACAAGAACAAAAAGACCACTACCGAACGTGTAGAACTGATGAAATACTGCAAATGGTGCCATAAACACACCCTTCATAAAGAAACCAAATAATTTTTTCTGATTGAACTGGGGTGCGAGCATGGCCAAGGCGAAGCGTAAAACAACAGCTACTAGAACGGAAAAAGCACAGGAAGCAAGCAGCGCATGGAGCCGTTTCTTCAAGGAAACAAAGATGGAAATGAAAAAAGTCATCTGGCCGACAAAGAACCAGATGCTGAACTATACCATCGCGACCATCGTGTCTGTCATCCTCGTATCTTTCCTGATCGTGGCAGTAGACTTCGTATTCGCTGGTCTCTCCAAGTTATTAGTCACTGCGGTAGGCTGAGAGGAGGAGAGCTATGTCTGATATCGAAGCTGAAAACAAAAACTTAAAAGAAGAACAGAGCGAAGTCAGTGCACCGACCGAGATCGGCGCTCCGAGCGTTGGCTCCAAAGATATCCGCTGGTATGTCATCCATACCTACTCCGGCTATGAAAATAAAGTCAAGGATACCCTGACCCGCAAAGTTCATTCCATGGGCATGGATGATACGATCCTCGAGATCCTGCTCCCTCTTCAGGATGAAGAAGAAGAAAAAGATGGGAAGACAAGAGTGGTTGCTCACAAAGTATTCCCCGGCTACCTTCTGATCAAGATGGAAGTCAATGACAGAAGCTGGTATGTCGTCAGAAATACTCCTGGCGTCACCGGATTCGTCGGGACGACCACGAAGCCGATCCCGCTTTCTGACGAAGAAGCAGACCGCATTATTCATGGCATGAATACAAAGAAAGCAGCAGCCGTCGACGTCAAAGCCGGCGATCGCGTCCGTATCACCAAGGGTGTATTCGAAGACCGCGCTGCTGTCGTACTCGAAGTCGCTGAAGACAAGACCAAGATCAAGGCCGATATCAGCAATTTCGGAACCACCACTACGATTGAACTGGAAGCCGGTTCTTTTGAACCACTTCCGTGATTCAATATACAGTGGGACTGCCTCGAACTAGGCTCGTCCCACGGTGGGAGGGCCCGTTACAGCCCGTAAGTACCACATTCCAACAAGGACAAGGAGGTGTAACATTATGGCAAAGAAAATCTCTAAAGTTGTTAAACTGCAGGTCGCAGCTGGCAAAGCTACCCCAGCACCGCCAGTAGGCCCGGCCCTCGGCCAGGCAGGCGTCAACATCATGGCCTTCGTTAAAGATTTCAACGATCGCACTGCAAAGCAGGTAGGCCTGATCATCCCTGTAGAAATTACCGTTTTTGAAGATAGAAGCTTTACATTTATTTGTAAAACTCCGCCGGCAGCTGTTCTTCTGAAGAAAGCAGCCGGACTCGAAAAGGCTTCTGGTGAACCGAACAAGAACAAAGTCGGCAAAGTCACCAAAGCACAGGTCAAGGAAATCGCTGAAACAAAGATGCCAGACCTGAACGCTAACACTGTAGAAGCAGCTATGCGCCTGATCGAAGGCACAGCTCGTTCTATGGGCATCGAAGTTGTAGACTAAGACTGACCCATTCGTGGCAGGGTAGAACCCCAAAGACCACATAGGAGGAAACAATGGCAAAACTGACAAAGAAACAGAAAGCCGCAGCAGCCATCGTTGACAGTCATAAGCTCTATGACATCGACGAAGCTGTAAAGCTTGTGAAAGAAGCAGCATCCGCAAAGTTCGATGAAACTGTAGAAGTTGCTTTCAACCTGAATATCAACCCGAAATACGCTGATCAGCAGCTCCGCGGCGCTACCGTACTTCCTGCAGGCACCGGCAAATCCAAGAAAGTTCTCGTATTTGCTAAAGACCACAAGGAAGACGAAGCAAAAGCAGCAGGCGCTGACTACGTAGGCGGAAAAGAACTGGCCGACAAGATCATGCAGGGCTGGATGGACTTTGACGTCGTAGTAGCTACACCGGACATGATGGCTGTCGTAGGTCGTCTGGGCCGTGTACTCGGACCGAAAGGCCTCATGCCAAACCCGAAGGTTGGCACCGTCACCATGGATGTGACCAAGGCTGTCAACGAAATCAAAGGCGGCAAGGTACAGTATCGTACAGATAAAGCCGGCAACGTCCAGGTCATCATCGGCAAAGTATCCTTTGACGAAGACAAACTGAAACAGAACCTGCTCGCTATCTACAATACCATCCTCAAAGCTCGTCCTTCCACTGTAAAGGGCGTCTACATGAAGAGCCTCACCATCAGCTCCACCATGGGCCGCGGCATCCACCTCGACCTCACCAAAGTGGTAGCAGCAAAAGCATAATTTTACCTATTTACACTTAGCTTAAGACCGGCGGTAAGACATTTTAAAGGGCGTAGCCCGCCTCCCGAGGCTGAGTACTGCAAAGCCAGTACACGACCTCGCGGAATGCGAGGTCGTTTTAGCTAACGTGATAAATAATAAAATCCCATAGCAGAGGAGGTGTACTATGAGCGAAGAAAAGTATGAAGTTAGAATTCGTCCGGAAAAAGAAGCCATCGTTGCAGAAATGAAAGAAAAGCTGGCTTCCCAGGGCGTAGTTCTGGTATCCTTCAACAAACTGGACGTAAAGAATGCGACACTTCTCCGTCGTAAATTCCTTGCACACGGTGTTGAATACAAGGTTATCAAAAACACACTGACCCGCATCGCAGCTGACGAACTCGGTCTGGAAGGTCTTGATGATCTGCTCGCTGGCCCGAATGGTCTTGCAACCTGCAAAGACGATCCGGTCGCACCGGCAGCAGCTCTGAAAGAATTCTTCAAAGAAACCAAGAGCGAAGCTATCGTTGTCAAAGCTGGCGTCCTCGACGGCAAAGTCATCGACGCAAAAGCTGTTCAGGCACTGGCAGACCTGCCGTCCAAAGAACAGCTGCTGGGTATGGTCGCAGCGACCCTGCTGGCTCCGATCACCGGACTGGCACGTGCCCTCAACGGCAACATCCAGAACCTCGCATATGCTCTCGAAGCACTGCGTAAACAGAAAGAATCTGCGTAAGATATACGCATAAAACTATTCCATGGAGGAAACAAAAATGACTAACGAAGAAATCCTTAATGCCATTGCAGAAATGTCTGTACTCGAACTGTCCGAACTCGTAAAAGCTATCGAAGAAAAATTCGGCGTATCCGCAGCAGCTCCTGTAGCTGTAGCAGCAGCAGCAGCTCCGGCAGCAGCAGCTGAAGAAGAAAAATCTGAATTCGACGTTATCCTCAAAGACGTTGGCGCTCAGAAGATCCAGGTCATCAAAGCTGTTCGTGAAATCACCGGCCTCGGCCTGAAAGACGCTAAAGCACTCGTTGACGGCGCTCCGAAAGAAGTAAAGACCGGCGTTGCTAAAGCTGAAGCTGAAGAAATGAAGAAGAAACTCGAAGCAGCTGGCGCTACCGTAGAAATGAAATAATTGCGGCTAAGCTAAAAGCTCGAGAAGATCGGACTCCGTGTGGAGTCCGATCTTTTTTGTTTCCTGAAAGCAGCCCGTGAAAATGGGAATGTCTTCTGCGTCCAAGCCTTGCAATGAAAATGCGTGCATGAATGGGCGCGGGGCGTTACAATACATAGATAGGAAAGGTATGCGCAGATGGATGGAGCGTTTCCTTCATTCCCTGAGATGTCAGAGGCGCTTTCGAAGGAGAAGATGTATGGATAAGCAAGGATTTTCGGTAAGTGAGGTCAATCAGTACCTGAAGCAGCTGCTGGAATCGCAGAGCGATCTGCATCATATTCCGGTGCTGGGAGAGGTATCGAATTTCAAGCGGTATGCATCGGGGCATTGCTATTTCACGCTGAAGGATGAGAAGTCGGCGCTGAAGTGCGTCATGTTCAAGAGCAGCGCGGCGCACCTGTCCTTCACTCCGCGGAATGGGGAGAAGGTCGTGGCTCTCGGCTCGATCTCGGTCTATGAAAGGGACGGGGTGTACCAGCTCTATGTGACTGCGATGCGCCGGCAGGGGATCGGGGATCTGATGCAGGCGTATGAGGCGCTGAAGGAGAAGCTCACGAAGGAAGGGCTTTTTGATGAGTCTCGGAAGAAGCCGCTGCCTCGTCTGCCGCGGGCGATCGGGATCATCACATCGCCTTCAGGGGCGGCGGTGCATGATATCATCACGGTGTCGCGGCGGCGGAACAAGGGCGTGAAGCTCATCCTGTATCCGGCGTCCGTGCAGGGGGAGGAGGCTGCAGGGGAGATCGTGCATGCGATCGATTTCTTTCAGCGAAATCACTTGGCAGATCTTCTGATCGTGGGGCGCGGCGGCGGCTCGATCGAGGATCTGTGGGCCTTCAATGAGGAGCCAGTGGTGCGCGCCATCGCGGCATCGAAGATCCCGATCATCAGCGCTGTGGGGCATGAGACGGATTTCACATTATCGGACTTTGCGGCAGATGCGCGGGCGGCGACGCCTTCGCAGGCTGCGGAGTTTGCGGTCATCGATGTGGCGGCGTATAGAAATGGCATCGCCTTTTATTGGGACAAGGCGGCAAAGCTGCTGGAAAAAAAGATCCATGAGAATGCACAGCTGGCAGACAGTCTGCAGCAGGAGCTCACGCAGGCGATGGAGGCGGAGCTGGATGCGAAGAAGCACAGGCTCTCGCTCATGGCGGCGAAGCTCTCAGCACTGAGCCCGCTGACGGTGCTTTCCCGCGGGTACACCATCACGACCGCAGCGGGGCATAGAGCCGTGCAATGCGTATCGGATGTATCAGTGGGAGACACGATCAGGACGACAGTGGCGGATGGGACGATCTCCTCCGTCGTATCAGGGATAGAAAAGGAAAGGGTGTAGGTCATGGAAACTGAGAAAATGTCATTCGAAGAGGGGCTGCAGTGCTTGAAGGAGCAGGTCGCAATGCTGGAAAAGGGAAATCTTCCGCTGGATGAGGTACTGAAGGTTTTCCGCGATGCCGTCGACGTCGGACGTTTCTGCAATAAAAAGCTGGAGATGGCAGAGACGGAAGTGCAGAAGATCGTGGAGGATGCCGATGGCTTCACGCTCGAGGATTTCGAGGAGAAATAGAGAGACTATGGGGATACATCCTTACCCGGAGTGAGGAAAACACAAGGCTGCGATATGGGGATACCGCTTTTCTCGACACAAAGCCTTCCCCAAGGGGGAAGGCTGCGATATGAGAATGCTGCTTTTCTCGCATTGTCAGAGCGAATATACGCATATGTGGAAAAAGAATAACGACGGACAAAGCCTTCCCCGCGTGGGGAAGGTGGCGAGCGGAGCGAGCCGGATAGGGTACTAGCGGTATGAAAAAGAGCGGGGAAGATCGTCTCAAGTACGCCGTTTGCGAGAGCACCCTATCCACCGCTGCGCGGTCCCCCTTCCCCAATGGGGAAGGCTGCGATACGAGAATGCTGCTATCCCCGACACAAAGCCTTCCCCGCGTGGGGAAGGTGGCGAGCGGAGCGAGGCGGATAGGGTACTAGCGGCATGAAAGAGAGTGGGGAAATGCGTCTCAAGTCGACGATATACGAAAGCACCCTATCCACCGCTGACGCGGTCCCCCTTCCCCGCGTGGGGAAGGTGGCGAGCGGAGCGAGCCGGATAGGGTTCTAGCGGTATGAAAGAGAGCGGGGAGAGATCGTCTCAAGTACGCCGTTTGCGAGAGCACCCTATCCACCGCTGCGCGGTCCCCCCTTCCCAAATGGGGAAGGCTGCGATATGGGGATATCGCTATTCCTGACACAAACCCTTCCCCTAGGGAAGGCTGACGATACGAGGAGCGCATCAGCTCATAAGGCCCTCAGGCATCGTCCCCTATATATTCGCGGCGAAGCCGCCACCTTCATTCCTCTGCCTTATTCGAGCAGAGCTTTCATTGGTCATCAGGGGACAGCACGCCCTATGAGCGATCCCTCGAATCCATTTTCAGATATAAAGGAGAAAAATCTATGCGTATAGCTATTTCTGCGCCGATCAAGAAGGATTTCCAGAAAGAAGCCGAAGCGCTCTTTCCGGACTGCAAGCTTCTTTGGATGGAAGATCTGCCTGAAGAGGAGAGGGATAGCGCCATTCGCACCGCCGATGTCGTACTCACGCACAATATCGTGGGTGACCTCACCAAAGAAGAGCAGCAGCTGCTGGGTCATCCGCGTATGGTACAGACGACGCGGACGGGCGTCGACCATCTGTCTATGGCAGAACTTCCTTCAGACATGAAGCTCTACTGCAATGCCGGCGGCTGGGCGCGCGGCATCGCAGAGTCGACGGTGGGGATGATCATCGCGCTGAACCGCTGCCTGAGAGAGCAGCTCCGTGACTTGCAGCAGGGCGAATTTCATATCCTTGGCTACCACCAGAAGAGCCTCGCCGAGCAGACCGTGCTGATCGCGGGCTTTGGCGGGATCGGGGAAGCTGTGGCTCGCGCCCTCCATCCCTTCGGCTGTCGCCTCGAAGCGGTGTCTAGGCATCAGCCGCAATCGCCCTTGCTTCAGGCGGCCTATACGATGAAGGACTTCGATCACGCGCTCGCTGCGGCAGATGTGCTGGTGCTCGCGCTCCCTCACTCAAAGGAGACTGACCGTCTCATCGATGCGCGCCGTTTATCCCTGATGAAGAAGGACGCCATGATCGTCGACGTGTCCCGCGCGGGTCTGATCGACCATGAGGCACTGCTCGACCATGTCAGAGATCATCCGGATTTCCACGTCGCGATGGATGTCTGGTGGGGCGAGCATGACCGGTATCCGAAAGACGGCGACCCGATCCTCCGCTATCCAAATGTGATTGGCAGCGCGCACAATGCAGAGATGAACAGCCGCTGCAATGAAGAAGCGATCCGAAATTCACTCCTCAATATCCGTGCTTTCCTCGATGGCAGGCCGGTCAAAGGCTATATCCGCAAAGAGGAATACCTCTGGCAGGGCGGTCTTGCCCTCGGCGGCGATGCGGAAGGACATTAGACAATGAATGCAGCGGATTTCCGCCGGAAAATGCATGCCGATCAAAGAGGCGCAGGATGCTTCCTGCGCCTCTTTGATTGCCCTCGTAAGGGCAATGCTGGTTGTGGATGATGGCACAAGGATAACACCGCTTTCCCTGCATGGGGAAGGCAAAGAGGAGGCGGCTTGGCCGCAAAAAAAGGAAGCCAACCCCGCCTCGCTGCGCTCGGCAGCCCCTTCCAAGGGAAGGGGCTCGCGTGGATGCTCCCTCCTTCCTATGGAAGGAGGTGCCCCGAAGGGGCGGAGGTTGGATGGGGAAAGCGGTATCCCCGACACAAAGCCTTCCCCGCGTGGGGAAGGTGGCGAGCGGAGCGAGCCGGATAGGGTACTAGCGGTATGAAAGAGAGGAGGGATCGTCTCAAGTGCCCCATTAACGAGAGCACCCTATCCACCGCTGACGCGGTCCCCCTTCCCCAATGGGGAAGGCTGCGATACGAGAGCAACGCTATCCCCGAAATAAAGCCTTCCCCGCGTGGGGAAGGTGGCGAGCGGAGCGAGCCGGATAGGGT
>ERZ1023822.444-NODE-444-length-10663-cov-94.559201_pt1 | contig 10663 bp, 11 predicted proteins | sample MGYA00380379_ERZ1023822 | MGnify/ENA primary metagenome ERZ1023822 (study PRJEB33179, sample SAMN07448988) | human gut metagenome | biome: Human-gut; feature: Human associated habitat; material: Faeces | host: Homo sapiens | place: India: Bhopal | collected... | reverse complement strand
ATGTATACTGAAGACGAAATGCTCATGTTGTCGGGGATACAGCACTTTATGTTCTGCCCTCGACAATGGGCTTTGATTCATATCGAGCAACAATGGGCAGAAAATAAACTGACGACAGAAGGGCAGATTCTACACAAGAATGTAGATAATCCCTTCTATCGTCAGAAAAATGGTGATGTTATCACACTTCGTTCCCTCCATATTGCCTCTAAAGAATTAGGATTGTATGGTATAACTGATGCAGTAGAACTTGTTCCAACTGATTCTTCAGAAGATGCTATAACTCATAATCGCTACAAAGGATATTGGAAACCATACCCTGTGGAGTATAAAAGAGGTCATCATAAACCTGATGAAAGAGATGAAGTACAATTGGCTGCCCAGGCAATGTGTCTCGAAGAAATGTATGGTATCCATATTCCATACGGTGCATTGTATTATGATGAAGTAAAACATAGAGAAACAATTTCTATTTCTGAGTCATTAAGAAGTACGACTATTCAATGTGCCCTTCAGATGCATGAGGTATTTAAAAGCGGTATCTTGCCAAAAGCTAACAAACAGCATCATTGTAAGAATTGTTCTCTGGTAAATCTCTGTATGCCAGAAATGAGTGATTGTACTCTTGTATCAACCTATTTAAACAAGAATCTATATGAGGATATTACTTAATACATTATACGTGACCACACCTGAAGCCTATCTAAGTAAAGATGGGTTGAATGTTGTGATATCTGTGAAGCAAAACGAGATATTCCGTATTCCTATCCATAATATAGAGCAAATTATTACTTTTGGTTATATGGGGGCAAGTCCAGGATTGATGAAACTGTGTGTAGATAATAATGTTTCTCTAACCTTCCTTTCACCACAAGGAAGATATATCAGCCGTTCGCAAGGCCCGACTAGGGGAAACGTTTTGCTGAGAAAAGCACAATATAAGAATTCTGATGAACCTAACTATGCTCTTCATCTCAGTAAACTTTTCATAGGAGGAAAAATCCAAAACTATCGTAATATCTTGCGTCGTTTTATTAGAGACAATGGAGATGATGAGGCTATAGAACGTGTTTGCGAGGAACTGCTTCGGTGCAAAAGAAGAGTTTTGAATGCTGAATCTATAGATAGTGTGAGAGGAATAGAAGGAGAAGCTGCCACTGCTTATTTTGGTGTATTCTCACGTCTTCTTCTAAATCAGAAAGAAGATTTTGTATTTGAAGGTCGCAATCGTCGTCCACCAAAAGATGCGATTAATGCGATGTTATCTTTCGTATATACTCTTATATGTAATGATATGACATCGGCTTTGGAGACTGTAGGCTTGGATCCGTATGTAGGGTTTATGCATACTTTAAGACCAGGGCGTGCATCTTTATCTTTGGATATGATGGAGGAGCTGCGAGCATATTTGGGTGATAGATTGGTTCTATCTTTAATCAACAGAAAACAGATTACCATCAAAGATTTCATCAAGCAGGGTGACGAAGGTATCGTCATGACAGACTCGGGGCGTAAGATTATATTGTCTGCTTGGCAAAACAGAAAGAAGGAGCTGATTATTCATCCTTATTTAAAAGAAAAGGTAAGTATAGGTCTTCTTCCTTATGTTCAAGCAATGTTGTTGGCGAGATTCATTCGTAAGGATATTGATGATTATCCAGTGTTTTTAATCAAGTAGTGTATGTTTGTATTGATTACTTATGATGTAAACATTACCTCGGCTCATGGTGCGAAACGTTTACGCAATGTAGCAAGGGCGTGTTTGAATTACGGAAAGAGAGTTCAAAACTCTGTTTTTGAGTGTATTTTGACGGAATCTCAGTTTTTCGTATTAAGGGACCAGTTAAAAGGGATTATTGATACTGAACAAGATAGTATTAGGTTCTATATTCTTGGGAAAAATTGGAAACGTAAAGTTGAGACTTTGGGTAAGGATATGGGGCTTGACTTTACTGGTGAGCTTATTATTTAATAAGGGGGCGAACCTATTGTATTGCAAATAAATCCGGTAGATTCGCACTTCTTGTAAATCAAGAAGTTGTGTGTTTTATCAGCTTTTATATTATTTTATGGGTAATTATTTTGTTGTTTTTCGCAAAATATCTATCTTTGCATCGTGATATTCAGCCTTTTGCTGAATATGCGGTCACACCCTGTATGGGTGTGTGGATTGAAACACGTTTTTGGTTTACAATGATTTAAGTGTTTAAGGGTCACACCCTGTATGGGTGTGTGGATTGAAACAAGGTTATGCACCCTGAGAAAAGCAATTGGCTAAGTCACACCCTGTATGGGTGTGTGGATTGAAACTTCCAGGAATGGGTACTTTTAAGTTGAAAGAGACGTCACACCCTGTATGGGTGTGTGGATTGAAACTACAAGCTATTGTAGATAGCAAAACTATACAACAGTCACACCCTGTATGGGTGTGTGGATTGAAACTCTAATGGCGTCAACTTATCGTAAACATCGCTTTGTCACACCCTGTATGGGTGTGTGGATTGAAACACCCTATAGAGTCTAATGAATGTCCAATCGATAGTCACACCCTGTATGGGTGTGTGGATTGAAACCTTATTCGTGATACTGGAGCTAAAGCAAAGGTTGGTCACACCCTGTATGGGTGTGTGGATTGAAACACCTCAATCTGACTTTTCGTTTACCTGACTGTCTGTCACACCCTGTATGGGTGTGTGGATTGAAACACGATATAATAGAGCATGTATGCCAGGTAATTTGAGTCACACCCTGTATGGGTGTGTGGATTGAAACCTGCAGTACCATATTCACCAGCTCGTCGATGCTCGTCACACCCTGTATGGGTGTGTGGATTGAAACTATCCAATCCATCCCCAGCAGTAAAAGACTTCTCCGTCACACCCTGTATGGGTGTGTGGATTGAAACGTCCTATGAGAGTACATTCTAACAGCGGTTTCACGTCACACCCTGTATGGGTGTGTGGATTGAAACACCCGAGTGCCCGAGATTACCGGGCTGGAAGCCGTCACACCCTGTATGGGTGTGTGGATTGAAACATATTGAAATTGACTTAACCGTGCTGTCGAGGGCGTCACACCCTGTATGGGTGTGTGGATTGAAACACGCCTGCCTGCTCTCTTGCCCTGCGTTTGCCTGTCACACCCTGTATGGGTGTGTGGATTGAAACAATAATTGGAATAAAATAGAAACTGCCACTTGGGGTCACACCCTGTATGGGTGTGTGGATTGAAACAACTTTAAGTGGCATTGCTGGTGCAGTGTCTCCGTCACACCCTGTATGGGTGTGTGGATTGAAACAAGCCGTTTTACCTATGTCGGTTAGCGGTGAACCTGTCACACCCTGTATGGGTGTGTGGATTGAAACCCATCACGTTGCCCATGGTGCCTATAGTCTGCCCGTCACACCCTGTATGGGTGTGTGGATTGAAACTGCACTCTCTGGCTGCTCCTCGCCATCGGCTGAGTCACACCCTGTATGGGTGTGTGGATTGAAACTAGTTAGTTCGGCTAGGGTGAAGAACTCACTCTGTCACACCCTGTATGGGTGTGTGGATTGAAACTTATTCAAGTTATGTTGCTACTACTGCAACTAAGTCACACCCTGTATGGGTGTGTGGATTGAAACCAATGGCTCACGTCCTCTCCGTTCATGATTGCGGTGTCACACCCTGTATGGGTGTGTGGATTGAAACCATCATCCCTTTGCTTATTGCAATGAACACCGCGTCACACCCTGTATGGGTGTGTGGATTGAAACCTAAGGAGTCACTTCTTCATTATCTGCAGATAGGGTCACACCCTGTATGGGTGTGTGGATTGAAACAATGATGTTCAGTCTCGTGTTCTGCAGATTATGGTCACACCCTGTATGGGTGTGTGGATTGAAACTGGTCTGTAACATCTACATAATCAGCATCCTCTGTCACACCCTGTATGGGTGTGTGGATTGAAACAATTAATGAAGCCGCCGAGATGGTAGCGAATGGCGAGTCACACCCTGTATGGGTGTGTGGATTGAAACAGCTGCTGCGGAGTGTATCTGAAGACTCCTGCAAGTCACACCCTGTATGGGTGTGTGGATTGAAACAAAAGCAGCCTTTTTATCGGCAGACTCCTTAAAGTCACACCCTGTATGGGTGTGTGGATTGAAACTCAAGATGTCCCATCGGGTTGCCCAGATACACATGTCACACCCTGTATGGGTGTGTGGATTGAAACCTCTTTGCAGTTGGTTAAGACTTCATCAGGTTATGTCACACCCTGTATGGGTGTGTGGATTGAAACATCAGATGCAATCTAGGCTCTAATGATACGCTGGTCACACCCTGTATGGGTGTGTGGATTGAAACAACCCGGTCAGACTCTTCGAAATCAAGAATAACGTCACACCCTGTATGGGTGTGTGGATTGAAACTTCCTCGCAAGCGATATAGATAATCTGCTTGAAAGTCACACCCTGTATGTGTGTGTGGATTGAAACAGACCTTCATCAACCAGAGAGCTTGGGAAGATGAAGTCACACCCTGTATGGGTGTGTGGATTGAAACTTCTTTGATACAGACAGCGAGACAACGGCAGCCAGTCACACCCTGTATGGGTGTGTGGATTGAAACCTCTTTGAGAACCAACAAAATCTCCTAAAAGAAGTCACACCCTGTATGGGTGTGTGGATTGAAACATTGATGTCTGCTTTTGTGAGATACTTTTCTAGGAGTCACACCCTGTATGGGTGTGTGGATTGAAACAGACCTTTTGGATAAGTATATCCTTTGCGTTGAGTCACACCCTGTATGGGTGTGTGGATTGAAACTTATCATAGCTCACAACAAATAGGGCATAATTACGTCACACCCTGTATGGGTGTGTGGATTGAAACAACGAGAACTTTACTTTAGCATAGTCTGCAAATGGTGTATGGGTGTGTGGATTGAAACAAGCCAGCGAGTGAGTGCTGATACTTGCCGGATGGTCACACCCTGTATGGGTGTGTGGATTGAAACACCAAATAATAACTACGCACTCCGGAAATGCCTCGTCACACCCTGTATGGGTGTGTGGATTGAAACAAGCCTACAGGCAAGGATGCTGCCGAGAGCTTCCGTCACACCCTGTATGGGTGTGTGGATTGAAACATCATCCGATAGATTTTCCAGAAGGTCACCAAGTGTCACACCCTGTATGGGTGTGTGGATTGAAACCTCGGGATAGATACTTTGCCAATCATTCAAAAGTCACACCCTGATGGGTGTGTGGATTGAAACAAGCCTACTTCCGTGTAATGCGCAAGGATGGCAGGTCACACCCTGTATGGGTGTGTGGATTGAAACACCGGAATGATGGAAGTTGACCATTACGACCCAGAAGTCACACCCTGTATGGGTGTGTGGATTGAAACTCAGACTATTATCATCAGCGCACGGAGGATAATGACGTCACACCCTGTATGGGTGTGTGGATTGAAACTTGAAGGCAACAATTATGACTTCGATACTCTCTGTCACACCCTTCGTGGGTGTGTGGATTGAAACATAACTTTAATAATTTAATTGTTTGCCAATTCCGTAGCTGATGATTTTTCATCCATTATCAACAAAGAAATTAGCAAAATCGGGCTATTTTTCTTTATTTAACTCCGAAATTAAGTGGAATATCAGAGAAAATCTATAAATTTGCATTTAAATACAATATTTTGTAAAGAATGGAAGATAGAGAACTATTACAGAAAAGTGCTCCAGAGTTCGAACGCCTCGCCTTTACGGTGTTGGCTATCGAGGCTTCGGCGCAAAAAATGGGTATATCGCCGTCTGAAATGAGAAAGCGATTGGATAAGGTGGGGCTAATCAAGAGTCTCATCCAAGATTGCTATGATACTCTACATACAGAGAGCCGGGAAGCTGTAGCGAATGATGTGGTCGAAGCTCTTAAAAATTGGGAAAGAAAAGAATAATGGAAAAGCAAATATTATATCATGGTTCAAATGTCATTGTTGAGCAGCCTTTAGTAAGCATTGGCAGAAAGGACTTGGATTTCGGTCCAGGCTTCTATCTCACGCCTTTGTTTGAACAAGCTTCCAAATGGGCTGTCCGTATCAAGACCATCAGACGAGCCAAGCAAGCTATAGTGAACACCTATGAGTTCGCTCTACCACAAGACAGCAAGGTAAAACGATTTGATGCTTACGATAAGGAATGGCTCGACTTCATTGTTGACAGCAGAAAAGGAAAGCAGCCTTGGAGTGGGTATGGCATCATTGAAGGGGGAGTGGCTGATGACCGTGTAATTGATGCAGTAGAAGCCTATATCAATGGCTATGCAGATGTTGAGCATACTCTTCGCCAGTTGGTTTATCACAAGCCCAGCTATCAGGTTTGCATTTTAAGCCAAGAGATAGTTGATAAGTATTTGCAATTCAAATCATATGAAAGGGTATAATTATGTTGGATTTCTTATTATGGAATAAAATCGCTCGTATCATAAAGCAACTAGCCGATACGTTACATATATCAACCGACAGAGCTTTACAGATATTCTATGACTCTGATGTTTGCCGTATGTTACATGACAAAGAACTTGGCTTGCATCTAATGAGTGATACATATATTGTAAATGATTTGATAGAAGAGCTGAGGAATAAGCAATAGCAAAACAATGGATCATTAGAGGAGGAAGATTCTTTGTACTGTAGCACCTTGATTGTTTAGTACGATCAAGGCAAATGCTTCATAATTCAAGATTGAAAGTGGGTATGGTGTCATCCCACAACTCATCGCCCACCAGCTGATTTCCGCTTGCACAACAGGTGTTGGACGAGCGCATATCAGCTGTTATGCAAGCGCACAACAGCTGTTGTGCGGCTGAAGATATAGGCTTCTCCGGCTTATAACATTAATTCTTCCGGCAACAAGTAAAGGTTACTCCGAAGACTTTTTACGTAAAACCGATGCTACAATGATAGTACTTATAAGTAACAGCGATAGTACTTACAAGCAACAGCGATAGTACTTACAAGGTGCAAAGACGTTACTGAGAGGTCGCCATGATGGTACTGATGAGGCGTAAAGGGGCTTGTATCGTTTATTGCCTCACTATGGCACAACATTGCCCCTTACCAGGGCAATAACCTGCCATTGCCAGGCACAAAACGATACGTCGGGAGCTGGTAAAACAACCACTCGCTTTTTTACTCTTCACTCTTCACCAAATCGGCTGAAACCCCGATAAACACTGGGGGTGCGAGAGGTGAAGAGTTACGCACTACTCTTCACCACTCTTCACCCCTCTTCACCTTCGGATTGCGTACGGAATTGAAATGGAAGCTCGTCCTGTTCGGTCGGGGGGCTGAAACCACTTTTTTATGTCCCACAGATTTCACAGATTTTCCGTAAGCGGCTCCGCGTGAAGAGTGGTGAAGAGTGGCGTAAACTCTTCACACGTGCAAGTTTCTAATCTATAGGTGTTTATGACCTTCCGGTGAAGAGTGAAGAGTGTTTTTGAAAGTGGCTTGCTATTTTTATTTCTTAATCACCTTCAGAACCTGGTCGGCAAGGCTTCTCATCCCCTTGATAGTTGGGTGACCGTTCTTCTTGTCTATGTCATGAAGGGCGATGACCGGAACCTGATAGGTCTTGCAGATCTTTTTTACTGACTCGTTGATCTCATCCTTCAGCTCAGAATTTAGAATGAAGTAGATATCTACATTCGGATGGCGCTGACGGAGATCGGAAAGCAATTTCGCCAGGGCTGGACGGAAACAGTAGAGGTCGGCACGCTTCCAGTTGCTGTACTGGTAATTGCCGATAGGGGCATTTGCCCAACTGTCGTTCGTTCCGCCGCAAATCAAGATGATGTCCGGATTGCCCAGCAGGGTAGTGCGGTTGATGAATGAACGGTCGCTGTAATCCTCATCACGATAGCCGGTGTTGCAGATGGTGGAACCGGAATAGGAATTGATGTTGCCCATCTTGTAACCACCTTCCTTGATAACCTGCCACCACCAGGTTTGCTCTACCTTGTTGACATCGGTTGCTTTTTGAACCGCAGTGGTGTACCAGGTGGCATATCCCTTTGGGATGAAACCTTCGAAAGTTGAATACGAGTCGCCGAGCACGGCAACAGTCTGCTTCACCTGTGCCATAAGAGGCATCAGGGTGAACATAAAGAGGCAGACGATAATTGATAATCTTTTCATGACGTTTTTTATATAGTTTGATTTTTTAATGTGATCCTCTTTTGGGATAGGGTTTGAAACCCGATTGCAAAGATACGATATTATTTGTGGATATACAAATTTCCCTTAAGGAAAAAAATAAAAACCCTTAAGGAAAAATTCTCAATCTTTTCTTTCCCCATTTTTCGGGTGTTTTTGCCTGATTTCCTTTCTTAGGAATATTGTTTACATAGGGATAAGGGAAGAAGAGAGATGGGCTAAAGATGAAAAAATAGTTGTAACTACTTATGTCCATAGAGGTTCTGAGTTATTACATTTTCATTCGCAAAAGACAAAAAAGCATAAATAGTGAATAATATAAGCGGCTTTGTGAAACTTTATCATTACCTTTGTAATTTAATTAATAGGCTTCTGACAGCATCATAGAACAAATTTCAATTCGAGGCTGTTATGGAGTTGGAAAAAGATAGTGTGGAATTTTAGACAGATAAAAATGGATGAAATTAGTAAACGTGAAGATTCTCTGTTTGAGCATGTGTCAAAGCTGATAGATGAGGCTAGGAAACATGTAAAGACAACTATTGATACCACAATGGTTTACACCTATTATGGAGTCGGCAAATACATTGTTGTGGATGAGCAGCAAGGATATGCTAGAGCCAAATATGGGAAAACTGTGCTAAGAAACTTGTCTAAAAAATTAACTGAAAGATATGGAAAGGGCTGGTCTGTTGAAACTCTTACTGCAGCCCGAAAATTCTATCAGATATACAGCGAAGGAAAAATCGCAAACACTGTTTACGAAATTCAAGAGAATGCAGATATTCATTTCACTCTTTCCTGGTCTCATTATCTCATACTCATGCGTATTGCTAATCAAAATGAACGTAATTTTTATGAGATTGAATGCTACAAGCAGAATTGGAGTGTCCGACAATTACAGCGGCAGTACAACTCCAGCCTCTATGAGCGATGGAGTGGATTGCTGAGTTTGAAGAAAATGAGGAATTAATGAAACATGAGTAATGTATAGATTATGCAATACAAGAATATCATATTCGATTTAGGTAATGTCTTGGTGAAGCTCAATCCGGAAGGATGCATCGGGGCTTTTAAGGCGATAGGAATGGGGGAATTAGTTGATTCAAATCCTCAGAGTGAGGGGATGAAGCTGATGAGCAAGCTGGGTGTGGGAATGATTACCACCGAAGAATTCTGCGATGCAGCCCGTAAGTTGACAGGGACTGATGTGACGAATGAAGAAATCATCGCTGCTGCCAACAAGATGCTGGTGGTGATTCCTGATTACAAAAAGGAGCGACTCCTGCAGTTGAAGAAGGCTGGCTATCGCCTCTTCCTCCTGAGTAATACCATTGATATTCACTGGGATTATTGTGTGGATCATCTTTTCCCGTATCAGGATTATGGGGTAGAGGATTATTTCGAATACTGCTTCCTCTCTCAGCGAATGCATCTGGCAAAGCCTAATGCCCGCATCTACGAAGAGGTAATCAGGCAGGCGAACATCCATCCCGACGAAACCCTCTTCATCGATGACCTGAAGGAAAACTGTGAGGCTGCCGAGAAGCTGGGCATCCATACCTTCCAGAACGTGAAGTTCGATGACTGGCTTGCACTTACCTTTGTACGCTAATAATAACTAACATACAATATCAAAATGAATTTTTACAAGACATTAGGACTGAAAAACAGCCGTATTGACGTGGCTGATGCCTTGAGAGGATTGGCCGTAGCAGGTATTATTCTCTATCACTCCGTGGAGCATTTCAATATGTACGATGGAAGCATAGCGCATGCTTATACGCTGGGGTGTGATGATTGGATGGCAGATGTGCTGGCTTTGCTGTTGTCGGGAAAGATGTATGGCATCTTTGCCCTGCTCTTCGGATTAAGCTTCTTTATCATGAATGATAACCAGCAGCAGCGTGGAAATTGCTTTTCGGGTAGATTCGCCTGGCGAATGTTCCTCCTGGCAATGCTCGGTATCGTGAACACCGCCTTCTTCGATGGCGACATCCTCTTCTCCTATGCCATCTATGGACTGGTTCTCATCCCATTGAGTTATCTTCCTACCAAATGGCTCTGGTGGGTGGTTGCCTTCCTCTTTATCCAACCGGTAGAAATCTACTCCCTCATTTCGGGATGGCAGGTAGATGCGTCGTCGTTGAGAGAGGTGTATGGAAATATGTATAATGGTCATCAGCACGGCAGTTTCCTGGAGAATGCCTATGGCAACCTGCGATACGGACAGGTGGCTACTTATTACTGGTGCATGATGAAGGGAAGACATACGCAGACCATCTGCCTCTTCATTCTCGGAATGCTGGTGGGCAGAAAGCGTTGGTTCTACAATGAGAACAACAACCTGGCTTTGTGGAAGAAGGTGCTGGTGGTTTCCATCCTGATATTGATTGTGGGAGGCATCGCTGATGTGCGCCACATGGAAACATGGAACAATTGGCTTTATCCTATCT
>ERZ1023822.443-NODE-443-length-10694-cov-7.126892_pt1 | contig 10694 bp, 9 predicted proteins | sample MGYA00380379_ERZ1023822 | MGnify/ENA primary metagenome ERZ1023822 (study PRJEB33179, sample SAMN07448988) | human gut metagenome | biome: Human-gut; feature: Human associated habitat; material: Faeces | host: Homo sapiens | place: India: Bhopal | collected... | reverse complement strand
TGTCCGAAAAGTTGAGCAGGCCTTGTACGCTGGCGAGATCGAGTATTGCACCATAGTGCATGATCTTGACGACAGTGCCTTCGAGGACAGCGCCTTCTTCAATGTGTTTGAGGGCTTCTTCGCGTTTTGCTTCGCGTTCTGCTTCGAGGACGGCTTTGCGGGAAAGGACGAGGCGGTTCTTGTGTTCGTCGATGTCGATGACTTTGACCTGGAAGGTCTGGCCTACGAGATAGTCCAAAGAGTTAACGAATTTGAGATCGCGCTGGGAAAGGGGAATGAAACCCCGCAGGGATTTGATGGAAACGACAAGGCCAGCCTTGTTCGTTTCTTTACCTGTACATTCGACGAGCTGGTCGTTTTCAAAAGCATCGCGGACTTCTTTCCAGTCTTCGACTTTTTTCATCTTGACGAGGGAAACGACGATAGCTCCTTCTTCTTTGATGTTGTTGGCGATTTCAACAGTCAGTTCGTCGCCGACTTTGACAAAGTCACTTGCTTTTTCCGGAGCGGGAACAGCCATTTCCTTTTTCGGCAGGATTGCTTCTGCTTTCGTACCGATGGAAACATAGGCAGCATCATCATTCACAGAAATAACCGTGCCTTTGACCACGTCACCTTTCTTTGGATTTTCTTCATAGTCATACTTGTCCAACAATTCTTCACTCATTACTTCTGTGCCTTCAGCTTGCAAATTTTCCATAATCTTAACAACCTCCTGTATTATCCAATCCGGCGTGGAAGCGCCGGCTGTAATGCCTATATGATTCATACCACGGAACCAGGCCGTATCCAATTCGGCTGCTGTTTCGATGTGGTATGTCGGGCAATCCTGTTCACGGCATACCTGCGCGAGGCGACCTGTGTTGGCGCTGTTCTTGCCGCCAATGACGATCATGGCGTCCACATGGCCTGCCAGTTCTATCGCTGCCTGCTGACGCTGCTGCGTCGCCGTGCATATGGTCATATGCACATCGAGATGATTGGTCTTTCGTTGCAGGATAGCGGCGATACGCTTGAATTGCTCTTGAGAGAACGTCGTCTGGACGACGACTCCCATAGAATCGCAAAAGGGAATTTTTTCAGCTTCTTCTTCCCCATCTATTATAATAGCATGATTTGCCCCCCATTGTGAAATGCTAATTACTTCAGGATGGGATTTTTCTCCTACTATTATGAGTTTTTCGCCCTTTTCGACGATGTTTTTAGCGTCTTGTTGGGCCTTTTTGACGTGTGGACACGTCGCATCTATGACTTTTAGTTCTTTTTGGTCAGCCTGTTCATAGACATCCGGGCCGACTCCGTGAGAGCGTATCAGGACGACAGCCCCCTTGTCGACATCGTCCAGCGAGTCGACCGGCGATACGCCATGAGCGGCTAAACGCCCGACAACTTGCGGATTGTGGATGATGGGCCCCAGGGTATGCGTCCCCTTTTCGGCCTGCCCCGCAAGCTCGACAGCCCGGCGCACACCATAGCAAAAGCCACAGGCCGCGGCGAGAGTTACTTTCATTTTGCGTCCCCTTTATACTGATTTTGCATAGCTATGATAATATCGCGGATTTCGTCGGAAAAACCTTTGACCAAGTCGCGATCCGATGCCTTTCCCTGCGGTGCCGGGACGGGTTTGCCAAAGATGACCCGGACGGGACCGGTCTTTTTCGGCAGGAATTCGGAATTGACGATAGCTGCCGGCAGGACCGGCACCTTGGCCTTGATGGCGATTCCGGCAAAGCCTTCATGGAAAGGCCCGACTTTGCCGCCCCGCGTCCGCTTCCCTTCAGGGAAAATCCCCAGGACCTCGCCGCTCTTCAAGACCCGAAAGGACTCGATGACGGCTTTGCGGTCGATGTGGCCGCGGTGGACCGGGAAGGTGTGGACATAGCGCAGGAACCAGCCCATGAGGGGATTGCGGAACAATTCCTCTTTAGCCATGAAATGGATCAGATGGTGGCGCATGGCCGTCCCCAGCAGGAGCGGATCGAAATTGCTGGCATGATTGCAGACAACCAGGAACGGCCCCTTTTCGGGGATGTTCTCTTCACCGATGACTTCCATGCCCAGGACGCCGTAGGTAGCGACATTGAAAATCTTGCAGATCACGCCATATGTAAAGGTATGCATCAGCCTCGCTCCTTCATCAGGCCCAGGATGACGTCGGCCGTCTGCTCTAAATCGAGATCGCTGTTGTCGACGACGATGGCATCGTCGGCCTTCTTCAGCGGCGAAACGGTGCGGTGCGAATCCATATCGTCGCGGGCGGCGATACTGGCAGCGATTTCTTCATACGTCTCGCTGCCACCTTTGGCCTGGACTTCCAAATAACGGCGGCGGGCCCGGGAATCGACAGACGCCGTCAGGAAGATCTTGAGGTCTGCCTGGGGCAGGACGACAGTCCCGATATCGCGGCCGTCGAGGATGACGCCGCCTTCTTTGGCCATGGCCTGTTGTAATTTTACCAGTTTTTCCCGTACGACTGCAAGAGCCGCGACGGCAGAAACATGGGAAGATACGCGCTGGGTCCGGATGGCTTCGGTCACTTCCGTCGGTCCGACGTAGACGCGGCACAGGTCTGCCTGCGGTTCCAGGCGGATATCAATGGTATCGACGAGGTCACGGACCGCTTTTTCATCAGAAAGGTCGATGCCTTTTTCCAGGACGGCCCAGGTAAAGGCCCGGTACATGGCACCCGTATCGATATACAAGTAATGGACCCGGTTGGCCAGGACCTTGGCGACACTGCTCTTGCCCGCTCCGGCCGGCCCATCAATGGCAACCGTCAATTTTCGCATGGTATGCACTCCTTTGTAGCGGCCGCCGTTCCGGCGACGAAGCCCGTCGAAAAGGCTGCCTGCAGATTATAGCCGCCTGTAAAGGCGTCGATGTCGATGACTTCTCCGGCAAAATAGAGATTGGGGACAAGTTTCGACTCCATCATCTTGGGATTGATTTCCTTGACGGCAATGCCGCCAGCCGTGACGATGGCTTCTTCAATGGGACGCGTCCCGGTCACGGTCAGGCTCAGGGCCTTGAGGGTATCGACCAGGTCCTGCCGCTGTTCCCGGGAAATCTGGTTGACCGTACAGGCAGCGGCGATGCCGGCCTGGTCGAGGACGATGGGGATGAGCCGCTGCGGCAGGAGGTCCTTCAGCCCATTGGCGGCTTCTTTGCGGATGTATTTCTCGAAATCCCGCCGCAGCCGGGCGTCGAGCTTTTCCTTGGACAAAGCCGGTTTGAGGTCGATGCGCAGCTGCATGGGAAAAACGCAGGACTTCTTATGGGCCGCCTCGGTACTGAGCATGAGGATGATCGGCCCGGACACGCCGAAATGAGTGAAGAGCATCTCGCCGAAATGAGAGGCAGCTTTCTTGCCCCGCTTCCACAGCGACGCTTCGACATTGCGCAGGGACAGGCCCGACAGGGTGTGAGGCCAGGTTTCTTCCGTCGTAAAGGGAATGAGCGACGGTTTCAGCTCCGTCACGCTGTGTCCCAGGCTGCGGGCAAAGCCGTAGCCGTCGCCTGTCGAACCGGTCACGGGATAGGACATGCCGCCCGTCGTGATGATACAGGCGTCGCCTTCGTAATTCCCCGACGCCGCACTGACGACCATGCGGCTGCCCCAGGCCTTGACGGCGTGGACGGCGTTGCTCAGATGGAGGTCGACGCCCTTCTGGCAGAGCTTGCGATAGAAGAGCTTGCGCACTTCGATGGCACTGTCCGACTGGGGGAAGATGCGGCCGCCCCGTTCCTCCTTGGTAGCCAGGCCCCAGGTATGCAATTTATCCAGCAGATCCTGATTGGTAAATTGTTCATACGCACTGTAGAGGAATTTGCCGTGGCCCGGCGTATGGGCGATGAAATCGGCCATGCTGCACGAATTGGTCAGATTGCAGCGGCCCTTGCCGGTAATGCCCATCTTCTTGCCGACGATATCATTTTTTTCAAATAAGTGTACCCTGGCCCCGGCTTCTGCCGCGGCCAGCGCAGCCATAATGCCGGCCGCACCGGCACCGATGACGAGTATTTCCTTCATAAGCACTCCTGTTTATTTATATTTGTAGAGTTCCGCCACTTCTTCGCGGGTCAGCTTGCGATAGGCCCCGCGCTTGACGCCGCTCAGGGTCAGGAAGGCGTACTGGACGCGGCGCAGGTTGTGGACCTGGTAGCCGAAGAACTCGAACATGCGGCGGACCTGGCGGTTGCGTCCTTCGTGGATGGTGATTTCCACACTGGTCAGGTTCGTCTTCGGGTCATAGCCAATATAGTAGACATCGGCCGGGGCCGTCATGCCGTCCTTCAGCTCGACGCCGTCTGCCAGGTGCTGCAGGACCGAATCGGCAATGCGCCCTTTGACCTTGACTTCATAAGTCTTGTCGACGAGGCGGCTGGGATGCATGAGGATGTTGGCCAGTTCACCGTCATTGGTCATGATCAGCAGGCCTTCCGTATTCTGGTCCAGGCGGCCGACGGCGTAGATGCGGTCCTTTTCCTTCCTGAAATAGTCCATGACCGTCGCCCGGCCCTGGTCATCGCTCGACGTGGTGATGACGCCCTTGGGCTTGTTGAACAGATAATAATGCTTCGGCTGCGCTTCCAGGGTCTTGCCGTCGACGGCAATGCGGTCCTTGTCGGGGTCGACTTTCGTCCCCAGTTCGCGGACGATGACGCCGTTGACGCGGACGCGCCCTTCTAATATCATCTTTTCCGAAGCGCGCCGCGAAGCGACACCGCAGTTACTCATCACTTTCTGTAACCGTTCTTCCATCAGTTGCATCCTCCGTAATATCTGCCGGCATGCGGCCGGCTAAATCGGCCAGGGAATCCATGCCGATACATTCTAAAAAATAAGCAGACGTGCCGTATAAAATCGGCCGCCCTGGGCTGTCCTTGCGCCCCAGTTCGACAACGAGGCCCTGCTGGACCAGCGACGTCAGGACCCGTTCTGACGAGACACCGCGCAGCTTTTCGATTTCAGCCCGCGTAATGGGCTGTTTGAAGGCGACGATGGCCAATACTTCCAGTGCCATAGAGGACAACTCCGTCGTCCCCGTCCGGACCCATTGCAGGGCATCGTGGAGGTCCGGCCGCGTGACCAGCTGAAAGCCGCCGGCGACGCGGATGAGGACGATACCCCGCCGCTGGCTGCTGAGCAGGTGCTGCAGGCGGTCTGCCGTCGCTTCCGTTTCGGCCTGGGTCCAGCCCGTATGGGCGCAGATGGCCGTCACCATCATGGGGTCGCCGCTCAGAAAGAGCAGAGCTTCCAGCAGAGCCGTAGGCTCGATGGTATCAGTTTGGCGTGTATCGTAAGGCAATGGTATTCCCATCCTCTCCTTCAGCAACAGTAGCGCACTGGCCAACTTTCAGCAGTTCCAGGACGGCCAGGAAGGTGACGACCAGTTCGACCCGGGACCGGCAGGTCCGGAATATGGCGTCGACGGCCATCGTCCCCTGGGCACGGCGCAGGGCGTACGTGACGCGGCGCATGCACTCTTCGACGCTGTAGATTTCCTTCTGTATGCGGATTTCTACGGCTGTCGGCTCGGGAAGGGCCTGGCAGACCTTGTGGAACGCCTGGTAGAGGGCCTCTGTGTCGATGTGGCCGGCAAAGCGGGCCTCATAGGGCATGGCCGTCGGCAGGCGCCCCAGCATGAGGCTGCGGGCATCCCACAACTGTCCCATAGCCTGGGACAGGGCTTTCATCTTTTTATATTCGACGAGCTGGCGGACCAGCGCTTCCTGCGGGTCTTCTTCCTCCTCTTCAGCCAGTTTCGGCTGCTTAGGCAGCAGCAGGCGCGATTTGATCTGCAACAGCGTCGCTGCCATGACGAAGAACTTGCTGGCATAATCGACATCGAATGTGTCGATGTCCGCTACGTAGGCGTTGAACTGGTCTGTAATCTCGACGATAGGTATGTTATAAATATCGACTTTGTTCTTTTCGATGAGATAGAGCAGCAGGTCCAGGGGACCTTCAAAATCCGATACTTTATACTTGTATTCTGTCATGATTCATTATAACTCATTTTCCCATGAATGTGAATTTCACTGGACTGCGAAAAGGAGCTGTCCTAAGACAGCTCCTTTCTTTTGCAAGGGACTCGTCGGCCACGGCCAACGCCGCTCACACGCTCGTTGTTTTTTTGGTGCCGGGGACCGGAATCGAACCGGTACGGATATCTCTATCCGACGGATTTTAAGTCCGTTGCGTCTGCCAGTTCCGCCACCTCGGCATGACGAAAGATGAAAATATGGAGGCGGCACCCAGAATCGAACTGGGGATGAAGGTTTTGCAGACCTCTGCCTTACCGCTTGGCTATGCCGCCATATATGGAGCGGAAAACGAGACTCGAACTCGCGACCCCCACCTTGGCAAGGTGATGCTCTACCACTGAGCTACTTCCGCATTTGTGGTGCTCAGGGACGGAATTGAACCGCCGACACGGGGATTTTCAGTCCCCTGCTCTACCGACTGAGCTACCTGAGCAATTGGCGACCCCGATCAGATTTGAACTGACGATCTTCGCCGTGACAGGGCGACATGTTAAACCGCTACACCACGGGGCCGTTTCTATTCAGCGCTCCTCTTGTGAGAAGCTATGGTGCGGTTGGGGGGACTTGAACCCCCATGAGCTTTCGCTCACTACCCCCTCAAAGTAGCGCGTCTGCCATTCCGCCACAACCGCATGATAGGTAATTGATGTTGGTGCTCAGGGACGGAATTGAACCGCCGACACGGGGATTTTCAGTCCCCTGCTCTACCGACTGAGCTACCTGAGCAATTGGCGACCCCGATCAGATTTGAACTGACGATCTTCGCCGTGACAGGGCGACATGTTAAACCGCTACACCACGGGGCCGTTTCACCATTGTATCAGCACGGAGTGCCTCAACGAAAACTATTCTACCATGACACGGCATTTTTGGCAAGTCTTTTTTTATCTTTTTTTCCAATAATTCCGAAAATCCCTCTATGTTATCGGCTACATTTGATGTATAATATAGCCGGTATGCTTTGTTTACACCGTTTTTACAAAGAGATTAAGAGAGGATAGAACAAACAACATGGTTCATGCAACGAAGGCAATCAGCAAATGTCGTCATCGGCTCCTGCCGCTGCTTATCATCTTCGCCGTAGTCTACGGCTTCTGCTTTGAATGGCAGTTTCTCGTCTCCCTGGGCATGGGTCCCGACAATATCGAAGACATGACGTTCGGCCTGCTGCCCGGCGTCGGTGCTGTCGTCCTGTCCCTGGCCCTGTACTGGAAGCACTTGTCACCAGGCGCCATCATCCCGCCGGCCCTCATCGGCCTGGGCTGGATCATTACGGGCCCTTACTTGAGTTACATTTCCCTGATCAATACGAATACGATTTACTTGAACAATATATATGATGTATATGTAGGACTATACTTTTTTGCTATCTTTTTCTGCCTGAACATGATTGTCCGGCAGTATCTCCCCCACAAAATCGGGGCCGTCTTCATGACCCTCGTCCAGTTCGCAGCGTTCTTCATCATTTTGCTGCAGTGGGTCTACTATTTCCTCTACAATTCGTCGATCACCACGTCCGGCGCCCTGCTCATCTTCCAGACGGGACCGGCAGAAACGCTGGAATACTTCCACTCCCTGGGCCTGTTCAAGGTAGCCGCCATCGCCGTCGCCCTGGCCCTGATCCTGGGAGCCCTGTTCCTCTTGAACTATCGCCAGAACATCCTGCCCCGGACACACGTCTACCGCAAGATCATCCCCCTGGCTTCGCTGCTGCTCATCATCGCCCCGTCTGTCGGCGCCTTGAGCGAAGAAATCTTCCCGGAAGCCTTCCCGATCCGGACCTTCATCGACACGCACGACTACATGCAGCGCTCGGCTTTATATGCCGAAAACCACGACGAAAAATACAATGCCCTCCAGGCCGTCCAGCTCCATCCGGCCGACTATCCCAACACGGTCATCGTCGTCATCGGCGAATCGGAAACGCGGACGCTGATGAATGCCTACAATCCGGACCACGTGCCCAATACACCGTGGCTGACGGCGATGAAATCGAATCCGGACTTCACGCTGTTCACCAACGCCTACAGCTGCGTCTGGTACACGGTCCCCGTCCTGGAACACGCCCTGACGGAATCGAATTTCTACAACGATAAGCCTTTCAACGAATCCATTTCCATCATCGACATGGCCAAGAAGGCCGGCTATAAGACCTACTGGTTCAGCAACCAGGGCTCCGTCGGCGTCGCCGATACACCGATTACGCTGGTTGCCAACACGGCCGACGTCTCCGAATGGGTCGACCGGGACCTGAAAGAATCGACCCTGGACGGCGCGCTCCTGCAGTTCCTCAAACGCGTCGATCCGAAGGAAAAGAACTTCGTCGTCCTCCACGTCATGGGCAGCCACATCGAATACCGCAACCGCTACCCGAAAGAGTTCCAGAAATTCAACGACGGCAAGATTAACCAGGAAGCCGACTTCGACAACACCGTCCTCTATACGGACTGGGTCCTGTCGCAGATTTACGACTACGCCCGGGATAACCTCAACCTCGACGCCATGATCTACTTCTCCGATCACGGCAGCGATCCCGACGTCGCCCGCCAGCCAGACAGTGCCAGCTTCAAAGTCCTGCGCATCCCCATGTTCTGCTACTTGTCTGAAGGCTACCAGCAGCGCAATCCCGACGTCGTCAAAGCCATCAAGGCCAATAAGGACAAGTATTTCACCAACGACCTGGAATACGAATTCATCTGCGGCGTCCTCAACATGGAATCGCCGAACTACGACCCGACCATGTCCATCGCCTCGTCCAAATGGAGCATGGAACGGAAAGACCTGAAGACCCGCTTCGGCAAGACCAGCCTCATGGAAGACACGGAATACTAGTAGGGGCCGGCCTGTTAAGGCGGCCCGCAGTTCGCAGGCCGCAAAGGGCGTCCCGCTTGCGGGAATCCCCTGAACCGCTTTCACAGGCCACTGTCGTACGAAGGTTTCTGCCATCATGCATGATTCCTTTCTCTTTAATGTTTGATGTATGATGTTTGAAGCGATAGCTTTAAATTTAAAGCCATCTGCTAACAACTAACTGCTAGCCGCTAACCACTTTAAAGGGCTTGTCGTCGTGCGACAAGCCCTTTAGTCAAACCTCCCTCATAATGGTATAATAGACATATACCATTATGAGGGAGGTTTTTTTATGGAACATGCTTGTGTCGCAGCGGGGTTATTTCCCCATCCGCCGATTATGCTGCCGGAAATCGGCGGCGATGAACTGCGAAAGATAGACGCCACGGTCCGGGCCGTACAGGCGGCTGCCCGCTTGATCATCAGCCAGAAACCGGAAACATTGGTCATCATGTCGCCTCATAACTACGTCTTCCCCGACGGGGCAACGCTCGTGGAAACGCCCCGCCTCTACGGCAACCTCGACGCTTTCGGCTATCCGGAGCTGGCCATGGATGTCCGCACCGATATGGACCTGGCCGAAGAAATCTTTGAAACAGCCACGCCCAAGACCGACGTATACCGACTCGATGCCGCCTGGAGCGACCGCTTCGGCCATCCCCTCTACGTCGACCAGGGCACTTTCGTCCCCTTATATTACCTTCGCCAGGCCGGCTTCACGGGCCAGGTCGTCCTCATGGCGCCGCGCTTCGACGACTATGACAGCATGAGCCTCTTAGGCGATCTCGTCGTCCAGGCCGCTGCCCGACTGGGCCGGCGCATCGCCATCATCGCATCGGGCGACTTGTCGCACCGTCTCCTGCCCGGTTCGCCGAACGGCTACACGCCGAAAGGGGCCATCTTCGACAAGACCGTCATGGAGGCCCTGCAAAAACAGGACCCGGCCATCTTAAAGACTATGAGCCGCAGCCTCATCGACGAAGCCGGCATGTGCGGCCTGCCGTCGGTGTATTTCCTCTTCGGCGCCCTGCGCCATTTCCGCCCGGTCATGCCGATTTATTCCTATGAAGGGCCCTTCGGCGTCGGCTATGGCGTCGCCCTGTACCTGCCGGAAGGCCAGGAAAAACGGGCTGAAAAACCGGCTGTCGCCGACATCCGCGTCCGCCTGGCCCGGGAAAGCATCTCGTACTACCTGACGCACCATGCCTTCATGAACGTACCCAAATACCTGCCTGAAGACCTGCAGGACAAGGCCGGCGCCTTCGTGTCCCTCCACAAGGGAAGCCGCCTGCGCGGCTGCATCGGCACCTTCCTGCCCATGCAGATGAATATTGCCAGTGAAATCATCCACAACGCCGTATCGGCTGCGACGCGGGACCCGCGCTTCTACCCGGTCAGCCTGGACGAACTGAAAGACATCGATATTTCCGTCGACGTCCTGGGCCAGCCCGAAGCCGTAGCTTCACCAGCCGACCTGGATTCCAAGAAGTACGGCGTCATCGTCATGAGCCATGCCCAGACGGGCCTCTTACTGCCCGACCTGGAAGGCGTCGACACGGTCCAGCAGCAAATCGCCATTGCCAAGGAAAAAGCCGGCATCCCGCCTCAGGTCCAGCCTGACCTCTACCGCTTCACAGTCACGCGCTATAAGTAGGTGAGACCATGGAAGCCGCTTATTATGAAATCGACCCGTCCGGCCAGGCGCGCTCCCGTCTCTGTCCCCATCACAGCCACATCGCCCAGGGCCAACGCGGCCGCAGCCAGACCCGCTATTAAGATGGCAGGAACCTCCAGCC
>ERZ1023822.442-NODE-442-length-10700-cov-43.424331_pt1 | contig 10700 bp, 10 predicted proteins | sample MGYA00380379_ERZ1023822 | MGnify/ENA primary metagenome ERZ1023822 (study PRJEB33179, sample SAMN07448988) | human gut metagenome | biome: Human-gut; feature: Human associated habitat; material: Faeces | host: Homo sapiens | place: India: Bhopal | collected... | reverse complement strand
TGCAGTTCAGCTATAAGTTTACTTACAGCTACTCCAAGAGCGACCGCAGCACCTACGATTTCAGCAAGTATGCCATGAATGGCAATCATGAATATCGTGGTTGGGATAGCTACCTGAATCCGTTTGCCGGTCAGCTTGGTAATTACAGAAATGATGAATTGAGCCGTTTCTCTGAGTATCGCAACTACAATCACGATATCCAGGTGATGATGCGATTCGTCCGTCAGAAGTATAACTTGAACTTCGGTGTGATGATTCAGCCACAACAGTCGAAGTATATCCAGGAATATCAGGGAGTGCATGTAGATACCGTTCGCAACGTAACGAATATCAGTCCAACCCTCGATTTCCGTTATCGCTTCTCCAAGATGAGTAACCTGCGCGTGAACTACCGTGGTACCACCTCTCAGCCAAGCATCTCGCAGTTGCTTGATATCACAGATAACAGCGATCCGCTGAACATCTCGAAGGGTAACCCTGGATTGAAGCCATCGTTCACCCAGAACTTCCGATTGTTCTACAACAATTTCGTGCAGAACCACAACAAGGGTGTCATGACCTTCATCAACTTCTCAACCACCAACAATAGCATCAGCAACAAGGTGACCTACGATGAGAAGACTGGTGGAAGAATCACCCGACCTGAGAATATCAATGGCAACTGGAATGTGATGGGAGCCTTTATGTTCAACTGCTCTATCGATAGTGCTGGTGTATGGAACTTGAATACCGACACCTACTTGGGTTACAACAACTACGTGAGTTATCTGAGCCTCGACAAGCAGTCTGATTCCCAGAAGAATACCACCCGCAGTACTACTTGGAGAGAGCGCCTCTCTTTCAGCTATCGCAACAACTGGCTGGAGCTTTCGCTCGATGGAACATTGAATTATAACCATGCTACAAACAAGTTGCAGCCTAACAGCAACCTCAATACCTGGCAGTTCTCTTATGGACCAAGCATGACGCTTACAGCGCCTTGGGGCACCAGTCTGAACTCAAGCCTCTCTATCAGCAGCCGCCGTGGCTATAGCGACAGCAGCATGAATACGGATGAGTTTGTATGGAATGCGCAGCTTTCTCAGGGTTTCCTGAAGGGCAAGCCTCTTACCATCATGCTGCAGTTCTACGATATTCTCCGCCAGCAGAGCACCTTCTCTCGTGCCATTTCTGCTACATCCCGCACGGATACGGAGTATAACGCCATCAACAGCTATGCGATGCTGCACGTGATTTACCGCCTGAATCTCTTCGGAGGCAAGGATGCCCGTAGGGGTGGACCTGAAGGTCCTGGTGGTCCTGGTGGTCCTGGTGGCCGTCCAAACTTCCATGGCCGTCCATTCAATGGCGGTTTTGGCGGTGGTCGTCCAGGCGGCAGAATGTTCTAGAAAAGAAAATGAAGTAAGCTTCATTTTAAACGATAGTAAGCCTCACTCCATGTTTACGTGGGGCTTATTTCAAACAGATATGACGAGAAAAAAGAAATCCCCGCTCTTCGCAATGAAGAACGGGGATTGTTATTTTGTCTTATCAAGAGTTCTCGATTAGAGAGCGAACTTGTAACCCAATGTAATCTGGAATACAGAGTTGCAACCTGCATCGTCAAAGTCTGCAATCTTTGTTACGCCAATATTGTAACGAGCATCTAAGCAAACGTTCATATACTCGTAAGAAAGTCCAACAGGAATAGAGAAATCAAAAGACTTGATTTTTGCTCCGTCTGGTGCATATTTATCGTAATCTACTGTAACGCCCTCAACACTAACCTTGTTGCTAAGATTAAATGCTGGCTGGATACCAGCCTTTAATGCAAGACCTGGAGCAACATAAACGTTGGCAAGAATAGGGATGTTAAGATAATCCATCTTCATCTTCACGTCGCTATCTTTAACCTTTGCACCCTGCATAGAGTAGAGAAGACCACCGCTAATACCAAACATTGGTGATACATGATACTCCAACTCAGCACCTCCAACGAAGCCTGCTTTGTATTCTGCATCATCCTCTGTAACAGATGAAACGTTCAAACCTACCTTAGGCTGAATTGTAACATCGCCTGCATTGTACTGTGCGAAAGCACCTACTGAAGACAGCACCATAGCTGCCATAACGAATAATTTTTTCATAATCTCTAATATTTTAAATTAATAGTTTATAATGCTCATATAGAGTATGATTAGTTATCAGTGTGTATGCTGATTCCATCATTCCATCATTTTTACTAGGTGCAAAGGTATGTTTTTTCTCTATTCGCTCCAAATATTTTAAGCATTATTTTAAAAAAAAGCAGCCAAATATCACATATAAGTTTCTATTTCGTATATTTTTAGCAATAATTATCCCAATTTTCTTGCATCGTATCTTAAAATGTTGTATATTTGCAAAGTTCAGTTATGACTATACAAAAAAATCCCCTATACAGTGTAAAAGATGTATAGGGGATTCTTTTATTCTTCATCCTCGTCCCAGTCTTCTTCGTCAAATCCAAACATGGCTGGATCTACGAAGGCATCCAGAGCTCGGCGTTCTTTCTTTGTAGGGCGACCGGTGCCTCTTGCTCTATCTACGAATCCGCTGATGCGGCTCATCTCCAGGAGCTCGTATTGCTTAGGGTCGGTTACGTTTTTATAGACACCATACAGCATCTTGGCGCCTACGCGCTGCTCTATGCAGTCGAGAACCTCGAAAGAGTAGGTGATAGGGGCTTTCTTTACGCTCACCACATCGCCACGCTTGATGATGAAGGAAGGCTTTCTCGTTACGCCTCCTACCATGACGCGGCCATTCTTACAGGCATCGGCAGCAATGCTGCGGGTCTTGTAAATGCGGGCAGCCCAGAGCCACTTGTCTATTCTTGCTGATTCTTTCATGATTACTTCTTTCCTAGCTTATTGTATTGGTTCATGGTGATGTCGATACCAGCCAATACGAAGCTCTTGATAATCTCTACACCCAGGTCGATGGCCGGCTGCAGCTGCTTCATGTCTTCCTCAGTATATTTGCCCAGCACCCAGTCTATCTGGCCGCCACGCGGATAATCGTTGCCGATGCCCATGCGCAGGCGGGCATAATTCTGACCGATAAGCTGCTGGATATGTCCCAATCCGTTATGGCCGCCGTTGCTGCCGTTCGCCTTCAGTCGGAAAGCACCCAGAGGCAGGGCTAGCTCATCGCTGATAACGAGCAGTCGGCTCTGGTCAATCTTTTCCTGATTCAGCCAATATCTTACCGCATTACCGCTGAGGTTCATGAATGTGGTAGGTTTGAGCAGAAAAATCTTTCTTCCCTTGAGCGTAGTCTCGGCTACGAAGCCATATCGCTTATCCTCAAAATGAATATTGGACGCTTTAGCAAAAGCGTCCAATACCATAAATCCTGTGTTGTGCCTGGTATCAGCGTATTCGTCGCCAGGATTACCAAGCCCACAAATCAAATATTTATCCAATGTTTGATAATGCTTTACTCAGGTTCGTAAAATCTTTGAAGACTATCGATTAAGCCTCCTCCTCCTCAGTAGCAGCCTGTGCAGCGAGCTGAGCGTTACGTGTCATCTTGATAGAGCAAACTACAACAGCCTTGCTTGTAGCCAACTCGAGACCCTCGAATGAGAGGTCACCTACCTTGATGCTCTTACCAATCTTCAACTCTGTAACGTCGATATCGAGGTGCTCAGGAATAACCTGGTAAGGAGCTGTAACGTTGATCTTACGGATAGAGAGGTTCATACGACCACCATCACGTACACCCTGTGCAAGACCTGTCAACTTAACTGGAATACCGATAGTGATAGGCTTCTGGTCGTTAACCTCGTAGAAGTCAACGTGCAGAGGAGCGTCTGTTGTTGGGTGGAACTGGATCTCCTTCATGATAGCTGTGTGGCTCTCACCGTCGATGATGAGGTTGATAACGTATACATGAGGAGTGTAGATGATTTTACGCAACTCAGCGAATGGAACTGCGAATGACAAAGCCTCAGGAGCACCGTTCTCGCCCTTCTTCTCACCATAAAGGTTACATGGAATCAAACCTTCCTTACGCAATGTCTTAGAAGCTTTCTTGCCAAGGTCTGTACGCTTCTGACCTGTTACATTAATCTCTTTCATTTGTGTTACTCTAAATTAAGTTGTTAAAAAAATAATTTTGCCTTAACTCGCCATCACACGGATTAGCTTTGTTTGAAGCATGCCTCGCGAGTGTTTCTCGTAAAGCGGGTGCAAAATTACTACTTTTATTTGGAATATGCAAATTTCTGGGCGATATTTTCTCCAAAATGCCCGTTAAATATCTAAAACTCATCTCCTAACCTTAAAAAAATAGAAATTATTGCCCCTTTTCTTGCATATTATATATTAAATATGTAAATTTGCACTGTTTTAGGTAATTATATAAATAAATCTTTTAAATTATTAGAGAATGATTAATAGGGATTTGATAAGACGTAAGATTGTGCAGTTAACCTACGCATACTATCAAAACAGCGATCATAACATGGAGAACGCTGAGAAGGAGCTGATGTTTAGTCTCTCCAAGTCATACGATTTGTACAACTACATGTTGCAGCTCATCGTTGCCATCACCCAGGAGGCACGCAAGCGCTACGATGTAGATGTAGCTCGTGCCAAGAGAGAAGGTGAGCAGGAACCTTCACCACGTTTCGCATTCAATAAGTTCGCTCTGCAGCTCGAAGAGAACAAGATGCTGCTCGAATGGATAGATGTTAAGCATTCCAACTGGGATGAGGATATCGAAATGGTGCGCAAAGTGTATACTGCAATTACGTCTAGTGATCTCTATGCTGATTATATCAGCGGAGCTATTGATGAGGAACTCGCCGATCTCGACGAGTACAGCCGCGACCGCGAGGTATGGCGCCGCATCTACAAGCAGTTCATTCAGAATAATGAAGATCTTGATGCATTCCTCGAGGAGAAGAGCCTCTACTGGAACGATGACAAGGATATCATAGATACTTTCGTATTGAAGACTATCAAGCGTTTCGACCCGGAAGCTAAGGCCAAGCAGGAATTGCTGCCGGAATATAAGGATGCTGAAGACAGAGAGTTTGCACGCAAGCTCTTCCGTGCTACCATCCTCAACTGCGATACCTACCAGCGCTATATGAGCGAGGCTTTGCGCAACTGGGATTTCTCACGTCTTGCCTATATGGATGTGATTATCATGCAGATTGCCATCGCTGAGGTGATGAACTTCCCTGGCATCCCGGCTACCGTCACTATCAACGAGTATGTAGAACTTGCCAAGGCATACAGCACTCCTCGCAGCGGCGGTTATGTTAACGGTATGCTCGACAGCATCTGCCGCGAACTCATCAGCCGCAACCTCATCCAGAAGGAGATGCCTGAGCGCAAGCAGCATCAGCATGCACAGCACGGCGAACATGCCGGCAAACAGCGCCAAGACAACCAGCACCCAGCCGGTCGTCGTCCGCGCATTCACCGCGCTCCGGGCGAGGGTGAGTAAATAACGGAGGCCTTTCTTGCTGGCCACACCTTATTTATATATAGAACATAAAATAATAATAGATAATACTTTAACGACATGACAAATTTAGTATTGCAAGCAGCTGCCGGTGGTAGCAGCATGAGTTTTCTCATCATGATGGTAGCTATCTTCGCTATCATGTGGTTCTTTATGATCCGTCCTCAGCAGAAGAAGCAGAAGGAAATCCGCAAGTTCCAGAATGCTTTGGCAGAGGGTACCAAGGTGGTTACAGGCGGCGGTGTTTATGGCACTGTTAAGCGTGTTGACCTCGAGGCTAATACCGTTGATGTTGAGATAGCTCGTGGCGTGGTAATCACTGTAGCTAAGGGCTACGTGTTTGCTGATGCAGCTAGTCAGACACCTAATGCATAGTATCAAGAGCATATTAAAAGCTGTCAGAAACTTCCTGTTCAGTGGTCTGAATAAGGAGTTTCTGATTTTTTTGTTCTTTCTCGCTCTCAGCGGCATCTTCTGGCTGATGATGACGCTCAATGAGACTACCGAGAGAGAATTCAATATTCCTGTGCAGTTAACCGGCGTGCCACGCAATGCGGTGATAACCGGCGAACTCCCTGATACCGTGCATATTACGGTGCGCGATAAGGGATTCACACTCGTTACCTATGCTTACGGAGGCAGGATTCATCCGCTCACATTCCGGTTTGCCAATTATGCCGACGAGGAAACGGGAACGGGACAGATTCCGATGGCTGATGTGCAGAAACAGGTGGCATCCCAGCTCTATGGCTCTACCAAACTGATCTCCATTAAGCCGGCAAAATACGATTTCTTCTTCACCTACGGCTCTTCCAAGCGAGTGCCTGTGGTGTTCAGAGGTAAGATTACAACCAGCAAGAGCTATTATCTGGCACATACCGAATTCCTGCCGTCTACGGTTACGGTTTATGCCAACAAGAAGCAGCTCGATGAGTTGGAATCGGTAGAAATCGAGCCGTTCAACATGCGCAACCTGCAGGATACCATTCATCGCAACGTTCCTATCAAGAAGATACGTGGCATGAAGATTGTGCCTCAGATGGTGCGTCTGGCGGTATATCCTGATGTGCTTACCGAAGAGTCGGTCGATGTGCCTGTTACGGCCATCAACATGCCTGATAACATGGTGCTCCGTACCTTCCCGTCTAAAGTGGCGGTAAAATTCACCATCGGAGCCAGCCTCTTCAGAACCATCAAGCCGAGCCAGTTTAAGGTGGTAGTAGATTATAACGATCTGGCTAACAACCCTTCTGACAAGTGCAAACTCCAGTTGCGCAGCGTACCGCGCTCGGTGAGCAAGGCGCATCTCGACCTGGAAACGGTAGATTATCTGCTGGAACAGCAATGATAGTTGATAATTGATAGTTTATAGTTGATAGTTTTTCTACTATGATGAAGATAGCGATAACGGGCGGTATAGGTAGCGGAAAGAGCTATGTGTGCCGGATATTGGAGAAACAGGGCATCCGGGTTTACGACTGCGATGCTGAGGCTAAGCGGCTCATGCGTACCGATGCCCGCTTGCAGACTGGTTTGAAGAAGCTGGTGGGCGAGCAGGTTTACAGTGCAGAGGGCGTTTTGCAGAAGCCCGTGCTGGCTCAGTTTCTGCTGGCTGGCGAGGCTAACAAGCAGGCTGTCAACGATGTAGTTCATCCGGCTGTGGCGCGCGATTTCGAGCAGAGCAGCTATGAGTGGATGGAGAGTGCCATCCTCTTCGATAGCGGTTTCTACCGCCGTATCCACCTCGATTTCGTGGTCTGCGTAACGGCTCCCGTCCCGGTTCGCATCCAGCGCATCATGCAGCGCGATCATATCCCGGCAGAGAAGGCACAGCAGTGGATAGATGCCGTCATGCCGCAGGAAGAGCTTGCAGCCCGCTCCGATTTCGAAATCGTGAACGATGGCGAGCAGGATATCGAAGCACAGGTAAGGAAATTATTGGATATCATTAATAATAAAGAATAATAGAAAAGACAATGGAAACAATCCTTTCAATTGCAGGCAAACCAGGCCTTTATAAATTGGTATCAAGAGGTAACAGAAACCTCATCGTAGAAACTCTCGATGAGACTCACAAGCGTATCCCAGCTTTCGCTACCGACCGCGTAACAAGCCTTGGTGACATCGCTATGTATACAGACGCTGATGAGGTGCCACTCTGGGAAGTGCTCGACAGCGTAAGCAAGAAGGAAGAGGGCAAGCCTAGCACTTTCAACTACAAGAAGGCTCCTGTTGCTGAACTCCATGCTTATTTTGCTGAGGTTCTTCCTAACTACGATCGCGACCGTGTTCACGACAGCGATATCAAGAAGCTCCTCCAGTGGTACAACATTCTCGCTAAGTACGGCATCACCGATTTCAAGGCTACTCTCGCTCCTACAGAGGGTGAGAACGTAGATGATCGTGCTGAGCAGGTTGCTGAGTAAATCCCGTCAGATTTTTTGGGCACGGATTTCACGGATTACACGGATTTTTTTTCGAGATAATAACTCTTTTCGAGCATGTCTCTATAAATCCGTGTAATCCGTGTAATCCGTGCCTAATTCTTTTCCTTCCGCCTATAATCCGAGCCTGATTTTTATTCCTCAATCTTCTTCAGTTCCTTCTCAAATCTTCTGCGATACATTTCTCCCGCTATGGTCAGACCGAACGGGAAGGCTAACCAGATGCCCAGAATGCCCAAGCCGCAAGGGAACCCCAGGGTGTAGCCCAGCGGCAGGGAGATGACGAAATAGGCGATGAAGGCATAGAGCACCATCGGCTTCACACAGGCGATGCCACGCAGCGCATTGGCAAAGGTATATTGCAGTCCGTCGCCAAACTGATATATCATCAACAGGATAATCAGCGTAGCCACATACGCCTGCACCTCCATATTATCATTAAACCAGCCACCTATCTGATGGCGAAGCAGGAACACCGGCAAACCCATACACAGCGAGAACAGCAGGTTCAGCCGGAAACCGTCGTAGGCATTTCGGCGAACAGCACCGTAGTCCTTCTGACCCATAAAATGGCTCACGCGGATAGCCAGCGCAGCCGCCATGCCCGAAAGCACGAGATAGAAGAGCTGCGAGAGGGTAATCATCACCTGATGAGCCGCCAGCGGAATAGTTCCCAGCCAGCCCACCATCACACAGCTCAGCGTGAAGGCAGCCGACTCCATGCCCAGCTGCAGCGCCACAGGCCAGCCCAACCGGTTCATCTCCCTGAAGTCAGCCTTGGTCAGAGAACTGTGCAGAATATCGCGTCTGTATTCCCCGAAATTCTTGCCCGTCATCAGCATGCCCACCATCGCCAGCGCCATCAGAATACGGCTCACCAGCGTCGAAATACCGGCTCCCAGCAAACCCAGTTCCGGGAAACCCGCCACACCGTAAATCAGTACCCAGTTGCCCAGGATATTGATTACGTTGCCGCCAATCATCGCCCACATCGCCACCTTGGTCTGTCCGAGTCCGTCAAGAAATTGCTTCATCGTGAAGAAGATGCCCATGAAGAGCACCGAGGCGAGGTTTACCAGAAAGTAAGGGCGGATGAGCGAGAGCAGCTCTTCAGGCTGTCCGATGCGCCCCAGATTCAGGTAGAGCACAATGAGGGCGAGGGTGAAGATGATGCCCGTCAGCATGTTGGCACAGAAGGCATTGCGCACTTTCTGTCCGATGCAGTCGGTCCGTTCCTCGCCGTAGAGTCGTCCGATGATAGGAGTGAGTCCGTAGGTGAATCCCATATAGGATACGAAAACGAGACCGAAGATATTGTTCACCAGTCCGGCAGCCGCCAATTCGGGTGTACTGTGATGGCCTATCATCAGCGTATCAGCAAATCCCAGGATGATGGTACCCAGCTGTCCTATGATGATAGGAATGCCGATAGCCAGCAGTTCTCGGTAATGATGTTTCTTGTTTGTCGTTATTGATGTCGTATGATTATTCATATTTGCTTTTAATTACTAATCTATTTCCTTTATTCTGCTTAAGAGCATGCAAAGTTACGGCTTTATTCACTAACTACCAAATTTTTCTCCCCTTTTTTTGAGGACCAGCGATGGAATCGCTGGTCCCCAGCCTTTTTACCTTTTTACTTTTTTACCTTTAATAGATGTATGAACTTCCTTCCTCTTTCTGTCCATACGAGGTAGGTGTGGGTGTAGGCGGTGCCCAGCTTCTCCTGTGCCCCATCGCAGTGAGGGTCGGGGAGGGTAGAGTAGCGGGTGCGGCTCTTCGCCAGGCCCATGTGGGCATAATCGGCATAGAGCAGATACTGGCCGCTCTGGTAGTACTGGATATGAAGGGCACAGAGCTGGCGGTTCAACTCCTGTGCCGTGATACCCAGTTCCTTCGCTATCTGCGTGGTGGTATAGCAGGAAACAGAGTTGAGCACATTGTCGGTGTAGAGCGCCTTCGGCAGAAGATGATCTACCTGATTCTCCAACTGGATGATGTTCTCACCGTTCTTGGCGATGCAAACCACCTGTTCGTCCACCACACCGTTCAGCCGTCGAATCTCCGTATCCTGTTCTCCGATGAGTTTCTTCTGCTGATCAATCTGCACTTGCTGGTTTTTCAGCAGTTTCTCCTTCTCCTTGAGTGTAGCTCTGAGAATCTCTTCAGCATGCCGAATCGTCTCCTCATCACTCTCGCCCTGCTGTACCGGAATATAACCGCCCGTCTTGCGAATCTGCGGCAGTACCTCGGAAGTAACCCAGTTTTTGAACTTCACCGCCGTTGGAAGCTTGGAGCCGAGAACCAAAGCATAGAATCCGCTCTCGTTGACGAAAAGAAGCTGGCACCAGCGCTTTGCCTCACTTCCATCCTTCTTGATACCAGTCGTTACCCTTATGCTGTGTTTTACAGCATCATGTGGGTTAACTAGCTGATACACAGCGCATCTTGCTCTTTTATACCCCAGCGTATCACAGACATCCTTTGCGCAGAACAAGGGCTCCCCGTTTTCATCGGTCAAGGTGCGAATCTTACCGAATTCAGGGTTTTCAAACACGACAGCATTACCCGCTGTCTTTTCATTCTTCATTTCTTCTTTTTTTGTTTTATAATTTTTTTTCATGATATAAAAATGTTAAATTGAATGTTGAGTGTTGAATGTTGAATGTTGAATTATTAGTGTTGAGTGTTGAATGTTGAATTAAGTAACTGTTCAAAATTAATTTTACAAATATGAATAATTCACGAATAAGTTCG
>ERZ1023822.433-NODE-433-length-10876-cov-9.560854_pt1 | contig 10876 bp, 6 predicted proteins | sample MGYA00380379_ERZ1023822 | MGnify/ENA primary metagenome ERZ1023822 (study PRJEB33179, sample SAMN07448988) | human gut metagenome | biome: Human-gut; feature: Human associated habitat; material: Faeces | host: Homo sapiens | place: India: Bhopal | collected... | reverse complement strand
TCGGGCAGCTCCCCCGATGGGGAGCCAAGAACGTTCTTCCTCTTAACTTAATAGCATTACCTAGAGGGGAAGGCTGCGATACGAGAATACCATCCTCTAAAAAAGGCGGCGAAGCCGCCACGAGAGCCCTCAACCCTGAACCTTGAACCTTGAACCAAATGAAAGCAAAGTAAAAAGAGGATGTGAAGAAATGGGGATTCATTTCTTCACATCCTCTTTTTTGATGGTATTAAGGAAACGCTGATTCAATCGCAGAGTCAGATTCCACAAGAATTTTTATACATAGCTTCGTCATAACCTTCCTTAAATAGCTCGCTATTCGCGTCAGGTTATTCCTCGCTATGCATAAAAATTCAAGAGTAAAATCTGACAACGATTGAATCAGTGTTTCCTTAACCGTTGGTTGTTGTGATTCAAATAACCAACAGCAAACAGCTAACAACTCATGATGTAGGAGATAGGAATGATCCAATGGATGCTATTTCGGAAATATACCCATTCCCCATATAGCGTTTTAACATGTAGTAGTCAGTTGGTTTAGGCATTGACGAAATCGGGGGGGGGAGTACTGTCTAAATAAGAATTTAAGCACATTTATTCACAGATGGCAAAAATGGAAAGTGAGAAAAGAGATATTTTCTCAAATCATGAAAAGAAAAATTTTCCGGAATGGATAGTGTGTAGGAGGGGAGGCATGCGTATGGTATGAAATGTCAATGGTGTGGGAAAGAGTTTACTCCGCTAAAAAGTTGGCAGAGATATTGCTCGCCAGCCTGCCGTGTAGCTGCCAATCGGAAACGACTGCCCAAGGATGAAGTACATACGCAGGAAGCCGTACTCATTCGTTCATTTCGGTGCTTGCAGTGCGGGGAAGTGGTCAATGTCTATGATCCATCCGATAACCGTTTCAAATTTTGCTGTGTCCATTGTGAGAAATTGTACTGGAAACATCCGGAAAAGAAAAGGGAAAAAGGCATTCGACAATTCCAGTGCCATACTTGTGGAAAAAACGTCATTGTCACAGACCCTTTGGACAGGAGGCGTTTCTATTGCAGTGAGACCTGTCGGGAAGCCCAGCACAGAGCCAAACAAAAAGTGATTCGAGCAGAAAAGTATCAAAGGGTTAGTAGCTAGGGATTTGGAATTAGGAAAAGTAAGATTCCAATCCTAATCCCTAGCTACCAATCCCTAATCTCTATAGTTGGAAAGAGAGAGTATATCATGAATCATATTTACAAAGTCATTTGGAATCATGCGAAACATTGCTATACCGTAGTTTCTGAAATTGCTAAAAATCATAGTACAAGTTCTGTTACTAAGAAAAAAGTATCTATAGCCGCTATCCTGGCAGCAGGAATGTTGAGCGGATTTTCGCCTATGGTATCGGGGGCTGTCGATACAATTGTTTATGACCAAAATGGAACTTCACTGAAATCGACCAATTCTGGTAGCGTGGGAAAAAATGCGATTGCTTTAGGCCAAGGGGCATCTGCTGTTGATAATTCTATTGCCATTGGCAATGGTGCTAGTGTGGTAGGAGGAACTCATGGCAAAGATGGGGTGGCACTAGGAACGAATGCCCATGCTGGCTATAAAGGAACTTCACTAGGAAATGGTGCGAGTAGTGGACGAGAAGGTACGATTGTGATTGGTGATACGACCGATGTACGAAGTCTCTATAGCACTGTAGTAGGAACTAATTCTAAAATTACTTCTGATAACACAAAGTATAAGCGTTTTGGAAAAGAAGTTAATGTACAAGGAGCAGTATCAACTTCCTATGGGGCGCATAATACCATTACAAATGAAAAAAAAGTATTTTCAGGGGTGGCAAATAGTATTATTGGTTCGGTTAATACAGTAACCAATTCTAATGGCGTTACTATACAGGGCACTGGTAATACGGTTAGCAATGCATATAAAGACATGGATATTGGTCTTTTTGATTTATGGGATTTTAGCGATGGTGATTATTCTTCCCTCGCTAAAAAAAATAGTGGTGCCATCGCAATAATCGGTGGTGGCAACACCATTTCGAATCAAACCTCCTCTACTGTGATTGGCTTTAGAAATACCTTAGAAGGAGGGGAAAATTCAACTGGCGTACTTATGGCAGGCTCCCAAAATACATTGACAAATGTATCTAATTCTCTTGTTATGGGGGATAACAATACATTAGTGAATCGAAAAAATGTGATTTCTTTGGGAAATCAAAATACTGTTACGGCAGATGAGGCGGTGGCTATTGGGAATGGTACGAAGGTAGAAGCAGTGGGAGGAGTAGCTATCGGAGTAGGCTCTGTAGCGGATCGAGCAGCTGGCATCAAAGGAGCTTTTGCACCGGATACCATCCCGACGGGAGAAGAATCCACTTGGACTTCCACAGCAGGAGCTTTTTCTGTGGGTGAGGAGGGAAAAACTACTCGACAGATTACCAATGTAGCAGCTGGAAGTAAAGCCACAGATGCTGTCAATGTGGCCCAGCTCTTTGCAACCAACCAGCAGGTAGCACAGAATGCCCAGAGTATCAATAAATTGGGCAACCGCATCAACAAAGTCGGTGCTGGTGCAGCCGCTTTGGCAGCGCTCCATCCGTTGGACTTCGATCCAGATGACAAGTGGGATTTCGCAGCAGGCTATGGCAATTACAATGGCGAAAATGCAGCCGCTATCGGCGCTTACTATCGTCCGAATGAAGATACCATGTTCTCTGTAGGCGGCAGCTTCGGCAATGGTGAAAATATGGTGAATGCGGGTGTCAGCTTGAAACTGGGCCAGGGCAACCATGTTTCTACTTCCAAGGTAGCTATGGCGAAGGAAATCAAAGACCTCAGAAAAGAACTGGAAGGTCTGAAATCGGCTCTGTTGGATGCGAATGCAGGAAAGAAACTGGATACGTCTAAGCTCCAGCTCTTCCCAGATGTACCGAAGAATCACTGGGCTTATGAATATGTATCTACTTTGAAAGGCAATGGTGTGCTCACTGGTTACCCCGATGGAGAATTCAAAGGGGATCGTCCAATGACTCGTTATGAATTCGCTACCATGCTCTACAAAGCCATGCTGGAAGGGGCTACTCTGTCTGATAGGATTCTGAAAGAATTTGCACCAGAACTGGAACGTTTCACTGTGGATACAGTGCATCAGGACAAAGATGGCAAGCCTACTGTAGAAAGAGTTCGTACGGTAAAGGCAGAGAAATAGTATTCGTTGTTGGATGTGAATCCTAATCACTCATTTGTAAAATAGCCAAAGGAAATTCCCTCTGAAGAAATGATTGATATTTCTACAGAGGGAATTTTGTTTTGGGAAGAGGCAGAGAAACATCGATTAAAAAACTGGTGACTTGTGACTGGGAGGTTCTCCCGATGACGGGTCACCAGTTTTTTATGGCGCATGTTACTCAGGGGCAGCCTTTGGGGCGTGCTGCCCCTTGATTGCGTGCGAAAGAGGAGGAGCGGGTTCAAAAGGTTCACAGGTTTTTCATCTTTCGCGGTTAAAACTTTGCGGCGCTTAGGGAAACACTGATTAAATCGTTGCCAGATTTTACTCTTGAATTTTTATGCATAGCGAGGAATAGCCTGACGCGAATAGCGGGCTATTTAAGGAAGGTTATGACGAAGCTATGTATAAAAATTCTTGTAGAATCTGACTCTGCGATTTAATCAGCGTTTCCCTAGATCCTTCGACTCAGTTCTCATATTCCAGATTAGCCATTTTCTAACATACGACGCTTTTCTCCGCTCAGGATGACGAAATGCGCCGCACCGCCCCTTGAACCTACTGAACCAATAGAACCCGCTGATCTCTGGCTACGCTCCCCGCTTCGCACTTTTTCAGCAGGAGCGGATGAATGACCAACCACTAAATATGATACAATAAGAAAAAGTGATTTCTAAGGCAGCACGATCCTGCGATCGGATCCGCGCTATCTTAGCATTCGAAAGAAAAAGGAGTGAAGGGGGCGTTTCTGCTTGGATCCATTTGTTCATCTCCACGTCCACACCGAGTACAGTCTTTTCGACGGCACATGCCGCATCAAGGAGCTTGTTTCTTATGTCAAGTCGCTCGGGCAGACGGCGGTCGCGATCACGGACCATGGTGTCATGTATGGTGCGGTCTATTTATATAAAGAGTGTATCGCGCAGGGCATCAAGCCGATCATCGGATGCGAGGTCTACGTCACGAGGAAGAGCCGCTTCGAGCGGGCGAAGGGCGAGAAGGAGAAGCTGGGGCATCTGATCCTTTTGGCAGAAACGAATGAGGGCTATCAGAATCTCATCAAGATCTGCTCGAAGGCGTGGACGGAGGGATATTTTCATAAGCCGCGGGTGGATCATGAGCTTCTGTCGAAGTATCATAAAGGGCTCATTGCGTTGTCGGCCTGTGTTGCCGGCGAGCTTCCGCAGGCGATCTTAAACCGCGACATGGATGAAGCCAGAAAGGTGATCCGCTACTACATCGATACGTTTGGGAAGGAGAACTATTTCCTCGAGCTGCAGAATCACGGCATCCCGGAAGAAGCGGATGTGCGTCCGGTGCTGGCGTCTTTGGCAAAAGAGTATGGGCTGGGGCTGGTCGCGACGAATGATTTCCACTATACGAAAAAAGAGGATGCGAAGAGCCAGGAGATCAAGCTCTGCATCTCCACGGGAAAGACACTGGATGATCCCTATCATTTCCATTTTCCGAATGACGAATTCTACTGCAAGAGTGGAGAGGAGATGCAGGCGATCTTAGGCGAGTATCCGGGCGCTATCGAGAATACAGCCAAGATTGCAGAGCGCTGTCATGTGACCTTCACCTTTGGCGACCACAAGCTCCCGTCCTTTGATGTGCCGGAAGGTGAGACGTCCAAGTCATACCTGCGAAAGCTCTGCGAGGCGGCGATCCCGGAGCGCTATCCGGAGTCCACGGGAAAAGAGCAGGAGCGTCTGGATTATGAACTCGGTGTCATCAATCAGATGGGATTCTCGGATTACTTCCTGATCGTCATGGACTTCATCCGTTACGCGAAGACACATGGCATCCCGATCGGGCCGGGGCGTGGGAGCGCGGCAGGAAGCATCGTCGCCTACCTCCTGCACATCACGGAAATCGATCCACTGCGTTTCGACCTTCTCTTTGAACGCTTCCTGAATCCGGAGCGAGTCTCCATGCCGGATATCGATACTGACCTCTGCTATCGCGGGCGCGGGCAGGTCATCGCCTATCTCGCAGAGAAGTACGGCGCCGAGCAGGTGGCGCAGATCATCACCTTCGGTACGCTTGCGGCGCGTGCCGTCATCCGTGATGTCGGCCGTGTCATGAATCTGCCCCTTCGCGAAGTGGACAAGATCGCAAAGATGGTGCCGAGCGGCCCGGGCGTCACGCTGAAGAAGACGCTGGACGGCTCGAAGGAATTCAAAGACCTCTACGAGTCGAATGCGACGGTACACACCCTGATCGACCACTGCCTTGACCTGGAAGGGCTTTCCAGAAATTCCGGCACGCACGCCGCCGGCGTCGTCATCTGCTCGAAGCCCGTCGATGAGTACGTGCCGATCCAGCTCACTGCGGACGACTTCATCCAGACGCAGTACGAAAAAGATCAGGTCGAGCAGCTCGGCCTTCTCAAGATGGATCTCTTGGGGCTTAGAAACCTCACCGTCATCCATGATGCGGTCGAGATGATCCGGGCGAACCGCGGTGTCACCATCGACATCGACCGCATTCCTTCTGTCGACGAGAAGACGTGCGAGATGCTCTGCGCGGGCGACACCACAGGCGTTTTCCAGTCCGAGTCCTCCGGCTTTACGAATCTTCTGATGAAGCTCCACCCGGACCGCTTCGAAGACCTCATCCCGATGGTCGCACTCTACCGTCCGGGACCTTTGGGAAGCGGCATGGCGGAAGATTTCATCAAGAGAAAACATGGAGAGATCCCCATCGAGTACCCGCATCCATCCCTGGCTCCCATCCTGAAGGAAACCTACGGCGTCATCCTCTATCAGGAACAGGTTATGCAGATCGCCTCTGTCATGGGCGGTTTTTCCCTCGGCCAGTCCGACATGCTCCGCCGCGCCATGGGACACAAGGAGCCGGAGATCCTGCAGAAGAACCGGGATACCTTTGTCACAGGCGCCGTGAAGAATGGCGTCGATGAAAAGACGGCGAATTACGTCTTCGACCTCATGGTCCACTTTGCCGGTTACGGCTTCAATAAATCTCACAGCGTCTGCTACGGATGGATCGCCTGGCAGACCGCCTACCTCAAGGCGCACTACCGCGCTGAATTCATGGCTGCCATGATGACCTGCTACAATGGCGACAAGAACAAGGTCAGCCGCTACATTTCAGATACCAGAAGAGCCGGTGTGGAGATCGCCGCACCGGATGTCAATCTTTCGGAAGCCTATTTTTCCGTCAGCGGAAATAAGATCCTCTTCGGACTCGATGCCATCCAGAACGTCGGAGAGAACGCCGTCGAAGCCATCATCAAAGCCCGGAAGAAGGGCGGCCCCTTCACGTCCATGTCGGATTTCTTAGAGCGGGTCGAAGGCAAAGGTCTCAATAGCCGTGCCTGCGAAAGCCTCATCCGCTGCGGTGCGATGGACGGCTTCGGCTACAACCGCTCTCAGCTCCTCGCCGCACTCCCGCAGGTCATGAGTGATGTCGCCGCTGCGAAGAGTGACCGGGAGAGCGGACAGATGTCTCTCTTCGGCGGGGACGAGATGAAAAGCTCCGTCGTCTATCCTGATCTCGAAGACATGGATGCGGATGAAAAGATCGACTGGGAAAGGAAGCTCTTGGGCTTCTACGTCAGCGGTCATCCGCTCGAAAAGTACAAGAAGCAGATGGCCGCCTGCACGCCCATCTACCAGCTCGAGACCGAAGGTAGCCGCTACGACGGGAAGACGGTCACCTTGGGCGGCACTGTCACCCGTGTGAAGGGCATGGTCACCAAGAAGGGCGCGCCCATGGGCTACGTCACCATCGAAGACTACGAAAGTGAGATCGAATCCGTCCTCTTCCCCTCCGTCTGGGAAGCCGCGCGTCCCTTCCTCACCGAAGACGCGCCCATCTGTATCCGCGGCCGCGTCCAGTCGAACGAGCGAGAAGTCAAGATCTTAGCCGACAGCATCATACCGATGGCCCAGTTCCAAAAGACCGTTCGCATGCCGGTCGATGAAGTCCACCTCTACGTCGATCCCCGCCATGAGACAGACAAGGTCAGTGCCGCCCTTGCCAGAGTCCTTGCGAAATACCATGGCGGCACACCCGTCATCCTCCACCTCATATCCTCAAGGCAGGAGATCCGCATGGTGCCCAAATTCTATGTCGACTTTTCCGAAGAAGCCGAAGAAGCGCTGAAGGGGCTCCTCGGCAATGCGGCGGTCGAGGGGAGAAAAAATTAGTCGCATGCAGAGAGAGCAGCATCAAAAAAACGGCGAGCCGCTGGCTCGCCGTTTTTGGATGGCGGATAGACGGAAAAGCCGCAAAGTTTATGAACTTTCTCACGCAAAAACGTTTCACTTATGCTATACTTTAAACAAATATGGATAATGGGGACAGTGGGCGAAGCCTTATTTCTCTATAGCCCCGTTTACCCTGTGGCGCGGCGTTCGTGCTGCGTGGCATATGATTTCGACCTCACAGAAGGGAGACACTATGAAGTTTCTGGTTTGTATCAAACAGGTCGTCGACACATCGAAGATGGAAGTCGATCCGACTACAGGAAGACTGAAAAGAAATAATGCGAACAGCATCATGAATCCGCTGGATCTCCATGCGCTGGAAGCGGCATTCTCGCTGCGAGATGAAGTGGGCGGTACGGTGACGGTCATCACCATGGGTCCCCCGCAGGCAGCCGCTGTCCTGAAGGATGCGGTCGCTATGGGCGCTGATGAAGTATACCTCGTGACGGACCGCGCATTTGGCGGTGCGGATACTCTTGCGACGAGCTACACGCTGGCCAAGGCAATCGAGAAGCTGGGAACATTCGATCTCATTCTCTGCGGGCAGGAGTCCATCGACAGCAATACGGCGCAGATCGGCCCGGAGATCGCTGCGACGCTCGGCATCGCGGATGTGAGTGCAGCCGTAGGCATTTCCTATGAGAAGGAAGGCTTCCTCACCGTGAAACGCCAGATCGGTGGGAATATCGAGGTGCTCGAGCTTGCTCTTCCGGCGGTCGTCACTGCGACAGAAGCGCTGAACCATGCGAGATACCCGAGCATCAAGGGTCTCCTCAAGAAGGATGAAGTGGAGATCGGAAATCTCACGGCAGCCGATCTGCCGGTCGATCCGGCGCGCATCGGCATGAAGGGCTCTCCGACGCAGGTCCGTCAGGTCCGTCCGGTCGTGCCGCCGAAAAAAGAAAATCTCCGCATCGAAGGAAAGACGACGGAAGAAGCGGCAGATCTCTTCCTCTCGGCTATGCAGAAACTGAAGGTCATCTAAGGAGGGGCGAAATGGATTTTTCTGAATATAAAGGTATTTATGTCATCGGAGCGCTTGCGAATGGCAAGATCCAGAAGGTCACCGGTGAACTGACCGGCGAAGCCCGCGTACTGGCTGACCAGCTGGGGGAAGAGGTCGCAGTCGTCCTCATCGGTGCCGATCTCAAGGATCCGGCATCCTCGCTGATCCCCCTCGGCGCAGATAAGGTCTATGTGATCGATCATCCGCTCCTTGCCCACTATGATGGGAAAGCGTACCAGAAGGCACTGGCGCCGTTCCTCTTGGAAAAGAAGCCGGATACCATCATCTTTGGTGCGACGCCATTCGGCCGCGATCTCGCTCCGCGTCTGGCGGCAGAGCTCGTCTGCGGCGTCACGGCAGATGTGACGGAGCTTTCGGCAGATACCGAGAAGGGGCTGGTCATCTGGTCGCGTCCGGCGATGGATGGGAATATCATGGCAGATATCGTGTCTCCGGACTATCGTCCTCAGGTCGGCACGGTTCGCCCGGGCATCTTCAAGTACCCGCAAGCCGATGCTTCCCGCACGGGCGAGGTCATCTCCCTCTCTGTTTCCCTTGAAGAGAAGGATCTCGGCACGGTGCTGAAGGAGATCATCGCCGGTGAGAAGGACAGCCATCCGGTCGAAAATGCGAAGGTCGTCGTCGCAGGCGGCCGCGGCATCCGTACGGAGGAAGAATGGGCGAAGCTCCATGAACTCGCTGATCTTCTGGGGGCGGCTGTCGGCTGCAGCCGTCCGATCGCAGAGCTCGGCTGGGAGCCGCATAGCCACCAGATCGGCCAGACAGGCAAGGGCGTAGCGCCGAAGATCTATTTCGCACTCGGTATCTCGGGCGCGATGCAGCACATGTGCGCAGTCAATGCGGACATCGTCATCGCGGTCAATAAGGACCCGAAGGCGCCGATCATGGAAATGGCAGACTACGCTGTCGAAGCGGATCTGAAGGATTTCCTCCCGCTCCTCATTGAAAAGATCAAAGCACTGAAAAGCAAGTGAGGGATGAATGGTCAGGATTGGGGACTGGGAGTCTCGAGTGACTAGTGACGGGTGACTGGATTAGAAAAATCTTTTCTCGTATCGTTATTTCGAGCGAAGCGAGAAATCTTTGTTGTTCGCGGTCAAACGAATCCTGTCAGAAAAGCTCAAACGGGAAACCTGCTTTTTAAGAAACCTTCGGGCATCGCCACATCCATACTCTGCGGCACTTCTATGTTTTTATGCGCCGCACCAACCCCTTTGACCCCCTTTGAACCTCTTGAACCTATAGAACCCGCTGAACCTCTTTCGCAGGCAATCAAGAGGCAGAACGCCCCAGTGGTAATATCCCTCATAAGCCATAATAATAACAATTTGTTACGGAGGTGAGACGTATGGCAGAAAGAAAAACTACCATATACTACAATCACAATTTCTATTATGATTTCTCCCAGATCATCGCGGCAGATGACAGAGGACTCCAGTTTGGTGACGGATGCTATGAATGGATCCGCGTCTACAAAGGCCATCCGTTTGCTCTTTCCTATCACACCGACCGTCTGTACCGCTCCATGCGCCTTCTGGGCATCCGTCCTGTGACAGCACCGGACGAATTTACCGAGATCGTGGAAACCGTCGTCGAAGAAAGCGGCATCGAAGAAGGCTATGTGAAGATCATCGTCACCCGCGGACAGGGCGATCATGATTTCCTGATCCCTGCCAGAAATCAGCTGCGTCCGAATGTCCTGGTCTACGCCAAACCGATCAGTCTGGATGCCATTGCCAAAGTGCAGGACGGCGTGAAGTGCATCACGATGAAAGATGATCGCGGACACCACTGCGACATTCTTTCCCTCTCTCAGGTGGATAACCTTCTCGCGCGTCAGGACGCACTGAAGCAGGGCTGCTACGATGGCATCTTCATCCGAGACGGCCTTCTGACCGAAGCCACCCACTCGAATGTCCTCATCGTCAAGGCGGGCGTCATCTGGACCCCGGGCACGAATGAATTCATGACCCGCGGCATCACCCGCTCCCTCGTCCTTTCCCGCGTCGCTCCGACTGCCGGTGTCACCTCCATCGATGATGCGACAGATCCGGTCCGCCTCGAAGATATGATGAATGCGGAAGAAGTCTTCCTCACGAATTCTCAGGACGGCATCATCCCAGTCCTCTCCATCGACGGAAAGCCGATTGGCAATGGAGAAGTCGGCCCTGTCACCCGTAAGATCCAGCAGCACTATGCGCATCTCATGAGCGACGGTTTGCCGTAACAGGTTAGTATGTAAAAACGCACTGCGAATGATTTCGCGGTGCGTTTTTCTTTTGTGGTTCAGGGTTCAGGGTTCAGGGTTTCAAGGTTCAGGGCTCTCGGTTGATGGTTCTAGGTTCAGGCTGACGTGGAGGGTTAGGAGGCGGTTTTTAGAAAATTGGAATGG
>ERZ1023822.428-NODE-428-length-11063-cov-30.725836_pt1 | contig 11063 bp, 8 predicted proteins | sample MGYA00380379_ERZ1023822 | MGnify/ENA primary metagenome ERZ1023822 (study PRJEB33179, sample SAMN07448988) | human gut metagenome | biome: Human-gut; feature: Human associated habitat; material: Faeces | host: Homo sapiens | place: India: Bhopal | collected... | reverse complement strand
CATTTCAAGACTGCATTTTTCCGTCTAATTGGACTCCCACTTAAAATTTCAATAGATTTTCGTCTAATGTAGAAGCACTATCATCGCCAAACAATTTCCTGTTTGCTTTCTTTCTCGCATTACTTATCGTCTTAGAAGTTGTTTTCACAAGAACAGAAATATCAGTATTGTCTATATTCAAATAGGTAAGAACACATACCTGAAATTCCTGTGTACTCAATCGGCTTCTTATTATCTGTTCATATAGAACGGGCAGATAATGCTGGAACTCGGCAGATAATGCATCCCAATCTTTTGGACTCGGACTATGACGATTATGATGTCTGGCCATCTCTTTAAATTTCAGAAAAATGTCGCTTGCCATCAATGCATTCTTGTTGCCTACCTTATTATATTGGTCACATTTCTCCTTATATTCTTGAAGAGCAACTTGCAATGACGAGATTTCTTCTTGTTTTCTCTTGACTGAAAGATCTATATTTTCCTGCAGTATTGATAATTCTTGGCGAGCCTTCTCCATATTCTGAAATGTCAACACATAATTTCTATTCACTTCTTTCAGTTCTGCCGACATTTTCTTCTGCATATTTCGATAACGTCGTACAAAGTAAATCACAAATAGCAATATGATGAAGCCAGCAATTAACGCCACATATTTATCTCGCAATTTCTGCTGCTTTTCCTCCTCTATCTTTTTCTGCAACCTTGTATAATTATATAAAGAGTTAGCCAGAACAACAGCCTTCGCTTGTGTTTCATTCAATATCTTATCCATTTCCTGCTCACAAATAACAGAGTATTTCATAACCGAATCTTTTTCATAAGCTATTCTGTAAACAGACAACAACCCTTGAGCAGTTTCATAGTGAAATCCATATTTCCCCAACTTACGATAATAGAATTCTGCAGAATCTATCTGATTGATTCCAAGGAAATATAAACCCTTAGCCTTATAATAATGTTCATAACCGGATTTTATATTATTGTTGAGATCAAACAAGCCCGATTTATTCTCAAAAATATTCATATAATAATGTGCCTTCTGATACTGTTTGCGATACAAGTACAAATATATCAATTTAGGGAAAACCCGTGCAGCTTCTTGATACATCCCATATCTTTGATAGAGACTATTACACTGTTTGATTAAATCAATCGCCCGCAAAGTATCACCTTTTTCAAAGTATTCCGAAGCCATATACAATTTACCTTGCACATAAGCATATTTATCTCCAGCAAGCTCAGAATATTTACTATATTTCTGGCAAGCCAGTATCGCCTCATTATGTAAATACTGCTTTTTATAAATATAAATCATTTGACCATACACACGTGCTAAAGTAATCTCATGGCTATCCTTATTCAATGAGTCAACACAATCAATAGCCCTTTGATAACATTGCATTGCCTTGGGAGACTCACCCTGATCACGATAGATACATCCCAAGAGATAATGAGCCTCCATCTTCTCATTAGGAGTACCTTTGCTATCATAATAATCTACGACTTCTTGAAACAAGGAGTCTGAAGGCATTGGCTTGAAAAGCTTATTCAATGCCTTTGCTTCCAACATGCGATAACGCATTTCTACTTTTTCACCACTTTGTGACATGACCTGGCGATGATTGCACAAACTGTCATACGCAGCCTGCGGATTCTTCTCCATCAAACTATTCATTTCTGCCAACCATACCATTTGTGCACGATGGTCTGAACAACTTCCTGTCAACAAAAGCAAGAAGAATAAAAAGAAAAACAGAATCTTCTTCATCAACCTAATTTCTGCAACACTATAATTAATAATTTATATAAACACCTGAGCAAAAAAATGCTCATGATTTTGCCACGTTAGAAATTTCATTTATATTAGTGTTGCAAAAAAACAAATAAAACTCTGAATGACATAGCAAAAGTACAAATATAATCTGAGAAAATAACTCCTTTTGGAGTTTTTTTCGCTTTATAAGCAAAATTCTATAGCTTGCAGATTAAAGTTAAGATATAGTAGCAACCCTGCCTCAAAAAAAATGAAAACCACGTTTTTTCTTCATTCATATTGTTTATTTTTTTATTTTAACTCCTATTGATTAGAGCAACTTGAATCTAACTGTCACGATAACATTGCGTGAGCGTAGTTGAGAGGTATAAGAATAGATGTCAAGTCCACTATAATTCACGCTTGTGTAACTTTGCTGGTTCAGCAGGTTGTTGAGTTGCAGTTCCAAGTCTGTACGCTTGCATTTCAACTTGACAGCCACATCTCCAAACCAGGCATGTCGATTGACTGCAGTCAGACTATTGTAATTATCCTCTAACGAAGCCGTCATGGTCAGTTTCTTCCCTATATGGGTATTCATTTTGACTCGCTGTGTAGCCGAGCGCACATTTTTACCATATGCATTGACTTCTGCTTTCGTCTCGCTAAAGCTCCACGAATAGCCACTGTTCCAGACAAAATCAAGCCACGGGAAAGGTACGATGCTTCCACCAAGTCCTACACTGGTGAAACGTGAGCAAAACGGATATACATCATTTCCCATAAGCCGTTCGCTGGTCATATACCTATAATTTGCAAAAAGACTAATCGTGGTCTGCAACCAGTCGAATCCCTTGCTTCCATTAGCCCCGATGCTATAGGTTTTAGACTGCGAATGCCTGTCCACTATCTGTACAATACTGGTTCCACCCTGATAGTAAGTTCCATAGGTTTGGTTTTCACGCTTATAACCATACGAGCCGTTGATGCGAAGGAATGTGGCACTTATGGCATTGCGATAACCCAGACTGACAGAGATATCTGTACGCTCCGTTTCTGACAGACGCTCTAAGTAACTGCGCTGAAAGGAGCGATAGTTGCCCATCATGTAACCCTGATAAATACCATCAGGACTTCCTATGTTTTTAGTATAGCCAGCACACAGATTTCCACTCCAGTCCATCCACTCATAACCAACTGACATCATCGGATTGACCAACAGGTGAACGTAATCATTTCGGTCTCTACGAATCCGATCGTCAAGCGTCTGTGAATAAAGGCTCAGCGGGCATCCTAACAGCACTCTCCACCCTGCTCTCTCAAACTTATAGTTCTGACGTAGAGCGACCTCATAAGTATTATACCAAAGGTTGTTACGATTAGAGTCACCACCATCCCCAAAACCAGCAAGCGTAGTCTTGATTCCGTGGAGACTTGCATCAGCAAGAAGCCCATAGTCCAAGGTAAAGTCACCCAGATGCAGACTGTATTGTGTATGAAAATTACCAGCAATATGGCGCGATACGATATCCTGCACATAATAGGAAGTTTTTTCCTCCTCCAAAGAGTCGATACTGACTTCAAGGGTATTAGGTCGCTGGGAGTAGCCAGCAGAAAAATGCAGATCGAGCGTATGCTTTCCTATGTTGCGGATGATGTTTAACGTATTGCTGACAGACAGCTGTGGATGGTCGAAGTACTGATGAGTCACTTCTTCTCCATATCTCACAGGATATAGACCTGTACGTTCCGAACCGAGCGTTCCATCCACCTTATCAGAAATCCAGCCCAAGTCAAGTTTCAAGACATCTGCAATGAAATTGCTGGAGGCATTCCTGTTATACCTCAGTTGTATATTCAGATTATCGGTCTTCGTCTTGCTATACAATGACTCTTGCGTCAACAACCGCTGGTTATCGTTAACAAAAAGATTACTCATACTATTTCCATCACGACGGACACAATCGCTGTAATAGGCAACATTCAGACCTATCTCATTATCCTCACCCAATTTCTCCAAATGATTCAAGGTTAAGACGTGCGATGAATTATCGAAGGTTCTTTTTTGAGGAAGTCCGGACCCATTTGGCAACAGAGCTCCCATAGGACAATAAGGATACAGAAAAACGCTGTTGATATCAGAATAATGCATCCTCAGTTCCTGCGATACGTCGTCCCCGGTATTATTTCCTTTGTACAACGTGATGTCCTGTCTTTTCTTATTGAAGTACATACCAACAAGTTCTGCCGTCCAAATGCCTTTATTTTCTCCTTCTATTCCTCCACCAACCATGGCATTTACTCCCAAAGTTCCTTTAGAGGAGCTTTTTAGTTTAAGGTTCATAGCAACGTCATCCGTCAGCATTTTTCCTCTCAATGCCTTAACTGGCTGATGGTTCTGAAGAACCTGCACGGAAGCGACATCCTGAGCATTGACATTGTTGGTGGCGATGCCGTAACGGCCCTGCAGCAAGTCCATGCCCTCCACATAGAACTTAGAAATGCCCTTACCGTTGAATTTGATACCACCATCTCCACTAACCTCTATGCCTGGCATGCGTTTCAAAACATCAGCTATCACTCGGTCACCCTGCTGACTATAGGAGGCGACGTTATAGCTCAGCGTGTCACCATCCTGGCGAATCTTCTTTGCCTTGACCATCACCTCTTGAAGCTGGAGGATTTCTTCCTTGGGACGGAAGGAAATCTGCTGAGAACAATTAGGAACAGTCTTAGGATGATTGCCGATTGTCAGACCGGAAGCCGTAACCACCACAGAGTCCGCATCCGTCTCAAAAGATAACTTATAATTACCCTTGTTGTCAACGTCAGAGTAGGCAAGGATGCTGCCCGTTTTCTTATCTGTTACGGAAACATAAGCCTCGATGGGCTTACCCTGTGCATTGAGCACAGAGCCACCGATGACGGTTTGAGCCTGCAAACCATCTTGCCATATCGCCACCAATAATATTGTTACTATCGCTATTCGCATCATAAATCATTCTTTTTCTATGGGTGAGAATTTCTGTCTCTTGCTGACATGACCATCACTCCATACCATTCCTATGGCATTCCAGTAATCCGCATTGTATTTCTTTTGCAACTTCCAGATTCGACTACGTGTAGTCTTTGGATAGAGACGCTCAGGATATTGAAGAATGGGGAAATTTCCTCGATCTATGGCTACCGCCTCCCAAACATATTTTTTTTGCAGGTCCTGAACTTTCAATATGCAACCAGGAAGTCCACCAAACTTCCATGGGCCACCCTTGAAAGGGATATCAGGAGCGAACCAGGCTTCAAATTCATTGCCGCGGAAACGACTGGTTGCCCTTTGGCAACGATGTCCCAGAATTAACAGATACTCCTTGTGTAGATTCCACCGCATCAAAGGCCACGCTTCCGTGTATCGACCATTATTATTCTCTGCCCAAAGAGGCATACAAGCCCATTCCGTAAGTTTATTTCCCTTTACAAAATATTCAGAGAATACCAACTCACTCCAATTTTCCTTATATGTTTTTAGACCACCCATCCAAAAGGACTTGGGCACGTTTCCTTTGGCCTTTGTTGTCTTTTTCCACTGGACGGCCTTTCTATCAGATCTGGAGAGGAACTCACTGGAATATTTCGAAATGCCCTGTCCCACTTCCAACTTACCTAGGTCCAGATAAGTATCCTCATTTCTCACATCTTTCGCATTGAGAGCATAAAGGATACGAATACTGGCATTTCCTATGACCTTCCTGAGATCATACCCTCTTTTCTCACGAGCAGGAATACGACCATTTTGTTTCGGTTGGGGCATTACTGACAAAAAGGGCAATAAAAAAAGCAATATCAAGAGAGAATTTCGTTTCATATTTCGTAGTTTTAAGATGTATTTGCTAAATATTTAATAATTAGCCTCTATTCTTTACTATTCCTTTTCAAGAGGTTCGTATGGGTGAGGTTGTGACCTCAACTGACCTGTCTTACGGTCACGAGCACCACCAACTTTCAAAAAATCACGATTGATGGCAACTTGCAATCGTAGCACATGCTCACGTGTATCATGTCGGTAGCCTTTGAAGTTGCGCTTAGCAACAGGAAATTGACCGCTACGTATTTTCACCGCCTCCCAACTGTAAAGCCGCTCTTCATCATTGAGACGAAGAATAAGACCTGGAAGCCCTCCAAAGTTCCATGGACCTTGACTTGTAGGGATATCTGAGGCAAACCATGCCTCGAACTCACGTCCACGCCAAAAGCAATGAGCCTTCTGGCAGCGATAACCAAGAATCCGACAAGTATCGTTGTCCAACTGCCAGCGTTGCTGCTCTATAGGCTCCATATAATAGCAATTATATCGTTGCATAGCAAAGGGCATGCGGACATAATAGGTTCGAGTTCCATTCTGAGAGAATATTTCTGTAAACTGATATTCACTCCAATAGTTACTGTTGCGACCTTGTTGACAAAAGAGCCCAGGAATACTTGAGGCACTGGAATTCTTTCTTTTGAAATCACTACAAAGCGAGTCATCCAACTCCAAGAAACGACTGTAATATTTGCTCACAGAACGACCTGCTCGCAAAACCTGCAAGTCTATATATGTTTGCTCATCAGTCAAATCCGTTGCATTGAAAGCATAGGTCACTTCCAGACTGGCATTGCCAAGAATCGTAACCTTTCCAATTTCCTGTGGAATTGGACGGAGAACCAAACCTTGCTTCTGCTGGGCAATACACATACTGTTTACTCCCAATAAAAAAAGCAGAATGAAACTTATCACATATCTAAACATATAAACCTCCTGTAAATGATTGTCCTTTTGCGCATGTACAGCTATCATTACTTGTTTACAAGGCAACAACAGCAATATCAAAAAATACTATTATTATTTTAATAGAATTAAAGTTCGGCAACAAAATTAAGAAAACAAATACAAATATGCAAATTTTGAGACGAAAAAATGTCCACCAAAAATCCACCAAAATAGATTTTTAGGCTTGTAAGTTACAGAGAATAAGGATATTAAAAGAAATGTCCACCAAAAATACATCATGTATCTTTTGGTGGACTTTCACTTAAAATTTCAATAGTTTTCTCAATTCCTGCTCATACAGAAAGGCAGAAGATGCTTTCAAAGCTGTGCAATGTTTCTCTTGATCCACAACTTGAAGAATGGATCGTTAAAGGAAATTATATCACCATCCACATCTATAAAATCACGAGCTACCAATGCCTTCTTAACACCCTGCACATTTGCAGAACTTTCCAAGTGATACTCACTCAGAACCTCCCGACGAGAAAGACCGGTATTGATACCATTTGCCACAGCAATGAGGAAATTTTTCTGGTAAACCGTCATGGTTTCCATATCACGCTGATAGAACAGACGATTCTGATCCAAAAGTTCATCAATCGCTTGATCTATCATCTGATCCGAAACGTCAGGACTTGCTTTGTACCAGATGAGCCAAGCCAGATGTTGGACGAGCGAAGAGAGGTTCTCTGAGATACGACAAATCCTGATAGCCTGTTCCTCCGTTATATGCTTCCCTGTTTTCTTAAACTTCTCGCAAATAAAGGACACCCAGTCGGCCTCCGGTATTTTATTGAGAAACATGATGTCACCAAACTTGTAGAATGGACATTCTGTTGTGTGGAACAACTTAGTCATAAGATGTTTCTTGCTTCCAAACATACAGTAGGTAGTCAGCTTCTGATGCTGCCATACGGTTCTCAGTTTCTTCTGGAAGGTAAGCGAGTCCTTAAAGTCAGCAATCTGCTGAAACTCATCAAAGCAGACGACTATTTTTATGCCTTTCTTCTCTGCAATTTTCTCAGGCAACTGCAAGATTTCTCTTTCTGGGTTATCCTTTGGATCCCAGGCAAAAGATAGGGAAAAATCGTTCAAGGGATCAGTACCGAAGGAAAACTTCGGCGTGATGTTGGAAAGAAAGTTTTTTGACATCTGTATCCATTCGTCCAATTTGGAAGACGTTTGACAAATGGTTTCGGTTGCCAACATCTTACAAAACTCATAGTCGGACTTACATGAGAACACATCAACAAAGATGAACTTTACATCTTTCCGTTTTGATTCACTTATCACTTTCTTGACAAGCGAGGTCTTACCCCATCTTCTAGGAGAGATAATGATAGTATTGATGCCATGCGTAAGATTGGCTTCCAAACGTTTAGCATCTTCTATACGGTCAGTGAAACACTCATCTTCCACAGCCCTACCGAACTCAAATGGATTCTCTATCATAATCGTTTTCTTTTTTTTGCAAAGATAGTAATAATCTTTTTAGTAAGTATCTTTTTAGTAAGAATTTTATTACTAATTAACTATTTACTAATTATACAACTGAGGCTAAGATTTTTCTCAATTCCTGCTCATACTGTACTGCATCCTCAAAGCAGATGGCCTGCATTCCGAATTTTCGGGCTGCTTCTACATTTTCCATTCTGTCGTCTGCAAAAAGGCATTCTTCTGGCAGTAGAGAATACTTCTGGCAAAGGCGCTCGTAAATCGCCTGGTCTGGCTTGATGATCTTTTCCTCAGACGAAATGACCTGTCCTTCCAATAGTTGGAAAATCGGATATTGCGCCATTGTCTCGTGACACTTGGTACACCAGTTGGAAAGGCCATAAAGGTGGTAACCTTCTGACTTCAATTGAGCCAGCAGGTCTCGCATCCCCTCCTTTTCGCCACGCACAAATTCATTGAAGCGCTGGGCTACCACCGCTATCTCGTTCTTATATTGCGGCATGATCTGCTGCATTTTGCAGAAGGTGTCCTCAAAAGAGTCTCCCCGATCCATATTCTCATTCCACTTACCGTCTATCAGAAGATGATAGAATTCTTCTGCCTGTTCGTGAGTCTTGAATATCTGGTCAAGAGTTTCAAAGTATTCGTAATCTACGAGCACTTTGCCGAAATCAAAAATCAAATTCTTTATCATAATCAATCTTGAATAAAAAAAGGGGCGATTTCTTACCCAAATCCCTGTTTTCGAAAGAGATTTGGGTAAAGAACCACCTTCTTATTTCAGTATAACTTCATCTTTTCTCACTTCATATTCCAAACCTGGAACCAAGTTTTTCAAGACATTCATGGCACCCGAAAGGGTTTCACCACGGTTGAAATGAACTGTAACCTTCGTGTTCTTATAACGCTGTGAACGGAAGGAGAATTTTACTCCGTATGCATCGCCCATTATCTGAGCAGCTTCTGCGAGAGTTACGTCATTGAGATCTATCTGCTTGTTTCTCCAGCCCAGACCATTATTCCCCTTGGAAACCTGGCGGAGATTTACCGACTTGGTCTTTACATTATAAACCAGCTGGTCGTCTGGATTCATACTATATACCTTGTCCTCACCTACAATTCTGAGTTCTATCTTACCCGTTTTGAGCGTAGTAGTAACTTCCTCGTCGGTAGTATAAGAAGAAACCGAGAATGAAGTACCCAAATCAGTAATCTCAAAGTGAGGAGTGCTGACATGGAACGGATGCTTGTCATCATGCTTGATATCGAAGAAAGCCTCACCTGCCAAGAACACCTTTCGCTCCTTGCCTTCAAAAGAAGCAGGATAGAGGAGCACAGAACCCTGACTGAGTTTCACCTTCGTTCCATCAGCCAAAGCCAATGTTTTAGATTCACCTTTTATAGTATGTTCCTGCATCATCGCTATAGCTTGTGATGCTTTCAGATCATTACGCATCTGAACATAGATCTTGCCGAAGACGACAAGCATAACCAGCGGAATGACAAGAGCAGCCACTCTTTGCCAAGTGAAGATTTGGAATGTTTTACCCTTACTACTATCAATGTCTTTCCTGAAAAGCCGTTTATAAGCAGTTGATATTTCCTCTTCGTCCATATATGCAGAGTCAGCCTTATCCCACAAAGAACGCAAGGCCTCATCTTCCTCCTTCTCATCTTTCGAATCCGATAATCTCTGTAAGACCCTTTCCTTTATTTCGTCTGATACGACATGTTCTGAATAATAATCTATGATATCCTTAATCTTCGTTGCCATATTTTTACCTGTAATTTCTTTTTAAGACATTTTTCAAAGATGTTACACCCAATGCAATTGCAATAAAATCATCAAATATAAGGCTTTTTTGATTTCTTTAAGAGCCAGGTTAAGATGATTCTCTACGGTTTTCTTCTGCAACCCCAACTGTTGGGCTATCTCTTCGTTCTTGAGATGTTGCTCCCGACTCATGCGGTAGATGGTCTGTCGCTGCGGGGGCATATTCTCCACAATCATGTCGATAAGTAGTTGGGTGTCCTTGGCCACGATTTCCTCATGCGGCGAGGCGATGTTGGCACATTGGTCAGGCAAGGAATCGATGTCTATCGGAATCACTCGCTTGGTGGAAATATAATTGATAACGGTATATTTCGCCAATATAAAAAGGTAGGAATCGAAGTCTTTGATTTCCGCGAATTTCTGGCGCTTCCTCCAGATTTTCTCAAAGATAATCTGACAAACGTCGTCGGCATCATCCATGTTTTTCAGCAACATGGAGACGAAGCGATGAACTTTAGGATAAAACTTTCGGAACATGATGCCGTAAGCTTTTTCATCGCCCTGAGATATGAGTAATATTACTTCTTTTTCGATTTCCATTTAAACAGGTTTTCTTCGTTTTTTGTAATGCACGGCATGATATTGGAGGGCATTACATGAATTAAACAATTGCAAAGATAATACAAATAAACGAATTCTCCATCGTTTTTGATAAGAAAATTACGTTACAATTGAAAAATGTATTATCTCAAGAGATTTGACAGGGGAAAATTTTAAACAAAAAATGACTTTGACTGGATACAGCAACAGGAATTTTGTTATTATCTCATAAAAAACATATAAATTGCCTTAAAATCAAGGAAAATGGAATCACGTATCGAGATTTTTACTATATTTGCAAATAGTTTTTTCGGAAACTAACCTAAATAAGAAGTGAATTGATAATCCAGTAATAACAACTTAAAATTAGAGATTATGAAGAAATTATTTTTAATGGCAGTTATCATGCTGTCTTCTGTAAGTATTTTTGCTCAGAGCAGAGTTGGTAGTACAACTATCCAGCCTAAGATCGGTTTGAACGTTTCTTCCGTAGGTGATGGAGACTGGAAAGCTGGTTGCGTATTCGGTGCAGAATTGCAACACCAGTTTAATGCAAAAGCTGCCATCGCAGGTGGACTTCTCTATTCTTTCCAGGGAACTAAATTTGATGATTGGGCTTGGAATCCAGGATATTTGAACATTCCTATCACACTCAACTATTATGTTGCCCG
>ERZ1023822.426-NODE-426-length-11090-cov-58.645945_pt1 | contig 11090 bp, 13 predicted proteins | sample MGYA00380379_ERZ1023822 | MGnify/ENA primary metagenome ERZ1023822 (study PRJEB33179, sample SAMN07448988) | human gut metagenome | biome: Human-gut; feature: Human associated habitat; material: Faeces | host: Homo sapiens | place: India: Bhopal | collected... | reverse complement strand
CTAAGAAGGAAGCTGGCGAGGATGTAAAGGCATTCCTGGCTGAGAAGGAGCAGGAATACACCGACAAGTTCGCTAATCCATATCAGGCTGCTCAGTATGGCTACATCGATGACGTCATCGAGCCACGCAATACCCGTTTCCGCATCTGCCGTGGTTTGGCTCAGCTCGCAACCAAGCGCCAGAGCTTGCCAGCTAAGAAGCATGGCTGCATGCCAATGTAATGATATAATTAAACATTAGAATAAATGGATAAGAATATTTATGCTGCGATTGCCATGGCACTCTATGAGTACCAGGGCAATAACGTACACGACAAGGAGCCTGGCATCATTACGATCAAGCCACGTCAGACGATGTGGAACGCCAAGTTCTTGAGTTTAACAGCCAAACCATAAAGATAAAGAAATGAAAGAGTTTAAATATACAATTGACGGAAAAGAATACAAGGTTCAGATTGACGCTGTTGAGGGTAACATCGCAAGCGTGAACGTAAATGGCGAAGCTTACAAGGTTGAGATGGAACAGGAAGCTGAACCAGAGAAGAAGAAGGTAGTGCTCGGTCAGCCTGCTGCATCTGATGATGCTGAGGCTACTCCAGCTGCCAACGTAAATACAGCCAACGCTGTAAAGGCTCCTCTCCCTGGTACTATCACCAGCATCGAGGTGGCTGTTGGTCAGGAAGTTAAGGCTGGCGATACAGTTGTCGTTCTCGAGGCTATGAAGATGCAGAACAACATCGAGGCTGAGAAGGATGGCAAGGTTACAGCTATCTGCGTAAAGCCTGGTCAGGCTGTACTCGAAGAGGATGCTCTCGTGGTTATCGAGTAATTTGAGAATTCGAGAATTATACTTCCTGATTCGGGAATTTATGATTCGGGAATTTATAAAGAATATCAAAGGTCGCAAGCTACGATAGTTTGCGACCTTTTTCTATACTGCTGTATGAGCATAAACTGCTATACAAAGTATTTTTTTCCAAAGAAAAAAGACATAAAGTACAATAAAATGATAGATTTAACAGAAGAACAGATAAAAAGATACAGCCGCCACATCCTCCTTCAGGATGTAGGCCTCGAGGGACAGGAAAAGCTCCTCAATGCCAAGGTGCTCATCATTGGTGCCGGAGGCTTGGGTTCTCCAGTTGCCCTCTACCTCGCTGCGGCTGGCGTGGGACATATCGGTATCGTGGATGCCGATGTGGTTGACCTCAGCAACCTGCAACGCCAGGTCATCCACCAGACCAAGGACTTGAACACCCCTAAGGTGGAAAGCGCCAAGGAGAAGATGATTGCCATCAATCCTGATGTGGAGGTAAAAACCTACCATACCTTCCTCGCCTCAGACAATGCCGAGGAAATCATCAAGCCATGGGATTTCGTCATTGATTGCACCGACAACTTCCCGGCGAAGTTCCTCATCAATGACGCCTGTGTGCGACTGGGCAAGGCATTCTCGCATGGCGGCATCCTGAGATTCCAGGGGCAGACCTTCACCCATCTTCCAGGCACGGCTTGTTACCGTTGTTTCTTCAAGGAGCCACCTCCAGCAGGCGCTGTTCCTACCAGTAGCCAGGCAGGAGTCCTGGGTGCCATCGCTGGTATGCTCGGAACCATCCAGGCTGCCGAGGCTTTGAAGTACTTCCTCGGTGTAGGCGAACTGCTCACCGACCGTCTGCTGACCTTCGATGCCAAGACGATGAACTTCCGCACCATCAAGGTAAAGAAGCGTACATCCTGCGAAATCTGCGGCGACCACCCTACCATCGATCATCTCATCGACTATGAGTAGGCTGCGTGTGATTTGAGATAGAAGAAAGCATCGGGTAAACACGCACAACTTGATAAAAACAAATTAGGCAGTAACGCATCCTTTCGGATTCCGTTACTGCCTAAAATTTACCACGTGGATTAATACCATCAAAAAAGCTATCCCAGATTCGACGATATGGGCTTCTTGGTGATATACTCTGTATAAGGCAGTTAGTATCCAATACAATTCTTTCCATAAGACCTTACTTTTTCAACATAGTATGCAAGTCTTGATGACGTAGTTCATCAAGCTTTGCCTGATTCAGCTTCCCTGAATTCCAAAGACCTTCTAAGCAAGCATCTGCTTTTTTGCGAAAATAATCACTCAAAACAGTTTTCACTTCAGAAAGTCTTTCTTCTGAACCATCAAAGGCAAACATCTTCAACAAGTGTTGCTGAACCGGATTAAATATTGCTGTTTCCATAAACTTTATATTAAACGTTCATACTCTAATGCAAAATTACGCTTTTTCTTCGAAACCACCAAGAAAATCACAAGAAATCTGCAACTCATCAATCAATTCCCCCAAAATCAGTAATCTATAAGCCCACAACTACAAGCCGTAGCAAATTATCCCCAGACGGTCCCATCCCGCACAATCTGGCGAGACCTTTGATGGTCCGCCAACCTTATAGCATAGCGGTTCCGAGCACCGGAGGGCGGTTACATCCCTAATCCCTATGGTAGGGATTTAGGGCTTGGGTATAGGGTAAGGACCCTCCCGTTGGGGAGGGACAGGTGGGGCAAATATAGCACTGTAGGGCGGTTTTCTCCCTCGCTTCTGAGGAGAGAGGGCCGGGGTGAGAGGTGGAGCCCTCTTTAAGGGTAAAGAGGGTTTCTGTCCCCCACAAATGGGGGAATCGAAGGGGGTCTAAAGACCATTGAGGGGTGATTTTCGAAAAAACTCCTTTTGGCTAAAGGGAGTCAGAGGGTTTCAAAAGTGCATACCCTCCAATCACCCCATAACATACCAACGGTATGAGAAAGGCAATCGGCATACTCCCTGTAGTATCCGCAATATACCCCATGATTACTGGAGCAACCGCTCCTCCCACTATCGTCATGATAAGCAATGAAGAAGCAAGCTTGGTCTTAGTACCCGCATCCCTCAATGCCAGCGAGAAGATAGTCGGAAACATGATGCTCTCTCCTAGATACAGGGCGAAAAACGCAATGAGAGATAAGGTTCCGCTACATACCACCACAATCAATGTGGCAACAAAGGTGAGGATGGCACAAGCCAGCAGCACCAGCCTTGGCTGGATATAATTCATGATGACACCACCAGCCAACCTGCCGATAAAGAACAGCCCCATTCCGCCAAAGGCGAGATACAGACTGGCAGTCTGCTTCCCGGTATGAACATCAGGGCACCGATACCGAAGAGAACCAGTTCTGTTATCACTCCCCTCCTGTAGCCCCACTTCCGGATAATCCATCCGGCAGGCAGCGCCATCAGAAAGTAGGCACCATAGACAGCAGCCTGCGTCAAGGCCGACATCGCCTTGCTGATATGGAACGACTCCTGGAAATGCGGATTCAGCACCTCCAGGATGCCATGGGCAAAGCCCCACATGAAGAAGAGGCTGCTGATAATGAGGAAGGGCACCAGATAGTTATGCCCTTCGTATCTGAAGATGGATGGCTTCGTCATGATTCTCTGCAAATTTAAGACTGTCCTTTACTACCAGTGCCAGATAACCTTTTTAAGAATTCGGATGCAAAGGTAACTACTTAATATGTTTAAACCTTACGCTGTAATGGTGATATACCAAAACCAGTACATAAACCTATATCCACTTATCCAAATAACATTTAAAATCCTCTATACCTATAACTTCCACTTTAGGAAAAGGAATATTTTCCAGGACCTTAAAGTGCTTGTCTTCTGTAACAATACACTTTGCATTTGCAGCAATGGCACAATCTACAAACTTATTGTCATCTTTATCTGCCTCAATTAAAGCAAAAGTATAATGAGGATCTTTGCGAATTACATTGGGTCTAGTCAATATAGCATAAACTATGGCCTCAGAAACTTGAGGGGATATATTACGAGATAAAACCTCTGAATACTCCTCTATTATTTCATTGGACACACAAAGGTTATAATCACCTCTAAGAAAAGCATTCCACACCTTACGATACGGACTTCTTGGGGCGATTGACATAATCAAACTATTTGTATCCAATACAATATTCATAACCTAAAGATTATAATTTTGGTTTATTGTATGGAGTACGTTCATGGAGATGCCGGAAACTCTCGATACGTTCTTCATTCAGGGTTCCTTCATTCCACATCCTATCTAATTCAGCATCAGCCATCTGAACAAAATAATCGGAGATTACCTTATTCAAATCTCGCAACGCCTCAGGAGTCTTGATAAATGACAGCATATCGAGGATTTGCAATTGAGCTTGATTCATTGTTGCTACCTGTGCCATAATAATTCATTTTATTAATATCTAACCGCAAAAGTACACTTTTTCCTCGAAACCACCAAGAAAATCGAAAGAAATCTGCAACTCATCAACAAATTACCACAAAAATCTGTAAACAATAAACTATTAACTATAAACTATAGCCTGCTATTCCCCGACTGTCCCATCCCGCACAATCTGGCGAGACCTTTGTAAGTATCCGCTCAACGCCGTATTGCATATCTCAAAAAAAATGTTGTATCTTTGCACGGCGGCATCATTTTCCTAATTTTGAAACAAGAATACGAAGTTTAACCCTCCACCAGCTAATGCCAGTGGAGGTTATCTATTTCTTCAGGCAACTCCACTCCCGAAGCCTTGCCGTCTTCTCTCGCTGTCGATATAATCTCGTCAGTCTCAGGATTTCTGGCATCCAGATAATACTGGTAAAATTATTGGTACTTCTCTCATTGTTTCTGTTTCATTATTGGCGTAGTTGATGATTTACAGGAGTGATTTCTCCATGGGCCGTTTTCTCTTCTCGTCCCATTTGATGCGCAACAGCTTTTCTTCCCTTATCTGGATTTCAATATCCCTGAACTCAGGTGTATTCATCACCTCTTCCTTCAAATGCTTCTTGATGACTTTTGTCAGATACCGTCGCCATGCCTCCTTATTCTCTTCGGTAACGAATGGCGGACATTGCTCACCATAGAAGGTGTGCCAGGCAAATGACTCGAAGTCGAGGTGTCAGAGGAAGAATTTGTGTTGGGTGTTGTTTGGTTCCATATTGTTTAGTTTACAATAAATTCTAACATACGTTTCACTATCTCAGAGAAATTCGTTATTGCATCTCTTCCGCTATAACGAAACATGCCACATCGTTCTCCCTTCCCTGACTTTTCGTTAATTTTGCATCTTTGCCCGTAAGGAATACCATCTTCATCTCGGTGATAGATAGATAGTAACCTCCATACTTGTTTTATCATTCTCTGTCAATAACATATATGGAGCAAAGTATTCGAAAAATAAATTCTGACTTTGTGAATAAACTTTGTCGGGAATAGTAGTCATATCCTCATCTGATATTTGCAATCGTCTCATTACTGCCAACAATTTTAGCATAACAGGACACAGCACTACTGTTTTCCCTTCTGTTGTAACTTTAGCCTCTTTATAAATTTGTTTGTCTATCTCAAAAGAATGAATAATGTCACGAATTGTTTTGTTTTCCAGTTTATCTTCAGATATGCCAATCTTTACTAATTCAATAGGACTATCTGTAATCAAAGCTAACTTTTCGTAAATGTACTTTAGTCTCTCTTCTCGCAATGAATACGTAAAAGGCCTGCTTGATAAAAACTTACCGATATAACCGTTGAAATCAGTATGTTCACCATAGAAATGTTTGAATATCTTTCTAACATTAGAATAATCAGCGACAAGTACCACATTGTCAAGTCCGAATTTATTACCCACCAGTGTTGTTCCCGGTTTGGTGAAATATTTGTAAGCATAATCCATATGAGCGGAAAAAATATTCAATATGCGGAAGATATGAGCAGGGTCGATTCTATCCAAGTCCTCAATAATCAAGACCACATTCTTTTTTGTTCTTCTTTTGAAGTCAGCAACAGAGCGTTTTATAATCGCTGTAACAATGTCGTCTTCATATATCGTACTATTGTCTGCCTTATCCACAAACTCATTCAATATGTCATCATCATTATTTTTCTTAGTGAAATCTTCAATTTTCTCTTTCAAATCCTTAAACAACCGAAGCCCCTTTATTGCCAACATAATTTTTGGAAGATATTCACAAGGAACAGCTATGTCTGCAACATAATTGATCAGGTCAGACACCAAGGAATATTTCCTGTTTTGAATGTAAGCCCAAAGAGCAATGTCTTTTGGAATGATGACATTGTTTGAAATCATATCATTCAACATAAGCTGAAACAAGATGTCTCGTTTGATTAAGTTGAATATGTCCTCATTGGATGCAACTTGATAATTGACAGGATATATTGTCAAGAAGACAAATTGCTTCTTTACGAAATCTGTATTTTTGAAGCTCTCCAAGAAATAAGACTTACCATCACCAAATTTTGATGACTGTATAGTCCGTTGATTGGCAAAAAGATGATTGTAGAAGCCTTTAATTGCCAAATCTATTGGAATAATAAAATCTTCCATCATTATTCTTCTATTATTGTTTTTACCTGAGAATACGTTTCTGAAACTTCTTCTCGGTATACATGGCTTGACACATCGTTACCACTCGTTGATACTCTTTGCATCAAGAAGTTTATAAACACTCGTCCGTTCTCATTTTCTATGAATGCAATGGTGTCCACATTTATATATAGTGGATTGCCATTGTGCTTGCAATGTAATTCTATAAACTGCGCCATATTTTTTGTGCTTAGATAAGAATTTTCGTCCTAGTCTCATGATTCCTTATTTTCCCTTATACTCAGTCTGAATCCTCTCCTTACAGAAAATAACACTTGACAAAATCAACTTTCTACAAATACCAATCAAATAGCAAATGGTACCCATAAATAACATTCCCAACGATATAGCTATTACTGTAGGATTCCATTGCATGTAAAAGCCAATAGCTATTACTATAAATGCCGTAAATAGTGCAAAAATAATATTCGACTTCATATTTTTCTCCTAGTTTTTCTTTTCTCTGCCATATTCCATCCTTGCCTGTTTCAATATATCTTGGCAGAATTTTATAAGAGCTATTTTGATATATCATCTATGCCTATAGAGATACCCAACCATTGTTTCAATAATTTTTCACGCTCAATTTCAGATATAATAGTGAACATTGTACCGATACTACTCTATTGACATATACCTGCAGTTATTTAAAAACTATCTTTTTTAGGTAGCTTATCTAATAAAAACTTAAATAAGTCAAGTAATTGCTTAAAGACATCAACAAGCGTATTTTTTTCAGATGAATGTTCTTTAGCAAACTCACCCAAATAGTCCACCATTTCTACATCAGAAATCTGCGCACCAAACTTTGCTATTATATTATTGCCAAGTTCAGACAACCCCTGACATAATTGTGAAAATTCAACGTATAATGTATGTATCAGCTTTTTATGTACCAAAACAAACAACATATTATCTTTGCTCTTTATAGACATTTCACTCAATAATGCTGATATTTTTTCTAATCTATTAAGCTTGTTTTCAAATTCTTCAACCAAGATGTTCAAATTTACATCGGATTTCTCATTTTTAGAATTCTGCTCACTGAGCCAGTCATCTATATAATGCAAGTATTTATCCACATTACATTTATTTTGTGTCAGTTCATATATGATCTTAACTGAAGTATTGAAATTAGAATAATCTATCTGATTCGACATTTTTCTAATATTCACAAGTTCCTGGTTCAAATAAGGATTCTTATGATGCATCCATTGACAAACAAAAGGACAGCAGATCGTCTTACATTGGCCCTCTTCTATAACCACTTCAAATCCCTCCTCTGTATTATTTACATTCATACCTTGACAAGTTTTTTTTAGAGGACTAGGTGCTAACATTCTATTGTTTGTATTCAAAAATATGCGAAGAGTAACATCCTCATTCATTCCCTTGGGAGATAAATAACTAACATTTGTTATATCCTTATCAAGAGAATAAGTACTTTCTAACAAGACTTTCTTCACCGCCAGATGACTTATCCAATGAAAACGTGAAATATCAGGGATATTCCTTAAGACTTCTTTTAAATAAACAGGGCTTACTCTATCTTGGCTCATATCCAAACTATCTGCCAACCTAATGATGGACTTTAAGAACTTTATATGAACTTTAGAAACCACTCCGTCTAATATGCAAGTATTGTCCAAATACTCCTTGCTTTTTGTCTTATCTTGCAACTTTTGTAATTCATCCATAAGTTTTTCAGGTGCTTCATACACATTCACAGCGTCATCACCATGGGAAAAAGCTATATTGGAAATTAAATTTCTTGTAGTTTCATTCAAGAATGCAAACATTTGGCGATAATTAATCGCATTTGCACTATCTTTTGCATGACTACTTCTTATTTTTTGCTCAAAATAGCTATCTACCTCTTTATAAGCTTTTACAAACTGTGCCTCTATACAATCTTCAATCGGCGCATCCAACTTATCACGATTGAAATTATTGATATCCGGATAATCAACTAAAGTTATATCATGAAAATAGCAAGCCATAAACAATAGAAAATAATCATAGCTCGTCAAATCATACATTGCAAAAGTACGACTAATCTCAATGCACTTTTCTATTAATGCTATAGAATGTTCAACATTATGGAGAGTAAAAAAATGTAAGAACTTACTGCCGTTTTTCCAAAGCCCACTCACAAGAAGGTGTGCTTGAATCAACTGATCATTTTTTGTGTGACCTTTTACATATCTACGTATTAGGGGCAACACTTTTGCAATAGAACAATCCATTTCAAATTCACCATTTCCCCAAATGTCATTCTCTAATAGGGCTATAACAAAGGCTTTAAATTTGCTATAAGAAAATCCTGTCTGCCTCAGATAATGAAGAATTCTAACCTCATTCCAAGACAATTGCTGAAAATTAGTGGTTTGATAAGAATCAACTTGAGATAACGACACGTGGTTTAACTTGCAAAATATAGCAAGAAACAGAACACGCTGGTATTCTTGGCTAACTTTGAATACAAATCTTCGAGAATCTTTTATTGGAAAATATCGTTCATATACGTCAAACAATCGTTCCCAATCACACAATGAAGTACATTTTACCAAATCCATTTCTTTAATGAATGCGCTTACTTCTTTGTCCAGACAAAAATAATAACATATTTGTTTTGTAGTATCCTTATAGTATTTATAACCTTTACAATCTGTTATATAGTATAAATTACCAGGATTAATTCCTACCTCATTAGCATATCGAATATCAAAATTTTCAACTGCTGAAAATATTTTTTCCCATTCATTACTTTTTAATTTTATAGAATCTCGATAATATTGCCTAAGTCGGCCATTATTTACTAATTCAACTAAATTATCCTCTATATCTATAAGTTTACAGGAACTATTATAAGTCTCGAGACGATCTACCAGTTGTACTTTTCTATTGGCATAAAACTTATAGAAACTATCAAGACGCTTCTTATATAATCCTTGTTCTAAATTACCTGCGATATTTTTCCTCTCCTTATCAATAGCATTCAATAAACACTCTATTAAGGAAAGAGATGACTTATCTGTATTCTCACCAAGATTTACCTTGATATGCTGCATGAGCCCTGAAGTCTTTCGGTTCAATATCATGAGATTTCCAATGGACTCGTCTACTTTATCTATTGGAAAAGAACAACATTTATCATCAACATCATGTAATTTGAGAATAAACGGTATCTTATTCTCTTTGAGAAATGAACATACCTTATCCACAGGAGCAAGGCACTCTTTTGTAAAAGCAGCCAATTCCTGATTTATCTTCTTTACTGAATCTCTTATTTTTTTCTGATCTTCATTACAAAATACAGTAATATCATCTACATAATAATCTTTATCTCCTATCAAATGTCTATCGACAATCTTAGCTATATCCTTCATTACCCAATTGGCAAAAAATGCACAATGAGGTAATCCTTGTGGCAAACCTTTTGCATAGTATACATTACTTTCACCAACATTTGTACCATAATAAATATACCGCTCTTTCTCATTCAGGCATTCATTGAGCTTAAAACACAATAAGAGTTGCAATATTCTTGCCAAACAATCCTTATCGGACTTACAAACCTTACCGGGATTGCCATATTTAGCATCTACGCAATTCTCATTTAAAGAGAATGAGAAACGGCCCAATATTTCCTCATAAACACTATTAACATTAATATTTGGAAAAAAATCCTTTATATCAAGATAGGCCTCATGAGTAAACTGTTTCGTATTAGCATAATTGCGGTGCTTATCTATTGTTGCCTGCACATACCCTTTGTATTGACCAACCCAGTTTTTATAAACAAACTCAACTTGATTAGTAAGCCTATTTCCCCAGAAATTATCTGGGATAAGCATACAGATAGGATTGATTTGCCTTATACTTTTTTCTAATTCATCATCGTAGAATACAATATTGCTCAAAGCTTGCAGACAAACCAATGTCTGTATATCTGCAAAATGAATGGGTCTATATTCAGGCGAACCATCATCATTTACCTTCTTCAATTGAAAATGAACAGAAATCGAGAATAGAAAATCTCCATCTTCTAAGGCATTCTTCAATGTTTGCAGACAAGAAGAAACAAACTCCTCGTTTGCAAGATAACGTTCAAGACACAAAGCACTATAATTACTTATATCTTCCTGCTTTAAAAGACCTATTTCATTAACATAACTTGGCAATGCATATATAGCAGCATAAATGTTCCGTTTGTCTAAAACACGTTTTATAAGAGTCATAAGATAAAACTATTAACACATTATTTATTAACTTAAAACCAAATATTAAGCATCCTACTCTTATTCGGTGCTTTCTTTTAAATTCGTAGAATCAAGGATAGCCTTCAGAAAAGGTACTCTAAGAGAAATCATATCAGCATCCATATTCTGTTCACGTAATTCAATCATTCTATTTAAAGACATACCGTAGAATAATGCATCATTACTAATAGATACATAAAACTTATAGCAATCAATGCTTCCCACAAAGTTTCTATTATGAGCCTTAATGTTATAAATTCTATCACTGCTGTCCCGTTTAGAAATCATCGGGCCTGAAAAGGCTAGGATATAGCCAATCCTCCGTCTCTTCTGTTGGAACAGCTTTGTTAAACAATTCAT
>ERZ1023822.417-NODE-417-length-11346-cov-7.877247_pt1 | contig 11346 bp, 8 predicted proteins | sample MGYA00380379_ERZ1023822 | MGnify/ENA primary metagenome ERZ1023822 (study PRJEB33179, sample SAMN07448988) | human gut metagenome | biome: Human-gut; feature: Human associated habitat; material: Faeces | host: Homo sapiens | place: India: Bhopal | collected... | reverse complement strand
GGGTATAATGATATATAAATATTTTTATAAAAGGTATATGTGATTAAAAAAGGGATTTCTCCATTTGGATAGGGAATATATTATGGCCTCTGAGATTCAAACTATAAAAAAATCTGTATTAATAAAATGTGCTACTTATATAGAACAATCTCTTATCCCGGTTTTTCAAAAGGAAAACTGGGAAGTTTTCCTTTTAGGAAAGAAAAAGACCGATTTCTGCAATGTAACAGCGTATGATTGCAAATCAGATAGGGATGCTTTGCAACAAGTCCTTTCAGTATATCACTTTGATTTGATTGTTTATGACTTGCGGGAAAAAATAGGCATTCAGTCTATTGCATGCTTGGAAGAGTTTTTGCAAGTCGCTTCTACTAGGAGTCAGGGGAAGATACTATTCTTGTCCGGGGCAGACGTTTTAGAGAAAAAGAGAATACCGGCTATAGAAACTACCTTTGTACAGACTGAGAGTAAAGAAGGAAAGTTGCTATCGCGTTTAGAAGCATTGGCGCTGAGTTGGAAACAACAAGGCCTTCATATTACTATACTACGGTTTCCTGATATCTATGGAACGGGAATGGAACGAAAGGATAACTTTATTTCTCAATATCTTTATGCTTGTGCTGAAAATAAAAGTGTACCTTTATATAGGTCAGATGAGAAGCGGGATTTTTTGTCATCTCAAGATGTGGCATATGCCATTTTTCAAACATATGAACGCGGTTATATAGGCGATTATTTGCATTTTGCTTCAGGAAAGCCTTTGACGTATGATGATTTTTATCATATCGTTTGGGAAAATATGGATAAAGAACCTAAAATCGATTCCCATAAACAGGGACATTTTGCACAGGCTATCCTTGATCCGGAACAGGCTAGGAAACAAATTGGTTGGAAGGCTCGGCACAGTTTGGCAGAAAATATAGCTGATGTGTATCGTGATGTTACTCATACGCTTCTCTTCGAAGAAAAGCGTCGACAAAAAGAAAGACAAGAACAACGAGATAAGAAGATAAAAGAACGGATTATGCCTTATGCAGAAAATGTTATCGGAGCCTTGCTGATGTTGTGGCTTATGCAGATTCAAGGTGGAAGTTCTGTTAATCCAATTGTGCCTTTTGACTTTAATTTCTTATATATTGCCGTTATGGGGCTTTTATATGGACGACGTCAAGCTTTTTTGGCGGTGTTTTTTTCATATCTCATTCTCCTAGTATTGAGCTTCGGTAATCTGGGGTTTGGACTTATTGCTGTTATGTACCAGCCAGCAGAATTGCTCCATTTTCTATCGTATTTGGCTATGGGGGTTATTACTGGGTATATTTCTGAACAGTCAAAATTTCGTGATGATGAGAATCGATGGCAGCATTTGCATGACCAGGAACGATATCGTTTTTTATGCCATATGTTTAAAGCTAATGTTAACATCAAGGATAAGATGTATCGGCAGATTGTTAATTCTCAAGATAGCATCGGCCGTATCTATCGTATTGTCAGCACGTTGGATTCTGTTGAACCGGAAAATATATATAACAAGACAGCATTAGTAACGGCGGAGGTTCTCGATGTATCGCAAATTATCATTTATAGCGTGGGTCGAGATAGTGCCTATCTGCGTCAAAAGGTACGCATTGGGGACATGACGGAAGGAGAACCGCATTCGTTGCGCATTGATGATTATCCGTATCTTCAACAAATGATGAAAGAACATAATCTTTTTATCAATCGGGATCTCATTAAGGGCCTTCCTGACTTAGCGGCTCCTATTATTTATGAAGGCCGAGTTATTGCTGTTATCCAGGTTTACCAGATGGATTTTGATAAATGGAGCACTTTTGAATTAAATCTAATGGCAGTTACCAGCCGTTTAGTATCGACATCATTGGCTCGAGCTTATACATGGGAACAGGAAATGATGGAACGTCGTTATATTCCGGGAACGCGGATCCTCAAGGAAAAAGAATTTGTTCATATCATTGAAGAACTCCGGGAACGCCATCAAATGCAGAAGGGATATTCTGTTACGATTGCTAGGATAGACTTGCCAGGCATGACTTATAAGCAAATCGACCAGCGTCTTGGCAACCAGATACGTCTGGAAGATTACATGGGGATTCTGGGGGACTCAGTATGGATTATGTTTACTGATGTGAATAAACAGACCTTGGCATTGATACAGAAGCGTCTGGCCCAAGGCGGGGTGCTCATTTCAGAGGCTAAGGAGGTAATATGATGATTCTTGTCATGCTGGCGGCCTTGTATATCGTAATAGCCTTAGCCTTTGAAATCGTAATTTCTCGTTACTATGGTATCGTTCAAGCTGCGATAGAAATGAGCCTGATAGTACTTTTACCAGGATTCGGTTTTTTCCTCTTATTATTCCTCCATCTGGACATATTCCTTTTTAATCTGAGAAAAGGAAGCATCGAGCCGGAAAAAGACGAAGAGGAAGTATTTTCTTTACAGGATAGAGGCTATAATGCAGAGATTATTCCCATGAATGATCTTTTCCTTCTTGAGGATGCCAAAATGAAGAGGAAATATTTTACTGATGCTATTCGACAGGACATGGTAAGCAATCAGAATATCCTACATAAAGCGGTTTATGATGAAGACCGCGAGATTGCTTATTTTGCGGTATCCTTGATGACTGCAAAATTGCAAGCACTTAGCAATGAATTATTTCATCTTGAACAGAAGCTGAAAAAAAGTCCGGAAAATATTCCTCTTTTGAAAGAATATGCTGCAAAATTAAAATTATTTCTCGACAGCGGATGCGAAGAACAAATGACGAAAAATAAACAACAACGCTCGTATATATCAGCCTTGGCAGTATTGAATCAACAGTTTCCAGACCAAACCATTTACTATGTGGAGCGGATTAATATGCTCATTATTTGCGGCCAGTTGGAAGAAGCCCGTAAAGCTTGTCAGGAATTTTCTGCCCAACATGCAGACAAGGAAGAACCTATATTGATGGAGATAAAATTATACCAAGCGTTGCATGATGCTAAAAAGTTGCAAGAGCGGGTACAGGCGTTGAAGGCATTACCGAAGCGGCTATCACCTGAAGCATTGCGGATTATCCGGTTTTGGGATAAGGAGGTCGTTCATGCATAGAAACGATGCTTTTTGGATTATTGTCATTGTTTTATTCCTCGGCGTATTTTTCCAATATAACCGCATGGATGGCTTTTTGCATCTGTTTAGCGTTGCGAATACTGCGATAAGTTCAGTACAAAGAAGCGACGAACCTTGGAGCCAGGCAGATACGGTAACGCCAGATACATATATTGTTATTTATGATCCTAGTAGTGTAGAGAGTATGTTTTTACGGCATGAAACAGAACGGATGCTCAAAGAAAAGAAAATGAGATTCCAGAGTATTCGTCATGACCAGCCCATTACGATGAATATGTCAACGATTCGAGGCATTATCCTGTCTACTGGTGAACTGGAAAAAATTGTTTCTTTGCCAGCTGTCTTTTCGTATGTTGAACAAGGTGGTACGGCTGTTGTTTTAACGCGATTAAGCCAAAGCCCGGATAAGCCTATACGCCCGGATATACTTTCTAAATTAGGTGTTAGTCGTTGGGATTCCAGGAGTTCATCGGCCACGGCCTTTGGCCTTACTATGAATACTGATTTTTTAGCGGGTAGTAAGGGAATTCAGGTTGAAGGAGATTATCATTATGAAACGATCGTCGATTCATTGCTCCTTTCCGATGATGCCGTTGTCCATGTTAGCGATAATAGCGGCTCCATACCGTTGATTTGGCAAAAAAATTATGGCAAAGGTACGTTCTATATCTATAATGGGTCTGCTCGCTCTGATAAAACAAACCGTGGCTTTTTGATGAGCTTTTTAGCTCATTGTGGAGACGATGTTATTTATCCCGCTGTTGGCTGTAAGTTGTTTTATATTGATGATTTCCCATCACCTATACCTGAAGGCTATCATGAAAAAATCCGCAGTGAATATAATATGACGCCCCGTGACTTTTACAGCCGAGTCTGGTGGCCATATATGAAAGATATAAGTAAAAGTGAACATTTAAAATATACAGGAGTCATCATTGAAAGCTACGGGGATCAGGTAAAAGGCCCATTTAAACCGGTTGATGAACAAGAAGGGCGGAATGCACTCCTTACATATGGTACTGATCTTCTTTATATGGGAGGAGAACTGGGAATACATGGCTATAATCATCAGCCTTTGGTTCCGCCGGGATATCAAAACGATGAACCGGATTATGTACCTTGGCAGAATGAAGACGATATGGAAGAAGCCCTTACGGAAATCAACCGTTATGTCCATGAAGCATTCCCTAAGTATAAATTCCGGGCTTATGTACCGCCTTCTAATATTTTAAGTCCCCAAGGGCGAGAGGCCATTTTAGAATCCCTTCCAGACATTCGGATCCTTTCTTCTTTATATGATGGATCGGCTGAAGAGGAAGCTTATTATCAAGAGTTTCAGCGTGAAGAAAATGGGGTTTATGATATTCCACGCATCACTGCCGGGTATAATCCTACGGGACTCGATTTATATTTTGAATGTACTGTGATTACCTCTATCGGTGTTTTTAATCATTTTGTCCACCCTGATGAATTATTTTATGAAGAAAGCAAGGATAAGACTTGGCATATGATGAAAGAAGGCCTCCAAGAATTCCTGAAGCAAATCGACAGCCGTTATGGATGGCTGACAGCCGTTACGGCCTCGGAAAGCCTGCCGTATTTTGATAGTTATTTTAATTTAGATTACCGAGTCCTGCGGAAGCCTGATGAATTAGAAATTCATTGTTGGAACTATACCCATGAGGCATCGTTCCTGTTGAGGTCGACGAAAGAAGTGGCCTCTTCTAAGGACTGTCATGTACAGAAAATAGGTGATGAAATGTATTTTGTAAAGATAACGGGACCAGAAGCTCATATATATTGGAAAGGAAGTTCACTATGAAAATCTGTTTGTTGACAGAAGGCTCGTACCCATATGTTGTTGGTGGAGTATCTTCGTGGGTACAGATGCTCATGACGGGCTTACCGGAGTTTGAATTCACTGTTTATGCTGTAGGTGCCGAAGAAAAAGATCGGGGGAAGTTTAAATATACTTTGCCCAATAATTGCACGGAAATCCAGGAAGAGTTCCTGGATAAAATTCTAGCCCTGCGCTCCCCGGGGATGCAGGAAAATATTTTGAATAATCAACAGCGGCAGGTTTTGTTAGAACTTGTTCGCGGTGACAGTCCGATCGATATGGCCGGACTCGTGGATATTTTCCGTTCTTGTACTTGGAAGAACCCCTTGGATATTTTTATGTCCTCTGATTTTTTCGAGGTCATTCGCCGTGTATACCGGGAACGCTATGATTATTTGCCGTTTACTGATTTTTTTTGGACATTGCGTTCTATGCTGTTGCCATTATTCTATCTTGTGCAACGGGATTTGCCAGAAGCAGATATCTATCATAGTGTAGCTACTGGCTACTGTGGCATCATTGGTTCTATGGCAGCTGAAGTATATCATAAACCATTTATCTTGACGGAACATGGTATTTATTGTCGGGAACGGGAAGCTGAAATCATAAAAAGTGACTGGGCTAAAGGGGATTTCAAGATTATATGGAGTAATTATTTTTATAATCTGGCTAAGATTGCTTATAAACGAGCCAGCAAGGTTTATACATTGTTTGAGCATAATGCTCGGATTGAAGCCGATTTAGGCTGTGATCCGCAGAAGATTCATGTTGTTCCCAATGGGATTCATATGGAAAGATTTTCTGGCATTCCTAAATTGAAAGACCATGGAGGAACCATTAATATTGGGGCTGTAGTTCGGATAGTACCCATCAAAGACATCCTTACGCTGATTCGGTCTTTTTTTCTAGTTCATCAGGAGATGCCGGATACTTATCTGTATATTATGGGGAATATGGAAGAAGACCCGGAATATGTGGTAACTTGTAAGCGAACAACACAGCTTCTTAATTTAGAATCTGCTGTAGAATTTACCGGTACGGTACAGGTAACGGAATATATGCCGAAAATGGACATTATCGTTCAATCGAGCATCAGCGAGGGACAGCCACTGTCGGTATTGGAAGCCTTTGCAGCTCATCGTCCCGTTATTGCGACAGATGTGGGCTGTTGCCGGGAATTAATATATGGTGATAGTACGGATAGCTTGGGGATTGCTGGGGCTGTCGTACCGCCGATGGATTTCAATTCCATGGCCCGGGAAATTTTACGTCTGGCTAGGGATTTCGAATTGCGCTTTCAAATGGCTGAAGTTGGCTATGAACGAACAAAACGTAATTATACGTATGAACAATTTATTGACTCTTATCGGAATATTTATTTACAGGAAGGGAAAGCAAAATGGCTGGTGTAGGATTTGAGTTAAAAAAATTATTCCGCGCTCGTACAGTGGCTGGTTATCTCAAGGCTTATTCTTTTTCTGCACTGATTACGACGGGACCATTTATCCTGCTTACGGGAATGGTATTGGTTGTACAGCTTTTGTTTCTTTGGTTTCAAGTTCCCAGCTATGAAAATGATATTTTTGTAGCCTCTACGGTGTATGCCTTTATTTTTTCTCAAATTTTCTCATCTGGATTTGTCAAAGTTGTAACTCGTTATTTGTCTGACTGCATATCTACGGATAATTATAATGATTTAACGGCTTCCTGTTTTGGTCTCATCGCTATTCTCTTGTTTTTAGGTAGTATTATAGCTGCTATTTTTTTATGGAATTCTCCTCTTTTATTCGGGGAAAAGCTAGGTGCTTATTTATTTTTTTCCTTATTGATGATCATTGAGGCTGAAAGTCTCTATTTGACAGCGGTAAAAAAATTTAAGCCTCTTATTTGGGGATTTGCCATAGGGGTGTCTCTAAGCATAGTGAGTATCTATTTCATGTTAAAATACTTGACGCTGCAACCGACAATCGCTGCCTTTTTGGGTATCACAGGGGGGTTGACTGTTATTTCAGGCTTCTTTATGATTCAAATCATCCGTTTTTTCGGGATGCCTCGTAAAGGACGTCATTTTGCTTTTTTGCCTTACTTTGACAGAGAATGGCGGCTTTTCCTTTATGCGATTTTGTTTTCGGGAGGAATATTCCTGCCTAATATTATTATTTGGACAAGTCCTAGCTGGGGGGTAACGGTAGCCGGGACTTATCGCTATGCTCCTCTGTATGACATTGTTACTTTCTATGCGTTTTTATCAATGCTGCCAATGATGATTATTTTTGTTGTCTATATGGAAACCCGGTTCTATGAAACTTATTTCAATTACTTTCAAGCCATTACCCGGAAGGGAAATTTTAATGATATTGAAGCTATGCGAAAGACAATGGTTCATACCTTGTGGTTTGAGTTGCGCAGCTCCATGGAATTTCAATTTTTATTTACGATATTGTTTCTGTCTTGCGGGACGTACATATTGTCCTGGGTCCATATTGAAACCCAAGCGGTTAATATGTTTGATGTCCTGCTCATGGCGGTTTACTTTGTGGGTGTTTTTCAAATCTTGGGAGTTATCCTGGAATATTTTAATGCCCAGCGTCAGTTACTTCGTATTACTGTGGTATTTTTTCTGTTAAATGGGGGATTAAATATATTCGGGGTCCTCGTTTTAGGGGAAAGCAGCTACGGTTTTACTTTCTTTATTGCTATGGCTATTTCTCTGTTTTATGCTTGGAAACAACTTTACGCTTATATTATGAATATTAATTATTATATCTTTTGCGGCCAGCCAATGTTTTATCAGCAACACATTGGCTGGCTTACGTTGCTGGCCCGGCGTATGTATGGACCGACCGTGGATTGTTTAGATAAAGAGGATGGTTTTTATGAAACAGAGATTAAGTAGTGCCCCGTTTCGCTGCCTTATTTTGGGAATGGCTTGTACCGCTGTGAGTGTGAGTGTCCGGGCTTCTAATGCAGATACAATGCATGATATTTCTTCGGAATTTGCATCATTGCGCAATGCTCGTGACGAAATACAATATCGCCATCAAGCGGAAGCTGATGACAGGCAAGCCCATTGTGATTTAAAGACAGCTCATCATAATGCGGCCGAAGCTATAAAGAATTGGCGGGAAGCATCAAATAATCTGGCCGTAGCGAAGGAAAATGTTGTGACTTTAGCACAGAATCTGCAGCAGACGCAGCAAAATCTGGATGAAGCCAGGATTATCAGCGCTGAACGGACGAAAGAGGCTATTGCTGCTCAGCAAGCTGTAGCTGATTATGCTGATGGCCTTTATACCATGCAAGGTATAGTAAATGATAAGCGCAATGCCTACGAGTCATTAAACAGTCGAATGCAGACCGTGTCTCAAGAATATGAAGTGGCTATCCGTGATGCGAAAGCGGCGCAGCAGGCTCGGAATGAAGCCATCGTAGCCGCAGCCGTGGAATCGGTAGACTATGCTTTGAATCGTCTTGATGAAGCACAGCAGATAGCTGATGAACAAGAGGCGAACAGCGATAGCGATGTTGAAGCGATTGAAAGTTATTATGATGGACAATTGAATGATTTGAGTAATCAAGTGGAGGCTTCTAGTGATGACCTGGATGCGGCTCAAGAAGAACTTGATAATATGCAGGCATATATGGATGAACTTGTTGAGGCTCAAAATGAGGCAGAGCAGGCAGAAGCTGAAAGTCGTGAGAAAGTGGCTGATTATGAAGCCGATGTTATGAGCCTGTCTGACGATTTGAAGCAGGCTAAAAAAGATGAAATCGATACTGAAATTTATGTCCAAGAAAGCAAAGATTGGATGAACCGGGCTATTTCATTCGAAGGACAACTGATCATAGCAGCACAGCTGCAAGATTATGAATTGGAGCATTTCGGTGAAGGTGCCAGCTTTACAACGGGTGTTGACTACTACTACTGGAATGGCGACTATTCAGGGCATCAACTGTTTATTCCCATGACTTACGCACAACAGGGACGCGTACATGGGCGTAAGGTGGATTTTGGTGTTAGTACGGGCTATATTCGTTCTGATACAGGCGTATCCAATGGTAGTATTTCAGGTATGGTCGATACGCAGTTGGATGTTATGGTTCATAATGACCATCCTATTAACAGCGTGCGTTATCTGTGCAATTTTAATTTTCCTACAGGCCAACATAAATTTTATCAGAATGCAATTGTTCCTGAAGGCGTGGCTCCGTTTACTGATTTTGGGGCTGGTTTTGAATTTACGCCAGGGCTGGAAGTGATTCATCATTATAATGAGCAGGACAGTCTGACTGGGCGTATTCAATATACCTTTCGTGAAAGTTATGAATATTCTAAAGAAGTTAGCCATCGTGACGTATCGCCAGGTGATATTTTTTATCAAGGGCTTAAATATCAGCATATTGGGCCTAAAATGCAGTATTCGATTCAATTTCAACATGATTCCTACGCGCCGGCAAAGCAGGAAAGTATTTTTCGTGATGAATTTGGCTTATGGCATCCAGGAGATACCCAGCATTATACAGATGGAGATGAATGGGATATGCGCCTGTTCTATAACCGTTCAGTAACTCCGAAAGATGAATTATCATTATACACTATTCAAAATCTTACGGAAAAAATGAAAGGCTTTGCGTCTGAAGATTCTTATGCACATTATTATGGAGTTGGTTGGATGCATCATCTCAATAAACAACAAGAATATCATATTATGATGCATTTTAAAGATATATCATCGAGTACGGATCCGTTACATCTTGATCTCAATAATATAGGATATCGTCGGTATTCCCTGGCAGCTGGATATTCATGGCAGCGTTCATCGACTGAATCGATAAGTCTGGATATTGAACGGTATACTCGGCATAATGATGGAGCTAATAGTTATCAGGGCTGGGGGATTGTTGCCAGGTATAATAAGAGTTTGTAAAGGGATTATGCTTTTTAGGAGGTATTTATGATAAGAAAATTCGCAACTGCTGTACTTGTTCTGACGGGGCTGATTTCTATTTCTGGTTGTGTCGGTGCTGACCAGTCACAGACGCCAGAGACCCAAATGGTAAATTTAATAGGGGAAATACGGCAATACACTCAGAAAAAGGATCCTCGTTTTCAAATTCTTGGTAACGGGGCAACAGGTTTATTAGAAGAAACGCCTAATAATAGCGTTCATAATGTTGAAAAACTTATTACTTCTATGGACGGATTTTTAACGGAATCAGTATACTATGTACATGATGGACCGGACAGTGTGAAATCACAGTCCAAAGATTACATAACCTATTTAAAGGCTATGTTTGCTAAACCTAAAATGGCAGGTAAAGCAGTATGGACTTTAGATTATATAAAAGATGCGACGTTACAAGAAGATGATGAAAAAAGGGGACAGGCAGATGGGTATGTGAGTATGGCACTAGCCGGACAGAACCTGGACAGGATACCGGATAAAAAGGCACCGTTTTCCAATACGAAGGACATTAATCGGATACAAGATGCGGAGAACTTCTTGTTTCTGTTGAATCCAGGCTCCTTTTTAAAAAAAGAAGACTATTTAAATGCGCTTAGTAGAACAAGATATGATGTCCTTATTGTTGACTTATACTATGGTGATACGCCTCTTATGAAGAATGATGTGGATTTATTAAAGACAAAGCCACAGGGCGGAAAACGTTTAGTCTTGGCCTATATGAGTATAGGCGAAGCGGCTGATTACCGGCCTTACTGGAAAAATGAATGGAATACGACGAGGCCATCTTGGATTCAGGCCCCGAACCCGGATTGGCCGGGCAGCTTTAAAGTATGCTATTGGTCACCTCAGTGGAAACATATCCTTTATGGCAATAACCAGGCGTATTTAGATCAAATTATAAAAGCTGGATTTGATGGTGTTTTTCTCGATGTTATTGATGCTTGGCAGTATTTTGCTAATAAATGATTTTTTTTGACATAGAGTGCCAACATATGGATGAACGACGAACGATGAACGACGAATATATCGCCGCAGGCGATGATTCGCGACCTGTGAACAGCGATTTCGCTACAAAGCATTTCACGGGATTCCCACAACGGGCCGCCCTTTGGCCGGCCCCTACAGCGACATCTATGATGTCGCTGTAGGGGCCTGCGTCAAGGATTTGAAAAAAATCCTTGACAATCTCTTTACACAGTAGTATACTGAATAAGCTGTCGGGGCAAGGCCCTGACACAGCAGGAGTTTCATCCTGCCGTGGTCTGCGCCATGCAGGCCGGGGTGATTGAACTTTGAAAAAAGTTCAAAAACATCCTTGACAAGCTCTTCTGAGTTTGTTAAAATAAACAAGTCGTCGCGATGAAGCGATGGCAACGATGACCTTTGAAAACTGAACAATGA
>ERZ1023822.416-NODE-416-length-11386-cov-40.492543_pt1 | contig 11386 bp, 9 predicted proteins | sample MGYA00380379_ERZ1023822 | MGnify/ENA primary metagenome ERZ1023822 (study PRJEB33179, sample SAMN07448988) | human gut metagenome | biome: Human-gut; feature: Human associated habitat; material: Faeces | host: Homo sapiens | place: India: Bhopal | collected... | reverse complement strand
TCTTTTTATGAGATAAAAACTTATCTCATTCTCAATCACTTATAAAAAATACGTAGTTTCGAGCTTAAAAATAAGGGGTTTTAGTGAAAAAATCCGCAGTTTTGAACTCTTAAGTGAAAGAATAAGCCGAAAAACGCTCCATAAATAGGGATTTCTTATCATAGTATAAATACACAATAATTGTTCCCTCTCTAATTTACGTTTTACTGCCAACAGATAATTCTGTCTTCCATAGCAAAGAACTTATAAGTACTTCATAACAAGGCACTTAGCTCTATTCTTTGGATTGGTTCTGATTCACTCTATATGATTTATCAGCATCTAAAATGTTCCGTATTTCATATCTTTTGGCAAAGATAATAAATCTTTTATATAATATCGAATTTTATTATTTTTTTTATTGTAAAAGTAGAAAATAGCTATTTTGGGGGTATAAGAAGTCCAATTTTGATGGCAAAACATCCATTTTAGAGACAAGAAAAAGCCCTCCATTTGCTGTTTTGGGCTGAATATTTTACAGAATTGAATAGAGAAGACAATAGAGACAGATGCTGATTGTTAGTATATTTTATCTTTATTGCACTTATAAATGTGTCGCGAGCAAAATAGTTTAGATTACATAACTTATTGATAGTCAACAACATAAACAATCATAACGATTAAAAATATTCCCTTATCAAGTAGCATTCTGGTCAAAAAGGTCAATGTCATAGTTGGTCAATTTATAAGAAGTATTGGTCATCTTTTTCTATAGTATAATATAAATAATTATTTATATTATACTATAGGCTTTTTGACCTATCCCCCCCGAAGGATTTTGACCAACAATGACATTGACCTTTATGACCGCTTTTCTAAAATTCTGAGCCGTTTCCTTCATTTTCTTCCAATTCTATCAAAATGCAGCAATTGATTTTCCAAATATCATTGTAAAGTACTATCAGTCAGACACTTACAGACACCCGTAAAAAAATCTGTAGCGGAAAAATTTGTTTTCAACTCCAAATTGTTGTACCTTTGCACCAGCAATCGAAAGAAAGCTTCTCTTGCACCGAAAGTCGGTCTTTACAGACGACACATTTGAGTCTCGATTGATGTCAGGCGCCGGACATCAATAACGACCCAAAGAAGGGCAAGAAACGGGGCTTCTGGGGAATTGAAATATCAACCATCAAAACACACAAAAAGTATGATTAACTACAGCATTACCATGCGTTCAGTGAATAGTAACCTCATTGCCGATGCAGAGTTCAACCTCGTAGCCAGCCGCAGTGCTCAGGCTGCAGTCATCAAGGCCATCAAGGAGGGCAAAGCCAACGTGGACATCAGCACTCCAACTACTCCTGGCGACGGCTCAGATGGTGGTGGCTCTAACCCAAGCGGTGGCACTCCTGCAGGAGGTAACACCGAGCAGAGCGGCGGCACCAGCCAAGGCACCGGTTCCAACCCAAGCGGAGACAATAAGGGCGACGCAGGACAGGACGGCAGCGGCGAGGATAACGAACTGTAGAAGGAATATTAACCTCATGTGAAACACACAAAGAATTTAAGTTTAAGACACCAAAAAGTCTATCTCATAATTGTGAGTAGCATCCTTAGGCCATTTGCGCTTAAATATTCTATTCATATATTATTTTCTTTATTTTTTATATAAAAGTTACTGACTATTTGATACTTACGCAGTGCAAGGATACGAATGATATTGAAAATACGCAAATTTATTTCCATGAAATATACGAAAATACGTAAATTTATATTGAAAATCCTTTGAAAATACGCAAATTTGGATGTTTGAGAGTTTTATCACAATAATAACCATTGTAGCATCTCACCAAAGTGGAATCTATGGTTTGAGCCAAAAGAGCATCAAATTGCTCCATAATAGAAAAAATTCCTCCAAAAGGAGTGAGTTTCTCAGATTTTATTTGTATTTTTGCCATGTCATTCAGAGTTTTATTTGTTATTTATTTTACAACACTAAGATAAGTGAAATTTCTGACATGACAAAATGAGGGTGTGTCATAAGTCTGTGACGCACCCTCTTTGCTTATCATCTGACAGGAAACCCTATCTTGTTACCCACATAACAAAGCGAGAAAAATGATATATATAAATTATTGTCACAAATATAACATATCCGATAGCAAAATGTCATTTTCAAGGCTAAAAGCAAGTGGTTGACCCATATCAAGAAAAACATATTGCAATGATATTTCTCGGCAAAAGATGCCGTTATTCGATAAAAAAGTGTTAACTTTGCACTCGTGTTTAAGGAATAACAAATAATAAATTTTAAAAAGGTTAATAATTATGATGACTATTTTTACAATGGCTTTCGCCGCAGTTATGTTTTCAGGTATGGTTCTTTGCATGGGCATGTTCTTGAAACACGTAGTAAACTCAATTCCAGAAATGACTAACATGAGCCATTCTGTTAGCTTGAGCAAGTAAGAATAGAACATACGATATACATAATATATATGTGAATCACTTTAGAAATAGAGAGAGATTTATATAAAGATGAGGGTGTGTCATAAGTCTGTGACACACCCTCTTTTTTTCGTTACACTAAGATAAATGAATTCTTCGACATGCAAAACCTGGGTGTGGTTTTTTCGAGGATTATCAAGTAACGATAGTATGATTGAGAATATCTATACGTTCAAAAAAACTGGCGAGCAGTTTACCTGTGCAAATGCCAAGGCTACTAACGAGGCTGCCGACTGGTATGCTTATTTTCCAAGCAATGATGTGAAACTGACCGGACAAGATGGCACATTGAACGTTAGCCCTCATGATTCCGGTCATTTAGTCAAAGTCATTCCCGGTCAAAATCATCTCTGATATTATAAAGAAAGGTTATTATCCCTCAACTTATAAAACAAAATAAATGGTTCGCTATAAGAGTTTTTCATTACCGCCACATTACCGCCACTATTACCGCCAAATCACTTTCTATCGTTCTCGAAAGTCTCCGACATTCTTTTTTTTGATAAAATTCCCCAATAATTTTATACGATTTTCAGTTTTTATTTGTAATTTCGCAGCGAAATTCTAAACACATATTAATTTTAAACAACATGTTGCAAAAGTTATTCGGTTTTGACCCTGCTCAAAACAAACTGAAAACGGAGGTGGCTGCGGGTATTACCACCTTCCTTACCATGGCCTATATTCTGGCCGTAAACCCTAACATTTTCAGTCATCTCGCCGCTCAGGGCATGGATACACACGCTGTGTTCACTGCCACCGTACTGGCTGCCATTGTAGGTACACTCGTGATGGCTGTCTATGCCAAGAAACCTTTCGGACTGGCTCCTGGTATGGGTCTGAACGCTTTCTTCGTATTCACGGTCTGCCTCACTATGGGCTATTCCTGGCAAATGGCGCTCACGGCTGTTCTCATCGAAGGTTTCATCTTCATCATCCTCTCCGCTACCGGTATCCGCTCGATGATGGTGGATGCAATTCCGGCTTCCCTGAAACGTGCCATCGGTGCTGGTATCGGCCTCTTCATCGCCTTCATCGGTCTGAAGAATGCAGGTATCGTGGCTGCCAATGAGGCTACTTTCGTCACCATCGGTAAGATCACCGAAGGCTCTGCCCTGCTCGGTGTTATCGGCATCATCCTGACCAGCGTGCTCGTCATCAAGAAAGTGCCTGGCAACCTGCTCATCGGTATTCTCGCTACTACGCTCATCGGCATTCCTATGGGCATCACGGAAATACACGGACTGGTAGATGTGCCACCTTCGGTTTCGCCTATCTTCTGCCAGTTTGATTTCTCCAACGTCTTCTCCATCGATATGGTGGTCATCGTCTTCACCTTCCTCTTCATCGATATGTTTGATACGATGGGCACACTCGTGGGCGTCTGCACCAAAGCGGGCATGATGAAACCGGACGGAAGAATTCATGGACTCAACAAGGCGTTCATGGCGGATGCCGTGGCTACCGTGGCTGGTGCCTGCTTCGGAACAAGTACTACTACCACCTATGTGGAGAGCGCTTCGGGTGTTGCCCAGGGCGGTCGTACGGGTCTTACTGCCTTCATTACTGCCATGTGCTTCGTAGTGGCCCTGTTCTTCGCACCACTGTTCCTGTCAGTTCCTTCTGCAGCAACTACTCCTGTGCTCGTCATCGTGGGCCTGTATATGATGTCGCCTATCAAGGACATCGACCTGAACGACTACGCTGAGTCTATCCCTGCTTTCATCACCATCATCATGATGCCGCTCACCTATAGTATTTCTGATGGTATTCTCTGCGGTATGATCAGCTATGTGGCCATCAATGCCTGCTGCGGAAACATCAAGAAGCTGAGCATCACTATGTGGGTATTGGCAATCCTCTTCGTGCTGAAATATATCTTCATCTAAACAGAGATGAAAATATGGTTTAGATAATAATCCTAACTATATAATGAACAGATCCGGTTGGAACTCATGGGGTTCTAACCGGATTTTTTTATCCCCATCCCTTATTGTAACCTTTCTGTAACATACAATACTGCCTTGTAACATAATCGTCACAAACACGTAATGCGCTTTGCGCCCCTGCTTTCAAAATATCATCGTACCTTTGCACCCGAAAAGAAAATGAGAAATTAGATATGGGTACAATTTATTTATGTATTGTGATCTTCCTGCTCTGTCTGGCAGTGTTTGATCTTTTTGTGGGAGTCAGCAATGATGCTGTCAACTTCCTGCAATCTGCCATCGGTGCTAAGGTGGCTAAGTTTCGCACGGTGCTGATCATCGCTTCCTGCGGTGTGGTTCTCGGTGCTATCATGTCTTCAGGAATGATGGACATCGCCCGTCATGGCATCATGAGTCCAGACCACTTTACCTTTGAAGAAGTGATGACGCTCTTCCTGGCCGTCATGGTAACTGATGTCATCATACTGGATGTGTTCAACACCTTAGGTATGCCTACCTCTACTACCGTGTCATTGGTATTCGAGTTGTTGGGAGGTGCTTTCATCCTTGCCACCCTCAAGATGATCGGTGACGATAGCCTCAACTACGGTGTATTGCTCAACAGCAACAAGGCTTTGGAGGTAATCATGGGTATCTTCTCATCTGTCATCATCGCCTTTGTTTTCGGTGCGCTCGTGATGTGGATTTCCCGTATCGTCTTCACGTTCAATTACAGAAAGCATTCCCGCTATTCCATCGCTATCTTTGGTGGAATCGCCTTCACTGCCCTCTCCTACTTCATCTTCATGAAGGGTCTTGGCAAGAGTCCTTATCTGCCAAGTGAGTGGCGCGACTATATCGACCAGAACATCGGGTTGCTGCTTGTCATTACCTTCGTGGTTTCTGCCATCGTGATGGAATTCCTCCACCTCTGCCGCGTCAATATCTTCAAGTTCACCGTACTGATGGGTACCTTTGCCCTGGCTATGGCATTCGCTGGTAACGACCTTGTCAACTTCATCGGTGTGCCTCTGGCTGGTCTTTCTTCTTACAACGACTATATGGCAAATGCCAACGGCGCTGCACCTGACAGCTTTATGATGACCTCATTGATGGAGAGTGCCAAGACCACTCCTGTCTATCTTCTCGCTGCCGGTTTCGTGATGATTGTTGCAATGGCAACCTCTAAGAAGGCACAGAATGTAATCAAGACTTCTGTAGATTTGAGCCGTCAGGATGAAGGCGATGAGATGTTTGGCAGTTCTTCTGTTGCCCGTGTCATCGTGCGCAACTGTCAGGCTACAGATTCTTGGCTCAACAAGTATCTGCCAAATTCCTTGAAAAGATGGATCAATTCCCGTTTTGATAAGAATGCCGTAGAACTCGAAGAGAGTGCTGCTTTCGATGTTGTTCGTGCTGCAGTCAACCTGGTACTTGCTTCTATGCTCATCACCATCGGTACCAACCTCAAGTTGCCTCTTTCTACCACTTACGTTACCTTCATGGTGGCAATGGGTTCTTCACTTGCCGACAGAGCCTGGAGCCGTGAGAGTGCCGTATTCCGTGTTACTGGTGTATTGAGTGTTATCGGTGGATGGTTTATCACAGCCGGTGTTGCTTTCGCAGCCTGCGCCATCGTTTGTCTTACCATGCATTTCGGTGGCATCCTCGTTCAGAGTGCTTTCATGATACTTGTTATCTTCTTGCTCATCCGCAGCAATATCAAGTACAACAAGAAGGCTAAGCAGGAAAGCAAGGGCACCACCTTCCAGCTGATGATGCGCTCCCACGACCCGGAGATTGTATGGGATTTGCTTCGTCGCCAGGTATCTCGCACCCAGAGCTTCGTTTGCAAATTCGCCCTGAACGAGTTCAATCTCATCGTAGATGGTCTTGCCAGCGAGAGCACCCGTGATCTTCGCCATGCCAACAAGGAACTGAAGAAAGAGCAGGACTTGCTGAAGAAATTCCGCCGTCAGGAGATGCTCGGTCTGAAACGCTCTCCTATGGAGATTGCCATCGAGCGCAACACCTGGTTCCATCTGGGCGCCAACAGCAACCAGCAGTTCATCTACTCCCTCCGCCGTATGCTCGACCCGGTGAAGGAGCACGTGGACAACAACTTCAATCCTTTGCCAGCAGAATACATCAATGAGTTTGCTCCAGTACGTCAGAAGATCAATGACCTGATGAAGATGAGTTGCGAACAGATTGAGACCAACCGATATGAGAACTATCGTGAGATTCTCGCCGAGGCTGATGCCTGCAAGGATGAACTTTCAGTGCTTCGCAAGAAACACATCGACCGCTTGCAGAACATGAAGGATAATAGTTTGATGCAGATTTCCTTGGTTTATCTCAACATTCTCCAGGAGAGTCAGGAATTCCTGAGCGTGATGAGACACCAGCTCAGAGCTGCCAAGAAGTTCATGGAAGCCTAAATTAGTAATGACAAATGAGAAATGAGAAATGAAATGAAGAAATGAAAAGAGGATGTGTCAAAGTCCATGACACACCCTCTTTTCATTTTTTCATATTTATTTCTTCATATTCATTTCTAATTTCTCATTTGTCATTTTTTTGGCAGGAAATGGCGCCAGCCATAATGCCAGATGCGGAACAGAGGTTCGCTCAGAGCCTCAGCTGGATAATAGCGAAGGAATCGCAAGTCGCGACATAAACGCTGCAAATTATGACCAATAAAACCATCACCAAGACCATTGCGACTATCATACCTGCCGAAATTTCCACCAGCAAGTATTTCATGAAGCAACATCTCGCCTCGTCGGATATCTACTGGAACCAACATTTTGTTCTCCGAAAGTCCTAACACTTCACGCAAGACATACATCATCGCTCCTGCAAAATTCCATAACCCCAACTGCTTCAGCGTCTGCTGGATTTCAGTCAGAGAAGAATGATTTTCCGAATCTGTAATAGCAGAACCCGTCTGCAGCTTTTCCAATTCATCCATCAAACCCGTCACTACGAAATAATAATCAAGCACCTGACGCAACCCTACTCCTTCATAGAAATAGTGATGATAGAGATGATACAACTGATAGACTGCATTAAACGAAGCCGTAGGAACGGCGACCTTCATCTCAGCCAGTCCCTTCTGCGCATCGCTACCAGATGAAACCGGACGACTGCCCAAACTTACCAGATGGCTGCACTGTCTTCCCTTCTCCTCGTTCAGCCATTTCTGCAAACGTCGATTATAGAAGAAATTGGCCATGATGGCAGGAGTAGAATGAAGTTCAACGGCTATATCCTTGATGAAAAGTCCCACATGATTGAGACTCTCATCGCTTACATACCCCTTTTCTTTTGCCAGAGAACAAGCCAAGGAACGAATCTCTTCGCGGGACGCATCTACCCACACATCCACATCACCCGGAGTTCTCGAAACAGGATGGGGATAAAGCATAGCATTGCCCTGTCCCTTCAGAATACAACAAGGATAACCTGCCTCTCTTATTTTCTTATATACATACACTGTGGCTTTATTCAGGATACTGTTGCGCATCATGAGTTTGTGACTCAATCCGAACCAGATCAACAACAAGTTCTCGTTAGGAGCTACTCCCTTAGGCAACTTTTGGACTCCATCCATCGCGATTCCCACCAAGGTTTGTTTCTTGACGAAATCGAAGAAAGCCTTCCAGTCGAAGTCTTTCAATGCTGTTCCATCCAAGAACTCCTTTCCTTCGTAAAGTCCTAAGGAAAACCGTATCAAACGAAAATATAATTCCATCATGTTGTCGGGGTAGCCCTATTTTGCCAGTATAGTGTTATTTTTTGTTTAAACGTTGATTTATCTTCTACAAAAAGAATCTCTTTTCATTCGCAAAAATACATTTTTCCTTTCAAACCACCAAACTTTCTTGTCATTTTTTAACCTAAATATACAATTCAGCGGAATATAGGGAAAAAACAATCCCCTGCAGGATTTCCTATCAGGATTTCTGCAGGGGATTGTAAGAAAGGAATTGTATGAAATTCTGTTTATATGTTTTTATTGGATTCCTCCATGTGTAGGCACAACTCGCTTGATAGTACCATCTGCATTGAATTCCAACTTGTCGATGCAAACCTCACGGTGAACACCTGGCTGGAAATGGATATAATCCTTGTTGATGCGATGATAGACAATATACCACTCATCTGTGCCTGGCTTCTGGATTACTGAGTTATGGGCAGTGCCGTAAATCTCATGCTGAGGGTCCTGAATCAGGACGATAGGATCCTTCGCTACCTCGATAGGCCCGAGCGGAGACTTGGATGTTCCGTAAGCCACATGATAGTTGGCTGCACCCGTATCATCCACCGACCACATGAAGTAGTAGAGTCCGTTGCGATAGAACACGTATGGAGCCTCGCGATAAGCATAGTCTCGCAGGCTTCCGCCCTTTGGAGTCATCACTGTCACGGTTTCATCCTTAATCTTGGTCATGTTTGGCTCCAATTCTGCACCCGCCATAAAACTGTTGCCCCAATAGAGGTAAGGCTTCTTGGAAACAGGATCCATGAAAACATCCACATCGATGAGTTGCCCATTGCAACCCGGATGGTTTTTTGCCAAGAGAGGCTGACCTAAATCCACAAAAGGACCTGTAGGAGAATCTGAAACCGCTACGCCCATCTGTTTTCTGCCATTATCATTAGGACGGGCACTGAAATAGAGATAGTACTTGTAGCTGCCGTTCTTCCGTTTCACCTCGATGGCAGCTGGTGCCCAGAGATTGCCATTCGCCCAGGCTATCTGGTCGCTCTTCGCATCCAGTGCCACGCCTTCATTCTTCCACTCCTTCAGGTCGGCAGAAGAATATACATAGTACTTATATCCACCCCAGCCCGGTTTTCCATCAGTGGTAGAATAGATGTAGTACTTACCCGTCTTGTTGGAATACAGGATTTCCGGATCTGCATGGAAACCTGGTAGAATAGGATTGCCCAATCCGCTGGCGCCCTTGGTAGTAGGAGCGATAGGACGGATGGTTCCATCAGCATTGTAAGCCATCGGTTCGATGATAACACTGCGCTTGTAGCTTCCACCATCAGGCAAGGCACCATTATGAGAGAAGAAGAGCCACTGGTCGTTATAGTTTACGATGGCAGGATGAGTGGTATTACTGTTGCCGGCAATCTCACTGATGATGCCCTTGGCAGTCCAAGGACCCATGATGTTGTCCGCCATGGCGTAGGCTATCTTCTCTGGCCAGCCCGAAGCATAGCTCAGATAATATTTGCCATTGTATTTGTGAATCCAAGGAGCCTCGGTGAATGGGAACTCGGTTCCTACGTCGATGCGTTTGATTTCGCCATCAATCTCCACCATATTATCCTTCAGTTTGGCGATGTAGCACTGTCCGTTACCCCATATAATATAAGGTGTATTGTCATCGTCGATGAAGATGGCTGGGTCGATGCAAGCCCAACTGTGCTTGGAATCAAAGCAATCCTTGTTGGTGAGCATCGGTTTGCCTAACGCATCTTTGTAAGGACCCGTAATCTTATCGCTCACAGCCACACCGATGCCACACCAGTTGGTAGAAACGTACCAATAGTACTTACCGTTTCTTTCCACCACATGACCTGCATAAGCCTGCTTGCTCTTCGCCCATTTGAAATCAGAAACCATCAGCGGAGTTGGATACTGGGTCCAATGTTTCATATCGGTGGTAGAGAAAATCTTCCAGTCGTGCATCTCGTATCTTGGATGATTACCCTTGGCATCATGACCAGCGAAAAGCCACAAGGTGTCCTTATCTACCAAAACGGCAGGGTCGGCAGTATGGATATGAGAGAAGAGCGGATTGCCAGTTGCCACGAAGTCGTGCTTCAACACATAGCCCCACTTCTGCTGCAATCTCTCCATCTCGTCCTTGGTTACAGAACAAACCGTTCCATGACGAGGGAAGAAATCCTTGCGGAAAGACTCGGGCTTGGTAGAGAAAGTATTCAGATCCTTGGAAGTCTGATACTCATAACGGCCTGAACCATAAAGGTCGTACATCAGCACATACTCATTCTTGTCATTAAGTTTGAATACACCGGAACCTTCCACACCGGTCTTGCTATCTGCGTAAGCATCGATAAACTTGAAGTTCTCCTTCCAAGGTCCCTTCAGATTCTTGGCAGTAGCCTGCTGGATTCCATTCTGGATTTCCTTGCCTTCGGCATTCTTGATGTTTCCTTTATAGAACATGTGGTAAACGCCGTTGCGCTCGATGATGTCGTTATCGATGCAACCATACTTGGCATTGAAGAGCACCTTCGGCTCACTCTCGAAACCCGTGAAGTCCTTGTTGGCATAAGCATAATAGGTAACGAGGCTCTTTCTGCCATCGCCAGTACGCTGAAGGGTGAAATAGATCATATACTTCTTGGCCTTCTTATCATAGATGGTCTGTGGAGCCCATACCCAATAGGCATCGCTGAAATGCTCCTTGTAGTCTTCCTTCAACACGATTTTAGAGTGCGTCCAGTTCACCAAGTCCTTAGACTTCATCAATACGATGCCCGGATTATCCTTCCATCCATTCTTCACGGTGTTCATATCTGTAGCCACAATGTAATAGCAGCCATCTTCACCACGAAGGATATGAGGGTCGCGGATACCGCCACTGGTACTGATAGAATCGCTGGCGATGACAGGCTGGTTGTCATTGAGCGCATACCAATTCTTGGCATCCTCGCTGATGGCAAAACGCAGATGTTCCTGCTGGTTGCCACTTCCTTCGAAATAAGCAAAGAGATAACCTGCATACTTGTTGTTGGTTGCAGCCTTCTTTGCGGCAGAAACCTGGAGAGGTGTTCCCCATGCCAACGCTGCCAGCAATAAAGAACTGAATGTAATCTTCATCTTCATGATTTTCTTTTAAGTTAGTGTTATTATTGTTTTTGTTGTTCCTTAATTCCGCAACACTTTGATTTAACTTTATTTATAAGTTCCTGAGCAACAA
>ERZ1023822.415-NODE-415-length-11392-cov-10.413690_pt1 | contig 11392 bp, 16 predicted proteins | sample MGYA00380379_ERZ1023822 | MGnify/ENA primary metagenome ERZ1023822 (study PRJEB33179, sample SAMN07448988) | human gut metagenome | biome: Human-gut; feature: Human associated habitat; material: Faeces | host: Homo sapiens | place: India: Bhopal | collected... | reverse complement strand
CATGATAACTCCTTTATTGATGGTTAATGGTTCTCATTAAAGGACATGTTTCATTCGCGATTACAAATATAAAGCCAAAGCCGCATGTGCGACTCTGGCTTTTGACGTAATCCTATAGATCACATGTCAGATCTTCGGTTTGGGCAGAAACCCGAGGCTTCTCGAACTGATGGTGTGATTTGCTTCGAATCCCAGCAGGATGACGATTCCAGCGAGCGAGACTCCGGCTTTCACGACGGTTTCGATGAGGCTCTTCCGATGGTCATTATAGTCGTTCTTGACGGCGACCAGCGACTTCAGCGATTCCAGATTGTGGTTCGTCATTTCATCATGACGCTCCACAACCGAACTCGTGACGTTGCCGTCGCCATCAAGAATGTCTCTTGTGACTTCGGAAGTCCTTGTCAAATCGTCGCTCAAATCGGATTCGTTCTCCGGATTCATCTCCTCTTTGAGACGATCCAAATATGCATCGATCTGTTCATCGAACTTCTGATTAATGCTCTTCGATTGATTGGACATGTTTGCTCCTTTCGGTTATGTTGTCATTAAAGGCGATGATTCATGCGCGAAAAAAAATATAAACGCCATGTCCGGTCTCAGTGGTGGTACGTGACGTTACAGCTATACTCAGCATATCGGATAAATGAGAAGCCGTGTGATTAACGGCTTGTCATTATTAGGATTGATCAAGCTAGAACAATCCGCAGACGATGAGGACAATCGCAATAACGAATATAGCGATAATGGCGATTGCGCCCCAGACGACGGTCTTGAAAATAGTCTTGATGAGGTCCATAATAACTCCTTTGGTTGATATATAGCTTCTCATTAAGGACCATGATTAATTCGCGAATACATCATCAAGCTCCTTGCACAAAAATATAAACCATACGCATCATCGGACAAGAAGCAAAGCAGATGGCTCTGCTTCTATTGATCATTCCTGATTAGAGGAAATGGTGTTCAGTGTTCTTGCGTCAAAGCGACCACATAGTACTCTCCAGCGAGAGCAGCGATTGCGATGGCAATGGCGGAAATTCCAGCGAACATAGTTTTCTCCTTTAATGATGGTATGGTTCTCATTAAAGGACATGTTTCATTCGCGATTGCAAAGATTCAGAGCCCACGAATGGACTCCAAATCTTGTCAGATAAGACCTAGTTTATTGTATTCATCTAAGAACTTCGATCCTTCTTCTGGATCCGTAAATGCGATCAGCAATCGAACATGCTTCTCGTTGTTCATCTTTGAAATACCATAGCTTTCGTAATGATATTTTGAGAGAACGGCGAGCAGACGTTTTACGTTTGCCGGAACTATTTTACGGGTGCGAATGATGCAAATATCGTTGTTCATAATAACTCCTTAATAGATAGTTGGTCTTCTATTAAAGAGCGTGTATGAATCGCGTTAGTAAAAATATAAAGCCAAAGCCGCATGTGCGACTCAGGCTTGATAATTATTCATCAATATACATTTTTTCAGCGATCTTTTTGGCGATTTGATCTCGACGCCCGTGCCCCCACGTAGTGATGGTTATACACAAGGTAAGACGATCGTAAAATGAATACGTTACTATAGCATGGTTGTAGCTCTTTACGTATGGTAAAGAGCCGACCGTGTTAAGAATCGCATTCACTTGATCTTGATCCTTGCAATAGCCATCGACAGTGAAAGATTCGGTTCGGTTCAAAATCTTGTCGATGATAAGCATGATTACTCCTTTGATATTGTTGAATTTCTTCAATAAAGGATATGTATCATGCGCGAAAAAATATAAGAGCCCATGTGCGTGACATAGGCTCTTACATGCTCAAATGTTCAGGTATTTCTTAATGAGATGTATGACGTACGGTGCGAATATCGCATGACGAACATGCACGTGAATGGTACGAATCTCTCCGTCTCTTGCTGATCCTAAATTGTCAATACGAGTAATGGCATAGTGATGTCGGCTCAGCAATTGAACTAGAGAATTCATTCCTTCACGAACATTGATGTTCTCAACTTCGATGAAATCGTATCCGGTATCTTTTTGGCAATCCATAATACATATCCTTTCATTTGGTTGCTATTAAAGGAAATGTATTATTCGCGACATCTGGTCACTGCATCGTTTTTTCTACCTGAGCTTCGGTCGTATCGGGTGCCGTATTCCACTGATCCTTAGCTCGTTTGAGCAGCTCATTGATGCCCCAGCTCAGTGCCATGCAGACACCGGAAACCGTGGCCAGACCGGCAGTGGCGGCACCCATGCCCGGGACCTGACCGAGCTGCGTGCAGACACCGGCGATCACGATCAGCAGCACACTGATCGCTGGCAAATATCGACGCGCGGCCTTGACGAGGTTATCATAACCGGCATCGGTGAGAAATGACGTATTCGGATTGGCGTGTTCGGGCATAATATATGGTCCTTTCCTCTATGGTTCGCACAAGAAAGTATAAGAGCCCATGCGTTGTGCACAGGCTCTTATACATTTATTTGCGAATGAATTCATTTATGAATGTTTTACACTGTTTTGGAAACATTCCGATTTTCAAACCCTTAATGAACATTCGGCAGGCAAGCCAAGGTAAGTATATAAGCTTCGTTTCCACGGCTTCTACCAGTCCATATTCTTCGACAATTTCGCATGGGATGCGAATATTACCGTTGTATATGACGTAGGTGAGGCATAGGCATGCGCTATAATTCTTACACATGAACTTGCAGCTATTGTTCTGAATTTGTGTTTTGAAAAATTCGTTTTCCAGTGATTCTGTCATAATGGCTCCTTTCATTAGGGGCCATGTATGTCACGCGACGTCTTAATGATTCATAGTACTATGAATCGACGAAATCGATTTGAACGGAAGGTCCGATATGTCATCGATCATTTTCTTCGCCAGACCGTTTGATCCGGACTCCAGATACGGGTTGGCAAGATACTTCATGAAGTCGTCGTATTCCTCATGAGTAATCCATCCGCGGTCAATGAATTTCTGGCCCTCCTCTATAATTTGGTAATGGGCCATACCACGGGTCATAAGAAGTCCGGTATCTTTTTGTTTTGCTTTATACAAGATCAACGTCCACAATCCACTGGATGCGAATACCGATCCAGCAATTGTGGCCATTACCTCAATCCAATTCATGGATATGGCCCTTTCCATATAATATATCGGAGGCTCCTGGGAGGCGTATGCTCCCGGAAGAACCCTGGTGGGTGTGGATGAGAAACATCCTATTGGTTCACAAGGCGGAAGCGAGACGCATGAAGTACGTGTCCGTTTAGGCAACATCTACGGACTGGCAGGCGTCTCATCGACAAATAACCTGTCAGGAATTTCCGTAGATGGCGGCAAGACCTATAACGGATTCACGAATTTCAATAGTAGGCAAACAGTCGAATCAGCCCGAGGAATGGATGGTTCGTTCGCTCCCATGCAGGTCGACTACTATACGGCGATTGGCAATCTTCCGACCTTGGACCCATACGTATCTGTGTATATTTGGAGAAGAACCGCCTAGGCCGTTCGACGCCAATAGCAAACTCCGATATATGGCTGTTCAATGTTGATAGGATTATTTGGGTATGGGGTTTTACCAGCATAATTACCCTGGAGAGTATGACCAAGTCGAGGATACCATGCTCCATTCTGTAGATACTGTCCCGGATAAATCCATTGATTCAGAACGAAGTTCGCACGGTTTATATCCGTATCGCTGCTGGATCGAGCAGCTAAATCATGAACGTGTGGCGGAAGTTCTGTTTGAGAAATAGTATGAGTTGCTGCGCCGCCAGTACTGTTAAGCGGATGTTTCTCATCCACACCCACCAGGGTTCTTCCGGGAGCATACGCCTCCCAGGAGCCTCCGATATAGGACGCCGGTGAAGTGTTGGTGGATGTCACCAGAATCGTGCCGACCGGCCAAAACGTATCACGAATCTTCGCAATAAGGTGCTGTACACCTGCCTGATCCAAATATGCAACCATTATAGGTCTTGCCTTTCCGTGAGGAGTCGGCAAAACCGGCGGAGAGAAGACTTATGATGCTGCGGCGGACACTGATCTCTCGGTGAACATCGCAATCGATAGCAACGCCTTGGTCCTGTTCAATAGTCGTGGTGACGACCACGTTGCCGCCGCGTTCCGCTGCGGCGGATCAATGAATACAGGACATTCCATTAACTGGAACGATCAATCGGTTCGACGCGGTCAGAAGGTGCATGGTACTATAAGCGCCGTGCAGCCTTACGTGGCTGTCTATATTTGGCAACGCACCGCCTAAGCGGTTCTGCGCCAGATGTAGACTGCAATATACGGCATGGAGGACGACGCGTCATCGGTATTGCCCCCAAGATGGATTCCTTGAGTTCTGGTACCAGTGTCCGCAATAAGCGGCATAAGGACATTATGAACTCTAACGTTTGATTTCCAAGAACTCATCACTCCACGAGATAATGCCACGCCACCATTAGCATCCCAGGAAATCCTTGCATATGCGTCGTCGATAAAACCATGCTTATGTGTCTTCTCTCCGCCGGTTTTGCCGACGGTAAAGTCTGTATCGGTGTCCGATGCAGAGACCATTACTCGTCCCTGCGCATAGCGTTCCCAGGTGCCACCGAACAAACTCGCTGGGGACGTGTCACTAGTGCTGAAATAGAGAGATCCAACGGGCTGGATCCGGTCAAGAACCTTCCTGACTAGATACCTAGCCCCCCCCTCGTCAAGATAAGCTACCATGATATCATACCTCCTAAAATATCATCAAATTTTGAAGAAACCGTCGATTGTGCCATTAGAAATCGAGCCGATCGCATCGAGTTTCGCTTTATCGCCTTTAGACATCAGACCGTCTTTGGACGACGTAGCGAGACCGATAGCGCCACTATAGTCATTCGACAAACCATCAAGCTTCCGCTTATCGGCGGACGACATGAGACCGTTGGCCGACTGAGTGGCTACTGAGTAGGTCGTGTTGTTGTCCGGAGGGACAGCCCATGTACCGTCACTTCTCAGATAGCGGTTATTCGCACCTGTTGCCGGAGCCGGGACAAGACCAGCCTTTCCTGCTGCCGATGTTGTTGCCCCGCTCATGTTTCCGTATGTCGTATCCTGCGTGGTGAACGTCGATGCCGTACCGTTGCCCTTGGTCACCGTGACCGTGCGGCCGGATGCAGTGACGGACTTCACATAGGTCGTATTAATGGTCTGACCGGCGGAGTCCTGCGTTGCCTTAGTGGCGTTTGCGGCGTTCGTGGCGTTCGTGGCGTTGGCGATCGTATCGGTCGTTCGGACCAGAGCGGTCCACGATCGCCATGACGAATTAATATATGACCTCGTCCAGACCCTATTGCTGTTGTCGTACAGGATCTGAGCGACGACACCCGACGCTATCTGCATGACGAACATGCCGAAATGGTCGACGCCTGACGGCTTATTGGCCACAGAGTTGCCGCCTCCGGCATAATACCATCCGCATTGCTGCAACGAATTGATTTTATTCAGATCGTTATCAGATAGTACCGACTTATTAATGGTCTTCAACGAATGCAGAAGAGCCCAATCGGAGGCTGCCATAATACCGGAATGGGTGGTATCGGCAGGAGGATACGTCGTATTCGTATCCTGTGTTTGGAACGTGTAGGTCGTGTCGTTGCCGCGTTTCACCGTGATGGTCCTGCCGTCCACGGTGAGCTCCTTCACATATGTCGAAGCGATGTTCTGACCGGTGGAATCATTCGTGGCAGTCGTCGCACTCGAAACGGTGGAAGTGATATCGCTGCCTGGATGCGTGTGGCTTTTAGGAGCGAATATGCCGGTGAGAACACTCTTCAACACCGACCACAACACAATACGGGTACCGGCGGTGCCCTGCGTCGAGTCGATGATGAAACAGTCGGAATCAGCCGGTGCTCCGGTGATCTTGGTGTAACTGTTAATACGTGCCATGACAGACTCCTATCGGGATTCGACCCACTGGGTCACTCCGGAAGCACCGGGCTCCCAGACATTGCCGGAGACCGTTGAAACCCATCGCTTGCCATTATGACGGACAACAGCGCCTTCGGCATAGGCATCGTTCGCATCGGTCGGCTGGGCCCATTCGGTTACTACTTCGCCCTTCGACGTCCAGCCGTCGACTCCGGGTTCGTGCATATTGTAATCGTCATTGGAGGTCCACTGCTGATCATCATGCATGACGACGGCCTCCGCATCATAGGCGTTCTCCACGCTGTTCGGTTGCACCCATCGAGCGACCCCATCGACCGGCTTCGTCAGATCCTTCCACTTGTCGGTCGAGGTATTCGGAACCGTATCAGCCGGGACCTCGCCGATCGCCTGGTACAGGCTCTGCTGATAGCGGACGACGTCGTCCTCGGAATACGTCTTCGACGCATCCCAATCGGGAAGAATGGCAGCAACCTGCAACAGTTCATCCGTAGTCAGAGCCGGAGCGATGTTCTTTACGATGATACGAATCGCCGACTTTTCAGCTGCGGCAACAGCTGCACTGGCCTGCGCGTCCGCCTTCTCCTTGGCGATCTTATCGAGTTCTTCAGCGGTATACGGGATGTATCGCTGAATCTCTTCCTGTTCGTCGTAGGCTTCCTTGGCCTCAACGCCGGGAACGTCGATGACGGTCTTCACATCCTTACCGAAAACAATCTTGTGGCCGTCAGCATCAAGAACAGGCGCACCATCCGGACCGGTCTCGTAGTACTCTTTGAGCACCTCGACATGAGATACCTCTTCAACGCCTTCAACAGCGTCGTGATGGACGGTAATGGTCTCGTCAACGAGCTTGCCGGCATTCAGATCAATGTCTTCCTGCTTGAGTTCGTTCCCGCTCTTATCGAGAATTCTTGTCATTTTGACTCCTTTAGTTGATAACAAACATTTGATCGATCATAGCATTCGTGATAGGACTCAGCACTTTCGGATCCAGCGTTGACTTGGCAATGAAATCCTGGAATTGCGATTCCCATTGTTTGATCAGGTTCGCCGAATCGAACGTGTTATTCACCAGTTCGGCAAATGGAGTGTCGCGTCCAATCTGATTCGTGATGTTCGACTGAGAAATAGCCGTGGCGCCATGCTCGACCTTGATGTCGGCAAGGACATATTCCCATACTGCCGTGGTTCGTTCGAGAGAAGGTCTTGACGGCGAACCGGACGCTTGTCCTTGCTTGATGTAGATTCGATTCCGTCGGACCGACGTCGACTTGTCGACGCGGAGCACCACTGCATCGATGCGAGGCATGGACGGTGATGATGCAGTCAACGTCAGACGTTCGTCTGCGGTGACCACGGTCCACGTATGATTGAACCATGCTCGACCGGTGCCGACCGTCACCATCATGCCGCCAACGGCGGTCACGACCATACCATCGCCCCATGTACGGAAGACACCGTCGTTGATGACGCCATCGAACATGGATCCGAAGGCATCGGCATCATACGTTCGGTCATGATTGACCGAATTGAAGAATCCTGAAGTATATGTCATTGAGATCTCCTTTCGATCAGATGAATCCCTCATTGATGGTATTGCCGTAATTATCCAGCACGTAATTGCCGTACGAATCCTCAAGCGCGTCGACGCCTTCGTTGGAGAACGGCTCGAACGTCGGGTATTCACGGTAACCGTTGTCGTCCTCGTTTCGAACGTATTCGGTAATGCGTGCGGTCTTGTTGACACCATATGCGTTATCGAACTGAATGATGTCGCCGATATCATAATCACGATGATACTGAACCGATTCGAGCAATGCTATCTCGGCATCGAAAGAGTCATTGGATTTCTGCGACTTTAATTCGTCTTTACCATACTTTTCCAGTTCGAGATAAATGTCCGAATCCGGACGAGGATTATTGTTGCCATCGTTCAATTTGGCATCGGAATTGGTATAGAACGTTTCTCTGATATCCCAACCGGAACGACCAGTATTATTCGCTACGTATTTTATAAGGCGACGAGTTTTATTGTCCTTGGTTTCCTCACTCGATGCGACATATGCTGAATTGAAGAACTCAGTATCGTCTTCGATGGTATCCGAAGAGATAAGATTGTCGAATTTCGGCGAGAAGACCATGTAAGGATTGTCGGTTTGTTCGTAAGAACGATCTGTACCATAAACGATGGAAAACGCCAAATACGATGTCTTCCAATGGTCATCGGATTTCAGATCGAGTGAGAAACCCCAGTCATAATCGTCGCATATGGTTTTGATGGCATCATATACGTAATCACCATCGAATTCATAGCTTCGTTTATCTTTCGTATCCGGTCGTTGTGAAGAATCTATTGCTATTTTGAAGTTTGGTATCTTACGAGCGGATTCGGATGGCTTGACTATATTTTCATTAAGAATTATCTTGATGATTTCTCGAGGATCTGTTGATTCGTACTTGACTTTCTTCGGAATCACTCTTCGCAGTAACAAGGCTTCCAGTGAACGACCGGAGATAACCAATTGATCGCCATCTTCGATGTCCGTACTTAGTTCGGTCTTCTCAATGATCATGACGTCGTTACGAGTCTCGATCTTTCGACCATTTTTATCAAGCACAGGAGGTTCGATCAGCCATAGATAAAAGCCTCGAGGAAACATGTTGATATTTGCCATAGAAGCTGGGAGGTAGAGTTCGAAGTCGCCATACCCGGAATATCGTTCAGTCCAAATGAGTGAACTGAACGTATCACATAAGCTGACGACTTCGAAACTCTTATCGAGCACGAACAGCTGCATGGAACGTTTGTTTAACTGTTCAGCCATATAACGTCACACTCCTGTATACAACGTTTCGTTCTCGATTGACATGTGGATATTATCCACACCAGAATCGGCAGAATACACGATGGTATTCGCACCTTTACGCAACGTGATGAATCTCACGTCTCGATTGATGGCATTAAGAATGTTATACGAGATACCGTCTCGTATAATTTCAACTGATTTCTGTTTTGGAATGGTGCAAATGACCAATTCGTCACCTTGTTTGATACCATCAGCGATGATCAGTTTAACTTTATCAGTGAAAACATCAATCTCCTGACCGGCATCATCATTGTAGATGCGAATATTATTCACCGGGCCATCAAACGACATGCGAATGATCACGCCGACTTCGGATTCGCCATCATACATGATGTTTTTTGAATGCATATTCTGAATGGCACCAAACCACAACGGTTTAGGTTCACTCACCGGATTATTCGTCCAGTTGAATGGGAATTCGAATACCGGTTCGACATTGGAAAAAGAGGTGACCCTATTCAACTCGTTGTCAATCCTGAACCATGGGTCGGGACATTTGACGACGATCGACGACGACTCTTTTTCGGAAAATATCGAAATCTCGTTCGATTCGACGATGCCGGTTGTGCGAACCGAACGGGTCTCAGCATGGAACACCAAGGTGATTTCCTCTTTTTCGGGGAAATACTTGTATGTTCCATGCCGAAGATCTTCGATGTTTTTACCGGATTCCGGATGATACGCAAGATTGATGGTGATCTCACGCTCATCCTTACGGGCGCCATTAAAGATCACACCATCGGTAGTGACGGTATTGCTTGTTTGAAGTACCGCATCGACCGGTCCGAGACCATCAATGGCGACGACGTTATAGCCAGTCGCCATTGGGTTTCGGATGGGGAGATCGAGCGTGTCGCCACGAGCATTCGTAACAGTCATAGACTGAAACATCATCGACCTCCATTTCGATTCATTTGCTCGAATTGACGGAACTGCGTACGGGTCTGCTTGTAGATATCATAACGACTGAGCGCCTTCGGAGAAGTGTTGTTCTGCGTGAAGTCGTAGTTGTTGATGATTTGCTGAGGGGTCTTCTCAACACTTTCAGCAGCGTGACCGGTATCCCTCTGGCGAGGAATCGCAGTGATATTGCCAATCATCTTGGACGAATATCCGATTCCAACCGTGTCAGACAGCATGGAATTCAGATACGCGGCTTGACCCTCGACGACCGATAGATCCATCACCGGAGTGATGGTCGGATTGACGTCGAAATCCGGAATATCGATCTTGCCGATATTGCTCAACGAAGAATCGAAGACATCGATACTTCTCGTCATCATGGTCTTCGCGGCTCGAACGACGCCACCGACATTGTCGGCGATACCGTTCTCCAGACCCTTATCGAACCACATGCCGACCTTAGCCATGACACGTGACGGCGAATTGATGTCGCCTGCTTGCTTGGCTGCCTCGACAGCATTCGACACAGCATCTGCTGCGGCCCGACTGACGGCATCGGAATTGCGTGATATACCCACGGCCAAACCGGCTGCCAAATAGGAACCAGCACGCTCGAAGCTTCCTCGATACGCACGAGCACCATCGACGGCGGCACTCAGAGCGTTATTGAAGATGCCCGAAAGGTTGCCGATACCCGAACGCATGCCGCTGCCCAGACTGTTCGACAAACTACGTCCCTCTTGCGAGAAACGACCGTTGTACGAGGAAATTGCCTGAGCAACCAGGTTGAGGCCGGTACGAGTGGCTCCGATTATCGGCGTGAACGATGCCTGCCAGATCGAAGCGAAACCGCTCAACCAAGTGGCGAGGGCGTTCAATGCCGAACGGATCTGGTTCGCTCCAGAATTTGCAGCGCTTGCAGCAGCACTCATCTGAGACGAGAGATTGCCGCTCAAATTGATACCACGGAAAGCGGAATTCAGGGCATTCACGGATCCGGTCAAGGTCGTTGTGCCAGTACTCAACGCCGTGTTCAAATCGGACAGACCAGTACTAATGGAACTATTGGCATTTTGAATGGCCCTGACCAGAGACATGAACGATGTCGCGGCGAGCGTGGATACGGCTTGCTGGAACGCCGTGACTCCGCCATACTCGGCCGGCATTCCGCCCATGACCTTGGACAACGAACCAACAGCACTGACACTGGCCGAAATATTCGAGAAGTCCAGTCCAGCTACGTGCGACGTGTAGTTCGACAATCCAATACCGAGCTGAGTGGCGGCCGTGATGAATCCGACTGATGTGCCTTCCATCTTCATGCCGCCAAGACTGTTGACGACATTGATCAACGAACGCAATGGAGCGAACGTCGGTGTAATGGCATCCGGAGCCACCTCGGAAACGGCGTTATAGTATCCAGCCAGACCGTTGCCAAGTTGCGTGGCGGCAGCCTTTATAGGACCGAAATCGCCGACCTGACTGAAGTCGCTCTTCAGAATCTCGGTCAACGACTTGACTGCCGGAACGGTGTTCTGAATGGCTCCGACGTTGACACCATCACCCGATACGGCTTTGCCATATCCGGCAAGCGCCTCGCCGAGACCCTTCAGACCTTCAGTGAGCGTGCCCCAGTTCTTACCACCGACAATCTTCTGCCACCAACCGTCATC
>ERZ1023822.412-NODE-412-length-11416-cov-8.453833_pt1 | contig 11416 bp, 14 predicted proteins | sample MGYA00380379_ERZ1023822 | MGnify/ENA primary metagenome ERZ1023822 (study PRJEB33179, sample SAMN07448988) | human gut metagenome | biome: Human-gut; feature: Human associated habitat; material: Faeces | host: Homo sapiens | place: India: Bhopal | collected... | reverse complement strand
CCTTTATTTTTATTACATATTTATTATATAATATTTTTTATAAAAAATCAATTTAAAATTAAGAATTGCAATTAAGTTTTTAAAATGGTTACTTATCTCACATTATTCTTTTTAAATCTTAAATTATATAAATATTATACAATAAATTTATTTAAAAATCAAATATTTCTTTTAACTTTTTAGCACGACTTGGCTGACGAAGCTTTTGTAATGCTTTTGCTTCAATCTGACGAATACGTTCTTTAGTTAAACCATAAATCTTTCCAACTTCTTCAAGAGTTTGTGGTTTATTTGTTTTTATTCCAAAACGATAACGAAGAATATCTGCTTCACGTTCTGGTAAAGTATTTAGAACATTTTCAATAATCCCCTGTTTTTCAACCTCAAGATAAGCAGTTGCCGGATTTATACAAGTAGTATCTTCAATAAGAGAAGCTACTGTTGCATCATCATCGCTATCACCAAGTGACATATCAAGACTACCAATATCCGCAGTATATTCCAAAAGTTCCCTAACCTCAGAAGTTTTCATATCCATAGCTTCCGCAATTTCTTTTACTTTTGGATCTCTACCAAGTTTCATTGATAATTCTCTTTCAGTTTTTTTCACTTTACTGATAGCTTCAACAATATGTGCAGGAATACGAATAGTTCTACTCTGGTCAGAAATAGCTCGTGTAATTGCCTGTTTAACCCACCAAGTTCCATAAGTTGAAAAACGATAACCTTTTGTATAATCAAATTTTTCAACAGCTTTCATTAAACCAACATTTCCTTCCTGAATTAAATCAAGAAAAGGAATACCGCATCCAATATAATGTTTTGCTACAGAAATTACAAGACGTAAATTTGCATTTACAAATTCATTTCTCGCTTCTGTATCTCCCTCTTGGATTCTTTTAGCCAATTCAAGCTCTCTTTCTTCTGTTAAAAGAGGATATTTACTTACCTCTTTCATATACATTTTTATACTGTTATCACTAATAACAACCTCTTTCTCATTTTTAATTTCTTTTTCTTCCTCGTTATTTTCTTCTACAAAATTCTCTAAATCGGTCAATATTTTTCCTCTCTTTCTTAACTTTGTAAAATTATTATAACATTTTAAAAATAAAAAATCAATAAAGTAATTATAACTCGGCGGGAAATATGTCCGTATCCCATACATCAAGTTTATGTTCCATTTTACCTGTAACCTAAATTTACCTTTCACGCTATAATTACTTTATTAAATTGCGTGTGCCCGATGGGATTTGAACCCATGCCTTCATGATTAAAAGTCATGTGCCATACCACTTGGCGACGGGCACTTATTGCGGATGACGAAACCGCAAGAACCATATGTTGTCATCATTTGGTATAGCTTATGTTTTAAGCTAAGGGTGACTGGAGGGAATTGAACCCCCATATTCTCATCCACAGTGAGAAGTCTTAGCCATTAGACCACAGCCACCATAATAGATTTTGAGGAGTTGCACCCCACTTACTCTCGTAAGAAATAAGGACAATCTAATTTATTGTCTAAAATCTATAGCAGTTCAGTTTCTGCTCTATATATTCCGTGTTGCCTATTAATTATTAATAGTAGTATAAGAAGACAGCGTAAATATACTTTTATCATATTCTAACCGGTATTGAATATGAATACTGTTAAACGAGCCAACGGGGAATCGAACCCCGATCTCTGGAGAGACAGTCCAGCACACTAGCCATTATGCTACAAGCCCTTAACAAGACAGGTTTAATTTCGCACTTAAAATCCCCAATTTTACGCTATATTAGAATTTAAAATTTTGCAGTTCCTGTCTTTAATTTATATATTTATTATATAATATTTTTTAAATATTATCAATTAAATCTTTTTGTCCTTCCGCAATGTATTCTTGCTCTTGATTTTCAAGTTCATTGATTTTAAGCAAATCAGAATGTTTCCAATTTCTTTTTGCATAATATCTACTTTTGCGGTTTTTACTTTTTATAGAACACATAGGACATGAGCAATGAATTTTTCCTTTAGAATAACATCCATCATGGTTATAATAATCCCAACCATATTCCTTTTGACATATTCTTTTCTTTCTGCGGATATGCTTTGCTCGCTGTTTACGATAATAAGCTCTATCTCTATTAGGCAAATACATCACTCCTATTCTGTTTATAATTGAGGGGCCTACTTACCCCCTCATGCAGCAGTTAGTCCCTGCTTGCCGAAGCCAGTTATTTAAGGGAACTGTTAGGTTGCACCCTGATGGGGGAGGTAGGACTCGAACCTACGATGTTTCTTTGTCACGGTTTTACAGACCGCTACCCTCGCCGCTAGGTTACTCCCCCATAAACATATTAAGTTGGACAGCTATCCTTTAGAAGACGATGCTTCTGGAGCCTTAATAACACCCCAAGTAGTTTACCATCTCTACAAACTACCAAAGATTAGAACAATTTTCTCGTTTTGTTCATTAACGTCAGATTTTTCAGCTACGAGGTATCTGAAACATACCCTTCATTAAATTCATCCCAAGTGAAGATTTATGCCTTCAACTTAAAAATATAGACTGTGTACTTTAGTCTGCCATTCACTTCACTCTCTGAATGGTCAACCCGTAATCGAGGCTTCGGGCGCTACCCGTGCATGTCGATTAACACGCCCTCAAGGAATCGAACCCTGATTAACCGGGTTGGAGCCGGCTGTAATACCATTATACCAAAGGCGCAAATATGATAGACACCACACTCTCTATCATTCTCATACTTAGCAATGAGTTTTTTGCAACGTGGAAGCTATACTCACTTTTTGTCAAGCTAAAGAAGTACAAGTAAAAAGCTACATTTACCTACATTCAGGTGTAGTTCCCTTTTCAACTACAAAGCCAAGTCCTATAAAATGTATAGACTAAACATTCTATATCTAATAAATTTAAAGACGTCCTCAATATATTAGATATATAATTGCGGAGACGGGATTTGAACCCGTGTCTCTAGGTTATGAGCCTAGCAAGGAGCCACTCCTCTACTCCGCTCCATTTACAAGACACCTTTATCAACCGAAATTTTATCTTGAAGGTTAGCAGATTGCTGAAAGTGTCTTTTTATTTATTTTGTATATTTATTATACATTATTTTTTATAAAAAATCAATTTAAATTTTTTAACCAAGACATTTATAAAGGTTTTGTTTTTACGGTTACTAAACTCTTTACTCTAAACCTACCGCCAATCATCAACCAAAAATGATAATCTTTTTCCTATTAGAAAATATTTGCTGTTTAAATGTCTTTTATATATTTATTATATATTATTTTTTATAAAAAATCAATGTTAAGAAAATGACCAGCCATTTTTCTTAATAATTCTTATCATATTATCCCTACCAACAAGATTCATAGAATGAATATGAAATGTAGCATCAATTTGCCACCCATCTACGTGCTGCTTTTCTTCAAGCCATTCAAGAAACCGAATATAATCACCTCCAAATATCCGCATTTCACCAGCATCATGGTCAAGACTTACATCTCCAAGATATAAATATACTTTACCAGAATAAGAATAACTTTCTTTCATACAAATAGCAATCGCCGCGTACACAGTTTTAATCCATGTATATCCTTCTGGAGCTGGTCTTATATCATCAATCCATAAATTCATCATATTCTTCATCTTCTTTCATGACTTCGATAACACCACACCTAATAAGATAATGTTCCCATTTTTCAGGGTGACCAGTACTTCCTAATAAAGTATTAATCATTTCTGGTGAATATAAACCTAAATCACCAGGAGGATTTTCAGAAAAAATTCTTGCCGCCTCTTTTACTGCGGCTTTAAGCATTCTTACTTTTTTCTTTAAATGAAGAATTTGTTCTCTAGTATCAGTTAAATCACTCATTTTTATTTACCCTCTCTTAATTTTCTATAAATATTATATTATAATTTTTATAAAAAATCAATTAAGGTTAAAAGCTACTTTTCTTTCCACTGATGACGTCTTTGAGATTTCCAATTTCGTTCTCTTATACGATACCAGTCATCCCACCAACCATCAGGATAATCATTTCTACTACCACGGTTAAATTCCTTAAATTCAGGATTATCATACATTGCCGCAACCTGTCTAATTTTGCGTGGGCGTGTATGTGGACCACCTTTGTGTTTATGAATTCCTTCTACTGGTTCTCTGCGGAACTCACCACGATAAGTTTTGTTTTTCTTATACCTTTTCCATCTCTGCTCAGAAGTTTCTGGTGGAAGATTTTTATACTTCTCTACCCAAAACAAATGTGCAGATTTGTAATAAATGTGCGGGTCAATCTGGCGACCATAACCATCATAATACTGGTCATTCATGCGGTCATTAACCAGAAAACCCCAAACATCTTTACGAAAACCTCTTGCTAAGTATCCAATAAATTCTTTTTTATTTTTAGCAATACGCTGAATAGTTAAGTGCATACAGAATTTATTAAAACTATAACAATAGATTTCTTCTTTAGGCATTTCAATATTGTACATAGTAATCTCCTTTTTAAATTAAATTATTGGATAACTACCATATATCAAATTCCTTATGGAAGAAGTATACCTTCATTTGTTACTTCATAGACATCTAAAATTTTAAGAATATTTGGATACATTTCTTTAACAAACTGAATTGCTTTATCTGCATCTGTAGTTAAAACAGTTGCACACTTTGTATATGCTTTTAATTCTTCATCATCAAAATCAAAAATAACTACTTTAAAAACTTTCATATTTATCAACCTCCAATGCCCAGAGAAGGACTTGAACCTTCACTCTAATAATAGAAACAGATTTACGTCGCTAAATTGCAGTATAAGTATTTTACAAAACTTTTTAGCTTCTGCCGCGTCTACTTCCGCCATCTGGGCTTAATGATTATTTGGTTGCCAACCAGGTTATCACCCTAGAAGTTTATGGACCTCCTCTTGGTGTATAAAAGCCATACTCGTGGGCATTTTTAATTTCCTCTTATCTTTTTGTCCTTTTATACGCTTCCAAACCAAGCCAGGATTTACTTGCTTTACAGAAAACATTACTTTTCCAACCCTTGCAACAAAGTCACTAACGCTCTTTTAAACACTCGAATAGGCTTCACCTATTATATTTATAGTTAGCATATCACTATAAAATCCGGATTCTGGGATTCGAACCCAGGACACACGGCTTATAAGGCCGCCGCTCTAACCTGACTGAGCTAAACCCGGTAATTCCCCAACTGACGCTAACCAATGGTCTTATGTGGGGTAGTTGTATATTTTTGCGGATTTCGCCGCAAAGGGGGTGAGTCGCAGGGCGCCGCGGTACGAATCTCCGCACGTATTAGCTTGGTTACTCCCCCGTCCTGCCTCTGGAGTTGGAATTATTTTAAAACGTTCTCATTCTCATGACGTTTGGCGCAATTAATTCTATTTATCTGACTCAGAATTTTTATTTGAATCATCATTAGATTCAGACTTTTCATCGTTTGAATCAGTAGACTCAGATTTTTTATCATTTGAATCAGTAATTTCCTTAACGCTTTCCACAATATAATTGATAATATCCTCACCTGTCTTACCAACCGTAGCAATATTATCTGGCGTCACTACCTGAGCCGCCATCATCTTGTAACAGGTTGTTTCTGATGGAACTGCACAATATAAAACTCCTGCAGCAATAACAGTAATGATACCCTTTTTAAGATAACCATACCATCTTCTTCTTTCTTCTTCGCTTTCAAAATCACCTTCAGTTTCTACGACAAGAAGGAAAACAGCAAGAATGGCAGTTAAAATTACTCCACCAATAATTAAAGCCATTGCAAAATCCCCTACTTTGCTGGCTAAATTGACAAGATAGAACCAAATAGGACTAATAATAGGTTTCATTTAAAGAATCTCCTCAATGTCAAAATAATCTTTATTCAGGTCAACAAGTCCATGAAGAGTTGTAGGTCTACTTATTCCTGGAATCTCAATTATGTCTACGTCAGCACAATAATAATTATGACCCCAATCCTCAAGTCCATTAACTCTTAAACGTGCTCCTTTTTTAATTGTATAAGTTTCTCCTTTACTAAACTCCTCGAACTCAAAATCCTTAACAGCATATAAAGTTACAAGATTATAGTCAGCAAGAGTTTTAATATACTTTCCAAATTCTACTCCTGGGTAGAGGCTTCTGGAGTCATATTTGCAACCGCTGGATTCGGAACTGTAGCTGTCTGATTCATCATCCCCATCATCATCATCATTGGAAAAAAATCATTGCCTTCGCTGCCTCCCATAAGAGCCATCATCATAAGCGGATTACTCATATCCAGACCAAAAGCATTTACACCTGTACCATTCATTCCGCCCATAAGCATCATCATTGGAAGCATATCTTTCATGTTACCAGAATTCTCTCCCAGGAACATCAGCGGAAGTAGGTTTCCAAAAGGCTGGTCAGCAGAAGCATTTGCACCGGAAAAATCAATCAATGTAACAATTTTTGTTACAAAATCAAAGCCGAACATAGATTTTGTTGGAAGAATCTCTTTCTTCTCACCTGCGGCAACGTCTACTACATGAATACCATTATCTACAGACGTTACAAATACTGCATTGCCATTTGTGTGACGGATAACATCACCAACATGAACATCTTTAATTGCACATGGCATTGCATAAATCATGCCTTTTGCATCAAAGTCAATGAGGTCAACATTAACAATCTCATTTTTCTTCTTATCATAGGAAACGATGTCTCCAGCCGCATTTTTCAATGCAATACCCAGATGACTCAAATGATATTTGTTAACCGGTCCAAACTCAAGATTTCCAAACATTTTCTTCATTTCCATAGATTTTTTCTCCTTTTTCTCTTTTCTTTCTTTTCTTTCTTTTCTTTCTATTCTCTTTTTAATTTTATTAAGTTCTAATTCGCTTTTCTTTTCTCTATATAGCTCTTCGCTGATAGACCCATACCCATTATAGGTACAACCATATAGATTATTTACATAATGAGGCGGTAAACTCATAATCCATCACCTTATAATCCTAATTCTTCAAGGATTGGTAAGATTTTATCTTCAAACTGCGGATACAGCTTATACAAAGTTTGTCTAGCGTTCAATGGTTTGTCTGGTTTTGTGTATCTTGCACATTCCCAATCAATTACCATCTGTACAAAATCGCTATGTGTTTTTGCTTTTACAGTATGATGTTTAGCATGATTTCTGTGAAAGTTATGTACTTTCTTATAGTCAAAGAAAGGATACAGGAATACTTTGTCCAGGTCGTGAAAAAGACTTCTTACTGTATTGTAGCCAAGGAGTTCTTTTTCGATTTTTCTGAAAGCTTTTCTGTGAGCTAATGTGTATTTGATTCTTTCTTTGTTTTTAATCATACTCTCTTACCTCTCCTTTTCTATTTATTTTTTATTTCTTTCTTATCTTTATTACTTATTTATTATATAATATTTTTTAAAAATTATCAAATATTATACATTTTTCTGGAAAATCTCACTTTTCAATCACCTCATAATCAATCTCCCCAAATCTTTCCCGCAGAAAGTTTAACTCATACATATCATTAGCTACACACAGATGTTTTACTTTAAAATCGTCTACATAATGAACTAAGAACATAAGCAATACCTCCATTGATTTGAATGATTTTTAAAAGTTTTTCCATTTCATTTACAAATATATTATAAAATATTTATAAATAAAAATCAATTAAGATTTTCAAGACAGCAAATTTAGTTTTTAACTGCGTACTATCCTTTATACTAACCTCGGATATAACCGAGGTATTGGACTCGAACCAATATTTCAGGCTTGGAGAGCAACAAAATTTTTTCTTTTTGCTGTTTCTGTCTTTCTTTATCTTATATATATATTATATATTATTTTTAATAAAAAATCAATTTGGTTTTATAAAGCTAGTTTACAGATTTAACCGTGCCATAAGGTCTTCCAGGTTCTTCTTCTCCTGGTCTGTAAACTCTACTGATTTCGCTGATGCTGTAGTAGGAAATGCAGAATCAGAATCCGTAGACATTACACCTGTCTCAATCTGAATTTTTGGACAAGTTAATGTAATAGCAATCTGTACACGGTCTCCACCATCATTAGCCCAAACATAAATTTTCTTCTCATGTTCACCAATAAAATTATCTCCAAAAGCCTCTCTAAGTTTTTCTATTACTTCCTGTTTTGCTACTGTTCCTCTTGCTGCCATTATTTATTCTCCTCTTCTATTTTTAAAATTTTATAATCTTTAAATTTTTTTCTTATCGCAGGTAAAAAATCTTCATAACATTCACCGCAAACGAATGAGCCATTGTAATCAAGTTGATTTCCACAGATTACACAAGATACTCTTCCACCAATGCGGAATTTAGGTACGATTCTACCAGATTCATCAAAAACACTATTTACTGCAGTTCGATAATGAGAATTCCCCCAATACCAATGTGAAATTTCTTTTACTTTATAAGCATATTGTGGAATATAGCAACTAGACCTTAATAAATCATTAAAGTCAAGACTACCTGGAGCATCAATAATAATGTCATTTAAAGGCACAGCTTTACTATTGATTACCATATATTTATCATACAATTCTTCATCGAAAGAAGCTAAAAAATTCTCCCCATCCATTTTTAAACCAATTCTTCCAGAAATGTATTGATTGGTGAAATCAGTATATTTGCAATTTAAAGAAGGTTCAATTAACTCTTTTTTAGCTAAATTAAGTCCAACATTAGAAGTAAAAGGATACTGTCTGCCCGCAAACATAATATCCCAAGTATCGGATAAATGAATCCAAACTCGCCATTTCTTAGAATTCCATGGAACTTCAGTAGGAAAATCTGGTAAAATATAATCTTTTTTATCCGCCCGCAAATAACACATAATAGTATGTTTATCTACCATATAAGACAAATTACCCGCACGAAAATCACCATCTAAAGCATGACAAGAATGCCAGCTATGACAATTCTCACTGGCTGATAAATAGTCTAATGGATGTACTGAAAGACATAATGTTCCTGTAATTTTATCTTCCTGAATGAGCATACTTGCGGCGTTCTGTAGATTTTCAAGCTTTTTAGGATCTTTTTCAAAGAATTTAAAAGCTTTAATGATTTTCATACCTTTTGGAATTTTTTCTCCGCCATATTCAAAATCTTCAATGACTTTATTTTCATAGAAACCTTTTTTTTGTATATCAATAAATCTGGCAAGGTCTGAATTGTCATGGTTACAATCAACAGAAGTTAAAAAATCTTTTACTCTTCGTATTTTTTCTTCATCTGAAAGTTCAAAAGTAACTTTTTTAGGTAATTCAATGATAAATTTACCCCCAAAAGCTTCAATAAAATCTCTTTTTGCATTGAGCCATTCTTCAAAAAGGCTGTCAGTATTTACAAACCTCTCTCCTGGAACTTTAGGAATTTCCTGCGAATAATGAATTACAAGCTCAAATTGCTCCTGGATTTTCTTAATTTCATCATTGAATACCATTTTCTTTTAACTCCTCTTTTTCCTTTTTCTTTTTAGACCTCATTTTTGCATTATGAACTCTACACGCTGGACAAATTGTTGTTGGATTATCTGCATCAATTTCAAACGCATTATTACATTGCGCGCACCAATCTACTTCAGTTGTACAACAATCTGGACAATAATATTTAGTTTTATTACCATCTTTGCTTAAAGCTGGAATAACTTCATAATCATGGAAATATTTATTACATTTATCGCATTTTAAAGTTGCATAATTATACTCAGCATCATCATCATCATACCAAGATTTTTTTCTTCCTCTTTGAAAATAATAATTCCAAGAATTATTGGCATAACTATATTCAATATACTCAAAAAATGGTATATCTTTTACTTTTAGCATATTTTCAACTTTTTGTATAGTATTTAACATTGCCCCGACACGAAGAGTTTCACTAATGGTATGTTCATCTTCATAGCCAATAGATAAATTAACTCCTGCAATTCCCCAGGTTGGACAAATTACACTAATATCAGAAAAAGAACCAAAAGTTTCGACAAAGCCAAATTTTTCTATGTATTCTACAAAATCTCTATTATCACAATCATAAAATACACAATCATTTGTACCTCTGCGGTCAAGCTGAATAATATATTTTAATTCTGATTCTGGAGATTTAATATCTTCAACTAATTGACTTGCTCCAACAGCGCCAATTTCTTCATCTGTTGTAAAAATAATTGAAGGTCTATATCCATGTTTTAAAATTGTCAAAATAGCAAAAATACCTGCGCGGTCATCTGCCCCTAAACCATCTGGACTCCAGCAAACCCCTTTTCGTTCATCATAATATATATCTTCTGGGGGACTAGAAAACACTGTATCCATATGTGCAACTAAGGCTATTGGAATTTCACCTACCGCATAAAGATATTCTGATGCAACAATTACTTTTTTATATCTTTTCTTTAAATAACTATATAAAGCTCTACGCATTGAATTTTGTGTTAAAGAAGCTAAAGATTCAAAAAGTTTAAATTCATTTCGATTAAGTCTTTCCATTCACATTCCCCCTTTATTTTATATATATATTATATATTATTTATAATAAAAAATCAATTATGGTCTATTTGCTCTTGAGCTTCCAAAAGAAAATCCTCATTAGCAAACATCATTGCTCTATAACATGCACGACAAGCTCCTCCACTCATACAACGTTGTCCGCAACTAACTCTTTTTTTAATTACATCTTTTACAATTAAACGATTTAGTGCGGGATAGTCTAAATCTGTAACCAAAAGGTCTAACCGCACATTCCATTCTTTTCTATTTTTATATATATCAAAAATAGCCTCTTCTTGATTGAGACCATCTGCATTAAATTCGTATGTAGTTATATATTTATCATATATATCTAAGTCTTCTGGACGAATCCAAGAGCCACAAATGCCATTTTCTCTTTTTAAATCATCTTTTTCGGCGAGGTTAGGTGTTATGCGCAATGGACATTCGGTCAGCTCTGTTAATTGCGGTAATTGAAAAAATAGAGGCGCATCAATATTTAAATAACATACTCCCATATGTACAAGCGCTTTTGCCTGATGAAATGCAGTAACTGGTAAACCGCTATAAGAAGGAATACCATTATTTATACTATTTAATATTTCCCAGCTTTCAAAGGCTTCTGTAATTAATTTGTTTCTAGATAAAGTATTATAATTTTTTAATTCTTCCCAATCTATAATTCTACTTCCTCTTGGCTGTAAAGAAAGAATTATAGTTTTATCAGGATATTTTTCAAATATTTCTGGTAATATTTTTCTATCTTTGAATGAGACTTTAATATCATCCGCTTGGTCAAGAATATTTTTTCTATGACCATATCTTAAACAAAACTTCATAAAAATTCTCCTTTTTTATAAT
>ERZ1023822.411-NODE-411-length-11447-cov-10.972788_pt1 | contig 11447 bp, 9 predicted proteins | sample MGYA00380379_ERZ1023822 | MGnify/ENA primary metagenome ERZ1023822 (study PRJEB33179, sample SAMN07448988) | human gut metagenome | biome: Human-gut; feature: Human associated habitat; material: Faeces | host: Homo sapiens | place: India: Bhopal | collected... | reverse complement strand
AAGCTGTCCCCTCTTCTGCAGAGCAAACCGGGCAGCACCATCACGGCTGAGGGCATCCGCAATGATGTGGCATCTCTTGGCTCGACAGGTGTTTTCTCTCAGATCCGTCCGAATTTCAAGGAAATTCCCGAAGGCGTGGACCTCACCTATGGTCTTGTCGCAAATCCCATCGTTCGTGATGTGGAATTCACCGGCAATACCATCTTCACCTCTGACTATCTGAAGTCCATCCTGCAGGTGCCGGAGGGCAGCGTCCTGAATTTCGTCCTCGTGAACCAGAAGCTCAAGGAGATCGAAGATGCCTACCTCAAGCAGGGCTACATGCTCGTCTCCATCCCGAATGTGGAAGTGACGCCGAAGGGCATCCTGAAAGTCCATATTTCCGAAGGTGTCATCGAAGACATCCAGCTCGTCGGCAATGATAAGACGAAGGACAAAGTCATCCTCCGCGAACTCAAGATGAAGAAGGGCAAGCCCTTCAATAAATTCCAGGCAAGCCGCTCCATGGAAAGACTCTATAATCTGGGCTACTTTGAAGATGTCAACATGAAGCTGCTCCCCGGGAAAGAAAATGAACACAATGTCGTCATCGAGATTGATGTCGTTGAGCAGAAGACCGGCGTCATTACTGTCGGCGCCGGCTACTCGGACTCCGATGGTACAGTCGGCATCGTTGAGCTCGGTGATACGAACTTCCGCGGCACAGGCGATAAGGTCAATTTCCACTGGGAATTCGGCGGCGCCGGCAACGGTAAGAACTATACCATCTCCTACACCCGCCCGTGGATCAATTCCAACGGTGACTCCCTCGGTGCTTCCATCTTCAACCGTATCTATGAATACGATGACTATGATTCGAACGGCGATACCGTCGCAGAATACGATAAGAGAAGAAGCGGCTGGAACCTCACCTGGGGACGTCAGCATGGCGAATATCGCACGAACTACTTCACCTTCGAAAGTGCGAAGGAAGAATACGATGACCATGACGGTTTCGAATGGGGCAGCGTAGGGAACAACCAGACTGATGCAGTAAAAGCTGAGTGGAAAAAGGCTATCATGGATAACTTTGGTACCACGAACAGCTTCACCTTCTCGCACGTCTTCGATAATCGTGACAATTACTTCAATGCCAGCAAGGGCCGCCGCATCTCCTTCTCTACCCAGTGGGGCGGACATGGCCTTGGCGGTGACTATGATTTCTACAAGTTTACGACAGAAGGCCGCTTCTACAAGGGCCTTGGCAATGGTCACATCCTTGCGCTCCGTCTGCAGGGCGGCTACATCAACGGCGATGTTTCCTATGGCAACCTCTTCGACCTCGGTGGTTCGAATACGCTTCGCGGCTATGAGGATGACCAGTTCAAGGGCAAGAAAATGTACGCTGCGACACTGGAATATCGTTTCCCGATCGCCAAGAAAGTACAGGGCGTCCTCTTCACCGATGGCGGCAGCACCTGGGGCATCGATAACGGACAGATCCCGTGGTATGAAGATGATGATGGCTTCCAGTGGTCTTGCGGCGTAGGTCTGCGTCTCCAGACCCCAATCGGACCGATCCGTCTTGACTATGGCCACGGTGATAAGAATAAATTCCACTTCAGCTTCGGCACACAGTTCTGATTTGAATGCGAAATGAGAAATGGTGGTGCGGCGCAACATACATAAAGCGCCGCAGCTCCGATTTTCACCTCCTTCCTGTGGAAGGAGGTGCCCGCAGGGGCGCAATGCTATTAAGTTAAGCGGCAGAACATTCTTGGCTCCCCATCGGGGGAGCTGCCCGGAGGGCTGAGGGGGCAGCACTACGGTATATCCAACATTGTTCGATGGCCGCTGGCATGCCCCTATTGCCTTCGGCACTTCCCCCGAAGGGGGAAGCAAGACGTTACGTAGTTAACGATTTCCTTAACTTAATAGCATTACGCAGGGGCGGGTTCGGGAATGTTCTCCGTTGCACCTGCTGAATCCATTGCACCTGCGGAACCTGGCCGCATTCTGCTAGGGAAACACTGATTAAATCGTTGTCAGATTTCATTCTTGGATTTTTATACAGAGCAAGGAATCATCTGACGCGAATAGCGAGCTATTTAAGGAGGATGATGACGAAGCTATGTATAAAAAACCATATGAAATTCGACTCTGCGATTTAATCAGCGTTTCCCTAGCTATCCACTGATTTTCCAAAGGAGGAGCCATGCATTCTTCCTTATTACATTCGATGACTCGAGCAGGTCTTGCCCTGCTCGTTTCGTCATTCCTGCTTCCTGCGTGGGCAGATGCGGCACCGATCCGTGAAGTGAGCGTCTCCGTCACGGGAGCGGGCGGCATGCCGCCTGCTGTGGAGAAGCGGATCACGGCGAGCATTTCTGCCATAGGAAACCGCATCCTTGTCGGCAAGGATGAGAGCCTCTTTCGCTCGCACGAGAGCGAGTACGATAAGGTCCTTGCAGACATCGTGAACCGCGTGGTCGTGGGCTATGTGGTGGATGATATATCTGCCTCTTATGGAGAAAAGACAGCGCTTCACGTATCGCTCACTCCGGTCGGGCAGATGATCCGCGAGGTGGAGACCGAGATCGACTACGGGAATCTGTCTCCGGAAGCGGCAGCGCTGGTGAAGAAGGACAGCGCCGGCGTACCGCTCCTTATGAGTCAGCTCCTCTCGGGGCTTCCCGTCGATTCGGTCGGCTGGGCGGAGAGTGTCTCTGAGTCTGCCGGGCGAGAGCTTCTTAAGGAGATCCTTCCGGAATTTACTGCCAACTTCGAAGTGACCTCGGGGGAGAAGACAAGCGTGCGGATCTCCCTCATCCCGCAGGGGACGATCGTCCGTACCGGAAAGCTCACCCTGCACAAGACCACCATTCCGCGCCTCCTGATGCTGCGCGCGGTGAATGAGACGGAGCATGCCCTTCGAAGTCTTGAAGGGCTTCCGCTCGCTTTTGTCGCTCGCCATCAGAAGGATCTGGCTGCCTCGATGAATGACATCCTCGCCAAGGACCCTTTCATTGAAAAGTATGGCATAGAGACAAAGGCCTATCTTTACCCGGGAGAGATCACAGAACTCAAAGTCGATGCACTGACCGATCACTGGATCATCCGCACGGAAGCATGGATGGATGCCGGGCGCGATGGAAATCGCAATACGGCGATCGAAGGCATGCTCGGGCATTTCGTGGGCAGAAACAATGTGATCTTCGGCGAGGCCCGTTTCTACCCCGGCCCTGTCGACTGGAATGTCTATGGCGGTTGGTACCATCACTTCGGACGCGTCATGGATCTGGGCTATAAGTATGATTTTGTAGAAAACAGCCACCATGCCTTTGCTCAGATCCCCTTCGGCGAGAACTTCGCCCTGCGTTATGACCGTGATTGTAAGAAAAAAGAGAATGAATATGGATTTTCCTATAAGATCCATAATTACATGACGATCGAATATGTGTATAATGATGAAGAAGGCAAATGGCTCCGGCTGATTGCCAATTTATAAAAGAGGAGAGTAACCTATCATGATGACAACTCTTGGTAACAAGAAAAACGTAAAGATTTTTTCCTTCGCTTTGGCTGGCGTATTCATCGCCTCCGTGGCAGCGATGGCGGTGGTATCCATGGGGGATACAGCGAATGCTGCTCCGACCTCTGACATCGGCGTCGTTGACCAGAGGGAAGTGATCTCCGCGAACAGCACCCTCGCAGCGAACTACCAGCAGAAGATGAAAGAAACGGCAGATGAAATGCAGAAAGACTTCGATGCGAAGTCAGAAGGCATGAGTGATGCAGAAAAAGAAAAGCTCTTCGCTGACATGCAGCAGCAGTTCAATCAGAAGAGACAGGCCATCGAGAAGGACATGGATGATCAGGTGACCGGCGCTGTGAAGTCCGTCGCATCCAAGAAGGGCCTTGCTCTTGTTGTCGATAAATCTGCTGTCATTTACGGCGGCACAGACATCACGAAGGAAGTCACCGATTCCCTTTCGAAGTCTCTTTCTTCCGCTGCGTCCTCTTCCGCAGCATCCGCAGCTTCTTCAGAAAGCAAAAAATAAGGACGTCTCATGAAATATAGAAACTGTGTATACACCATGGCGGCTGCCCTCCTCGTGGCGTGCTCCCTGGCGGTAAGCGGATGCAGCGATAAAAAAACCGAGGAGCCGGCGCCACCTGCCGTTTCCTACGGCGTGGTCGACTTGGAGACCCTTGTGAAAGCCCATCCGAAATACAGTACATATTTCCGCCTCGAGACTGAGTACAACCATCTCCTTGATCAGTACCAGAATGAACGAAACAAGCTCATTCACATCGCATCTCAGCAGCAGCACATCAAGGCCGCGCTCTCCGATCAGAGCCGGCGCATGGCTGCCGAAAATGAGTGGAAGACGAAGGTCAAGGCAAAAGAAGACGAATTGAATGACGGCCTTGCAAAACTCTACAAGACCATCAGCGAAGCGCACAAGAAGGACAGAACCTTCACGCCCGATGGCCTCACTGACGAAGAGCGCGCTGAGATGGCAAATCTCCAAATGAAGCTCACCGTCCTCGGCGTCACCGGCTCCGAAAAGGAAGACGTCAAGCAGCGCCTCCATGATCTGATGGACCTTCGCACCGAGCGTCGCCAGATGGATACCATCGGCTGGACAGAGGACGAAGTGAAAACGATGAAAGAGGCAAAAGAAAACGCATCGAAGGAGCTTTCTGACTTTTCAGAGAAGACCGCGAAAGACATCAAGCAGAGCCTCGCGGAGGATACGAGCGTCGATGTGCCTCTTCCCGAAGATCCCATCGACCCATCCTGGAACGAAGACTGGCAAAAGAAGATCGATGCCAAGCAGAAAGAGATGGCCGCCGTCAAGAAAGAAATTATGGAAGACATCCGGAAAGAAGCTGCCCGCGAGGCCTCTGACAAGCACCTTTCCATGATCTTCTCGAAATACAAAGCCAATATCCACGCCGAAGACGTGACGGGGGATATGGTGAATCGTATAGTCAATATCACCAAGTAGGAGGAAATCGAATGGCTATGTGGAAAAAACTGGCCTGTGTAGGACTCATTGGCGCAGCACTCGCCTTTGCCGGCTGCGGCAGTGAACATAAAGTGGCAGTCATCGACTACCAGAAACTGGAAGCTTCCTCTCCGAAGATCCAGTCTATCGAAAAAGAGATCAGTGATAAGGATAAGGAGATCAGAGACCGCCTGGATCAGGACTCCCAGAGCGGACTCTCCGATGAAGACATGCAGAAGAAAGTCCAGTCCGCTCAGCAGGAGCGCATGATCTTCATCCAGAGCAAACAGAAACAGATCCAGTCCATGGTCGAGTCTCAGGCAGCCCAGATCGCGAAAGAAAAGGGCATCGGTATCGTCATGCATAAGAGAGCCGTACCCGGCGGTGCCGTCGACATCACCGATGAAGTGATGGCCAAGATCGATGGCACATCGAAAGCGGCATCCGGCGCTGCTTCGTCCGCATCCAAGTGAGGTCCATCATGAAAAAAACAGCAGGTGAAATCGCTGCCCTGATCGGCGGCACTCTCTATGGAGACAGCACGGTCTTGATCGACGACGTCGCCAGCGCAGAAAGCGCAGGTCCGTCGCAGGTGACCTTTGCCCGCGGTGTCTACGCCGAGCACATCGAAGAAATGCAGGCCGGTGTCATCCTGGTCGATGAACTCCCTGCCCACTACACGAAGAATCTCATCGTCGTCCCCGATGCCCGCCGCTCCTTTGGCGAACTCATCGAAGTTTTCCGTCCGGAAAACAAATGGGAACCGGGCATCCATGAGACTGCCGTCATCAGTGAAAAAGCCCTGATCGGCAAAGACGTCACCATCATGGCGTATGCCGTCATCGAAGAAGGTGCCGAGATCGGAGACGGCTGTGTCATCTACCCGTACTGCTACATCGGAAAATATGCGAAGCTCGGCAAAGACTGTGAACTGAATCCGGGCGCCGTCGTACACGAGAACAGCATCTTAGGCGACCGCGTCGTCCTTCGTGCGCACGCCGTCGTCGGCGGTCAGGGCTTCGGCTTTTCCACCGATGAACAGGGTCACCACCATCACATCCGCCAGCTGGGCCGCGCTGTCATCAGAGATGACGTCGAGATCGGCGCCTGCTCCACCGTCGACAACGGTGCGATGAATAACACCATCGTCGGCAGCGGCACCAAGATCGATAACCTTTGTCATCTGGGACACAATGTCGAAGTCGGCCAAGACAATTTCCTCTGCGCGCAGGTCGGTATCGCCGGCAGCACCAAAGTCGGCGACCACGTCATCATGGCCGGACAGACCGGCGTGAATGGCCATATCACCATCTGTGACAATGCCGTCTTCGGAGGCAAGACAGGCATCATCGGCACCATCAAGACCCCAGGTACCTACCTCGGCTATCCGGCGAGGACCCACGCCCAGTGGGGAAGAGTCGAAGCGGCTCTCTCGCATCTGCCGGAACTGATGAAAAAGATCCGCCGTCTGGAAAAGCAACTCGCTGAGAAAGAAGAAAAATAAAATTCGCTTGAACGCATGTAAAAACCACTGAGTAAGTATCTCGGTGGTTTTTGCTTGATTAGCAATGCAGTGCATTGCTTTTTCCAAACCATGATCCCTTATCGGCGTCACTATGAATGAAAGCCATTGGAGCATACGTTCTATAGTTTTAATAGGGGAAAACGTGTAGCGACATACTTCAGGAGAGGTCATACTTTCTACTAAGTACACTTCGCACATATGATGTTTCTTACCACGCAGGATAACGAAATACCCCATGAAGTTATATGCGGATTGGGGTACTTATGAATCGTATGCACCGTCCTTTTTTAAACCCGGTGAATCCGTTTAACCTGACGATCCACTTTCATAGTAAAGAGGAAGAGTCGAGATGGACTGCATCATTTGACAAAAAAATTCAAAAATCAAGTAAAAAGACTTTATAAATTTGTCACACAATAACTGGTTATTCCGTTGAATGCAGTCGTGGAAAGCACTATAATGTGGCATATGCCATCTGATTAACAGTTTCATAAGGAGGATTCTTTTAATGTTTTCATTTTTACAGTCGTATAGTGAGCAGCGATTTCATCTGCGCGAACTTCATACAGATATCGGTACGGAGGTGATCGCTGGGCTGACGATTTTCGCTACGATGGGGTATGTACTGGCCGTTGTTCCGCGCATGATGGCGGAGGCTGGTCTGCCGCAGGGCGCGGTGCTCACCGCGTTGGTTCTGATGATATTTCTGACAACGGTAGCGATGGGACTATATACCAATCGCCCCTTTGTATTAGCGCCAGGCATGGGAAGCGTTGCGATTTTCTCTATTACGTTGGTGCAGCTCCAGCACGTATCGATCGGGATTGCCAGTGCGATAGTATTTCTAAGCGGTGTTTTATTCATTCTGGTGACACTACTCGGCGTGCGAGAAGCCATCATACTGGTCATTCCGCGCGGTATTAAGATTTCTATCAGTGCAGGTGTTGGCATGTTCCTTGCCGTTATTGGCATGCGAAATGCCAAGCTACTTGCAGCGAATTCGCAGAAAGTGGCGCTTTCTTTCGGTGATCTCACGCAGCCGGCTGTCGTCCTGGCAGCCATGACATTTGTTATTCTTCTTGTTTTAGAAACGCGCAAAGTGCGTGGCGCGGCGCTCATTAGCATCGTGGCCGGCACGGTGCTTGGTATTCCGCTGGGGCTCACACACCTGCCGCAGTCGATTTTTTCCGTACCAGATGGCATCGGTCCAGTTTTTATGCAGTTTGATTTATTCGGCGCACTCGATGTGAAATATCTGCCATACCTCTTTGTATTCTTTCTGCCGGATTTCTTCTCCAGCTTTGGCACTGCCATTGGCATTGGAGGCAAAGCTGGTTTTCTGGATGAAAATGGCGATTTGCCGCACATTGACAAGGTCTTTCAGGTAGACTCCATCGCAGCTACGATCGGTTCTTTCTTTACCATCCCTGTACTCATTACGTATCTTGAGTCCGGTGCAGGAGTCGAGGCAGGCGGCCGTACGGGTCTTACAGGCATCACCACGGCCTGTGCATTCCTGCTTATTCTCGCGGTGACACCGATCGCGCTCATGATCCCGGCGGCGGCGACGGCGCCGATACTGATTTATGTCGGAGTCAGCATGATGAGCGGAATGAGAAATCTGGATTACAATGATATCTGCGATTATTTTCCTGCCTTCCTTTGCATTGCATTTACGGCGTTCACCTTCAACATTGCGAATGGCATTTCCATCGCTTTCATTGCATATGTCATCATGAAAGTAGCGGCTGGAAGAATGATGGAACTAAATAAAGGACATTACCTTCTAGCCTTGCTGCTAGCGTACTATTTCTATGCGATGGCAGGAATGAAATAGTAGCTGACTACGAACCCATAAGGGATACTAAAAGGAATAGATGTATGATTGTTGTCAGTTGCATGGTTCAAACAACGAAGGAAACGCTGATTCAATCGCAGAGTCAGATTTATATGCATTTTTATTACATAGCTTCGTCATTACATTCCTTCAATAGCTCGATATTCGTGCCCCCCCCTGATTGCTTGCTCTGTATAAAAATCCAAGAATGAAATCTGACAATGATTTAATCAGTGGTTTCCTAACAACTATATCTACCTTTTTACATCTATCACATCAGAAGAAGAGAAAGGAAGCACCTAAATCAATGGATATTAATTATTTACTGGTGAATGGTCATGTGTACAATGCATATCTGAAACGATTTGTGGATGCTGATGTGGCCATCAGCGGGAACCGTTTCTGCTATGTAGGGAAAAATGAGCTGCCGATCCAGCCGAAGCAGGTCATCGATGTATCTGGGAAATACCTCATTCCCGGACTTGTCGACTGCCATATGCATATAGAGAGTACGATGTCAGCGCCACGCACGTTCATGCACGGAGCGGTAAGAAACGGCGTAACGACGCTTATTGCCGAGCCTCATGAGATCGCAAATGTCTTCGGCCTCGAAGGGATCCGTGCGATGCTCCGCACCACGCAAGAAGGTCCGTGTGAAGTCTTTATAGCTATTCCAAGCTCTGTGCCGTCGACCAATGAACAGCTCGAAACGACAGGCGGCATCATTGATAACGATGCCGTAGAAGCACTGATGCACACCGATCATGTAATTTGTCTTGGCGAAGTCATGAATTGCCATGATCTCATCCAGCATCCGGAAGGAAAGACAAGCCGTTTGATTCGTCAGATCCGCTATGGATGTCCGTATTTTCCCCTAGAAGGGCACTGCCCGCGATTCGAGGGCTGGGAACTTGCGCAGATCCTCATGAGCGGTGTGAATTCAGACCACACCGACCAAAGTCTGTCCGGCCTTAAGCAGCGGATTGAAAATGGCATGTTTGTACAACTGCAGGATAAAACACTCAAACCTGAGTTTTTGCAATATTTAAAGGAAAACCAACTTTTCGAACACTTCGCACTGGTGACAGATGACATCATGCCGGATGCCTTCATGAAGCGCGGACAACTGAATTACCTGGTCAAGAAAGCGATGCACCTCGGCCTCACGCCCGAGCAAGCGATCTATGTATCGACTTTTACCCCGGCACGGCGCATGGGACTTCGCGATAAGGGCAGCATCGCTCCAGGGAAGATTGCAGATTTTGTCATTCTTTCCGATGTGCGTGAATTTGCGATCGAAAGCACCTGGTGCCAGGGACATCGTGTCTACCAAAAGGGCGATCCATGGCCGGAAGAAGAACGGGACACCTCCTTCCCTGAAAAATTCTATCATAGCGTCCATGTATCAGAGAAAAAAGAATCAGATTTCATCTTAAAAGCTCCGATCGAAGAAGGGAGCGTGATCTGTCGCATCCTGGAAGTACAGCCGCACACCACCTTTATCAAAGGAAAACAGGCAGAGCTTCCTGTGCATCATGGAGAAGTCGACTGGGAACACAGCCCGTACAATCTCGCCGTGGTCTTTGAACGACACGGGAAAAATGGCGGACACGGTCTGGCTCTGGTCGGCGGATGCGCGATGAAGGAAGGCGCCGCGGCTACCACGTATGCACATGATCATCATAATCTCCTTGTCATAGGGCAGACGAAAGAAGATATGAAAGAGGCCGCAAATGCCGTCATACATGCACAGGGCGGCTATGCTGTTTCTGTGGAAGGGAAAGTGCAGGCCTTTGCACCGCTGCCCATAGCAGGGATTCTCTCTGACCGGCCGCTTCCCATTTTGGGGAGACAGATGGCGCAAGTCCATCGCGTGCTTTCCGAATGTGGTTATGAGAATGACAACATTATCATGTCGCTCAGTACCCTATCTCTTCCTGTGACACCATTCTATAAACTGACTGATAGGGGAATCATTGATGTAGAACATGGAACAATCGCTCCACTCATTCTAGGACAACGCTAATTCAATCGCAGAGTCAGCTTCTACAGGAATTTTTATACATGGCTGCGTCATGGCTTTCCTTAAAGAGCTCGCTATTCGTGTCAGTTTTATTCCTCGCCATATATAAGAATCCAAGAGTAAAATGATCAGCCCCTTGTCAAGGTAGACATGGCAAATATCTAAAAAATTACTGCCGTAAATTTCATGTTGGTGTTTTAGCATCAACATGGGATTTGCGGCATTTTATTATGCCGAAAATTTCGTTTTGTATTTCTGAAAATGTTTGTTCTCTGCGATCGGAAACTGTTCCGGGTTCTTCGCGTGCAGAGCTGCCATGCGAACTTCCATTGGCGTCCTTACTCCAAATCGTTCCTGAAAACGTTCGTAATTGTAAAAATGGAATGTATTGTTCGATGGCCGAACGCACCTCGTCGCCGCTACTGAACTTATTCCGGGAATACATCTCTGTCTTCACAATTCCCCAGAACCCTTCCACTGGGCAATGATCGATGCCATGCCAAACGCGGGACATGGATTGCTCCATACCCTGCTTCGAGAGCTTGAACTGGAATGCTTTACTGGTATACTGGCCCCCTGTCACTGGGGAACAGCTTTATAGATTTCTATTCATGCTAAAAAAATATATAGGTATTGACGAAATCGGGGGGGTGGTACTGTTTATATATAGTTTAAGGCTTCGCATAAACATGAAACCTTAATCACTATTATATGATCGTTTAGCTCTTCATGAAACAACTGAAGAAATCAAGGACTGCTGGGAAACCGAAGAAAGGTGGGGGTACCTCTTTGTTGTTTTTTCTAATTCTTAGGAAAGAGAGTCTGTGATCATCATTTTACACTGTATTTAAAGGGAAGAGAGGATGTATCATGAATCAGATTTACAAAATTGCGAAAAGATATGGAAAAGGAAACCGTGCACGTACATGCGCTGCCGCTTTTTTAGCTGCATTGGCTCTTACTAGCGTTATGGGAATGAGCGAGGCACAAGCAGCGGTTATTACTGCCAATACGGTAACTATCGATGATTCAGGCAACGTTGCCGGTGCAAACTCCATCCAGACCAAT
>ERZ1023822.410-NODE-410-length-11496-cov-25.326457_pt1 | contig 11496 bp, 8 predicted proteins | sample MGYA00380379_ERZ1023822 | MGnify/ENA primary metagenome ERZ1023822 (study PRJEB33179, sample SAMN07448988) | human gut metagenome | biome: Human-gut; feature: Human associated habitat; material: Faeces | host: Homo sapiens | place: India: Bhopal | collected... | reverse complement strand
AAGTTGATTTATACTGTGTCAACTTTTTCTAGGACAAGACAACTTCTGGAGGGGTAGAGAATAATGATGTAGTTTCCTATATTTAGTTGACTACATTAGCTTTTGGTGAAGTCAATTTCATCAGAGAAGTGTTCGAATTCAACATCATGATATCCGTAACTATCGAATAGTTGTTTGATGTATTCCTGTTGTTCTGGCAGGAGTTTGAGTTTTCCCAATTTGTATCGGTAGTATTGTCCTTTGCTTCCGAGATATTCTCTCATTTTGGCTCGCAGTGCAGGAGCGTCTTTCACTTTTATTTCGGCAAAGAGTTTGTCGAATCCCCATGCCATTTTCACGACACGCAGTGGTGCGAAGTACTTGCATTTTCCGTCTTTCAGAGCATTTGGGAAAATGGCTTCTCCTCTATCCTTCTTGTCTTTATCGTAGAGTGCAGATAGATAGTGTATGCATTTGTCTTTCATCGGACATGGTTCGGTGAAGCAATAGGTGATGATACTAGGTACGTTTCCATACTCAAAAGCTTGTTTCAACAGTTCCTTTTCATCCATGTTTCTTTAAGTATTAAGAATAAAACTTTTTTGTTTTATTAAACGCAAAGATAGCCTATTTATTGCCTGGGGATGGGATTTTATCAGTTCTTAATGCATTTTTTTTCAAGAAAAAGATTTATACGTGCATATATTTAATGATTCTTTATTGCTGACGTACTTCTTTCTAAACTTCATTCCTCTTGTTGGATGAATCATGTTCCCCAGATTCCCTTCCTTTTCATCATAATTCCCCCTCGCACAACTTTTTTCGAAACTTTTTGCTAAAAGTTTTGTAGTTTCGTTTTTTTTCTATAATTTTGTAGGCAGGTAGCGATAGAAATGTGCAAAAACATGAAAATCGCAGCAAAAGTCTCGAACCACGCCGAGCCTTTCATACAGGTATAATCTTTATGATAGAGGAGAGTAGGGTGGGAAAGAGACACGACATATATAAGGCGCATACTTGGCGCTTTGTTCACGACTGATAGAAACTTCGCAACTTTCAGATACTGTCATGGACTTAGCAACGGTAGGTGTCTACGGGTGTGATTATATCACAGCCAATGGAGTATTGTATACCTATAATAATAGGTAAGATACTCCATGTGGTGGCGTATATCATATCGGCGTGGGCTCTAACGTTGTCTGTTCAGCAGTATCGGGCAATGCGAAGGCCTCTATCAGTGGGACAGACGACAGGCAGTTCCCACGCTTTTTTTATGTTCGTATTAACCGATAAACTAATCAGACTTGTAAATAGGGAGCAAGCAGGTCGCAAAGTGTTATTAATACGATGAATAAATGGTTGACAAAAGGCCTGAATGTTTTGTCCATAGCAACTCTTGTTGTGGGGACGGGAATGATTTGCTCTTGTTCTTGTGGAAAAATAGAAACACCTAATGATGTTAAATACCTTTCCGAATTTCAAGAAATAAATTTTGAAAGTAATGAAAATTGGTTGACTTCAGATAATCTATCTTTGTATGTAGATTATTCAACTTGTATGGCGCAAGCTTTGAAAACTTCTCCATTTTTTTCAGATATGATACCTTCTTTGACGGCTGCAACAAAGAACTTCTATTCTATAAAAGGTGATTCCATAAAGAAGGAAGCAGGGAAGGTATTTACCCTGCTTAGTAGTATTCAAGAAACTAATTATGCTGATATATTGACGGCAGCTGAAAATATTGTTGCGGGAAAATCTGAAGGTGTATTGTTGACAGATGGAGAGTATTATGAACCAACTGTTGCAAAAAGTCATGTTAATGATCCATATTTGAAGGATGTTTTTAGCAAATGGTTGAAAAAAGGCCATGATATATATGTTATAGCAGAACCATATAAAGAGGCATATAATGGAAATGTATTTGACAAGAAGCGTTTTTATTTCTTGTTTACGGATTCTCGTGTACCTAATAATATATACAACAGAATTTTGCAGTGTGTAGATATGAAAAAATATCCGAATGTAGATATATATCATATGTCTGTTAGTCATCCAATAATAATGGCAGAAGGAAAATACTCGAAGCCTGACGGAGACTTGGCTGCTACTGTAGACGGATATGGAAATTTTGAAATTCAAGACTGGAGTATTGATTGGAATAGTATTCAAAACATCTATTTAAATGCAAATGTGGATGAGAATGGAAATCCTTTACCAACTGGTAAACCGATAATTTCTGGATTGAAAATTGATAGAAACTCTTTTGGCTGCTTTAGAATTAAAGATATTGCATTAAAGGTTTATGATATCAATGAGCCTTATGCAGAATTCTATGGCAATAAAGTTGCAGGCTTAAAAGCTGTGAAAATGCAAAGTCCTTTGCAAGAAACAACAAATGTTTTTGCTTTGGACGAGAAAGAATTCAAGACTCATAGCTTGGTCAATATCTTTTTAGATCCAGCCTTTAATGATGTATGTCTTGATGGTTCTCCATACAATTATACAAAAGTGGATATTTGTGTAAATGGGGTGGACTATGTCTTTGATAACTATTCGTCGATGTTTGATTTTCAATCCATAGATGTACCTGGACAGATGAATAGTTCTGTTGCAGAAAGTATTAAGCAATGCTTAACAGATCCATCTATCAAGAAGATGATGGATAATGCTTTAATTTATACAATTTATATTAAGAGTAATGAAAAATAGCTAAGAATATGAGACAGATTGCTACATTAAGTCAATTGCATGATTTGCAAAATTCAACTTGGATTTATGCAATTGCAGTGTGTTTTATAGCCATTGCGATTGCTTATTTAGTGTCAAACATGATTGCTTGGCAAGGAGGAAATGATAAGTCATATGTCAAAAGAAGAGTTTGGTGGGTGATTATTGGTTTCGTCGCTGGACTTGGATTTTGGATTTATAATGACGTAGTTAACGTCCATCGTATTGCCAATGTTGGCTTTAAGCACATGTATTCACAAACCAATTTGCTGTGTTTGTTTGCTGTGCTTTTGGGGTATTTTGGTATTAGCTTGCTTATTATGACAACGCTATTTCGTCAGGCAAAGTTTGGTTCAATATTAGGCAAACAACGTAATAAATAAGGATTATGGCAAAGCAGTTTTTTGTATTAGGTATCGGTGGTACAGGTATGAGGTGTATAGAATCATTGATTCATCTTTGTGCCATGGGAATGTTTGACAATACAGATATTCATTTGTTAGCTTTGGATACTGATAAAAATAATGGAAACTTCTCTCGTCTGAAAGAAGTTAAGGAGGCGTATGTCAAAGCAAAAGGTGTGGAGGCTTCCTCACGTGTTGCTTTACAAGATACATTTTTTTCTGCTAATATAAAGTACTATGAGTTTAGTCCTAATTATGAGCATAAAAGTACTTTTAAAGCTGTTTTTGATTATAGTAATACTCAGTATAATCATAATGAAGAAACAGATTTAGCTGATCTCGTTTTGGCAAAAAATGTTGAAGATTTTAATCTCCGCCATGGCTATCGTGCCCAAACCCATTTAGGTTCTATGATGATGTACCATTCCATCATTGAAGCAGCAAAGTCACCGACAAATAATGACTTAAAGTCTTTTTTGGGAGAATTGGCAAAACAGGCTCAAACGGGTAATCCTAGAGTGTTTATCTTAGGGTCTGTTTTTGGCGGCACAGGTGCCTCTTCTATACCTATTATACCCCAAGCTATATCAAAAGCTGCTGAAATTATGACAAATGGGGCCGTTAATGTTTTGAAGAGTGCGTATTTCGGATCAACATTGTTGACAGCCTATTTTTCATTCAAGGCACCTTCTAGCAACGAGTTGGCCAACCAAAAAGTAATAGCTACAAGTGATAAGTTTGCTCTTAATTCACAGGTCGCTATGATGTTTTATGAGGATGATTCAACGGTAAAAAGTACTTACCAGAAGTTTTATATGATGGGCACTGATAGCTTGAGCTGGGATCCGATGGCTAAAGACAGAGATAATATTTCGGAGACCATCACCGGTGGAGAAAAACAGAAAAATGATTCTCATTATATTGAACTTTTAGCAGCTTCTTCTGCGTTAAGTTTCTATAATGAGGATGAAAGTGTATTGGCAGTCAATAAGCAAAATGTTAAGACTGATTATGAGTATTGTGCCATAAATGATAATGGAAAATTTGACTTCCAAGATTTTGTGGGACAACAAAGAGCTGAGGAGTTTGCCAAAAAGTTTGGCCTATTGATCGCATTTTCGTTGTTCTGCAATGGAACGGATGATTTCGTAGAAAGTGTTCGTTCTGGTGGTGTAAAGGAAATCCAAGAGTTTTTGGATATTAATGTAAATCAGGTGCTGGCTTTGAAAGAATATTTCAATTTGTTCTTTGTTAGGGTAAATGCTAATGGGACTCTTTCTGAGGGATGGTTAAAGCAGATTCATCGTTCAGCAGGTGGAGGCGATAATTTCTTGTTTAATGCAAGTCTTTTCTCTCCATCCGATTTGAAGAGTTTAATGAAGTTGTCTTGGAACAAGAACTTATATAGAACAGAGGGAATTGGCAAAGATAATCATTATTCTACAGGTATTTTTGGTTCAAAGTTTGATTCTTTCAAGAAGCAGTTCTTGCTTACACGTGATAAAGATTCCTCTTGGAAAAATATAACGAATAATGGGGAACAACTTAATAAGTTAATTTACGATACATTGTCTTCACTTTATAATTTCAAATAAGAAAGGGCTATAATATGTCAAAAGCATTGTTGATAAAAAGTTATACAAATATAACTACAGGTACACAAGGGCAATGGAATGAGTTGACTATGGCTCGTTCTTATATTCAGGGAATTGAAACAGGAAAAATCTTAGAGAATTTATCTGCAGATAAATTAGGAAGTTTAATTTCTGGTGTCCCAACTCCATGGGCGCGTGCTAAGTTGTTTAAGTTTGCCCTGCAGACTTTAGCAGCTCCTGATCCGATGATCCAAAAGTCGGGGTTGCAACAGTATTATGAGTTGTTGTTGGGAGAATGGAAAGGATTGTTAGCTGTAATTGCTTTGTATCCTGATAGAATCCGATTTTCCCAACCTGTCGTTATGGATGCGAGGGGCGATGATTATGATATAGCGTCTGCCTTTGGAAGAATGCTGTTTGAAGACAAAGATGTATGGAGTAACCAAGACTTACTACAAAAAGATCCAGCTACTCAGCCATTCATTCAATTGATTTATTACAGGAATCATCTTGTTGGTGGAACTTCACCATTAACTGGTGTCTTTGCTGGCATTTCGTATGATAATTTAGGAAGTGATGCCAGTGATATAAATTGGTATAGAGACGGTAAATTTGAAGATCCTACTAATTACTTGGATCCAGAACAAGTGCAAAAGGTATATCTTTTTGTTAAGAATCTTAATGGGAATCTTGCTGATTTTGAGAAGAAAATTAATTCTCAACGCGGTAATAAACCTAACGTAGATTTGAATGGATTTAAGGATATGAGTCGTGATTGGGAGCAAAAATTATTAAGTCGCGGTGGAAATAACCTTCGTGACAAAGGACCTATTGCAAAATATTCAAACTTAGAATGTCCATTTTCAATCTTGTTTGATAGTAATGTACCTGTTTATTTGAAGCCTGATTATACCTTTACTTATACTAATAATGGAGAGTATCAGTTAATTGGTGATATCCAAAAGTTATTGAGTGAGGATAAGTATGTAATAGGATTTCAAGAAGATGCTGCGGCAAGACCAAAACTTTCAGATGCTCCAGTCTTTTATTTGTCTGTCAAGGATTTGAAGGATGGTAGTGTTAGCTATTTTTCTTTACCTTTGTCAGAAAAAGGAGTAGATATCTTCAAAAATAGTCTTTCTGGTTTGTTGGGCTATTCTGAAGGTAGTAATACGTCTTTGACTGGAGTTATTACCGATGCTGGTCAATTGGCTGTAACATTGATTGTCGAAATCGATGGTCAAAAGGTTACTTTAAATACTCGCGAGTATGAAATTGATTGGATTACCGATCAAGGAAGAGTTATTATGTGGCCAAACTTCGTTTCAGAAAAATGGAATAAGTATTATCTGTACTCAGAGTTCACTGCTGATGCCAAGGAGCAATTCTTGCCTATATTTAAATGGGGTGGTGAGTTCTTGAAAAATATTGATGGAGAGTTTTGGACAGGAGATTATGAACCAGCTCCAGATCAAGAAAAACTTGTGGATGTAAAAAAGTTAGTTACTTATCCTGCAGGGCAAGGTGAAAACTTGCCTAAGTATAATATCGTAGGGGCAGACAAACCTTTAGCAGGTCTTTCTGTTTCTGTTAAAGATACAGGCAAGGAAGTACATGCTGGCTTCTTGATTTTTAGACCTCAAGTTATTGAGGATAGAACAGCTTTCGAAATGAGGGGAACTGCCACAGTCGGCATCGACTTTGGTAGTAACAATACTTGTGTCTATTATAATGAAGACAACAAAGGTGCTACTCCTGTTCATTTTGAAAACTACCGCTCTGTATTAGTTGGACGGGAGAATAATGACCCGAAAGCAATAGCGGAAAATAATGAATTGTTATTCTTTACGAATTACTCTTCGAATAATGGACAGACAAAGTCATGGCTTCATGAGCATGATAATCGCTATAATTGTTATAATGAATCTTTAGAAGTCGCAGGTGGTGTTCCAGTAAACCGTCCAAATGTTCTAGTAAAGAAAATGGATCAATATGAGATTACAACCCAAGCTGGTATCTTGCATTATAATATGAAGTGGTTGGACGATGATAAAGGTAAGCAAAAGAAGGGCGCTTTTTTGAAATCTATATGGTTGCAAACATGTGCTTATCTTTATACTAATAAGATAAAGCCTACAATGTTGGAGTGGAGTTGCCCTGGTTCGATGATGGAGGCAGACATCAATGAATTGGATAAGATTTACAATAGTCTCTGTAAGTTAACTCCAATAGTTGGTGCTAAGATGACTTTGGCATATCATCAGAATGCTGTTACTGAAGCAGAGGCTGTATGCTCTTATGCTCTCTCGCAGAATTTCGGACTCAATAGCAACAATATGTTCTTGGGTATTGATGTCGGTGGTAGTACCAGTGATATACTTTTGCTTGCCAAGGATTCTGATAATGGAAATAAAGCAACGCTTTACAGAGAAAGTTCAGTTCGTTTAGCGGCGGGAGTATTCTTTAATGCAGTTATCAAGTCAGATACGTTTAGACAGGCATTGCTGTCTTTCCATGAAGGTCATAAGACCAGTGTGTATGTGTCGAACATAAAAGAAATATTGACCGAGCCTTCAAAGGCACCGTATTTCTTGAATAGTATCTTTGACCAGTTAAAAACGACAGAAGATTATGAGGAGTTCTATAGTTCGATAGATGTAAATGCAAAATTTGTATTTACGATACCAGCTTATGTAACCGGTATGCTGTTGTACTATTCTGGTATGTTGATTGGTAAAACAATTAAGGCTGAGCATTTGGAACGTATTTCAAGAGTTGATGTACTATCTTTTGGTAAGGGTGGAAGACTTTTTCACTGGTTGCTAAATTCTGCAGGAGTTCGTGCTACAAGAGAATACTATGCTGACTGTCTCAATGCTGGTGTCAGAATGGTGGTTGGTAAAGAACTAGATGTTGTTTATCGTGATGAGATAGCAGAAGATAACAAAGCTGAAGTTGCCAAAGGACTTTGTGATCCAAAAGAGTTGGAAAAGAAGGCTTTTTCTTCAGAGTCTGACATCTGTGGTGAGTCTGGAGTCAAATATATTATGGCTAATGGTGCACCCAAAGAATTGCAAGCAGAAGATGAGTTAACTGGGGATTATTTTGCAAATGAAATGAACAATTTTGATTTCTCAGGCATAGAGAATTTCGAGAAGTTTATGAATATCTTCTTGGATTTTGTCAGTGTAAAAACTCATTTGTATCCGCAGGCAGATAATGCATTGAGAAGTGATTTGGCTGACTTGCCTAATCGCATAGCTAGCTATATTTGTAATAATGATACAGAGTATCGAAAGGCAAGAAATAGTGAGGATGGCAGCTTCCATTATCACCAACCTTTGATTATAGCAGAGGGCGTTTGCTTCTTAGATACTTTAATAAAGAAAGTTTTTGATCAATAAAATGAAGGAACTTACACTATATATAGATAAATGGTACATCATCGGAGCCGTTTGCACCGATGGTGTACCTCGTCTTGTCATTCCTGATAATAAGGAGGACCGTTATTGGCTGTATTTCTATGAAGATACTACCAATAATGAGATAGTGTATGGAAAAGACAATCAATCTCATTATCGTAATAATGAGCCTCATTATTATGGGGATATATTCTCGAAGATGACCCAAAGTGATTCACATTTCTTGTATTACAATAGAAAGCAAGAATTATGTGATATTTTTAAAGCTTCAAGAATTTTGGCTTCTTTGAGAGAGTCTATGGATATGACGGAGACGGAAACGGTTGAAACTTATGTTTCCTTTTCTAAGGATATTAGTGATGATGCTCGTTTCCTGTTTTTGACAAAAGTATTGGGGCAAAACCATTTCTATGTGAAAGAATCTGTAGCTCGTATTGAGCACTTGACATTAGAACATTCTGTTAGGAATAATAAACTGAAAGATGATGGCTTTATCTTAGTATTGAATGCTTGTAATGAAAATCTTCATGTATCCTTGTTTAAGAAACAAGGAAAAGATTGTGTGCTTCAAAATGAGATGGCTTTAGATGGCTATGGTCGAGATTTGAGAAGTAGAGCATTATTGGAAAATGTTGTCGGTTGTATAAATCAACGCACCAATTTTTTGTCATCTTCTTCAGATTTTGAAAAAGAATATCAGAGACTAGAACCCGAGATAGATAATTGGCTTGTAAAATTGGATAATGCAAAAAATGGGCGTCCTATTAGCCTCAATAATATCTCGTTCTCGGGAATGACAAATCAATATGCTGTGATGGTCTTGAAGAATGATATTGATTCAAGAACACATATTATTGTTGATGATGTTGTTCATGAAATAGATAGTTTTGTGAAAAAGTCTAAGGTCAACAATAATGAAGTAAAGGGAGTAGTCTTTCTAGGAAATACTTTCACTAATAAGCAGTTCTTGGAATCGATTCGCTCATGTTATATACTAAATGATGAAAATTATCTATTTTATAGAGAAACGGAACTGCCTAATATAATTGGTGTTTATTCCGTTATTGATTGTTCTCAATTTTCTGCGGAGACTAAGGCTGTTATGGCTAATGGTGAGTTGGAGTTGGTTCGTAAGCAAAGGGCTAAAGAGGAAAAGGACCGTATGGACGAAGCTAGGCGGAGAAATCTGGAACAACAGGAAAAAGATAAGGAAGTGCGAGAGGCAGAACTTAGATATAAAGAGGCAATGGATAATGTTGCATCTTTTGAAAGAAAGCAAAATTATGCCCAAATGTTAGATTGGGCAAATATAGCTTTAACGCATCGTTCTGAAGATAAAGAGGCTGTGGCGAAGAAGGAAGAGGCTACTCGTCTTTTGTCTGAGCAGAAAGTGAAGCAACAACAATATAACAGCATAATACAACGTGCTGAGGCTAGTTTTAAGGAGCATGAATACCAAGATGCATTATCCCAAAGTGATGCAGCTCTCAATTTGATGCCTTCTTCAGAACAGGCAAAGATGTTACATGACAAAGCCCGCAAGGCTTTAGATGATATTGCACAAGTTAAAGAGTATTTGACTCGTGCTGATTTGTTCTTGGCTCAAAAATCATACAATGAGGCTTTGGAGGAACTCAGAAAGGTTCTTTCCTTTGATGACAATAATGAAGTGGCATTGCGTAAAACTTCTGAAATCCAAGAGGAATTAAAAAAACAAAATCAAAGAATTGATACTTTAAGACAAATTGTAAATCATCCGAAAGAAAATACTGAGGACTTTGAAAAATCAATAGTAGCTTGTCAAGAGTTATTGAGTATTGATGCCAATAATCAAAAACAATGGACAGAGTGCTTAGCGCAATTGAAAAATGATAGGATAAAGTTTAACGAAAATGAGCAGTTGTGGAATCTGTTAAATGAACAGATACATAAAGCCATTTTTGATGAAGATTGGCTTAAAGTTGTAGAGTGTACAGAAAAGGCATTATCCATAAAAAATGATGATGTCTTAAAAAGTAATATGCAAATAGCAAAAGATAAGTTAATGAAGCAACAGAAAGAAAATAGTTTTAAACAACAAATTAATGAAGTGAAGGCTTTGCTTGTTGATAAAGAATTTGACGAAGCAAAAAAGAGACTTTCTGGTATGCAAAGAGAGTTTGCTGGGCATTCTGCAGAGATGAAAATATTGTTTAAGCAAATTTTCGAGGAAGAAACAGCAATAGATTTCTTAAAGAACAAATCGGAAGAAAACTTTTTTGATTCTTCAATGAAGGAGAAAAAAAGAAGTACTAATATAAATAAGAGAAAAATACTGAACGATGATTTCTTTGGTTCTGATCAACTAGAGAACAAAAATAGAAAATCAAAAGTAACTAAAGATGATTTTGATTTTTAATTGTATAATTTTAAAGGTAATATTATTATGGCAGAAATTACATTGAAAAAGAAAATTACTCTTCGTAAAAAGCAAGAGGAGTGTGCTTTTACTTTCTCTGGTAAATTGAAAGTAAAGTTGTTCTGGAGTTCAGCGACAGATTTGGACTTGTGCTTGTTCTTTAAGAAAAAGGACGGTTCCGTTGGTGGTGTGTTCTCGAATGAATATCGTGGCAAGAAGAGTGACTTAGGATCATTGGATAAGTTCCCTTATATGTTGCATTTAGGCGATAACAAAGAGCCTGCTCCAGGAAATGAAGAGACTGAGCAGATAAATATTGCTAGTCTTGATGAGATTGACCAGGCTTTTGTTTGCATTGTCAACTATGATGCGGCTATTGAGGGAGAGGACATTACTTATGCAGATGAAGGTGGTCGAGTTGAGCTACAGAGTGACTCAGGTGACTATTTGGAAGTATTGGCTGATTCCAAAGAAGAGGGCCATGTCTATTGTGTTTGTTCAATAAAGAACAATGATGGTCAATACGCTTTGAAGAATGAGAGCCGTGTCATGGAATTAGGAACTGCTTTTGAGGAAATTCCAGGTTTCTCTTTGATTTGTAATTCTTAAAAGAATATGGTTGAACTAAAAAGAAAGGTAACTCTTAAAACAAAAAACTCTTCGATAGAGGAGAATGAGGAACCTATAGGTCAAAATCCAATACCTACGAACAGTCGTAAAAAACTGATAGTAGGTTTGGCTGCATTAATAGTTGTAGTCATAGCTGGATTTGTGCTTTTTGGCAATAACCAGTCAACAGGAAAATCTGATGCTATTGTCACAGACTCTTTGACAAAAGATTCAGTTCAAAAGGATTCAACTTTAGCCGATTCTCTCAAAAAAGAGAATTCAAGTGTTGTTTCGCAAGCAGAAAGTACATATAAAAAGTGTTTGAGAGAAGAATGAGGAAAGTTTACTGGTTGTCAGTTACT
>ERZ1023822.407-NODE-407-length-11534-cov-45.848419_pt1 | contig 11534 bp, 8 predicted proteins | sample MGYA00380379_ERZ1023822 | MGnify/ENA primary metagenome ERZ1023822 (study PRJEB33179, sample SAMN07448988) | human gut metagenome | biome: Human-gut; feature: Human associated habitat; material: Faeces | host: Homo sapiens | place: India: Bhopal | collected... | reverse complement strand
GTTTTATCAGTTATAACAAAAAATCATCGGATTCCGCGGAATCCGATGATTTTTTGTATAAATTACGCTAAAATCTGCTGAATAGCTTAAAATGAGCGATTTATGAGTGTTTCACCTCAATGGAGGTAATGATTTAGCAACGGTTCTAATTTCTGCAATATGCATACGTTTGCTTGTCAAACAACTCTTGTCGGTTGCAAAAGTACAACAAAAACTTCGGCTCGCAAAAATATAGTTTATCTTTTATGATTTATTTTCAGTTATGATTAGATAATTTCAACTGAGTTTAAGAGAAAAATGAGAGCAAATGTTAATGCTTAAATACAAAAAAGGGTACGATTGCTCGTACCCCTATATAAAAATATTGTCTCACAATGATGCTTGCCACCCATTATTCTACAACAACTTTCTTCACACTACCATCACTATACTTCACGATGTTCAAGCCCTTGGCTGGAGCTGATAATCGCTGGCCATTTGCTGAATAGCGAGAGACTTCCTTGGCATTGGTAGAGATTGCAACCTTATCAATGCCCGTCGCATCGAACTCTACTATATTATAGAAATAGCCAAATTCTGCTGACCTAAAATAAGCATCACCAGTTCCTTTTGGTACATAAACCGTACAATTCTTTTCGTCACATCCAAGAAATAGATTTGACCCCGTCTCTGGTAATTTTTCCATATATGCATAAATGGATGTTAATTCACTGCAAGCATTAAAAGCTTGAGAACCTATCGCAGTAACACTGGAAGGGATGGTCAAGCTAATCAATCCATAGCAGCAGAAAAAAGCACCAGCGCCTATCTTAGTAACACCGGAAGGGATGGTAAAGTTAGTCAACCCTCTGCAATTCAGAAAAGCATGCTCGCCTATCTCAGTAACACTGGAAGGGAGGGTCAAGCTTGTCAATCCAATGCAACTTGACAAAGCATAACAGCCTATCTTAGTAACACTGGAAGGGAGGGTCAAGCTTGTTAAACCACTGCAACCATAAAAAGCAAAATCGCCCAACTTATCATTAGAGGTATAAATGAAGCCATCATCGCGGTCCGAATAATAAGCAGATCCACCTTCTACAATTTTAGCATCAGACAAGTCTAATATAGATAGCTTTCCGTCGGTTTCTTTCCCATTAACATCACAACCAGCCATCTCACGGATAAATTTCAAATCCGTGCCATTAATTTTACCAACAATCTTCAGATTGGTAATCAGATTCTTCTGGCTTTCACTAATCTTATCAGGTAAAGTACCAGCCTCATCCAACTTGATCGTAATCTGCTTGGTAATCAAGTCGTCATTAGCTGCTTGAATTGATAAACAGCCAAGCAACATAAATACCGCAGTTAAAAGCAGTCCTTTAAATGTAAAATTTCTCATAGTTCTATTATTTTAGTTTATATTCTTTTTTCTCATATCAAAAAGTGGCAAACTTTGTCCATTGAGCTACATTTGTTGGATAAAAATTATTATAATTAACTTTAATAAAAGCTGCTTCTGCTTTAGGTTCCCTAGTTGTAGCAACAGAAGTACCACAGGCTTTAGAGTTGGAATATACTGTAAGTCCATTTATAGGAACAACATGAGCTGCCGTTATAAAGCCATGTTCATTCCCTTTCATTGCTCGGAATCCAACAGAACCTGTAGCCGAGTATTCGGCTCCCGAAAGTGTAATCGCAGACCCTAAATGTATATTTGTCTTTACCGTAGATCTTGTCAACAAATTGTCATTATCTATGGAATCAACGATAATGTAGCTCAAGTCTTTAACCTCATGCATTTCTTCAAAAATAACCATAGGAGAATCTATCACCTCTTTTTTGAATTTTTTTATAGCATAAGAAGACACATCTTCCAAAAAAACGACTATTCTATTCTTTTCAATGCTTATACCAACGGATACCCATTGTAAATTCTTTCGCTTATTTTCATCAGAAAAGTATATATCACTTATTTTTTCTTTTAAATCTCTTAATTCTTGCAAGGAGTATGAACATTCTTTGAATTTTAAATTATCATGCTTTCCAATACGTTGATAGACATCTTTTATTCCTTCTTTGTCCATTCCTTTAATAAGCACTATAAGGTTATCTTGTGAATCGCTATAAGAACCACCAAAATAATCTGGTGTATTTTCTTCTTGACTTCTTGTAAGCTTATAAGAAAAAGAGTTATATAACTCTTCACCCAATTGTACAGCTTGGTCATCTTTTATTTGCTGCACACGTGTTTGTTGCACATTGTCTGTATTAGAGGGAGACTCTGATGTGCATGAATACAATATGACCAAAGTCATTGTTAAAAGTACTCCTTTAAAAAGATTATGTTTCATAAGCATGAATTATATATGTATTCTATATTTATATGTATTTTAGTGTAAATATAGCAAAAAAGTAAAACTAATCGTAAAAGGTTAACCTTAATTAGAATACTATAACACAAATTATTGTAGAATGTCATGTAACTTATGTACTCTCACTAAGAAGCAACGAATAAGTATAAATATCATTTGATAGGTATAAATATCAAGATAAAGTAACATAACTGTATTTTGCTTGTGCATTTGATGAGCAGTTTACTATTGGTACACTCACTTTCTGCGACCATCGGGAGCAAAATTTCTCCGCCCTTATGGTGGAGCGAGGAGTTTTGGGGTTCCCAAAACATAACCTCGCTCCCTCCTCTAAGAACAAAAGACGAGATATTTGCCTTTCGGCTTTCCATGCCCAAGGTTGCAGACCTTAATTCTCTCAATTTACGCCAAACATCAAAGCTGCCACATTGAAAGAACAAGGTCACAGACACAAGCTACTTTGTACATGGAGTTTGCAAAGGAAAAGGTGATATTTTCAGTGTGAAACTTGCCAAGTGTTTCAGTTGTGTGTTGTTGATTTCCTTTGTGAACTATGCCGAGTGTGCTGTGTGTCCTCGGTATAGTCTGCATAAATCTAATGCCATGCTAAAACACTGCGGAGGTTCGCCCAAGTGGCTGGAGGCGCAAAGCCTCCAAGGAACGTTGCAGCAATCATTTCGGAGAATAGAGCGGTAGCCAATAATCCACAAGTACATTTTACAGCGGAACAAGTGTTGGGCGTTTTTCAGATGAGCAGTTGAAGAGATATGGTATTGCTATGAAAATCAAACACTTAACCTGTCAACAAGTTCTCAACAAAAGTTTCGACACAACAAATCACTGGGCAAAAGAGAAACATAGACATGGACATTGAGGGCTTCTCTTTCCATCATTACCTTTCTTTTGTTGAGATATTTGTTGAGAGTATGTAGAGCCATAAATACTTGATATTCAATACGACTTTCTGTATATTCAACAAATCAACAAAAATATGGGGATTTGTCAGTTTTTTATACAATATGACAAATCCCCAACAAGTAAAGTATATGCTTCAGTACTTATTCACGACAGTACGACAGCGACAAACAAACCAACAAGCAAGAGTACATTCAGCTAAAGGCGGTTGTTCCTCCACTGAATTGTAGGATAATGACATTACTTTTCTCTTTTGCCCCGTACAACCTCTTGATGATAGTATCCCGAAGCCGAACTGCACCGTAAGAACTCATACGGAAGCAAAGGGCAACTATCATCGGTAAACCATACATCGTTTGCCAAATGCCCTTGGAAATTTCCCTTCTCTGTTGTCCTTCCGATACAGGGAACAAACCATCCCTGTATATTGACCTTATTACGGTATTGAGCTTGGGGGCGGTGACATAGAGCATTTCAACCAATTCGCCCTCACTCATCCACAAGTCTTGCAAGTTGGACGGAATGGAAAGTTCTCCATTTCCGTCCACGGTGATTAAAGTCCTTTTCATGCCATTCCTCCCATTGTTGGCAAATGCCCCTTGATTCGACTTTCAAAGACTGATATGTCATGTTCCAACTTGCTGCTTGTCACTTTGGCGTATATCTGTGTCGTGGTGATGTTCGTGTGACCGAGAATCTTGCTCACGGTCTCAATCGGCATACCATATTCAAGTGATAAGACTGCAAATGTGTGCCTACTTACGTGGTACGAGATTCGCTTCTTGATGCCACACATTGCAGCCACTTTCTTGATGCGCTTGTTGATGGTGTCAAGCCTACCTATATTGAACAAGTGGCAGTCCTTTCTCAATGGTTTGTATCTCTCCACAATCCGCATCGGAATATCCATCAGCTTGACTTGAAACGGTACGCCTGTCTTCTGACGCTTGGAAACTATCCAAGGAGCGCCGTTTATCATGCTGATTTTGTCTTCAGTCAGGTTCTTCGTGTCAATGAAAGAGATGCCTGTCCAACAGCCAAAGACGAAAAGGTCTCTCGCAAAAGCCATGTTCGGGTCTTCCAACTTTATCTCCGTCATTGCGGTAAGCTCGTCTAAGGTCAAGAACTCACGCTCCTTGTGGTCTGGGTCAACGTGGTACATGGCAAACGGATTTCTCGGTATCTTGCCGTTGTAGTGTGCTGCCGTTACGATATGCTTCAACGGTATGGAGTAAATCCAAATGGTGGACTGCGTAAGTCCAACGACATTCTTCAGATACAGGCAGAAGTCACGGATGAACTCCTCGGTAAGCTCGTTCATTGCCATGTCGCTGCGCTTGTACTGAAACTTGATGAACTCGGCAACGTACTTTCTCACCACAAGATACTTGCGGTAGGTTCGGACAGCTCGGTCTTTTCCTACACGCTTGGCAAAGGCTGCGTTCTCCTTGTCAAAGGCTTTGAGCAAGGTTTCGTACTCCGTGCCTATGCCTTGATATGCGTTTCTCACCATCTCGGCGGTAACGAACGCCTCACGGTCGGAAAGGCGTTGATAATGCTTGGCGATTTGAGCCTTGATGTTGTCAAGTGCAAAGTTCACCTCCTTGGCTTCCTTGCTTCTTCCCTTGGCTCTGTTGCCCTTGGCATCCCATATAGCCTTGCTTACACTCAGCTTGCAGCTGAACTGTGCGATAGTTCCGTTGATTGTCACACGTCCCATGATAGGGACAGTTCCGTTTCTCTCCTTGCTTCCATTTACATAGAAGAGTGTCTTGAATGTACTTCTCATAATTCCTTGCTTTTTGTTCGGTGCAAAATTAAACTATGAGAGTTGCATGGCAAATTCACAACCTGTGCAGAATGGAGAAATAAGAACCGAAGCCGTTAAATATGTTTATTAGGGCGTATCTTTGAGGTAATGACTTGAAAGCGTTTCCACTTCCCAAATCCGCCATTTCCGCATTTCCTCATCTATGTCACTTGAAGCCAACGACTGCCACAACCTCTTGAAACTCAAAATAAAAGCTCAAGTCTGCTATTTTTTGCTTTTTTTATCAGTCTTTTTTGATAAAACCTCTTTATAATGATTTCTCATACCCCTTGTTCTGCACCAACTTTTTATTCAATTCCATACATTTCTTAGGAATTGGGAAAACGGTGGTATAACCCGATGACTCACCAGCTAAAGGAATACGAAGATCATAGGCTGCAGTAAACTTTCCGAAACGGATAAGATCCTGACGACGCCAACCTTCCCACACCAATTCTAATAATCGTTCTTCCAGGATATTGTCGAGCGTAGCCTGTCGGTTTGGCATACCTACACGGGAACGAATCCTATTCAGTTCCACATTACCCTCTCCTCCATTACGAACCTTGGCCTCCGCTTTCATCAATAATACGTCTGCATAGCGGAAAAGAACGATGTCATTGCTCTGCAACTTACCATCCATATACGAAGTTCTATCCACTTCATATTTTGCCATTCTCGCTCCAGCCGTCTTGATATACTTGCTGTTGGTCAGGTTCTGAGCCACTTCGAAAGGCTGATATTCCAATGGCTTACCATTATCCATCAGAAGTTTTTCACCATCTACTTCCACCACACCTGCCACAAAGTTCATCCTGCAACGGGTATCTTCATCAGCTTCGCCATAGCGGTTTGCTTTCATGGTAGAGATTGTGGCGCAAGTACCATTCTCACTACCCCATCCCAAGGCTCCGCCATGTGTATAGTGATAAGAGCGGAAGAGATAATGGAACTGATTGGTATAGATATTCTTATCCATCGGAATCGTGAAGATATTCTCCTTCGATGTCTCATTATGCGTAGAGAAATTGAAAGCATCATCTTCTTCCAAATCATAACCTTCGCTCGCCAGTTTATCACAATAATAAATGCAGGTTTCCCAGGCATTCAACTTCATGCTGCGATGCTCGCTTGCCTTACCGCCTTTCAGAGAATAAGCCCCATCGGCTGTTTGCACCATAAAATAAATATCCTTACCCTTCGGACGCTTAGCATACCCCTCGGTCCAATCATCAAACATATATATTTCTGCATTCAAAGCCAACTTTGCCAAAAGGAAATTGACTACCGGCTGCGTCATCCTGCCATAATAATTTCCTTCCTTATTACTATGTTCTTCCGACAGATAAGGAAGTACCTGCTGCAATTCACTGAAGATAAACCGGAAAGTTTCACTTCGCTCGCTCTGTGCCGACAGGTTCGTATCTGTCAAAGAGATATCTGGCATTTTCGAGGCAGTTTGATAGATTTCCGATTCTCCCGAAGACAAGACAACAGGAATCCTGCCAAACATATCCATCGCCTCATAATACATCAAAGCCCTGATAGCCCTAACCTCAGCCTTGAATTTGTCTTTCTGGCTGGCAGTAAGCATGGAAGACTTGGCATCAATGATGTCAAGCGACTTATTAGCCAGAACTATCACTTTATAGAGATACTTCCAGGTATCATAGAGTGAAGCATCATCTTCAGTCCACCGATGCTGATACATGGCATTCCACAAACCACCATCATACCAGTCGCCGCCACGGATTGGAATGATAGCCTCATCAGTGGTCAGCGTATTATAATCGTAGATGCCGCGACAAGTTCCCTGAATACCTTCACTCTCGTTGGCTCCACCTATATAATTATAGAGAGAAGCCACGGCATTGATATAAATATCAGATGCAGAGCCATAGATGGCATCCTCGTTGAGCTGATCTTTCGGATGCTCATTCAAACACGATGTCAATGCCAAGACTGCCATCAGAACAGATAATATTCTATATCGTTTCATACTCATCTATTATTAGAATTGAACACTTAGACCCAGCGAGAAGGTTCTGTAAAGAGGATAAGTCCGCTTATCATCTATACCCATCGTGCTGTTTACCACATAACTGTTGATCATCGGAGTCAATCCGCTGTAACTGGTGATTGTGGCAAGATTATTCACGCTCGCTGATACCCTGAGCGACTGTATCACCCCTTTCTTGATAGGAATGTCGTAGCCGAGGGTAAGATACTCGAAGTTGAGATAATCACCATTCTCCAGCCAATAATCAGAAACATTCTGATCTACGATATTCTTCTCTGGTGCCCCCTTCAATACATTGTAATCCGGGAAACTCGACATATTGGTGTATGCCAATCCTGTGCCGTTAAAAATCTTATGTCCGAAAGCACCATTCATCTGCAGAGAGAGATACCAGTCGTGATAACGGAAACTGATATTGGAGCCCAACGTTACTTTAGGAGTAGCCTGTCCGGCAATATATCTATCGCCGCCATCACTCAAATCTACGGTTCCGTTCTGATCCAGGTCTTCGATGTCATAGCGGTAATGCCCATTTCCATCTTCTATAATCCCCTTGCAATGTGGAAGATAGAATACCCCCAAAGGCTGACCAACTATCTGATAGACCACATTGTTGTAACCGCCATGCTGCCCGGCACCCGACAAGGCGCCCATCGCCGTCACATCAGCTGCCGACATCTGCATACCGGCATATTCACCGCTCAACGACAGGAGTTTATTCTTCTGCCAAGAGAGATTCATATTGATGTTCAGTTCTATGTCCTTTTTCTGAATAGGAGTGAAAGAAAAGCCTATCTCTAAACCCTGATTGCTCATCGAACCGATATTCGCCAACAGTTTATCGTAGGCGAATGGAGGTACAGGCACGTCATAGGCATAAAGCATATCCGTAGTCTTGGAATAGTAATATTCAGCCGTCAGAACCAGCCGGTTATTCCACAAGCCGAGGTCAGCACCCAGGTTCCAGGTAGCACGTGTTTCCCATTTCAAATCAGGATTGTTGTTGCTGATCATCCCCATCGTCACCGTAGGCGAACTGTTCACCGAAACAATGCCGTTCTGTCTCACCGTGTTCATCGTGGTATAAGCAGATATGCCACCAAGATTACCCGACCTACCATAGCCCGTGCGGAGTTTCAGCATCGTAATATCCTTGATATGACGGAGCCATTCTTCCTGTTTCATATCCCAGGAAAGAGAGATGGATGGGAAGAAACCCCAAGTATGATCATCGCCCACCATCGAAGAACCATCACCACGCATGGAAACCGAAAGGCTATATTTATTTAATAAGGTGTAGTCGATATTCCCCATCACAGAAGCTAAGGCCAGATCTTCATAGTTGCTATCCGTTCCTCCATAAGGACGAGAGGCAGCAGCACCTATATTGTGATAATACATCCCGTTGTTGGTAATTCCCTTGGCAGAAGTCCAGAAACCAGTTCGGATATTTTTCTGATATTCTGCGCCAAGCATCGCCTTGAGATGATGAATACCCCAGGAATGCTGATAGTTTAAGGAAACATTACCAAGCCATTCCTCACTCTTGAATTCACCACGATAGAGATTGCCCTGCGCCCAAACCCATGTAGGACAGAACTGATTATTTTCATTGGAAGCATAGCCGTATGCTCCGAATGCAGTGACATTCAGATAATCACAGATATCATATTTCAGCTTCAGATGACCATTGAAGTTCATATTTTTACTATCATTTCGCTCCTGCAGCAAGATTCCTGGTGGATTCACCTGCGAAGCCGCTCCATTCTTTACCCAACAGCCATTCTCTCTATCGAATGGATAGGTAGGATTCATTGCATCGGCAGAATAGAAGAGCATCTGACTGTCAAAGATATCATTGTTCTTATATGAAGAACCAAATACACCGAAGTCGCCAGTCAGCCTATTATTAAATGCCTTCTGAGTGACATCAATCTTAGCCACTAAATTGCGATACCCCTTACTACGGATGATGGTATTATGATCAATATAACCAAAAGAAGCGCGATAGTTGCTCTGTGGATTTCCACCACTGAAAGCCAGATAATGGTTTTGGATATTTCCTGTTCGAGTGATAGCCTTTCGGAAGTTGGTATCATATCCCTTGTCATTATATTCCAATCCCAACTTCTGTGCAGCCGCAATATATTCAGCAGCATTGAGCATCTCCATACTTTTATACATAGCTTCGATGCCATAGCTACCCTCATAAGAGATCTGAAATCCCTTACCTGTACCCTTTTTGGTTTTCACCTGAATAACACCCGAAGCACCGCGCGAACCATAAAGTGCAGTTTCGCTGGCATTTTTCAGAACCGTAAAACTTTCTATATCCGCAGGATAAATTGTTGCAAGTGTAGCCACATCAGAGGTTACGCCATCAATAATAACAAGTGGTTCGTTACCTCCCATAATGGAAGTAGTACCTCTAACACGAACAGCGTTCAACATGGCGATACGGTCAAGTCCATTGGTTGTGACATTGACACCGGCTGTCTGTCCACTCAATGCATCGAGGGCATTGTGAAGTACGCCTTTCTTCAGGAGTTCAGGTTCCACCACGCTCACCGATCCCGACAGGCGTAAAGAGTCCAACCCCTCCATATTTACAAATTGGGCATGAATGGATTGGGGCAATAAAATCAGCGCTCCTACACCATAAAATATGAGTTTAAATTTCTGTTTCATAACCATATCTTCACTTTTGTTTAGGTTAATTCCATATTGGTTGCAAATATAATCAAAAATAGTGATAAACGCACAAAATCTTATAAAAACTTACGAAAAATTTTCAGGAAATAGAATCTGACTGGGAACTTACATCGAAAAGCCACAACCATATTGTCCACCCAACAGGTACCAAGCCCCTTGTCCTGTCACATAAAAAACGCAATCTCTAACTTTTTCAGAAACTTTTCCCCAAAATCTCTATCAGATATGAAAATAAAGTCGTAACTTTGCGCTTGAGAATTTTAAAACAGATGATTATGAAGCAGGTAGAAGAAAGATACATTAGCTTGCTGACCGATTTCGGTTTCAAGCGAATTTTTGGAACAGCAATGAACAAGGATTTGCTCATTTGCTTCCTCAACAGCTTGTTTAATGGCAGACAGGTTGTGAAGGACGTATCGTATCTGAATCCAGAGCACGTCGGAGATGTCTATACCGACCGCAGAGCCATCTTTGATGTATATTGCGAGGGCGAAAACGGCGAGAAGTTCATCGTAGAAATGCAGAATGCCTACCAGACGTATTTCAAGGATCGCGCCCTTTTCTACTCAACCTTCCCTATCCGTGAACAGGCACCAAAGGGGAATGAATGGGATTTCAAACTCAATCATGTCTATACCGTAGCCCTGCTCAACTTCAGCATGAACGAGGACGCCTTCGACAAGGAGAAAATCCGCCATCATGTACAGTTGTGCGACACAGCTACCCACAAAGTATTTTACGACAAACTCGAATATATCTATGTAGAGATTTCCAAGTTCAACAAACCCCTGGAAGAACTGGATACGCTCTACGAGAAGTGGCTCTATGCACTGAAGAACCTCTATAAGCTTACCCAGCGCCCGAAGGAGCTGTGCGACAAGGTTTTCGACCGCCTCTTCGAGGAAGCCGAGATAGCCAAGTTTACTCCGCAGGAAATGAGGGAGTACGAGACCAGCAAGATGGCATATCGCGACATCAAGAATTCCGTAGACACAGCCAAGCGTGAAGGTATAGCTGAGGGTATGGAAAAGGGCATGAAGGAAGGCATGGAAAAGGGCATGAACCTGCGAAGCCTTGAGATTGCCAGAAAGATGCTGGCAAAGGGTTTGGATGAAGCATCGGTCATGGATATGACGGGGTTGACGGCAGAAGAGATAAAGCTGCTGAAAGCGGAGATGTAGATTACGAATATCACCATATAATCAAGGGTCTATACGCCACCTTTTCATCGTGGCATATAGACCACTCAACATTCAACAATCTTCAACATTATCGGAAATTCTATATTCTGTTTCCTGATTTTAGAAAAGTGTACGAGTTCGTACACAATCTTAACTGGACTCATATTAGGCGACTGCTATCTGTTACAAATCCCAAGGCAAGAATGTGGTACTTGAGAAACGAATCTGAAGAGATGTGGAGTACATTTTGCATTCGTTGACCGTCAAAAGCACATCAAGACTGATACGGTCGATTTTTATATCGACCTTGTAAAAGGCGAGGATGACAATCCAACTATTGGTGTTTTGCTTTGTACAGAAACTGACAACACTATTGCCAAATATTCTGTGCTTCATGAAAGTGAACAGCTTTTTGCAGCTAAATATATGTCTTTCATGCCTACAGAAGAGGAGCTTCGTCGTGAGATAGAAAAACAAAAACATTTCATTACGCTTTCAACTTAAACGAGTTTTCTATACTCATTATTTCATCGCTGAAA
>ERZ1023822.400-NODE-400-length-11690-cov-16.610142_pt1 | contig 11690 bp, 11 predicted proteins | sample MGYA00380379_ERZ1023822 | MGnify/ENA primary metagenome ERZ1023822 (study PRJEB33179, sample SAMN07448988) | human gut metagenome | biome: Human-gut; feature: Human associated habitat; material: Faeces | host: Homo sapiens | place: India: Bhopal | collected... | reverse complement strand
ATATAATATATATATATACTTGTTAAATTAAAACATATACCCTGCCCGGAATCTGGTTCAGCTCGTTGTTCACACATGAATGCTAGAATCATCTCTAAGGCGGCTAGGAAGCTGTATAAACGATTTTTTGACAAAAGTAATGAAATTATACTCTTAAATAAAACGTGGCTAGAATCGCTTAAAAACAGCCTCTAACGACGTGCTGATTTTATTTACATGATTATAGCTGCTGCCCTCTGAAATCGTTTATAAGGCTGCTGGGAAGCGCTGTAGCCCTGTTTTGGATGCTAGGTCATATACGGATATTGGACAGCCTTTCAAAGCGTCCAGAATCGTTCTGCATCGCCCGGCGGTCACATTCAAACCGCCGGGGGTTGCCGTGTCGATGTGGTCAGATTCTAGCGTGTCTGATACAGGGCTGTGCTGCTGTTCTGGAATTTTGACCCTTGAAGTTTGCAAAATAGAGAATATTTTTTCTGTTAAATTTGAAATATCCTTGATAAATCAATGGTTTCCATGCTATCAAAAAGTCCTGATTTAAAAAGGATTTATGAAAGATTGGTTTTATCTTCATCAAGCTAGATTTAACAGAAAAGCACCCTTTCGGGTGCTAGTGGTTATTTCAGACCTTTATCTTTAATCAGCTTGTCCAGCGTGGGACGGCTGATTTTCAATTCAGCTGCTAACTGTGTTTTGGTCAGCTCTCTGCGCTGGTAACGCTCATACGCTTCTGTAAAGGTCTTATCGTCAATCCGCTTTACCTGACCGCCTTTGAACTTGCCTTGCTCTTTTGCAATGGCGATGCCTTCACGCTGCCGTTCAAGAAGGTTTTCCCGCTCAAATTCGTTTATGGCTGCAATCATGGTCAGCATAAGTTTACCGGTCGGGGTGCTGGTATCAAGGTTTTCTTTGTTGCTGACAAGATGAACTTTCTTGTTTTGCAGCTTCTCTACAATAGTAAGCAAGTCTTTCGTGCTGCGTGCAAGACGGCTGAAATCATGGATATAAACGGTATCACCTTCACGCACATAGTCAAGCATGGCTTCAAGCTGTGGGCGGTTCATGTTCTTGCCGCTGACCTTTTCAGTGAACCACTTATCAATATTGTGCTTCTTGAGGGCTTCAATCTGCCGTGCTTCGTTCTGCTCTGCGGTGGAAACTCGTACATAAGCGATGTGTGCCATAATCTTTACCCTGTCCTTTCAACCTGTGGCTGTGATTATCTCCACCACTATTGTACATCGAACTGTAAAGAAAGTCAATAACTTTCTTTACAAAATATAAAATAAATCAAAAATGAACTTGCTTTACAATGGATTCATGCGGTTTTTCGGCTCTTGTGAAATGTAAAGCGCAAGTATACTCTGATTTGACAATAAATGACCGCTTGCAGGGTTTGGGGTAGGCATACACCCCAACAAGGACAGTCCGATTGTGTCCGTTTGTGGACACAGGACGATACTTGCTCTTTTAAATTTAACAGGAAAACAGATAATAGAAAGCCCCTTGACTGTCTCGATCGAGACGGTCAAGGGGTGCTTTGGCTTATAATCCGAATAAATCAGAATGTGTTCCAGTGCGAACTAAATAAAGGTCTGTTGCAGTCTGACGGTAAATCAGTAGCCAGTCTGGTTGAATGTGGCACTCTCTGCACCCGGTATATTCGCCGGTCAGATTGTGGTCTTTGTTCTGCTGTGGGAGTGGTGCAGGAATACGCAGGGTATCAATAGCTGTTTGCAGTAGAGAAAAATTATAGTGCCGTTTCTGGCAAGTTTTCAAGTCTTTCTTAAATTTTGTCGATGTGTTCAGATTCAGCACGGCTTAACCCTCCGCTAACAGCTGGTCGAGAAAATCAGCGGTGGAGCCTGTGAAATGTTCGCCTGTGCCGTCTGCAATCATCCGATTGACTTCCTGCACAGCTTCCAGCGTTTCCGCTTCTGCTGCATTCGGTTCATTGTCGGGGAGTGCTGCGCCCTGCAAATAAGTTACGATGTAAATTAGCTTGCTTTCGGGAATCTGGTCAATCAAATTTTTTGCGTACTCTCTTGTACTCATGGCTGACACTTCCTTTCTTGCTCTATTATATCACGGAAATATGTTGATTTATAGTGCTTTATTCTGATTCTGAATCCTCTAACAGCTCTCTTGCTGCTATCTGGATGCCGTTTACAACGCCGGAAAAGTATGTTGCTTCCTGTTCATCGTTGGCTTCTTGGGCTTCCATCAGCTTTTGATTGTACTTGTGTTTCAGCTCTTCAAGCTTGAAATACTGTTCATTGGTCATTGCGCTGCATCCTTTCTATCAAAATTAAGAAACTTCCCATCTGAAAGACGTTCCTGTGGACTGCTGATAGGTCTGATATCCCTGTTCTGTAAGCCACTGGTTCGCCTTTTGGTCAAGGTCTGTGCGGTCGTAGCTGCTGAATGCCTTAATAGGCTTTGCTTTCTGTCCTTTGATATAAATACGGACTTGCAGACGCTTGGGCTTTTCCTGTGCCGGGAATATTTCTTTAACTTCTGGCTTTGCTGTAGCTACTGCACACTCTCTTATTATAGTAGTATTCTGTGTTGCTGCATCGGTATCACGCCGCCGAGTGGTTTCTTTTGGTTCTGGCTGCTGCATCGGTCTGGACTCTTTAACAAGCTCTTTTCTGAATGCTTCTTCTGTTTTTGCAAAAGAGTCCATGATACCTTGTGCATCTCTGTGTTCAATCCTGATTCTGACGGCGTAGACCTTGCGGCCTGTCCTTAACGGTGTAGCTGTAACGTGTATGTCAGTCTGGTCGTTAATTTCTTGAATAGCAGGGGTCAGGACAAAACTGTTAAAATATTTGAATTTCTTGTAGGTGTCCTTATTTGCGTCCAGAAGGTTCCTTAGTTCGTCAATATCAAACTCTTTTTCATACGGCTTCATACCGTTGTAATGGTAGGACTTGAGGATTTCATACAGACGGGGACTGACCTTGTGTTTCATGCGTAGGGTGTAAACAAGCTCGTATCTGGTAAAATTCTCCCGTAGATGCAGAAGGTAGGGTTTCAGGTCTTTATCTAGCCTAACCTGTACTGTGCCTGTCCGCTTGTTCAGATACACCTTGTCCAGCCATCCAACAAGGGCTTCTGTTTCATCGTCTAGCATGATATACAGGCTCTTATCTCTTAGCTGCTGCAAGCTATCCTTTAGTAGCTGGTAGTTGTTACCGCCCACAGAATCAATACCGCAAATACGGCAGAAATCCATAATACCAAACTCGTACAGCTTGAAATCATCGTCATTGTAGTTAATCTGGCTGACCAGATACAGAATAATTTTCTGCTGCTGCAAATTTAATCTGAATCGGCTTTGCTGTATCAGGCGGTTAGATTTAACAACGGTCGTATCATTGACCAGTGACAAATACCTCTGTTCGTCCATGCTGCGCCTTGTCCTTTCTGAAGTGTCCTTTGGGCTATCATATCATAAAAAGGTCAAAACATCAATAAAGAATATGACCAAACAGAAACGGACTTTCTATGACCTTTACATGATGATTGGAATGGATTTTCTATGACCTATTAAAATAAATAAATGGTCATAAGTCATAATTGAAGATATAACTTATATCCGTTTATATCAAAACATCAGATGAAAAAGGCATAATCATATATCAAGATATGACCGATAAAGGTTATAATCAGTTCTTTGATGTATGACCAATAAAGGTTATAACTTGATTTGATATTATAACCATAACAGGACAGAATCCATCATCACAATGGACTTTCTATGACCTTAGAATGGATTTCTTATGACCCTTTAATGGATTTCTTATAACCCAAAATGGATTTTCTATGACCTTGTACATCCTTATAATAAAAGAAAGAAATAAAAGAAATAGTGATAAAGCGTTTTCAGGCTGCTGCATCATCATGCGTTGTACTTTCTATAACCAATGGTTGCTCTTATTTGCTGAATAAATGAATTTTAATTTTAGACAGATGTCAGACCGTGTAGGAACGTCTGTGACGGCTTCTGCGATTAAATCAATATAATTTGGTTCTGATAAAGAAAAGCCGCCAGAACGCTTCTGATTGCGTCTGACGGCTATAGTTGTTTATGTTAAGACTTTAAGCCGCTTTAGGCTGTGCTGCTTTTGCAGCTTCCCGTTTGGCTTTGTCTAGCTCTCTATGCAATTGCTTGTCACAGATAACAAGGTTCCACGCTTGGTTTTCTTCCTTACTGGCCTTGTGATGAACATCCATTTTGTCGAAGGATGATTCATCGTCCGCTAGATAGTAGTATGCTACTGGTCTATGGACTCGTAGCTTTAAATATTCGCTGTTGCGTCTAAAAATGACGATTAAATAACCAAATTTGTTCTTTTGCGGTGTCACAATCTTAGCGTGATACCCTGTATAGGTCTTATAACGACCATAATTGGAGACAAGGAAGGTCTGACGTGCGCCTTCCAACGCACTGGTGTATTTATCATCAAGATAAATCCATTGCTCTTGACCGTGAATACCATCGTTTAAGTCTGGAACATCGTCCAAACAGTATTCATCATCATATATTAACCGAATAATCGGTTTAATTGAATATAGCCAGAAACGACCATCTGCAAGTTGTAGTGACCAACGATTGTTTGCAGTTGGATTGACAACACGCTTGCGCTTTAGGTCATAGAGGATATAGAAGGTTTTGCCGTTAATGATAAATTGGGTTATAACATAACGGTTAGATTCTAACTCTTTGATATAACCTTCAAGTTTGATAATCTGGTTGGCCAGATTGGTATTGGTTCCAATAATCATAATAGATTTTCACTCGCTTAAATAACATAAAATATCCCTTTCTATTCTAAAATGTCTATAATGTTGCCGCCGCTGCATCGTGTCGTACACAAAAAGGCGTAGTATGTACGTTCAAGCGGTTATCGGACTTAAAATTAAATTTTTATCTCTGATTATGACTGTACAATATCCATGCACATATCATAATAAGGCTCTGACTTCCAGTATTCTTTTACTGCGCCTGTCTGCTTGTTAATCAATTTAACAAGGACTTTTTCATGGTCAAGAGTGATTCTATAACGCTCTGATTCTGAATGCCAAACAATAATGCTGCTGGACTTAAATTCATATTTAATGCTAAATATATTGAATAATTTAACAAGAAAAGCCCGGCAATTTTGGTTTGTGGTGAAGTCGTTCCGCTTCATCCAGTGTTGGGAGCGGTGGCTATTGGGGTCTTTTTTCATATTATCCGCTGCTTCTCCTTTCTTCCATATTAGAAGTATTCGACAATTTGGAGCGTGTTCGATACCGTGAAAAATAATGGCTTAGGCCACTTTGTACTCTGCCGAAAATTTATCATCTTTGACAAAAAACGCATCCAGACAGCTGCACAGATAATCAACGTACTGCGCCAGATTGCTGGCCTTGATGAATTTAACATCCAGCTTTTTATGCCGGGCGATGAAGTTATAACGTGCTCTCTTTGGGTCAGCTGCGCCCATCATAGAAAACAGTTCATCCATCTGTTCCCCGGTAAAAATATAATCGGTGTTTTTCTGGACAAAATCCGCAGGGCTGTTATAGATGCCCTTTTCTTTCCCGTCAATGTACTGCTGATACAAGACTTTGTTTTGCTCACGCTGCATTGCGCTGTAAGCATCGACACAATCAGACAGCTGTGCTTTCCAGCGCTGTGCAAGATAATAAGGTCTGTCCATGAAAAAAATATCTTTAAGCTCTCCTAATCTCTTGCTTCTGACTTCAAAGCGACTTAGGACGCTGCCGTCCGGTTCTTCGATTTCTTTGTTGTAGAACTCTAGCTCAACTGTGCTTGCCTTATAACAATAGCTCAAACGCTGCCTGTTCCATCCATGTTTTGTTTCATAAAGGTTCTTACTGATGGGGTTCTGGTAGTAGTAACACATAATCAGCGCACGGTTGACCTTCTCCACCTTATCATACCGGGCTTCTGGCTGGAATGAATCAAACCGGAAATCAACCCTTGCGTGCCAAAATTTACTAATTCCGGCTTCTTTTAATAGTTCGCTCATCTTAGAGCGGAAATCGTAAAAGTGATAAATCTCGTATCCAGCATATTTGTTTGGATTGATTTTTAATGATGTTAGTTCTGTAGAACTATTGCTCAGCGTCCTGTGACCTATATCTTCTACACCTTCGGGCAGTTGATTATATTGTTCAGGAGTGATAATTGATAGAGTGTCAACGCTAGACACAATATTTAGTTGCTTGAGATTATTAAAATCCATGCAATCTTCCTTTCCGTTGACGTAAAAATCAACAATTATATATTATTAGCCAGCGTCAAACACGCTGGACTTTTGTTCATAACTTAAAATAGCACAACTTCCTACATATACCATTGTAGCGCAATATCAAGGCATTGTCAAGAGTTAATTTTGTTCAATTTGTTGACTACAAGTCCACAAACGCTATGTAAAATAGGGCGTTTTTACGATTGTGAACAAAATGTAAATATTTTCAAGAAACGAAACAAAAATACAAAATTAGCACTTGATGTGACAGAATCAAGATATAGTGTTTCAAATGGTGTCGGTGTCAGCTGGTCTTTGTATGCAGTTTGACCGGCTTGGGGCTGATTCTGGAAATTTGACCTCTGAAATTTGGAAATTAGCGAATTATTTTCTTTATGGCAAAAGAAAAGCACCCTTTCGGGTGCTAGTGGTTATTTCAGACCTTTATCTTTAATCAGCTTGTCCAGCGTGGGACGGCTGATTTTCAATTCAGCTGCTAACTGTGTTTTGGTCAGCTCTCTGCGCTGGTAACGCTCATACGCTTCTGTAAAGGTCTTATCGTCAATCCGCTTTACCTGACCGCCTTTGAACTTGCCTTGCTCTTTTGCAATGGCGATGCCTTCACGCTGCCGTTCAAGAAGGTTTTCCCGCTCAAATTCGTTTATGGCTGCAATCATGGTCAGCATAAGTTTACCGGTCGGGGTGCTGGTATCAAGGTTTTCTTTGTTGCTGACAAGATGAACTTTCTTGTTTTGCAGCTTCTCTACAATAGTAAGCAAGTCTTTCGTGCTGCGTGCAAGACGGCTGAAATCATGGATATAAACGGTATCACCTTCACGCACATAGTCAAGCATGGCTTCAAGCTGTGGGCGGTTCATGTTCTTGCCGCTGACCTTTTCAGTGAACCACTTATCAATATTGTGCTTCTTGAGGGCTTCAATCTGCCGTGCTTCGTTCTGCTCTGCGGTGGAAACTCGTACATAAGCGATGTGTGCCATAATCTTTACCCTGTCCTTTCAACCTGTGGCTGTGATTATCTCCACCACTATTGTACATCGAACTGTAAAGAAAGTCAATAACTTTCTTTACAAAATATAAAATAAATCAAAAATGAACTTGCTTTACAATGGATTCATGCGGTTTTTCGGCTCTTGTGAAATGTAAAGCGCAAGTATACTCTGATTTGACAATAAATGACCGCTTGCAGGGTTTGGGGTAGGCATACACCCCAACAAGGACAGTCCGATTGTGTCCGTTTGTGGACACAGGACGATACTTGCTCTTTTAAATTTAACAGGAAAACAGATAATAGAAAGCCCCTTGACTGTCTCGATCGAGACGGTCAAGGGGTGCTTTGGCTTATAATCCGAATAAATCAGAATGTGTTCCAGTGCGAACTAAATAAAGGTCTGTTGCAGTCTGACGGTAAATCAGTAGCCAGTCTGGTTGAATGTGGCACTCTCTGCACCCGGTATATTCGCCGGTCAGATTGTGGTCTTTGTTCTGCTGTGGGAGTGGTGCAGGAATACGCAGGGTATCAATAGCTGTTTGCAGTAGAGAAAAATTATAGTGCCGTTTCTGGCAAGTTTTCAAGTCTTTCTTAAATTTTGTCGATGTGTTCAGATTCAGCACGGCTTAACCCTCCGCTAACAGCTGGTCGAGAAAATCAGCGGTGGAGCCTGTGAAATGTTCGCCTGTGCCGTCTGCAATCATCCGATTGACTTCCTGCACAGCTTCCAGCGTTTCCGCTTCTGCTGCATTCGGTTCATTGTCGGGGAGTGCTGCGCCCTGCAAATAAGTTACGATGTAAATTAGCTTGCTTTCGGGAATCTGGTCAATCAAATTTTTTGCGTACTCTCTTGTACTCATGGCTGACACTTCCTTTCTTGCTCTATTATATCACGGAAATATGTTGATTTATAGTGCTTTATTCTGATTCTGAATCCTCTAACAGCTCTCTTGCTGCTATCTGGATGCCGTTTACAACGCCGGAAAAGTATGTTGCTTCCTGTTCATCGTTGGCTTCTTGGGCTTCCATCAGCTTTTGATTGTACTTGTGTTTCAGTTCTTCCAGCTTGAAATACTGTTCATTGGTCATTGCGCTGCATCCTTTCTTATTATATCAGACTTCCCATCTCAACGAACTGCCGGTAAACTTATCAATCTGCGGATAGCCATTGCTGTGCAGCCATTCGTTTGCAGCTGACACTACTTCTTCAACGCTGTACTTTGAGAATGTTTTGAGCAGCGTCTTTGTTCCTCTGGCAAAGATGCGCACTTGATACCGCTTGCCCTTAGATTCTCGCTTGGGCTTGTCCATTGGTATAGGTAGCTGTTCCGCTGCTTCCTTTTTTACAGCAAAAGGCTTTTCTGCTGGCTTTATTTTAGGCTTAGCTTCCTTCACGCTGCACGCTGCTATCTGGATTGTTTCACGCTCTGGCTGTGCTGCGGTAGCTACCTCTTTTAAGAATACTTTATCGGTTTCAGCGATATTAGCCAGAATATCAGCTGTCTTTTGCCTTTCAATATGAAATTCAAGCGCATACACGATTCTTTTTTTCTTCAGAGGATTTACAGATACAACAATATCAGTCTGAGAATTGATTTCATCGACAGATTTGTCGATAATGTATCGCTTGAAATACTTGTACTCTTGATAGGTTTTCTTCTCTGCATCCAGCAACTTTCTGAGTTCTTCTAAATCTAAAGTGACTGTATAAGGCTTTAAATCGTTGTAATGGTAAGATTTAAGAAGTTCATATAGTCGTGGGGTTGTGCTGTGCTTCATTCGCAGGGTGTACACAAGCTCGTATTTCGTGAAATTCTCATGTAGATGAAGTAGATACGGCTTCATAGCCTTACCTATTGTTACAGATACAAGCCCTCTGTCCTTATAGAATGTAACATCATCCAGCCACCTAACAAGTTTTTCAGTGTTCCGGTCAACCATAATATAAAGGCTCTTATCGCTAAGTTCCTTTAAGGCTGCTTTCAAGGTTTCATAATTGTTGCCGCCGATTGAATCAATACCGCACACTTTGCAAAAGTCTCTGATTTCAAATGTGTAAGGGGTAAAATCTTCATCGGTGGTCTTAATCTGACTTACAATAAAGAGGATAGCTTTCTGCTGTTGCAGATTTAGCTTAAATCGGCTTCTTTGTATCAAATCATTCGATTTAACAACAAATTTATCCCTTATTTCAAGATAGCTGTTCTCGTCCATGGTTGAAACCTTTCCTATAAAGTGATAACGGACAGCTCAATTATAACTCTTGAAGTGGTATCTTGCAAGATAAATATAACCTGTTGATGGATTTCTTATCACCTAAGTATAAGTGATAACGACTTTGTGCAATATCACCCATAAAGGGGTAACAGATTTATTTAATATCACCCATAAGGGGGTAAACGGAATTTATAGTATCACCTGTTAAGGTGGTATCAACTGATTTAAATATAACCTATGAATGGATTTCTTATCACCTAAGTGCATGGATTTTGTATCACCTTTCCTTTGATTCTGGGATTTCTTACCCCCTAAGTGTGGATTTCTTACCCCCTAAGTGTGGATTTCTTACCCCCTAAAGTGGGGTATACATTATAAAGAAAAGAAATAAATATAAGAAATATAAGAAAGACAGCGCAAGCTGCATCATCGTATTGTGTGTCATTCCATTGACGTATTCGATTCGGCGCTGGATGCTCTCACAATATCAAGACACATCTGTGTATATGGATTGTCTGCGGGATAATGATGCACTTCTCCTGTTCTTCTATCTATCAATTTAACAAAAATGTTATCTTCATCCAGTGTGATTCTGTACTGTTCTGCATCATCACACCAAACAATAATACAGTTCCCTTTAAATTGGTGGTTGATGCCGTAGCGGTCAAACAGTCTGGTTAGATATGCCCTGCACTCTGGATTAGTTATAAAATCATTCCTCTGCATCCAGCGGAAAGAACGACAGCTATTTTTTTGCTTCTTCATAAACTCAAAATCTCCTTGATATTACTGCAATTTAACAAAATAATAAAAATACTGCGTCGAATCGTAGAATATGTATAGTCGATGAATTAAGTAGTTAGTTTTCACTAACTTTGTACCTAAAAATAAAGCCGCCCACTGTTGGACGCTTACCACGGCAACAGCTGCTTATATTGCCAGAGTCTAAACCTGTTGCTTCTGATGCTGCTACTAGGCTGGGATAGTCTTCAATCACGTTACCGGCTGTATCAAGCTGCTGGACAGCCTTAACGCCTTTTCCTAAATGAGCTTCCCTTGCACGTTCCCGCTGCTCTGGTGTTGCCTTTCTACCACTGTTGGATGCTGCCAGACGCTCGTTATGGTGTCCATAATTACAATTATCTGCATGAGTACACCACTGTAAATTGCTGATATGATTGTTCTGCGGGTCTTCGTCAAGGTGGTTTACATCCAGTTCCCGCCAGTTCTCTGGTACTTCATCGGAATAAGATAGAGCTACCAGCCGTGAAACAGGGATTCTCAGAGGAATGCCATTTTTCATAAAATTGGCGTATATGTACCCTGTTCCGTCTTTTCCATTCGGTGAATTGTGCATGATGCTATGCCATTTAATCGAATATGTGTCTCCTGCATCACTGACCAGATAGCGGTCTTGCATATCTGTCCATTCTGGCACTGGTTTCCACTCAACCCCATTTTCATCCCAAAAGTGGGTGTTTTCGGGGATATATCGAAAACTTTTAAGGTCTGCAAGAGCGTTAATAATATTATTCATAGCTTAAAATCTCCTTTAAATTTTGATATAAAATAAAAAAGCCTTTCGGCCTGATGTGGTCGAAAAGCTCTGTAAGATGCTATAATTGTCCAAAAAATATATAATATTGGCGATTATCTACTGCCTTAAATCTCCGCTTGAAAGTGGTATCTTTGAAATGCTCATTCCTCTATTCATATAAAGAAAATGTGCAAGAAGTCTGAAAAGTGGCTTTGCGCCTAGTTTTTTTGAAAATTACTCGGTAGCCAAATTTTTATTTTCTAAATTTAACAGAAATCAGGATTTCGGTGTTTTTCTATTCATATAAAGAAAATGTGCATCATGCCTAAAAATCGGCTTGAATACTGGATATTTTGACAGCTTAAAACCGTTACATTTTCTATTTTTTCAGAAAATGCTCATTCATCTATTAATATATAGAAAATGTACAAGAATCCAAAAAACCCGCATCAATCCTATGTTTTTTTACAATTCTTGAGATGACGTTTTTTAAATTTAGCAGAAATCAGATTCTTCTATTCTTTTAGAGAAAATGAACACAATCTCTGAAAGTTGGCTTGATTGCTGGATTATCAGGCAGATTAAAACCGTCTCACCCTGAAAGCCTGACTTGCTGTGCCAGACGTTCTCTTTTAAATTTAAGATGAAATATATAATTATA
>ERZ1023822.395-NODE-395-length-11795-cov-52.592504_pt1 | contig 11795 bp, 10 predicted proteins | sample MGYA00380379_ERZ1023822 | MGnify/ENA primary metagenome ERZ1023822 (study PRJEB33179, sample SAMN07448988) | human gut metagenome | biome: Human-gut; feature: Human associated habitat; material: Faeces | host: Homo sapiens | place: India: Bhopal | collected... | reverse complement strand
ACTGCTCGCGGGCTGAAGCCAATGCTGCCTCTGCCTGAGCTACCTGAGCCTTAGCTGTTGCATAGCTGTTAGCTGCTGTAGAGAGTTCAAATTCACCGATAATCTTGCTATCATACAATTTCTTATTGTTCTGATAGGTCAACTTGGCTGTATTAGCCTGTGCCTTAGCTGTATTTACAGCAGCTGCTGCAGAACGGACAGCAGCCTGATAGGTCTCGCTATCAATAGAGAACAAAGCCTGACCTGCTGATACAGTCTGTCCCTCGTGTACAAAAACCTTAGTGATAAAACCAGAAACCTTAGGACGTACCTCTACATCCTGGATACCCTTGATGGTAGCAGGATAGGTAGTCTGCAATGCGGCGCTGGAAGTACCGATAGTAGCCACAGCGAACTCATCGTCGCTGAAGTCAGGCAGACCGCCCTTCTTACTTCCACCACATGATGTCAACGCAGCAAGAACACAAACTGCTGCAACAAACAAAACGCTTTTAATTTTCATACCTATTTTTATATTATAAATTTATTATTTAATCTTTTATCTTCTCTTATTCAAAAGTTCTTTCCGTCCTCTAACGAAAACTTTTATGCGCCTTTAAGTTTTAAAAGCGCTGCAAAAGTACTAATAATAAATGAATAACGGCTCGCTAGGAGCCGTTATTTAACAAAAATTATTCTCTATTTTGAGTTTTCTGCATTTACCAATCCCATCTCCTGAGCCTTCTTCATCAGAAGCGCCATCAATGGTTCACGCTCATTAGCCACCTTATTATCCAATACAGCATCCTTGAGATACTGCTTCAGGGTGCCTACCTCGCGGCAAGGGGTAAGATGGAACATCTCCATAATCTCATTACCATCGATGCATGGCTGGAGAAGTCGCTTATAATCACGTTCCTGCAGATCAACCAGTTTCTCGCGCACCATCTTGAAATTATCCAGAAAACGCTGCTTGCGCACCTGGTTCTTGCTGGTAATATCAGCCTCGCAGAGCGTCATCAGGTCGTTGATGTCATCGCCAGCATCATTCAGCAGGCGGCGTACGGCACTGTCGGTAACCTCCTCATCAGCAATCACAATCGGACGCATGTGAAGTTCTACCAGCTTCTGCACATACTTCATCTTCGCATCCATCGGAAGTTTCATACGGCGGAAGATACCCGGAATCATCTTTGCACCTATTATATTATGACTGTGGAATGTCCAGCCGATATTGTTATCCCAGCGCTTGCTCTTCGGTTTACCGATGTCGTGAAAGAGAGCAGCCCAGCGGAGCCAGAGGTTATCAGAATGCTTGCACACATTCTCGAGCACCTCCATCGTATGGTCGTAATTATTCTTATGTGCCCTGCCGTTTCGCGTTTCCACCTTGTCCATCGCAACCAGTTCTGGCAGAATGAGATCGAGCAGACCTGTATCTTTCAGGTAATAGAAACCGCAGCTTGGGTGCTTGGAGAGCATAATCTTGTTCATCTCGTCGCAGATTCGCTCAGCACTGATAATCTTCAGGCGCTCGGCATTGCGGGAGAGCGCATCATAGGTCTCCTTCTCAATCTGGAAATTGAGTTGGGTAGCGAAACGCACGCAACGCATCATACGCAGCGGGTCATCAGAAAAAGTGATATCCGGGTCGAGCGGAGTGGCAATAATGCCATCTTCCATATCGTAGACGCCATCAAAAGGATCTACGAGTTCTCCAAAACGGTCTTTGTTCAGGCAGATAGCCATCGCATTGATGGTAAAGTCGCGGCGGTTCTGGTCATCCTCCAGCGTTCCATCTTCCACAATAGGCTTTCTGGAATCGCGATGATAGCTCTCCTTACGGGCGCCAACAAACTCCACTTCAGTATCCTGATACTTCACTTGTGCTGTTCCGAAATTACGGAACACAGAGAGATGCGCCTTTCTTCCGAGCGTCTTCTTCAAGGCTGAAGCTACCTCAATACCGCTACCAACCACAACGACATCAATATCATTGGAAGGTCGCTCCAGGAAGAGGTCACGCACATATCCACCTACTACATAACACTCCACAGACAGCCCATCTGCTGCCTCTGAAATCTTATGAAATATATCCTTATCCAGTATTTGTGCCAGTTCGGCATTGGTCAAATTTCTCATACTCTTTTTACTTTCGGGGTGCAAAGTTACTGCAAAATATGTAAAATACAAAATAATTATTTGGCTATTTCATAATAAATGCGTAAATTTGCACCGAATTTCGAAATTATTATGGCAGATTTATTAAAAACAGAACAGCAATTTAAGGATGTCATGAGTGAATGCAGGACATTATTTGAGAAGAAGCTTCATGATTATGGAGCCTCTTGGAGAATCTTGCGCCCTTCTTCTCTGACAGACCAGCTCTATATCAAGGCGAAGCGCATCCGCTCGCTCGAAATCAAGAAAGAATCTTTGGTTGGCGAAGGTATCCGTCCGGAATTCATCGCCCTTATCAACTATGGTATCATAGGACTCATCCAGCTCGAAAAGCCTTTCGTGGATGAGGTGGATATGACACCCGAAGAGGCTATGAAACTATACGACCTCCATGCAAAGGAGGCACTGGAACTGATGCTCAGGAAGAACCATGACTATGATGAGGCATGGCGCTCGATGAGAGTCAGCAGTTATACAGACTTCATCCTGACCAAGATCCAGCGCGTAAAGGAAATTGAAGACATCGCAGGCGCTACCCTCGTTTCTGAAGGTATTGATGCCAACTATATGGACATCATCAACTATGCCGTCTTCGGTGCCATCAAAATGAGCGAGAAGTAAAAATATAAATGATGAAGAATAAGGCAACTCACATATTAACAAAGATAGCGGTCAATATCGGGCGACTGCTGATGGCAATAACCTTCATTTTCTCAGGATTTGTGAAGGGAATTGACCCATTAGGCACGCAATACAAGATAACCGACTATCTGGAGGCGCTGCACATCGACTGGATGTTTCCCGACTGGAGCACCCTGGTGATGTCGGTATTACTAGCCACTGCAGAGTTTGCCATCGGTATCTTCCTCCTCTTCGCCATCCGACGGAGACTGATGAGCAAGATCACCCTTGCCGTGATGAGCGTGATGACGCTGATTACCCTGTGGATCGTTATCGCAGACCCAGTAAAGGATTGCGGATGCTTCGGTGATGCCGTAGTGCTCACCAATATGGAGACATTCATCAAGAACATCATCCTCCTGATATTCGCCGTCCTACTTTGGAGAAAGCCGCTGGAGATGCAGAGACTCATCTCGAGACAGACTCAGTGGGTGGTGATCAACTACACCTTTCTCTTCTCCATCGTGATGAGTATCTGGAGTCTGTGGTATCTGCCGCAATTCGACTTCCGTCCTTATCATATAGGTGTCAACATCGCCAAGGGCATGGAGATACCGAAAGGAGCCAAGCAACCCAAGTTTGATACCACTTTCATCCTGGAGAAGAACGGAGAGCGGAAGGAGTTTACGTTAGACAACTATCCAGACTCTACCTGGACCTTCATCGACAGCAAGACGGTTCAGACCGAAGAAGGTTACGTACCTCCAATCCACGACTTCAGCATAGCTGATGCCAAGACGGGAGAAGACATCACCCAGGAAGTGATTCACGATAAAGGCTACACCTTCCTCCTGGTTTCGCCACATCTTGAATTTGCCGACGACAGCAACTTCGGCAATATCGATGAGATTTACGAATATGCCAACGACCATGGCTACCGTTTTCTCTGCCTCACGGCAAGTACGGAGAAAGCCATCAAGCACTGGCAGGACATAACAGGAGCGGAATATCCCTTCTATGTCACAGACGAGACTACGCTGAAGACGGTAATCCGCAGCAACCCAGGTCTTCTTCTGCTGAAGAACGGAACCATCATCCAGAAATGGAGCCACAACGATTTGCCTGACATGGCAGAAATCGGTGACAAGCCACTGGAGAAGACCGAAATAGGCAAGATGCCAGAAGTAAGTGCCGCCAAGAAGATAGCCGGCATCATCTCCTGGTTCATCATTCCACTGGTACTCCTCACCATTGCCGACCGGCTCTGGGCTTGGGGCGCCTGGATCAGAAAGAAAGAGAATTCGAACAGAATATTATCAACTTTTAAAAAGAAAAGAAAAATGAGAAAGAAAATTGTAGCAGGTAACTGGAAAATGAACATGAACCTGCAGGACGGTGTTGCTCTCGCTAAGGAGATCAACGAGGCATTGGTAGCTGACAAGCCAAACTGTGACGTAATCATCTGTACTCCATTCATCCACTTGGCTTCTGTAGCTCAGGTTTTGGATTCAAAGGTAGTAGGTCTCGGTGCTGAGAACTGCGCTGACAAGGCTAAGGGTGCTTTCACAGGTGAGGTTTCAGCTGAGATGGTAAAGAGCACAGGTGCTCAGTACGTTATCCTCGGTCACTCAGAGCGTCGTCAGTACTATGGCGAGACTGCAGAGATCTTGAAGGAGAAGGTAGAGTTGGCTTTGGCTAACGGTTTGAAGGTTATCTTCTGCTGCGGTGAGACTCTCGAGGAGCGTGAGGCTGAGAAGCAGAACGAGGTAGTTAAGGCTGAGTTGGAAGGTTCTGTATTCCACTTGAGCGCTGACGCTTGGAAGAACATCATCCTCGCTTACGAGCCAATCTGGGCTATCGGTACAGGTAAGACTGCTACTTCTGACCAGGCTGAGGAGATGTTGGCATACATCCGCTCTATCGTAGCTGAGAAGTATGGCAACGAGGCTGCTGAGGATACATCAATCCTCTACGGTGGTAGCTGCAAGGCTAGCAACGCTCCTGAGCTCTTCGCTAAGCCAAACATCGACGGTGGTTTGATCGGTGGTGCTTCTTTGAAGGCTGCTGATTTCAAGGGTATCATCGACGCTTGGAAGAAGTAATCTCATAAGGATATTACATTTCCCGAAGGGATGCCTTCTTCGTGAAGCGCATCCCTTCATTCTTCATTACACCTTATTATATATAGAGATCCAAGAATAAGGTGCTGTTTTAAAACAAGATGACAAAAAAATAAAAGGAATAGTCATGAAACAATTCGTCACATTATTGATTATGATCCTCTGCTCAACATTCACAGCTAATGCGCAGAACTACCTGGACCATCTCAAAAAGAAGGAACCGGGAAAGGGTGTTGTAACCGTGAACCAAAGTAAGGCGATTGATGAACTGGTAAACGGCAAACAAGTGATTCCACAAGACGACAAGACTAAGACTACCCCACAGAAAAAAGAAAAAGAGCCTGAAACTCAGCACAAGCAGGGGCCTGATTCCCTGAAGAAGACTGAGCCACAGCATCATGAGGCAAACCGAGAGAATGCCCACGTGAACAATGCCCAAAAGGCAGAGAACAAAAAAGAAGAAACAGAGACACCTGTAGTGGATATGCGCAAGAAAGTGATGCGCAAGAGCTATAAGGTTACAGGATATAGAGTACAGGCTTTTGCTGGCGGCAATTCGCGTAACGACCGCCTGAAAGCAGAACAGACTGGCAATCAGTTGAAAGTTCATTTCCCTGAACAGCCGGTTTATGTTCATTTCTACTCTCCAAGATGGATTTGCCGAATGGGCAACTTCCGCAGTTTAGCTGAAGCCCAGAAGATGCTTGCCAAGGTTCGTTCCCTGGGATACAGACAGGCATGCCTTGTAAAGGGACAGATTACCGTGCAGTATTAAATTAAAGTGAAAAGTGAATAGTGAAGAAACAACGTTCGGCGGCCGAAGGGAAAGCCAATTCAACGCTTTACTATTCATAAAGTTCAAAGTTCAAAATTCAAAGTTCAAAGTAAATAAGATGAATCCAGAAACAGAATTTCGCGAGGGATTGGACGAACTCGCAGAACACTATACAGAAGTATTAAAGCTCTTGGGAGAAAACCCTGAACGTGAAGGACTTGTAAAAACACCGATGCGAGTAGCCAAGGCTATGCAGATACTGACTCGTGGCTATACACAGGATGCACACAAGGTATTGACCGATGCCCTCTTCGAAGAGAAATACAACCAGATGGTCATCGTGAAAGATATTGATTTCTTCTCGATGTGCGAGCACCACATGCTTCCTTTCTATGGCAAGGTGCATGTAGCCTATATCCCGAACGGCAAGATTACCGGTCTGAGCAAGATAGCCCGTGTGGTAGATATCTACAGCCACCGTCTCCAGGTACAGGAGCGTCTTACCCAGCAGATTAAAGACTGTATTCAGGAAACATTGAATCCGCAGGGCGTGATGGTAGTGATAGAAGCCAAGCACATGTGCATGCAGATGCGAGGTGTAGAGAAACAGAATTCCATAACCACCACCAGCGACTACAGCGGAGTTTTCAATTCACTGAACACCCGCCAGGAGTTTATGAGTCTGCTGAGAGGAGAAACGAAGAGAATCTAATTTTTTAATGTTGAATGTTGAATGTTGAATTAGGCATACGCCATATCAACTCATCATTCATCATTCAACATTCAACATTCAACACTACTCCCCATTCAACACTCCTCCCCAATTCAACATTCAACATTCAACATTCAACATTACCAAAAATGAAGTTTATATCTTGGAACGTAAATGGCCTGCGCGCTTGCGTAGGCAAGGACTTCGAGAACCAGTTTAAGGAACTCGATGCCGACTTCTTCTGCCTGCAGGAAACAAAGATGCAGGAGGGACAGCTCGACCTTCAGTTTGAGGGCTACGAGAGTTATTGGAACTACGCTGAGAAAAAAGGATACTCCGGTACAGCCATTTATACCAAGCACAAGCCATTAAACGTAAGTTATGGCATGGGCGTAGAGGAACATGATCATGAAGGCAGAATCATCACGCTGGAATATGACCAGTTCTATCTCGTTACCTGCTACACCCCAAATTCTCAGACAGAACTCAAGCGCCTGGATTATCGCATGACTTGGGAAGACGATTTCCGCAAGTTCCTGAAATCTCTTGATGCCAAGAAACCAGTCGTCATCTGCGGCGATCTGAATGTAGCACACGAAGAAATAGATATCAAGAATCCGAAGACCAACCGCCGAAATGCCGGTTTCACCGATGAGGAGCGCGAAAAGATGACCGTTCTTCTGAATGATGGCTTCACCGACAGCTTCCGTTATCTCCATCCTGATGAGGTTACCTATTCGTGGTGGTCATACCGTTTCAAGGCGCGCGAGAAGAATGCCGGTTGGCGTATCGACTACTTCCTAGTCTCCGACCGTATCAAGGAACAGATTACAGAAGCTAAAATCCATACTGAAATCATGGGCAGCGACCATTGTCCGGTAGAAGTAGATTTAACGTTCTAATCCTACCTTTCATCCAACATCAATAAGAATAATCAGAAGAGGGTGTGTCATAAATTGATTTATGACACACCCTCTTTCCGTATTTATCACCAGGCATTGTATCTACTGAATCTGCAGTATCTGGTCTTCCGTCAAACCAGTTATTTCCAGGATTGTCGCCTCATCCATACCTTTTGCCAGCATATTCTTAGCAATCTCAATACTTCTTTGGCTTTTGCCTACTTCTTCGCCTTTTGCCATGCCTTGCTTCATGCCTTTTTCCATGCCTTCTTCCATTCCTTTCTGGTACCTGTCATCCAGGAGGGTTCTTTCAACACTTACCGAATCCCAAAATTTGTCGTAGGCTCTGAGTTCGGCATCTGTAAAGCCGGAAATCTCCAGTTCTTCTGTTGTCGGCAGATATTGTTGCTGTTGTATCAGTTCATCTTCATTAAGTGACTGAAGGGTATTCAGAAGGTTTTTCAATCGATCGGGATGATTGCCGAATATCTTCTTGAACGTGAGGTCTGCCTTAGGGTCTAAGTACTTCATAACCTTTCTGTTTTAAAATGATACCGCAAAGTTACGATTTTATTTTCATATCAGCAAGAGATTTCTGATAAAAATTAAGAAAAGCCCCCGAAGCGTAATAGCTCCGGGGGCTTTTTATTTTGCCCCCAGGCATCAGATGTGCTGCCTGGGGGTACGATAGAGAATCTGGGGCTAGTCTGCCCAAATTCCCTTATTAGTTTCATTATCCCAGAAATCCTTCACTTTTTCGTCGCTGTAATCCGCTTCTGACGCCTTCTGGATAACAGAACCGGCGAGGATGGCTGTGGTTTCCATTTCCATGACGCTAACCACTGGCTTGATATATCTTTTCTTTTTCATATCTATTTTTATTACTATTTTTTATTACTTGATGATAACCTTCATGGTCTTGCCGCCACGCTTCACGATGTTCACACCCTTCTGCAAATTCTGTAGGCGACGGCCCTGGAGGTCGTAGTATTCAGCCTTGCTATCTGCTGTAGTCTCCAACTGCTCGATGGCTGTGGTGCTGCCGCCTACGCTGATGCTGAACATTCTGGCACCAGCTGCAGGAGCTGATGAGTTATCTACCATGTAAGCACGGAAAGGCTTGCTGCCCACAGACTCTGTTGTTGTTTTATCCAACAGTTTGGCTGGGTTCATAAGCTTGTCGCCCTTCACGATGTAGCAGTTGTTATCAGCATCCTTGCTGAACATCTTTTGGGTATAGAGTCCCTGAAGCTGATAGTTGCCATTAGCTGTTTCAACTGGCTTTACTTCATTTGTAATCTCCTTGTTGGCTACAGTAAAGTCGAGCTTTGTTTCTCCATCCTTCATCTTGATGATAACAGGAGTACCAGCCTCGATGCTTGTCTCTATCTCTTCGAGTTCTACGGTTTCTGTACCCTCATCAGCCGAAAGGAGTTTGAAGGCACGGAAGTTCTGACCATCGAGAGATACCTCGAAAGGCAGGCAGAGCGTTGCCCAGGTAGTACCTTCTACAGTGCGGCTGTAAGATGCAGCCTTGGCTGCGAACGGCTCGTAAGCCACGAAGTCCTTGCCATCGTCAAGAACGAGATTATCCGTAGCAAGAGTTTCTCCCGCTGCTCCTATCTTATCATCGCCATTCTTGCCTACCAGCTTGCTGAAATAGCCGGTTTTATAGTTGGCATATTTGGAGTCTCTCTTGCTAAAGCTATAGTCTTTGAGGCTTCTGCATTCATTGAACATATCACCACCATTGACCTGGTCCGTTACAAACTTTTCGCTGGCGTAGATGGTTGTGAGAGTAGAGCAGCCATCGAACATATAATTCATAAACGTCACATTCGCAGTGTTGAAGCTAGTGAGGTCGAGCGAAGAGAGATTTTGACAGTTAGAGAACATGCCGAACATATTTGTCACATTCCCTGTATTGAAATTAGTGAGGTCGAGCGAAGAGAGATTTTGACAGTAAAAGAACATACCGTGCATATTCGTCACATTCTCGGTGTTAAGATTCTCGATGCCCTCTATTGTGGCCAGATTAGTGCAATGATGGAACCACTTATAACAGCTCGTTGGTCTTGCGTTAGCAAACGAAGCATCGAAGACAACTTTCTTGATTTCATATCTATGCGTAGACCACCACCCCGGTTCGGATGCTTCCAGATTAAGCGCATAAGCTCTTTCGGGCTTGGAAAGGCCGCGTCTGAATGTAAGCGTTCCTGTACCTTCGTTAAACTCGGCATACTCAAATACTGGAGTAAAATAACCATTCTTGCCGTAGTTGGCGTAGGTGTGGTCTGTCTTGCTGTTATTATACTCTAATATTGTGCCTTTGAGATTCTTACAAATTGCGAACATACCTTCACCCGATTGTACCTTGCTCGTAACAAACTTATCGCTGGCGTAGATGGTTGTAAGAGCTGAGCAGCCAGCGAACATACCGCCCATATTTTCCACCTTCTTTGTATAGAAATTAGAGAGGTCGAGCGAAGAGAGAGCTGAGCAGTCAAAAAACATATCTCGCATATTACTCACAATCGCTGTATTGAAATTCGAGAGGTCGAGCGAAGAGAGGTTTTGACAGCCGTCAAACATGCTTTGCATATCCTCCACCTTCGCTGTATTGAAATTCGAGAGGTCGAGCGAAGAGAGAACTGAGCAGCCATAGAACATGTTACTCATATTTGTCACAATCGCTGTATTGAAATTCGAGAGGTCGAGCGAAGTGAGAGCTGAACAGCGATAGAACATGTGACTCATATCCCTCACCTGCTCTGTGTTCAAGTACTTCAAGTCTTTAATTGTTTTCAAGTTTGATAACCCCCCAAAGAAACTATTCAATGATGTTGGAGCGTATGTTTTGAAACTCTTATCGAAAACGACACTCTTGATATCTAGGGAATTTATTCCTAAAAGATAGCTCATTTTGCCCACCGTCGGTTTATTCACTATAACTGCATGGTTTAAATCAAGGCTTTCTATATTGTTCGAAGTGATTTTCTTGAAAGTTAATGTGTTGTTAGACGATTCATAATCTGCGACATAGTCATCAATTGTGAATGATGTTTTCAGATTGTATAAGAATGCGCGATCAGCATTTGCATTTGAACGCCAGCCTTTTTCATAACTTAACCTCAAAGAATGTTAGCCTGCAGATAATAAAACTTTGTATTCTGTTTGCTTTTTTCCGCTAATACACAGATCTTCTATGTTATCTACATAAATATAAAATTGAGCTCTGTTTTCTCTTGACGAAACGAGAACCTGAGATGTCAGTAATATAGGTTTAGATACATTGAACCTGATTACTGTCTCAGAAGAACTTCTATCCAAATGATAATTACTTGACATCAGTACATTGCTACCATTAGGAATAGTGAAGCCAAGATACTGCATACCTTCGGCATTCGAGTCCAATATCTGCCAAGGATAACCGCCATTGTCAGTAATGGTAACATCGGTTATACCATCCAAATTATTGAACAAAGCATAGCGATTTGCGCCACAGACAGTACAATTGCCTTCACTGTCTAATGTATGACCATTTGCTGGAATCACGAGGTTGGCAGCATCAGTAATCTCGGTAGTTGCGGCTTCATTGCTGAAGAGTTTGTTGCATACGTTGCATTGCCAGTATTCTTTTAAACCAGTTTCTGTACATGTAGCAGCTTTCAGTGCATGATGAGTGAGAGTGTGTGGCTTAAGAAGATTCAAATATTCCTTCACAATTAAATGACAGAGAGAGCATTCTTTTGTGGTATAGCCGTGCTCTGTGCAAGTAGGTTCTACGGTTTTGATTGTTGCGCCAAGAGCAGACGAGCCATCGGCTTTCAGGTGAGTACAGGTTTTGAGTTTGAGTTCAAACTCGCCTACCTGCAATAGGCTTCCACTATGAATAGCCGAGATTTCCCATTTAAAGTATTGATAAGAGGTAGAACATTCGCACTTGAAGTCGTACGAAGCATAGTTCTTATCCTGGAGCACCTTGTCATTTTCTACCTTATCGATAAGCGTCCAAGCGCCTTCTTTGCCTTCGTTGTTGCCATAGAGTTTCCATGACAACGGATTGCGACCTCCACATTTAGGATTTGCATTGTCATTACCCGTAGTGATGATGTAGCCCACAGGAATTCCTGCCTTGCTGGCTTCTAAGATGACATAGGCGCTGCCGCTAAACTCGCAGCACCACTTAGAGAAATTGCCGTCTTCCTTTTTGCCATCAAAGAGATTAGCGTAAGTCTCATTAGTGTTGCCCTCAGGGTTACCTGCTAACTCTTTAAGCGTTACAGACTCGTCGTAATCTATCTGCGCTACCATACGTGTAGGCAGAAGCAACAACATGAGCAACATCAATGGGAACAGGGCAAATCTACAGAACTTCGCACCCCCATTGTACATACGGCCGGCTTGCGACCCATTGGATTGATTTGTAAATCTTTTCATCATAAATAAATCCTTATTTCCGCAACACTATAATTTAATATTTTTTATAAGCACCTGAGCAACAA
>ERZ1023822.393-NODE-393-length-11868-cov-6.930331_pt1 | contig 11868 bp, 10 predicted proteins | sample MGYA00380379_ERZ1023822 | MGnify/ENA primary metagenome ERZ1023822 (study PRJEB33179, sample SAMN07448988) | human gut metagenome | biome: Human-gut; feature: Human associated habitat; material: Faeces | host: Homo sapiens | place: India: Bhopal | collected... | reverse complement strand
GCCGGGACGGAAGCGGCTGGCTACAGCCATACGGCCCATCCTGGGAAAGGGACGCTGGACCACGTCCGCCGTTTCGACGAAGAACGGGCAGAAGCCCGCGTCGATGACGACATCCTGTCGCCGAAGCTCCTGCCCAATTACACCCATAACCGCGGCACGCGGGGCTAGGCTTCGTGGAGCTGGCGGGCTTTGCGCTGGACAGCGATACTGATGAACAGCAGCAGGGCGCCGGCTGCCAGGAAGACGTATTTCATGCCCAGGAAGGTGGCGATGACGCCGCCCAGGATGGGGCCGCCCATGGCCCCGACCTGCTGGGCTGAGAACATCAGGCCGAAGACGCGCCCTTTGATGCTGGCACTGGTCTTTTCGGCCAGGATGGCGTTGATCGACGGATAGATGCCGGAGAAGAAGAGGCCGATGGCGAACTGACTGGCCGCAAAGGTATACAGCGTGTCCGGGATGGCCTGGATGAAGAAGAAAATCCCCGCCAGGACCAGGGACAGGCGCAGGGCCTTGACGAAGCCGTGATGCTGGCCGAAGCGTCCCCAGAGCGGAGCCGTAATGGCGCTGGAAAAGCCGCTCATGGAGAAGATGAGGCCTGAAATGAAGACCAGGTTGTCCAGCTCGCCGGCCAGGTGGGAGATGTATGTCGTCAATATGGGCTGGACGATGAGGATGACGACCTGGACCAGGGCGGCACTGACCAGCATCAGGCGGATGACGGGAATCTTCCAGAGGCTGACCTTTTCGCCTTCTGCCCCGGCTGCGGCCGTATCCGCTGCGGCTGTATCCGTCGGCGGTTCTTTGATGAAGAAGACCAGGACGACGAAGTTGAGGAACAGGGCGCCGGCTGCCAGGAAGAAGGACATGCGCATGCCGAAGGCTTCGGCCAGGATGCCGCCGAAGAGGGGGCCGATGATGCCGCCTGCCGTCAGGGCGCCCTGCATGATGCCCAGGCAGATGCCCAGTTTCTTCGGCGGTGCATAGATGGTCATGATGGCCAGTTCCATCGGCCACAGGCCCGATGCGAAGCCCTGGAACATGCGCATGAACGTCAGCTGCAGCGGCGACGTGACGATGCCGCCGAGAAAATAGCTGATCGATAAGAGCAGGCTGGCGCGGATGGCCATGAGCCGCTTGCCCCGCCGGTCGGCCATGCGTCCCCAGATAGGCGCCATGATGGCGCTGATGAGGAAGGTCGACGAAAAGACGACACCGGACCAGATGTTGACCGAGGCCGCATCGACGCCCAGTTCCCGCGTCAGGTACATGGGCAGGAAGGGGATGAGCATGGTATAGCTTGAAGACATGAAGACGACGTTGCAGGTCAGAATGGCCAGACAGAATTTCCAGTTCACGGCGATCACCTTTCTCGTATGGATTGTTAACGTACTAACTTCTTATTATACGCCGCCTTTTCGGGGATTACAACTTGTCACGATGGGAACACAGCCTTATAATGAATAATATCTATGTTGGAAAGGAAGGAACCTGAATTGGCCATGTACCTTGCAAAGCGCCTGGCCGGCGCTTGTGTCGTCTTATGGGCGATCATCACCATTACTTTTGGCCTCATGCATGCCATCCCAGGCGGCCCGTTTACGCAGGAAAAGAAACTGCCGCCGGCCGTCATGGCAACCGTCGAAGCCCGATATCACCTCGACGAACCCTTATGGTCCCAGTACGTCGATTACGTCCGCCATGCAGCGGTCCTCGACTTGGGGCCTTCTTATAAGTATCCCGGCAAGACCGTCAACGATATCATTGCCGAAACCTTTCCCGTATCGGCCCAGCTGGGGCTCATCAGCCTCTTTTTGGCCATCGGTGCCGGCGTCCTGGCCGGCATGGCCGCGGCCTGGTATAAGAATACCTGGATCGACTACACCATGATGGTCGGCGCCACCCTGGGCGTCTCCGTGCCCAGTTTCATCCTGGCAGCGGTCCTCATCCAGCTCTTCGCCTTTACCTGGCCCATCCTGCCGGCGGCCCTGTGGAAGGGGCCGGCTTACGTTGTCCTGCCGGCCCTGGCCCTGGCGGCCCAGCCGACGGCCTTCATCATGCGCCTGACCCGGTCGAGCCTGCTCGATGCCCTGGGGCAGGACTATATCCGCACGGTCCGGTCGCGGGGCATCGGCACGCGGTCCCTCATCTGCCACCATGCCCTGCGCAACGCCCTGCTGCCTGTCGTCAGTTATATCGGCCCTTTGGCGGCGGCCCTCATGACGGGGAGCTTCATCGTCGAGACGATTTTTGCCATCCCCGGCCTGGGACGCCACTTCGTCACCAGCATTTATAACCGCGACTATACGGTCATCTTGGGCATTACGATTTTTTACAGTTTCCTCATCATGATGATGAATTTACTCATCGATGTCATTTATCCGCTCTTGGACCCGCGGATCACCATGGATGGAAAGAAGGAGGGCTGATGATGGATTTTACACCGCTTACGGCTGCTGACCGGACGGAACCCTATGTACCGCCCCAGACCCTGCGCGACCGGGGCTGGCGGCAGATGAAGAAGAACCGCCTGGCCTTATGGGGCCTGGCCATCGTCGTCGTCATGAGCCTCCTGGCCATTGCCGGCCCCTGGCTGGCGCCCTATACTTATGCCGACCAGGATTTGACGGCAGCCAATGCCTGGCCGTCGGCTGCGCACTGGTTCGGTACGGATTCCCTGGGCCGTGACCTCTTCGTCCGCGTCCTCTACGGCGCCCGTATTTCCCTGTCCATCGGCCTCGTCGCCAGCCTGATCAACGTCTTCATCGGCGTCATCTACGGCGGCATTGCCGGCCTCGTCGGCGGCCGGACGGACCAGATCATGATGCATATCGTCGACATCCTCTATTCCATTCCCATGCTGCTCTACGTCATTTTGCTCATGGTCGTCTTCAAGCCGGGCCTGCTCAACATCTACCTGGCCCTGGGCATTGCCTACTGGCTCAACATGGCCCGCATCGTCCGCGGCCAGATCCTCAGCCTGAAACAGCAGGAATACGTCATGGCTGCCCGCTCCTGCGGGACGTCGACGTGGCATATCCTCTGCCGCCATATGATTCCCAACTGCGTCGGGCCGATTATCGTCACCCTGACCTTGTCCATTCCCGACGCGATTTTTACAGAAGCCTTCCTGAGTTTCATCGGCCTCGGCGTATCGGCGCCTATGGCCAGCTGGGGTGTCCTGGCTTCAGAAGGTATCAATAGTATGCGCTCCTTCCCGTTCCAGCTCGTCTTCCCGGCCCTGGCCCTGTGCATCACCATGCTGGGCTTCATGTTCCTCGGCGACGGCCTGCACGACGCCCTGGACCCGCAGAACCAGAAGGAGGGACGCTGATGCAAGCCTTATTAGATGTACGCCATCTGACCATTTCTTTCCATACTTACCGGGGACTGCTGGAAGCCGTCCACGACGTGTCGCTGACCGTCAATCCAGGTGAGACCGTCGGCATCGTCGGCGAATCGGGCTGCGGTAAATCCGTCACGTCCCAGGCGGCCATGAAGCTGCTGCCGGCCGAAGCGACGGAATATACTGGCGGCCAGATCCTCTGGGACGGCCGCGATGTCATCCCCTTGTCGGAAACGCAGATGAACCGCCTGCGCGGCCGCGACATGGCCATGATTTTCCAGGACCCCATGACGTCGCTCAATCCCGTCCTGACCATCGGCAACCAGCTCTGCGAGGGCATCGCCCTGCACCAGCACCTGGGCCGTAAAGCCTGTGAAGCCAAGGCCCTGGAACTGCTCAGAGCCGTCGGACTGACGTCGCCGGAAAAGCGGCTCCATCAATATCCCCATGAATTATCGGGCGGCATGCGCCAGCGCTGTCTCATCGCTATGGCCCTGTCCTGTTCGCCGCGGCTCCTCTTTGCCGACGAACCGACGACGGCCCTCGACGTGACGACAGAAGCCCAGGTCCTGGATGTCCTCAAGCGCCTCCAGGCGGAATTGGGCATGGCCGTCGTCCTCATTTCCCATAATCTCGGCGTCATCGCCCAGATGTGCCGCCGCATTTACGTCATGTATGCCGGCGCCATCGTCGAAGAGGGGACGGCCGATGATATTTTCTACCGCCCGGCCCATCCCTATACCCAGGGCCTCCTGGCCTCACTGCCGGACCCGGCCCAGAAGGATAAAGCCCTGACCGGGATCCCCGGCCAGGCGCCGGACCTCTTCCACATGCCCGAGGGCTGCCGTTTCTATCCGCGCTGCCCCCAGGCCATGAAGGCCTGCATGACGGCGGCGCCGCCGCGGGAAGAAGCCGGACCGGGCCATCATTACACGTGCTGGCTGGCCCAGGCCGCCGCGGCCAAGGAGGCATTGCCATGAACCTCATCGAAGCCAAACATATCAGTAAACAATTCGTCGTCCAGCGGGACTGGCTGGGACGGCCCAAGAAGACCCTGACCGCCGTCGACGACTTGTCCCTGACCATCGGCCAGGGCGAGACGGTCGGCCTCGTCGGCGAATCGGGCTGCGGCAAATCGACTTTTGCCCGGACCCTGCTGGGCTTATATGCCAAGACCGGCGGGTCCATTACCTATAAGGGCAGGGACATTGCCGACCGCGCTGTAGGCCGCGACTATCGCCGCCACGTCCAGATGATTTTCCAGGACCCTTATGCCTCGCTGGACCCGCGCATGACCGTCGAAGACATCATCAGCGAGCCCTTACGCAACTACCATCTCTGTCAGGACGACAGCCAGCGGCGCCAGCGCGTGGCGTCCTTATTGGAACAGGTCGACATGCGGCCTGAAGCGGCCCAGCGCTATCCCCATGAATTCAGCGGCGGCCAGCGCCAGCGCATCGGCATCGCCCGGGCCCTGGCCGTCGACCCGGAATGTGTCTTCTGCGATGAACCTATTTCGGCCCTCGACGTGTCCGTCCAGGTCCAGATTGTCAACATGATGCAGCGCCTGCAGCAGGAACGGGGCCTGTCCTATCTGTTCATCGCCCATGACCTGGCCATGGTCCATCACATGAGCCGCCGCATGGGCGTCATGTATTTAGGCCGCCTCGTCGAATTGGGGCCGGGAGACGCCGTCTTCCACGACCCGCTCCACCCCTATACGCAGATGCTCATCGCCTCCGTGCCCCGGCCGGACCCGCACTACCGGCGCCGGACCATCGTCTGCGGCGAAGTGCCGAGCCCCCTCGACTTGCCCAAGGGCTGCGTCTTCCATCCCCGCTGTCCCTACGCCGATGAAGTCTGCCGCATCGACGTGCCTCATTTCCGGCAGGTCGCAGACGACCGCTTCGTCGCCTGCCATCATGCGAGAGGAGGCAGACGATGAAGAAATTACTCTTACTCCTGAGCTGCCTGCTGACGGCCGTCCTCTTCAGCGGCTGCGGCATTCAGCACCCCGATACGGTCAGCTACGTCCTGGAAGCGGAACCGTCGCGGCTGGACCCGGCCATGACGACGGCCCTCGTCGAAAGCAATGTGGAACTGCAGATATTTGAAGGCCTGACCCGCCTCGACGATGACGATGTACCCCAGCCGGCCCTGGCCGAAAGCTGGGATATCTCACCGGATGGCAAGACGTATACCTTCCACCTGCGGCCGGGCATCGAATGGAGCGACGGCACGCCGATTACGGCAGACGACATCGAATATTCCTGGAAGCGCGTCGTCGATCCCGACGTAGCTTCGGAAAATGCCTATATGCTCTTTTGCATCGACAAGGCCGAAGACTATTTCAATAAGAAGGCCTCGGCCGATGCCGTCGGCGTCAAAGCCGTCGATGACCGGACCCTGGTCGTCCGCCTGAAGGAACCGACACCGTATTTCCTCAACCTGACGGCGTTCCACTGCTATTATCCCGTCCCCAGGAAGCTCGTCGAAGCCAAGCCCGATACGTGGGCTGCCGATGCGGACGGCATGGTCTGCAGCGGCCCCTATAAAATCGTTTCCTGGAACCATTCCAGTGAAATCGAAGTCGTCAAGAACGACCGCTACTGGGATGCCGGTTCGGTCATCCTGGACCACCTCGATTTCCCCATCAGCGATTCCCAGGCGACGCGCCTGACCCTGGTCGAAAGCAATCAGGCCAACATGACCGTCGAACCGCCGCCGGCCGACCAGGAACGGCTGGAACAGATGGGCCTCTACAAGATTGCTCCTTATCTCGGCGCCTATTACTACGTCTTCAACGTCCAGAAGAAGCCCTTTGACGACGTCCGCGTCCGCAAGGCCTTTGCCCTGGCCGTCCAGCGCCAGGGACTGATGAAGTACATCGTCCGCGGTGAAAAGGAAGCGGCCTACGCCTGGGTCCCGCCGGGACTGAAGGACAAGGCCACAGGCCGTGATTTCCGTAAGGAAGGGGGGAACCTCATCGCCGAAGACCCGGCCAAAGCCCGCCAGCTCCTGAAGGAAGCCGGTTACGATGACCAGCACCCGCTGCCGGAAGTGACGCTCCTCTTCAATACCAATGAAATGCACAAGGCTGTAGCCGAAGCCCTGCAGGCCATGTGGAAAGAAAACCTCGGCGTCGACGTCAATATTACCAACCAGGAATCGAAAGTCTTCATGGCCACCCGCGCCCAAGGCGACTACCAGCAGGCCCGGGCGTCGTGGATCGCCGAGTACATCGACCCCATGACCTTCCTCGACGTCTTTGCCGATGACGAAAATGACGCCCAGTACCACAACCCGGCGTATAATGCATTGATTGCCAAAGCCAAGGCCAGCAACGACGAAAGACAGCGCATGGCCTATCTCCACGAAGCGGAACAGATACTCTTCGACGACTGCGTCATCATCCCCTTGTACTACACGACCCAGCCCTACGTGGCCCAGCCCTATATCAAGGGCTACCACTGGTCGCCGCTGGGACTGGTCGATTTCAAGAAAGCCTATATCGATGAATCAGAAAGGAAGTAGCCTTATGGAGTATACCTATGCAGAACCTTTGCAAGCTGGCGACACCATCGCCGTCGTCGCCCCGTCGTCAGCCCTGGCCGGTGACGACGTGATCAAGGGCCTCACCTTCTTGCGGTCCCTCGGCTATGAAGTGAAAATCGGGAAATCCGTATCTGCCTTTGATGGCTATCTGGCCGGCCCCGACCGGCTGCGGGCAAGGGATATCAACGAAGCCTTTGCCGACGACGCCGTCAAGGCCATCGTCTGCCTGCGTGGCGGCTATGGGGCGACGCGCATCCTGCCGCTCTTGGACTATGAGCTCATTGCGGCCCATCCCAAATTGTTCGTCGGCTTCAGCGATATTACGGCCCTGCATACGGCCTTCCTCCAGCGCTGCGGCTTCTGTCCCATCCACGGGACTATGGTCATGTCCCTGGGCCGCAATGCCTCGGAATATACGAAAGAGCAGTTCGCCTACGGCCTGCAGCATCCCTATGAAGCGCGGGAACTGCCGCTGCCGCCGGGCTGCCAGCCGGAAACCCTCGTCCCCGGTGCCGTCACGGGCCCGCTGGCCGGGGGCAATATGATGCTCCTGTCGGTCCTCATGGGCACGCCTTATGCCATCGATCCGCCAGACGGCGCCATCCTCTGCCTGGAAGAAGTCGGGGAAGAGGCCTATGCCCTGGACCGCATGCTCTGCCAGTTCGAGGAATCGGGCCTCATCGACCGCGTCCGGGCCATCGCCTTCGGCGAATTCCACCACTGCGGCCCTGACGAAGGCGCCCGTTATGAATGGACGGTGAAAGAAGTCCTCCAGGCTTATGCCCGCAAGTGGGGCAAACCGGCCGTCATGGGCCTGCCCTTCGGCCACGGTGCCGACAACGCCTGGCTGCCCCTGGGCCAGATGGCCGGTCTCGAAGCCCGCCTGGACGGTGTACGCTTTACGCTGCTGTAATTTGGATAGGAGAGATTCTCATGGAATATAAAGATTTGAAAGACCAGGCCTGCCGCTATGTAGATGAACTGAAACCGGTCATCTACGGCATTGCCGAAAGCCTTCACGACCACCCGGAAACGGGCATGAACGAAGTCTTCGCATCGGCGACGCTGAAAAAAATCCTGCAGGACCGCGGCTTTGCCATCGACAATCCCGTCGCCGACGCTTTCCCGACGGCCTTTCACGCTGTCTGCGGCCACGGTCCTTTTCAGATGGGCTTTTTGGCCGAATACGATGCCCTGCCGGAAATCGGCCACGGCTGCGGCCATAACCTCATCGCCGCCATGAGCGTCGGCGCGGCCCTGGCCTTTGCCAAAGCGGCCGGCGACAAGGCGACGGTCCACGTCTACGGCTGTCCGGCCGAAGAAACGGTGGGCAGCAAAGTCTATATGAGCGAACACGGCGTCTTCGACGGCCTGGACGCGGTGGTCATCGTCCATCCCGGTACGGATAAGACCTATATCGGCGGCACGTCCTATGCGACGCACCCCATGCAGTTCACCTTCCTCGGCAAGGCGGCCCACGTCGCCGATGCGACCTACCACGGCGTCAATGCCCTCGATGCCCTCGTCGATTTCTATGGCCGCCTGAAGGCCTATGAAAAGACCTTGACCGAACGCCATATCATCGGCGCCATCATCACCGAAGGCGGTACGGCGCCGAACATCGTGCCTGACCGGGCTGTCCTCAAGGCGACTATCCGGGCCCTGAAAGTGGAATACCTGGAAGACAAGATGCTGCCGGACATAAAAAAAATCGCCCGTGACGTCGCCGACGCACACGGAGCGAAAGTGGAAATGGTCCATTATGAACCGCTCTATAAGAATATGATCAATGACCCCAGGATGGACGTTTACTTTGCCGACGCCTTCAACCAGCTCTACGAAGAATTCGGCATCCGCGACGACGACTATGCCGAAGGCTCGACGGACGTAGGCAATGTCAGCCAAATTACGCGGGTCAGCCAGCCGGAAATCTGCATCGGCTACGACATCAATGCCCATACGAAAGAATTTGCCCAAGCCGCTGGCAGCGACCTGGGCAAGATGCAGGCATTGACGGGCGCCAAGGCCATGGCCATGGTCGCCCTCGATGTCATGGGAGAGAAATACTGATTATTTCGTGCAGGTAATGATGGCCTGTTCCAGGATGTCCAGGCCGGCATCGAGCTGGGCGTCGGTGACGACGAGCGGGCAGAGGAAGCGGATGACGTTGTCGTAAATGCCGCAGTTTTCCATGATCAGGCCGTGTTGGGCCGCTTCTTTGATGACGGCTGTGACCAGTTCCGGATAGGGCTTCTTGCTGGCTTTGTCGTGGACGAATTCCAGGCCGAGCATAGCGCCTAAGCCGCGGTAGTCGCCGATGACGTCGTATTTCTGTTTCCACTGTTCATAGCGGGCGCAGACTTTCTGGCCGATTTCCAGGGCCCGGTCGGCCAAATGGTCCCGTTCCATGATTTCGATGACTTTCAGGGCCGAAGCGCAGGCCAGGGCGTTGCCGCCAAAGGTACCGCCGATGACGCCGGCCGGGACGGATTCCATGATTTCTTCGCGGGCTACGACGGCACCGAGGGGCACGCCGCCGCCGATGGATTTAGCCGTGGCGATGATATCCGGCGGGCAGCCGGCTTCTTTCCAGTATTCCGTCGCCAGCATGCGGCCTGTGCGGCACCAGCCGGTCTGGACTTCGTCGGCGATGAGCAGGATGCCGTTGTCGTCGCAGACTTTGCGCAGGGCCTTGATCCAGGGGATAGGAGCCGGGATGAAGCCGCCTTCGCCCTGGAGCGGTTCGACGACGATGGCGGCGACGTATTCCGCCGGCGAAGCGTACATGAAGACTTCTTTCAGGGAATTCAGGTAGAATTCCAGGGCTTCGTCATCGCTCATGCCAGCCGGTTTGCGGTAGAGATAAGGGAATTCGGCCCGATAGACGCCGTCCGGGAAGGGGCCCATGCCGCGGGCGTAGGCTTTCTTGGCCGTCATGGCCATGGTCATGAGCGTGCGGCCGTGGAAGGCGCCGGAGAAGACGAGGATGTTCGGCCGTTTCGTATAGGCCTTGGCGACTTTGACGGCATTTTCATCGGCTTCAGCGCCGCTGTTGATGAAGAAGGAGCGCTTCTTGTCGCCCTTGACCGGCGCGATGGCGTTGAGTTTTTCCGCCAGGGCGACGTAGCCTTCATGGGTGACGATGTTGGCCATGGCGTGGAAATACTTCCCGGCCTGGTCCTGGACGGCTTTGACGACTTCCGGCTGGGAATAGCCGATGTTCAGGACGCCGACGCCGCCGACCCAGTCGAGGAAATAGTTGCCGTCTATGTCTTCAAACATGGCGCCTTCGCCGCGCTGGATGACTGTCGGATAGATGGTGCCGATGGCATCCGGGATGGCCTGACGGCGGCGGGCCAGGACGGCAGCGGCTTTCGGACCGGGAACGGTCTGGGTAACGATTTTCGGTAATTCATCTTTTAACATAATGTCTCCCCCTTATCAATGCAAGATACAAAGCCTTGGTGAGTGCTCTATGAAAGACTTTGCATGGATAATCTTAAATGATACGCTTATTATACGTTTTACTATTAAAAACAACAAGAAGCCGGGAAACCAAAGTTAAAAATATGATGTTGTGCTGACGACACAAAGGAGGGAGTCCCATGTCTCTATCCATCGCTCAACTTTACAGGCAGGATGAAAATAAATATAAACTGGACCTCCTGGCCGGACGGCAGGGACTGAGCCGCGATGTGGCCTGGGTCCAGGTCATGGAAGATGCCGACTATGGCACTTTTTTGCGGCCTCACGCCTTCATCTTCACGACGGGCCTGGCCAGCCCCGGCGACCCGCATTGGCTGGAACGTTTTGTTGATGCCCTGCTGGCAGCCGATGCGGCCGGGCTGGTCGTCAATACGGGAAAGTACATCTTGCCGTCGGATATTACGGAAGCCTTGAAAGAACGCTGTGAGGAAGCGGCCTTCCCGTTGTTCACCATGCCCTGGGAAGTGCGCCTGGCCGACATTACCCAGTCCTTTTTGTCGGCCCTCTTTTTGACCAACCGTGAAGAATACCGGGCCATTACGGCGTGGAAGGAATTCCTCTTCGGCGTCCAGGGGTCGTCGGTCCTGACTGAACTGGCTCTGACGGGCTGGCAGGAAGAGGGGCCGTATACGGCACTGGTCCTGGCCGGCGCCGATGGCGATGCCGATTTTTTGGCTGACAGCAAATCCTTCCTCAACGGGCTGGACCAGCCATACTTTATATTTCCTTATAAGGACACGATCGTCCTGCTCCTGCAGGGAACGCTGCCGGCAGCACTCGTCGCCTGGCTCAAAGGCCATGACCGCCTGGTGACGGGCCAGGGCCTGACGGCGCCTGACTTGAAAACCCTGCCAGACAGCTGCCGCCAGGGGCAGCAGGCTTTGGTATGGGCCCGTCTCCATCAGCAGTCCTGGTGCTATTTCGGAGCCCTCGGCGCCTATGCCCTCTTCTTTTCTCAGCCCGATGACCGGGTGCTGCGCGTCCTACACGACCGGGCCCTGGGAGCCTTGCTGGCTTATGATGAAAGCCACCGGTCCAGTTTGTACGAAACGCTGGAAGCCTATCTCTGCCACGATGGCAGCCTGAAGGGAACAGCGGCCCAGCTCTACACCCATCGCAATACCGTAGCCTATCGCATCCACAAGGCGGAGAAACTCATTCCCTATGATCTGGCTGACTGGGAACAGCGGTTCACGGTCTTCCTGGCCTGCCATATCCACCGTTATTTTTCCCTGTTAGAAAAATAGTGTTGACATTTTGCAAGCTAAATGCTATTATATAGGAACCAGCTGTACTGAGACGGACGAAAGAAACGATAGGTTTGTTTTGTTGTGTCTGTATGAGTTCGCTTAGCGGACCGGCACTGATTGAGTTGAAAAAAGTTCAAATCAGGGCTTGACAGACTTCTCGGAGTTTGGTAAGATATACAAGTCGTCGCGATGAAGCGATGGCAACGATGACCTTTGAAAACTGAACAATGA
>ERZ1023822.387-NODE-387-length-12017-cov-106.025915_pt1 | contig 12017 bp, 6 predicted proteins | sample MGYA00380379_ERZ1023822 | MGnify/ENA primary metagenome ERZ1023822 (study PRJEB33179, sample SAMN07448988) | human gut metagenome | biome: Human-gut; feature: Human associated habitat; material: Faeces | host: Homo sapiens | place: India: Bhopal | collected... | reverse complement strand
TGAAGGCTTTCTATGAGTATCACTCTATCCTGATGGAGCCATGGGATGGTCCTGCCGCCCTGCTCTTCAGCGATGGCCGCTATGCCGGTGGTATGCTCGATAGAAATGGTCTGCGTCCAGCACGCTATACCATCACCAAGAACGATATGATGGTAGTGGCTTCTGAGGTAGGTGTGATGGATTTCGACCCAACCGAGATTGCCGAGAAGGGACGCTTGCAGCCTGGTAAGATCCTCCTGATTGATACACAGGAAGGCAAGATTTATTATGATGGCGAAATCAAGGAGCGCCTGGCTGAGGCTCATCCTTACCGCCAGTGGCTGAACACCAACCGTATTGAACTGGAAAAGCTGCGCAGCGGACGTAAGGTGGAAAACGCTGTGGAAAACCTCACTCGCAAGGAATTGGAATTCGGTTTTGGCGAGGAAGATATCGATGGTACCATCATCCCAATGGCTACCAAGGGTCAGGAACCTACAGCTTCTATGGGTAATGATACTCCGCTTGCTGTGCTTTCCGACCAGCCACAGATTTTCTTCAACTACTTCCGTCAGCAGTTTGCACAGGTTACCAACCCTGCCATCGACTCCATCCGTGAGAACCTCGTGATGAGTCTTACCGAGTATATCGGTAGAGTAGGTTCCGGCATCCTGAACCCAGACGAAAGCAACTGCAAGATGGTCCGTCTGCCACATCCTATCCTGACCAATACCCAGCTGGATATCCTTCAGAATATCCGCTACAAGGGCTTCAATACAGTAAAACTCCACATGCTCTTCGAAACCGCCAAGGGCGAAGAAGGACTGCATGAGGCTCTGGATGAGCTCTGCAAGCAGGCAGCACAGAGCGTGGATGATGGTTACAACTACATCATCTTGAGCGACCGTGGCGTGGATGAGACCCATGCCGCCATCCCATCATTGCTCGCCGTAAGCGCCGTACATCATTATCTGATTGATGCCGGCAAGCGTGTACAGACAGCCCTCATCGTTGAGAGCGGTGAGATTCGTGAGGTAATGCATGCCGCCCTGTTGCTGGGTTACGGTGCGTCAGCCCTCTGTCCATACTTGACATACGCCATCCTCGACGACCTGGTCAAGAAGGGAAAGATTCAGGAGGATTACCATACAGCCGAGCAGAACTACATCAAGGCTGTGAAGAAGGGCTTGTTCAAGATTATGGCTAAGATGGGTATCTCTACCATCCGAAGCTATCGTGGTGCCAAGATCTTCGAGAGCATCGGTTTGAGCGAGAGCCTCCTGAAGAGCTACTTCGGAACAGAGGTGAGCACCATCGGCGGTATCGGACTTGAGACCATCGCCCGTGATGCCATCCGCCTGCACGACAAGGCATTCGAGACCAAGAAGCTCGACTTCCTGCCAAGTCTCGGACAGTTCCACTACCGCAAGGATGGTATCAAGCACGCTTGGAACCCAGAGACCATCGCCACCCTGCAGCTCGCAACCCGCAAGGGCGATTACGATCTCTTCAAGAAATATACACATCTCGTTGACGATAAGCAGGAGCCTATCTTCATCCGCGACTTCTTCAGCTTCCGCAAGAACCCTATCTCTATCGATAAGGTGGAGCCGGTAGAGGAAATCGTCAAGCACTTCGTTACCGGTGCGATGAGTTTCGGTGCCCTCTCCAAGGAGGCTCACGAGGCAATGGCACTCGCCATGAACGCCCTCGGTGCTCGAAGCAATACCGGTGAAGGTGGTGAGGATAACGAGCGATTCCATTCTACACAGGATGGCATCAGCCTCTCAAGCAAGACCAAGCAGGTGGCTTCCGGTCGATTCGGTGTGACAACAGAATATTTGGTAAATGCAGAGGAAATCCAGATCAAGGTGGCACAGGGTGCTAAACCGGGTGAGGGTGGTCAGTTGCCTGGCTTCAAGGTCAACGAGGTCATCGCCAAGACCCGTCACTCTATCCCTGGCATCAGCTTGATTTCTCCTCCACCTCATCACGATATCTACAGTATCGAGGATTTGGCTCAGCTCATCTTCGACCTCAAGAATGTGAACCCTAAGGCGGCTATCTCTGTAAAACTGGTAGCTGAGAGTGGTGTGGGTACCATCGCTGCCGGTGTGGCTAAGGCGAAGGCTGACCTCATCGTCATCTCTGGTGCCGAGGGTGGTACAGGTGCCAGCCCTGCATCTAGTATGCGTTTCGCAGGTATCTCTCCTGAAATCGGACTTTCTGAAACCCAGCAGACTCTGGTGAAGAACGGTCTTCGCGGACAGGTTCGTCTGCAGGTAGATGGTCAGTTGAAGAGCGGTCGCGACATCATCCTGATGGCTTTGCTCGGTGCTGAGGAATTCAGTTTCGGTACGGCTGCCCTCATCGTTTTGGGTTGTGTCATGATGCGTAAGTGTAACCTGAATACCTGTCCTATGGGTGTTGCCACACAGGATCCTAAGCTCCGTGCGCACTTCCGTGGCAGCTACAAGTACCTCATCAACTACTTCCGCTTCCTCGCCGAGGAGGTTCGTGAGTATCTGGCAGAGATGGGTTACACCTCATTGAACGATATCATCGGTCATACCGAGCTCATCATCCGCAAGAAGGATGAGGAGATTGTTCCTACCGAGGGTTCTGATGCCGTAGAGCCAGAGGTGGCCAAGAGCATCAAGGAGAAGGCCGACTTGCTCGATTTCTCTCGTCTCTTGCATCGTGAGACAGGTCATTGCTCGCTCTATCATACTACCGAGCAGATTCATGACCTCGACAATGTGCTCGACCAGCAGATTATCCGTGGTGCACAGCGTGCCATCGAGAATCAGGAAGAGGTGAACCTCGACTTCGCCATCAAGAATACCGACCGTGCCGCAGGTGCCATGCTGAGCGGTATGATTGCCGAGAAATATGGAGAGGCTGGTCTTCCAGACAAGACCGTGAACGTGAAGTTCAAGGGTTCAGCAGGTCAGAGCTTCGGTGCCTTTCTGGTCAAGGGAGTGGATTTCAAGCTCGAGGGTGAGACCAATGACTATTTCGCCAAGGGACTTTCAGGAGGTCGTATTTCCATCCTTCCTCCTATCCGCAGCAACTTCTCTGCCGAGGATAACATCATCGCCGGTAACACCGGTCTGTATGGTGCCACAAGCGGTGAGTTGTATATCAATGGTAAGGTAGGCGAGCGCTTCGGTGTTCGTAACTCCGGTGCCATCGCCGTGATTGAGGGTGCTGGTGACCACTGCTGCGAGTACATGACGGGCGGTAGAGTAGTAGTGCTCGGTGAAACCGGCCGTAACTTCGCCGCTGGTATGAGTGGTGGTGTTGCCTACGTATGGGATAAGAACCACAACTTCGATTACTTCTGTAATATGGATATGGTGGAGATTAACCTCGTGGAGGACAGCACCTATCGCAAGGAGTTGCACGAGCTGATCCGTCAGCATTATCTCTACACCGGCAGTAAGCTTGCCCGTACCATGCTCGATGACTGGAACCACTACGTAGAGGATTTCATCCAGGTAGTGCCAATCGAGTACAAGCGAGTTCTCCAGGAGGAGCAGGTAAAGAAGTTGCAGCAGAAGATTGCGGATATGCAGCGCGATTACTAATTTTAAAATTAGAAAAAAGATGGGAAATCCAAAAGCATTTTTGACTATACCTCGCAAGGAAGCAGGTTATAGACCAATTCACGATAGAATCCTCGACTTCAGCGAGGTAGAACAGACTTTGAATAGCAACGACCGCCGACAGCAGGCTTCCCGTTGCATGGATTGTGGCGTGCCTTTCTGCCACTGGGCTTGTCCGCTGGGCAACAAGGCACCGGAGTGGAATGATGCCCTCTACAAGGGCGACTGGGAGTTGGCTTACCGACTCCTCAATTCCACCAACGACTTCCCGGAGTTCACAGGACGCATCTGTCCTGCACTCTGTGAGAAGGCATGTGTGTTGAATCTCATGGATCATGAGCCAACCACCAACCGTGAGGATGAGTGCGCCATCGTGGAGCACGCCTTCTCTGAGGACTATGTTCATGTTGAGATTCCAGAACGTAACGGCAAGACGGTGGCTGTCATCGGTGCCGGTCCTGCAGGACTGGTAGCTGCCAACCAGTTGAACCACAAGGGATATAAGGTAACAGTCTTCGAGGCACGTGAGAATGCCGGTGGTCTGTTGCGTTACGGTATTCCAAACTTCAAGCTCAACAAGAGCATCATCGACCGCCGTCTCCGTCTTCTCGAAGAGGAGGGCATCGAGTTCAGATACAACCAGCAGATTGATGTTACCAAGTTGCCGGAAGGCTTCGATGCCTACGTGGTATCTACTGGTACACCGACAGCCCGCGACCTGAAGATTCCTGGAAGAGAGCTGAAGGGTGTTTACTTCGCCCTCGAACTGCTTTCTCAGCAGAACCGTATCCTCGCCGGTATGGAGTTCTCTAAGGACGAACTGGTTAACTGCAAGGGCAAGGATGTATTGGTCATCGGTGGTGGTGATACGGGTTCCGACTGTATCGGTACCGCTCATCGCCAGGGTTGCAAGAGTGTAACCCAGATCGAGATCATGCCTAAGCCGGTAGAGGGTCCTGAGGATCCTAAGAATCCTTGGCCAAACTGGCCTCGCACCCTGAAGACTACCTCCAGTCATGAGGAAGGTTGTACCCGCCGATGGAACATCAACTCTCTGGAGTTCCTGGGAAAGAACGGTAAGCTGACAGGTGTGAAGGTTCAGCCTATCGACTGGAAGCCAAACCCAGAGGGCGGTCGCCCATTGATGGTAGAGGCAGGTGAGCCTGAAATCATCAAGGCAGAGGCAGTATTCCTGGCAATGGGCTTCCTGAAGCCACAGCAGCCTGAGTTTGCCGAGAATGTCTTCGTGGCTGGTGATGCAGCCAGCGGAGCTTCTCTGGTGGTTCGTGCCATGGCAAGCGGTAGAAAGATTGCTGCTCAGGTAGATAAGTTCCTGAACAAGTAATATTCGGTTATTTTTAACTATAAGTGTTGGGAGGTAAACCTTGTGACGAGGTAAGCCTCCCTTTTTTGTGCTCGGTAAGTGACTTACTTACGGGTGCTAAGTGACTTGCTTACGAGGTCTAAGTGACTTGCTTACGGGTGCTAAGTGACTTGCTAATGAGGTCTAAGTAAGATACTTATGGTGCTACGGCGACTTGTCCCGGAATGACAGGGTGACACCGATGACAGCATTTTCTTAAAAAATCTCTCGCGTAGGCGGGCGGGAGGCTGATTAGAAAATTCTTCCTGCCCGCCCGCCCGCGCGTAGGATTTTTTAGAAAACAGGTGTCACCGCCGTCACTAGTGTCATCGAGTCTCTCTTTCTTTTCCTCTTCTTTTCTTTATTTACTCAAGTTTCTCTTTATTTACTCAAGTTTCTCTTTATTTACTCAAGTTTCGCAAGTAAGCCCCACACGCCCTGAAAGGGCAGAAGCTCCTAGCCCAGGGCATCGCCCTGGGTATTTATGGACGCAAACCTGTCGCCCTGTAAGGGCAAAAGCTTTCAAATACCTGGCAATATACAAAGCTTTTGCCCTTACAGGGCGCCTTGCTGATTGCCATTATACCCAGGGCGATGCCCTGGGCTAGGAGCTTTTGGGCCTTCAGCCCGTACTTGAACCACATGCGAAACTTCAGTTTATTTATTAGACAACTGAAGTGTCTTCTTGTTCGGGCGGTTGATGTAGGTCAATCTGATTGACAAGGATATTTTTCTAAAAACGTTATCATTGCTGTAAAATAGGGGAGAAAAGGGGGAGAAAAGAGGGGAGAATACTTAAAATATTTAAAATTTAAGGCATTTTGCTAAAAATAATGGGGAGAAAACTTTCTAATTCAAAAAAAAGCTTTACCTTTGCAGCGGTATATATACAAATTGGTAACGATAAAATAGGAAACTAAGAATGTTTAAAGTAGGAGAGTGACGGCAAGACCTAAGTCAACAACATACACTGGCTACTTCGTCGAGCTTGACCTTTCTAAAATATATAATGAGTTAGACAACATAAGTTTAATTAAATTTTTTATAAAAAATGAAAAGACAATTAACTAGTATTTTGCTCTTCTCTGCCCTTTTGGTGGGTGGAGCTAGCACTTTCGTATCTTGTACAGATCACGAAAGCGACAGTAACTACAACACTAGTGTTTCTCTTGCTGATGCTATCAAGAAGCAGGTTGATGAACTTGGTAAGATTAACACTTGGTTGGGTGATTTGAAGACTTCTAATCCTGATCTTGCTGCAGCAATTGATGCGCGTATGAAGGATAACTGGAAGGCTATTGGTGACAATGGTGCAGTATCTGAATTAGCAAAGTATGCTTCTTTGGATAAGGCTATCAGAGCATCTCAGGCATTCTCAGGTATGAAGGATACTTTGGATGCCCACACAAAACAGATTGCTGCTCTTGAGGATATGCGTAAGTCTGATTCTCTCACCTTCGCTAAGGCTGACAGTGCATTGAGTTACCGTCTTGATACTCTTTCTGCACAAGTAAATACAGAACTTGCTGCTCAGAAGATTTTGAATAGTCAGTATGACAAGGCTCTTGATTACCTCGTAAATAAGAATATTACTGGTGCTATTGTTGATGGTACCAAGAATCCTGTTTTTGGATATCTTCAGAGTGGTGTTCTTGATTTGAATCTTGCTTCTGCTTATTATGGTTATGCAGCAGAGGGTGATCCTTTCTGGGGTATCGATGGCGGTAAGGTCGTTGGTGCTAATGAGGAAGGCAATGCAGGTTATATTTATATTACATTGAATCCTGCTCAGGTTGCTCCTGAACTTGTAAGCGTAGAATTGACAACCACTTCTGGTAAGAAGGCTGAAGGATTTAAGCTTGGTAATCTTCAGGAGTGCAATGAGGATTTGACATGGGGATATACACGTGCTGCAAGTGGTTTCTATAAGATTCCTGTTACATGTGTAACTCCTGAGAATGATGGCTTTGATGTAAACAAGGGTGAATTGAAAGAAGCTGCTAAGAATATTCTTTCAGAGTTGAAGAACCCTAAGGCTACTAATTTGAATCTCGGTCAGATTGCAACAACAATGTATCATGCAGCAAACAATCAGTTGAAGAAGTTGCGCGTTCAGATTACATTCAAGTTGTATGATGCTACAAAGGGTGAATATGTAGAAAGAACTGTTAGTACAGAGGCTAAGATGGGTGCTTTTGCTGTTAAGCCAGTGGGCTTCACTTTCTTGCAGGATAATCAGGCACTTGCTAAGCTTGCTCAGTTTGGTGTAGAGCACTTCCGTATTCCAACTTTGTCAGATAAGTTGGCAAAGATTGCTGATGCTGTTAAGTTTAATGTAACAGCTTCTGGTAATGTGGTTACTATGCTTACTGCAATTGATGTAACTGCTGCAGAGAATGCAAATGGTGGAGTTGATTTCTTCAAGAAGAATGAGGTTGTTCCATTTATGACATTGGATAACGCTAAGCTTGTTGATCAAGATCAGGTTCGTGTTGATAATCATACTCAGTATATCTATAAGATTCAGACAAATGCTCTTGATGAGGTAATGGCTAGCATCAACAAGCAGATTTCTGATAAGCTCCAGCCTATTCAGAATGCTCTTAATAGCGCTAAGTTGAATAACTATGTTGAGAAGTATGATAACTATGTACCAAAGGTAAATGCATGGTTGAAGAAGATTACTGCAAATATTGCAAATGTAAATCGTTTGTTGCAACCTGCATTGTTCATCTCTGGCGAGAGTGGTGAGATTGCTATTGCTGGTACAGATAATCACTTCACAGCTCCTACTGTTAAGCTTGGTGGTAGCTATATGTTGTGTGCAACTACTTATACAGCTGAGTTCTTGGCTCCTGCTTACAAGAAGGCACTTTCTGCAGATAATGCAAAAATTACTGTTGATGGAAAGCCTGCTTCTGAGCCATTCGCTGGTAATATACAGAAGGCTCTCTTCACTCCAACTAAGGAGGGTGTATGCAAGATTACTTACGAGGCAGTAGATTACTCTGGTGTTCCAGTAGAAAAGAACTTCTATATTAACGTAGTAAAGTAATTTAAGAATAACGTAGTTAGTGGCAAGCTTGCTTGCCGCTAGCCAAGTCTTAAAAACGATTTTTTTATATAATTAGATTAAAGATTATGAAATTAAATAAGGTAATACTGTCAGGTGTTGTTGCTTTGAGTTGCGTTAGTGCGTCAGCTCAGGAAGCAGATAAGACTGTTAATGTCTTCACTCCACATTGGTATGCACAGGCTCAGATTGGTGGCCAGTACACATTGGGTGAGATCGGTTTCGGTAAGTTGTTGTCTCCAAATGTTCAGGTAGGCGTAGGTTATAACTTCAATCAGGTTGTAGGTGCTCGTCTTTCTTTGAATACATGGCAGAGCAAGGCTGGTCAGAACGTGGCTGGCAACGTTTATAAGTGGAAGTGGAACTATGTAGCTCCTATGGTTGACGCTACATTCAACCTCACAAACCTCTTCTGCGAGTACAACCCAGACCGTTTGGTTGAGGTTGGCGTATTCGGTGGTATCGGCGCTAACATCGCTTGGGGTAATGACGAGGCTGCTGACGCTCAGGCTGCTATCAAGGCTGGTCCTGGTAAGAATCTTGATCAGATGCCATTGGAGAACCTTTGGGATGGTACAAAGACTCGTTTCGTTGCACGTGTAGGTGCTAACGTTGACTTCCGCGTAAGCGATCGCGTTAAGTTGGGCGTTGAGCTTTCTGCTAACACATTGAGCGACAAGTACAACTCAAAGAAGGCTGGTAACCCAGACTGGTACTTCAACGCATTGGTAGGTGTAAAGGTTGCTCTTGGTGAGACTCATACCACTAAGGTAATCCCTGCTCCAAAGCCAGTAGAGAAGATTATCGAGCGTATCATCGAGAAGCCAGCTCCAGCTCCAGCTCCTAAGGTTGAGTCTAAGGTTGAGGAGAACTTCCGTCGTGATATCTTCTTCCCAATCGGTAACACAAACATCGCTAAGTCTCAGTCAACTAAGATCGCTGAGATCGTAGAGTACATGAAGGAGAACCCAGATGCTAAGATCACTTTGACTGGTTATGCAGATAAGGGTACAGGTTCTGCTGCATTCAACGATAAGATTGCTGCTCGCCGTGCTCAGACTGTTTACAACACACTCGCAGCTAAGGGTGTTGCTAAGAGCCGTATGATCAAGGAGTCTAAGGGTTGCCGCGTTCAGCCTTTCGAGGAGAACGATATGAACCGTGTTACAATCTGTATTGCTAAGTAATTTAGCTCTTAGAGATATAATAGTTCATTAAATATTATAACCGATCTTCATTCTTACTATGTAAGCTTTGGAGACCGGTTATTTTTTTGTAACTAAACAGTATTAGCATGAAGAAAAGATTGTTTCTGCTCCTCTTGGGTTGTGCTACCATGCTCGGTGCTCAGGCTCAGTTGAGTGGTGCTGGCTACTACCGTGTGAAGAATGTTTCTACCGGTAGATACATGTCGCTTTCCGATAATCATAGTAGAGGTGTTAATTTCGCTTCTACCAGTGCGGATTGTGGCGCCATGGCTACCAGCTCTATCTGGGAGGACATCTCGCATGACCCGGGAAGCGTGTTCTATCTGGATCATATCAGCGGAGAAAGCTTTAATGTGGTTGGTCAGGGTACCAGCCTTTACGGCATTATCCAGTATTATATCTACCTCTCTCCGGTTGGCAATTACTACAAGGCATGGCAGCAGGATAGTGGCCAGCGTATCACGCTTACCGATAAGAAATCCCATGATGCTGTAAGCTATGTAACTACTACAGGTACTTATAGTACTTGGAATATTACGCCTATCAATACTTCCGATAACTACATTGGTGTAAAGCCAACCGTAACTGTTGGTGATAAGCATTACGCAGCCGTCTTTGCCGGTTATCCTTATACGTTGGGCGCTGGTATGAAGGCATACTATGTAACTAAGGTCATCGAATCGGAAGGTGTGGTTATCATCAAGGAGTTGACAGGTACCATTCCTGCAAAGACCCCTGTGCTGATAGAATGTACTTCTACTGATGTCAGCAAGAATCAGGTAACACCTGTTGTAAGCGATGCAGCTGTGCCATCTGATCTGGCTGCCCAGGTGAAGGGTGTTTACTTCTGCATAGGAAATAGATGGTCTGGTCATTTCAACTCTGTGAAATTTGATGCTTCCAGCATGCGTGCATTTTCAGCCAACTCTTATGGTTATATCGCTATGACTACCTCTAACGATGCGCTCACTTCTGTGAGTATCGATCAGGATGCTGGTAATGGTGATAAGGTGAGTATTTTGGCTATCCCTGCCAACAGCTGGTATCTCTCTGTATCTTCTTCAGCTCCATCCGAGATGAAGATGGTTACCGCTGAGCAGTATGCTACAGGCATTAAGGATATCACCGTGAAGCCTGCCTCATTATATAATGTATATACTCTTGAAGGTGTGCAGATTAAGAAGAATGCAACTTCTATCAGCGACTTACATCAGGGAATTTACATCATAAATGGCAAGAAAGTCGTTATTAAATAAATAAAAAGCCCTAAACTCTTGTGAGTTTGGGGCTTTTTGCGTAACTTTGCACCGTTTTTTAATGAAAATCAAAAATTTATGAGAAAATATGTAATTGCATTGGCAGCAGCGCTGCTGCCAACGATGGGTATGTTTGCCCAGACATTTAGTGAGCCTTGCATCCCTGGCAAGGTGTACACCAAGAGTATTGACGCTTCCGTGACGGTGGGTACAACCGGTGTCGGTGTGGATGTGGCTGTGCCACTGAATGATGTCTTTCAGGTTCGTACGGGCTTCTCCTTTACTCCCCGTGTTCATGCAACCATGAACTTTGCGGTGCAGGTGGGTGATGAGAAGGAGAGTGAGCAGGTGCAGGCGGAGAAGTTCAATCGCCTCGCTGACATGCTGGAGGAATATACCGGTACCAGAGTAGGGAATAGCATCGATATGGTGGGTACTCCAACCATGAACAACTTCAAGTTACTCGTAGATGTTCATCCGTTCCGCAACAAGAACTGGCACTTTACTACCGGTTTCTATTGGGGACCTTCACAGGTTGCCAAGGCTCAGAATGCGGTCTATGATGGAACCTCTCTGGTAGCTGTAAGTATGTACAACAACCTCTATGAGCGTGTGAAGAACTCTTATGAGAACTTTGTACCTTATATCTCTGTAGGTGATCAGCCGTTGGTAGCTGACAAGGAGCTCTATGATAAGTTTATGAGTTATGGCAGAATGGGTGTTACCTTGGGCGAGCGCAAGGATGGTACTCCATTCCGTCTGGAGCCGGATGCTAATAATAATGTATCTGCCACTATCAAGGTAAACAACTTCAAGCCTTACTTAGGTTTCGGTTATGGTGGCAAGCTTTTCAAGAATAGCGACGATTATTATGTTTCCTTTGATGCCGGTGTCTTGTTCTGGGGTGGTACTCCAAAGATCATGACCAACGATATCCAGAAGGTTACCTTTACAGCTAACGAGGATTATACTGAGGCAGTGAAGCAAGTTACCACAGAACCAGGTGTGGATTTGGCAAAGGATGTGAAGAACGTGCCGGGTAAGGTAGGCGACTATGTGAAGCTCTTGAAGAGCTTTAAGGTTTATCCTGTAGTTGAACTTCGTTTGACCCGCCGAATCTGGGTGAAATAAGCTAGGATGTGTGCCTACACACCCAGATAGCTTAAAAACGGCGATTTGGGGCGAAAATAGGCGATTTGAGGCGTAAAAGTGTTTAAGACTGTTAAATAATGGCGGTTTTTGAAACTTTTTCCTCTTAAAATTTGGTGGTTTCCCGAAATGTTAGTACTTTTGCACTCGCTTTTGAGAAATCACTTCTCTTAGCAATATAAAGAAAGAGTTCTTTGAAAGATTTTACATAAACAGACAAGTAGTACAAGAAGCGGTTAACTTCTTAGAAATAAGAAAGTTGACTGGGTAAAAGAAACGAACCGTCAAGTAATTGACAAGTCAGGTTTACTAAGCTTCAATAAACGAAAAGGATATTCGTCCTAAGTACAGACAACAAACACCGAGTTGCTTCTTCGGAAG
>ERZ1023822.386-NODE-386-length-12021-cov-9.064098_pt1 | contig 12021 bp, 12 predicted proteins | sample MGYA00380379_ERZ1023822 | MGnify/ENA primary metagenome ERZ1023822 (study PRJEB33179, sample SAMN07448988) | human gut metagenome | biome: Human-gut; feature: Human associated habitat; material: Faeces | host: Homo sapiens | place: India: Bhopal | collected... | reverse complement strand
CGTAGCTAACGATTTCCTTAACTTAATAGCATTACCCCTCGAGGGGAAGGTGCCCGAAAGGGCGGATAGGGTGACTATGGTATGAAAGACAGCTGGGATAAGGTTTTCCGGTCACTCCTATGAGAGCTGCAAGTCCCCCGCGGTAGATGGAACGCGAGAATGAGATGATCGTTATTTCACAGCCCCTTTTTTATTGGCTTCAGGGTTCAATGAAGGCAAGATCCTTCGCACTCCCGCCTGTCTCTTGTCACTTCAGATCCCGGTTCACTTTACCGCAGTAAACGTGAGCGACTTTGTGTCGAGGGAGAGGGTATAGGTGTCCTCTGTCCCGTTTTCATTCACGTGGAGGAGGAGCTGTTTCTTTTCTACTGTGAAATAGGATGTGCCGGTCATGTCTTGAAGCTCAGCGGCAGAGAAGGCGCTCTTGAAGGCGGCGCCTTTATAGGAAACGATATGCGCGCCGCCGGCTTCGCCGGTATCGACAAGGTAGAAGCGCAGGCCATTCGCATCATTCACGAGCGGCGTGATGGTGAGCTTGGCATCCGCGTAGCCGGCTTCTTCGTTTACGAGGACGGGGAGAGCGGTGAGAGACAGCGCACTCTCTGATGCTTTCGTCGTGAAGGTGAGGTCAGCCTTGCCTTCTGCGCCTGCGGTGAGGTTTACGTCGAGCCGCTGGTCACTCGTGAGGGCGGTGTGGAAGGCGGCCTCCCCGGAATTGACGGCCAGGATCGTAGGCTCGCCCGTGATCCAGTTCGCGGAAACAGAGGAAGCGAGGGTGAGGGCTGCGAAGGCAGCAGTCAGTAAAATTTTTCGCATAGGAGACTCCTTTCATGAATGAGAAATGATGAGCAGTGAGAACGCCGCATGGGGATAAAAGGACAGGAGCATCGTATCCGGAGTCCTGAACTACAGTCGTAAAAACTGCTATTTATTCTCATTATATAGAAAATTCGAGCATGTTTCAAGCCGGGCGGAGGGGCGGGAAAGCTCCTCCGCCTTTCTTGCGTCCGATCCTCAGCTACTAAAAAAGCATGCAAAAAGAGCCGGCTGAAATACAGCCGGCTTGAAATGCAGCAATCAGATGATCGATCAGATGTCTCTGTTTACTTTATGAGAACGAAGGCAACGAGTGCAGACATTCATTCTCTTGACCTGTCCGTCAACCAGTACGCGAACTCTCTGGATGTTCGGTTTCCAGGTTCTCTTTGTTTTCAAATGGGAATGGGATACATTGAATCCCGTAGCGGTTCCCTTGCCGCAAACTTCACAATAGTTAGCCATGTGCTACACCTCCTTGCACTTCCGCGATTGCAACATTCATACTATATCACAACTCTTTTTTTTACGCAAGTATTTTACAGCAGAGTATTTGAAGAATTATAATAAGAATAAAGGCTCGACGGGAGTGCGTCGCGTAAAGCGTCGCAAAGATTTATGGCAGGGGATCGTGACGATGAAGGAGCCGCGTCCTTTCTGCCCGGCAGGCCCCGTTCCATGTCAAGTCCGCATCTGTCATACAAAGGAGGTCATCCATGAAACTATCTGATTCCGTGCAGTACCTGAAGGGTGTCGGCCCTCGGATGAAGGAGAAGCTGGATCGCCTCGGTATTCATACCGTCGAAGATCTCCTTTCCTATTTTCCGAGGCGCTATCAGGACTGGACGAAGGTCACGCCGATGGGAGATCTCGTGCCTGATGAAGAGGCTGTGGTCTACGGAGAGGTGGTGGGCCTGAAGGAGATCCATCCCCGAAGAAGCATGTCGATCCTGAATGTCATGATCGTCGATGATACGGGCGCGGTGGTGCTCACCTATTTCAATCAGCCGTGGAAAGCTGATCTTTTTCAGCGTTCGAAGCATGTGCTGGCATATGGCAAGGTGGAGTATGGCTACAACAGGAACCAGATCAGCAATGCGGAGATCGAGACCATCGAGCCAGAGGACCTGCCGTCCTTTCAAAAGCTCGTCCCTGTATACGGACTGACCGAGGGCATCAAGACGCCGCAGCTTCGGCGTATGATCGAGGGAGCGCTCGCGCTGGTGGAGGATGCGGATGAGAATCTTCCGGAGGATACCGTCCGGAGAGAGAAACTGATGGGACGGCTGGCGGCCATCCGCGCGATGCATGATCCGAAGGACTGGGCCGAGCAGAGAGAAGCGCGCAGACGGATCGCATTTGAAGAATTGTTCTTTATGCAGGCAGGCGTTCTGCTCCTGCGTAAAAAGAGAGAAGAGGGGAGAGAGAGCATCAAGTGCGCGCCATCCGGTGAACTCGTCAAGAGGGTGCGCGAGCAGTTCCCCTTCCGGCTGACCGAGGGGCAGCAGCAGGCCTTTCGTGATATCGAGGACGATATGGAAGGGCTCATCCCGATGAACCGTCTGGTGCAGGGGGATGTCGGGAGCGGCAAGACAGCTGTCGCGGCACTCTCGCTCGCCAAGATCGTAGAGAATGGCTATCAGGGCGCACTCATGGCACCGACTGAGGTTCTGGCAGGGCAGCACTATGAGACATTCCAGCATTTCTACGAAGGCCTTCCCATCCGCGTCGCTTACCTCTCCGGAAATACGAAGGCATCTGAGCGCCGCGAGATCCTGAAGCAGCTGGCAGCAGGAGACATCGATGTGCTGATCGGCACGCACGCTTTGATCGAGAAAGATGTCATCTTTGCCCATCTGGGTCTTGTCATCACCGATGAACAGCACCGTTTCGGCGTGAAGCAGCGAAAGGCATTAGAAACGAAGGGGGGCTCGCCGCACATCCTCGTCATGACGGCGACACCGATCCCAAGGACAATGGCGCTCTCCGTTTATGGCGATCTCGATGTTTCAGCCATCCGCGGGATGCCGCCGGGAAGACATCCGGTGAAGACTTACGCCATCGGGAGTGATATGCTTCAGCGTGTTTTCAATTTCATGGGACGGGAAATGGAAGCGGGACATCAGGTGTATGTGGTCTGCCCGCTCGTCGAAAAGAGTGAGAAGCAGGACCTAGCCTCGGCCGTCTCCGTGTATGAAGAGCTGCGTGACCGCATATTCCCCATGTTTCCCGTGGGCCTTGTCCATGGGCGGATGAAGAACAGTGAGAAAGAGGCGGTCATGCAGGCCTTTCATCGGGGAGAGAAGAAGCTTCTCGTCGCCACATCCGTCATCGAAGTCGGCGTCAATGTACCCAATGCCACCATCATGTTCGTCTACGGAGCCGATCGCTTTGGCCTTTCGCAGCTGCATCAGCTTCGCGGCCGTGTCGGGCGCGGGGAGGCGCAGGCTTACTGCATCCTCTACTCGGACAATCAGAATGAGATCACCCAGCTCAGGATGAAGCTGATGTGCGAGATCCAGGATGGCTTCCTCCTGTCTGAAAAAGATCTCATCCTGCGCGGCAGCGGTGAATTCTTCGGCTATCACCAGCATGGCATGCCGGATCTCAAGGCGGCAAATATCGTGAAAGATCTCCCGCTCCTCGAAGAAGCGAGGAAGGAAGCAAAGAAAGCTATCGACCGTGGCATGGACTTCAGGCAAGAACTCTCGCACAGATTCGGTGGAGCGTTCTTTGAAAAATTGGGGGGAGAAGTGACTGGTGACTAGTGGCTGAAATGCCACCTTCGGGTATCGCCACCATCTATACTCCGCGGCGCTTCCATATTTTTAAGCGCCGCACCACCATTTCGCATTTCTCATTTCTAATTTCTCATTCAAGCGAGGCTTTCAACCGTAATCAAGGGGCGCTCTGCCCCACAGGCTAACCTTGAACCCTCAAAAATCATACAAGACACAGCTCTGTGATTTATGGTATAATGTTTTAATTGAAAAGAATGCACCTCTTTGGCATATGAGGGAATGCGGATTCTATAGATCTGCATTTCCGGGCTAGAGAGATAGACATGACATCACATAAGTAACCAAAGTTTTTGAATGGAGGCTATGATGAGAGAAGACAAATTTGGCAAGCAGGGACTGACTTTTGATGATGTGCTGCTGATCCCGGCACATTCGGATGTCCTTCCGCGCGACGTAGATGTACGCACCCACCTTACACAGAATGTCACACTGAATATTCCGGTCATGAGCGCCGGCATGGATACCGTCACTGAAGCAGAAATGGCGATCGCCATGGCGCGCGAGGGCGGCATCGGTGTCATTCACAAGAACATGAGCATTGATGAGCAGGCCAGAGAAGTGAAGCTGGTCAAGCGTTCGGAACACGGCATCATCGTGGATCCGATCTACCTCGCTCCGGACAACACCCTGTCGGATGCGGACGAACTGATGAACAAATACCATATTTCCGGTGTGCCGATCACAGAGAATGGCAAACTGGTCGGCATCATTACGAACCGTGATATGCGTTTCGAGACGGATCTGTCCCGTCCGATCAGTGACATCATGACTTCGAAAGGTCTGATCACCGCTCCGGAACATACCACCATGGAAGAAGCGAAACGCATCCTGCAGGCGCACCGCATCGAAAAACTGCCACTCGTGGACGATGACGGCCATCTGAAAGGCCTCATCACCATCCGTGATATCGAAAAGATGAGAAAATTCCCAAATTCGAACAAAGACTCTGACGGCCGCCTGAAGGTGGCTGCTGCCATCGGTGTCACTTCGGACGTGGAAGACCGCGTCGAAGCGCTTCTCGATGCCAAAGCAGATGTCCTTGTCATCGATACCGCACATGGTCACAGCGAGGGCGTGCTCGAGACCATCCGCCGCCTGCGCAAAGCATTCCCGCATCTGGAACTCATCGCCGGCAATGTGGCGACCTATGATGCGACCAAGGCACTGATCGAAGCCGGCGTATCTGCTGTCAAAGTCGGCATCGGACCTGGCTCTATCTGCACGACCCGCGTCATTGCGGGCATCGGTGTACCGCAGATCACAGCGATCTATGACTGCGCGAAAGCAGCCGAAGGCACCGGCATCCCGATCATCGCTGATGGCGGCATCCAGTATTCCGGGGATATCGCAAAGGCCCTTGGCGCCGGTGCGTCCTGCGTCATGCTCGGCAACCTCCTCGCAGGTACGGAAGAAGCTCCTGGCGAGATGATCATTTATCAGGGCAAGAATTACAAATCCTACCGCGGCATGGGCTCTCTGGGGGCTATGCAGGCTGGCAGCAAGGACAGATATTTCCAGCAGAATGCGAAGAAACTCGTACCGGAGGGTATCGAAGGCCGCATTCCTTACAAAGGACATGTCTCCGACGTTCTCTTCCAGCTCATCGGCGGTCTCCGTGCATCCATGGGCTATTGCGGTGCGAAGAACATCAAGGCCATGAATGAAGACACTCAGTTTATTCAGATTACCGGCGCAGGTCTGCGTGAAAGCCATCCGCATGATGTCAGCATCACCAAAGAAGCACCGAACTACAGCGTAAAATGATCGATATAGAAAAATCCTCGCACAATGTGATGGACGTCACGGTCTATGCACTCACCATGCAGGAAGTCCTCCAGTGGGCGAAAGAAGGGATGGGGGATGAAAAGCCCCGCCTCATTGCCACGGCCAATGCAGAAATGATCATGCAGGCGCAGGAAGACAAGGAGCTCAGGCGCATCCTGAATCGTGCCGACCTCGTCGTTCCTGACGGAGCCGGTGTACTTTGGGCGGGAGAAACGCTCGGCACTCCCTTTCCGGAACGCGTGACCGGTGCCGACCTGTCTGTCGAGCTGCTAAAGATCGCATCGAAAGAAGGCTGGCCCGTCTATTTCTTGGGCGGTGCGCCCGGCGTCGCGAAGAAGGCGGCCGATCGTTTCCAGAAGTCCCATGGGGAGATCCGACTCGTGGGCTGCCATGACGGCTACTTCGATGAAGAAGAAGAGAAAAGGATCATCAAAGACATCCGGAAAAGCGGAGCTAAGCTCCTCCTGGTAGGCCTCGGCGTCCCGAAGCAGGAGAAATGGCTCTATCGTCACAAGGACGAGCTTGGACCCGTGCTGGCCATGGGCATCGGCGGCGTCTTCGATGTCATGAGCGGAAATCTGAAACGCGCCCCGCTCTGGATGCAGAAGAACCGCCTCGAGTGGGCGTATCGTCTCTACCTGCAGCCCTCCCGCATCGGGCGCATGATGGCCATCCCCAAATTCATGATGGCTGTCAAAAAGTGGAAAAAAGAGCAGGGGGGCAGGGGCTAGTGACTGGTAACTAGGGATTAGGAGTTTAGAGTGACTTGTGACTGGTGACTTAAATATCACTTTCGGGCATCGCCTCATATATAATTGCGGCGAAGCCGCCACCACAACCCTGAACCCTGAACCCTGAACCCTGAACCTTAAACTCTTAACCATTAAACCCAACATATTCATTTAGGAGTCAGTGATGCTGAAAAAACCAATCATTCTACCGGAAGGATACCCTTTTATCATCGTGGCACTCCTTCTTGGCGTGATCGGACTCTGGATGAAATGGTACTATGCTGCCGTCGTGCCCTTTGTACTTGCAGTATACTTCACCTATTTCTTCCGCTGTCCTCCCAGAAATGATAAAATCACTCCGGGGGATGATGTCCTCGTCTCTCCGGCGGACGGCACCGTCGTGGACGTGTGCCATGACGCGAAGGAAGACATGTTTCTGGGACAGACCTGTCATAAAATTACCATTTTCCTCTCCATTTTCGACGTGCACTGCAACCGCAGCCCGATGGAAGGAAAGATCACCTACCAGTCCTATACACAGGGCAAATTCCTGCCTGCGTATGAGGAAGGGGTGGGCTTTGAAAATGAACGCGGTGCCATCGGGATCACGGGCAAGAACCGATCCATCTTGGTCATCCTCATCGCGGGGATACTGGCACGACGCGTCGTTTCCTGGAAAAATCTGGGAGACAGCCTGAAAAAAGGCGAACTCTACGGCATGATCAAATTCGGCTCCTGCACGGAGCTCTACATCCCGGGAGACTGTGAGATCTGCGTCAAAAAAGGCGACAAAGTACGCGGCGGCCTGACCGTCGTAGGGAGGCTGAAATAAGTTGAATAAATCTTGGATTGCCAATGGAGTCACAGCGGCCAATGCATTCTTTGGCGGCTTATCCATAATGATGTCTATCGAAGGTCACTACGACCTCGCAGCGATTTTCATACTGATCGCGATGGTGGCTGATGCACTGGACGGGAGAGTCGCCCGTGCGCTGCACACCGCCGGCCCCATGGGCGTCGAGCTCGACTCCCTCTCCGATGATATTTCCTTCGGCATCGCAGCCGGTGCGCTCATTTACTCCTACCAGCTCCATGAGCTTGGCTGGGTGGGCATCATTCCCTGCGCCCTCCTCGGTACCTTCTGTGCCTTCCGTCTGGCACGCTTCAATGTGAAGGTTACATCCGTTCATGGCTACTTCGAAGGACTGCCCTGCCCGACGACCGGCGTCATCATTTCCGCTTACGTGCTCTCCGGTGCGAAAGTCTGGAACTGGCTCATCGTCCTCTGGGTCCTTCTGCTCGCCTTCCTCATGGTGAGCGAGATCCACTACCCGGATAACAAAGGCGCAAGCGCAGACCAGCTGCATCTGCCCGCGGTGCTGATCTGCCTTGCCTTCTTCGTCATTGCGACCATCTTCTACTGGCCGATCTGGGCGGCTGCCATCTGCGCTGCCTACATCCTCTTCGGCATGATGAATACCTACCTCAACCGCAGAAAAGGCAAACGGAAAGCTATCAGAAGAAAACAGAAAAGAGCACCTGAGGACATCGAACAATGAACCACTACCTCGATATAATCATGTTTCCGATACAGATCATCGTCGGGATTTTTACCATCTACTACACGGTGATCGCGTTATTCGGCATGTGGCATCGAAAAGAAACGAATCTGGCCGCCCCGAAGAGCCGCTTCGCCATCGTCATACCGGCACACAACGAAGCCATGGTCCTGGGGGATCTGCTGGACAACCTTCGTATCCTGAAATATCCGAAAGAACTCTATGACGTCTTCGTCATCGCAGACAACTGCACCGACAATACCGCTGACATCGCGCGCGCCCATGGCGCCCACGTCTTCGAAAGAGAAAACAAGGAACTCGTCGGCAAAGGCTATGCCATGGACTGGGTCTTCCCGAAGATCTTTGCACTGGATAAGAAATATGACGCCTTCTGCGTCTTCGACTCCGACAACCTCGTCCATCTGGATTTCCTTGCCGTCATGAACAATCGTCTCCTCAAAGGACAGAAAGTCCTGCAGGGCTACCTCTCCGCGAAGAATCCGACCGACACCTGGGTCTCCGGTACCTTCGCCATCGCCTTCTGGACCATCAACCACCTCTGGCATCTCGGCAAGTACAATATGGGTCTCTCCTCCTGTCTTGGCGGCACCGGCATGTGTATCGCTTCCGATATCGTCAAGAAATACGGCTGGGGCTGTGACTGCCTGACCGAAGACATGGAATTCGCCATGAAATGCCTCTCTCACGGCATCCGTACCTGCTGGGTACATGACGCCATCATTTACGATGAGAAGCCACTCTCCTTCATGGCCTCCTGCCGCCAGAGAAAACGCTGGGCGCAGGGCCAGTTCGACTGCTCCGAGCGCTACATCCCGATCCTTTGGAAAGAAGGATGGAAACGTCACAGCATCGTCATCTTAGACGGCATCATGCAGCTCCTGCAGAACTACTTCCTCCTCGTCTCCACCTTCTACCTTCTGATGACCTACATCAATATGTTCTACCCCTGCTTTACGGTCATCCTCTACAACGATGTGCTGGTGCCGCACCAGTTCTGGGCGATCCTGGGATTCATCCAGTCCGTCGTCCCATTGATCGTTCTCCTTCAGATCAAGGTGCCCTGGAAGATCTACCTCTACTGGCTCATCTACCCTGTCTTTATGTACTCCTGGATCCCCGTCACCATCCTCGGATGGAAGGATCGCCATGAGAAAGGCTGGGTACATACCATTCACACCAGAAGCATGCACTTCGAGCAGGCAAGCCTCACCAGAAAGAAAGAAATCGACTCTTGAAACTAAGCCAAAGAACCACGGCACGCGCCGTGGTTCTTTTTTGTTGGTTGGCGGTGACCAGTGGTTGGGGACTGGACGTCATCCTGAGCGGAGGAGAACGTCGTATGTAAAAAAACGGCTTATCTGAAATAGGAGAACTGAGTCGAAGGATCTAAGCGCCGCGGAGTATAAATAGGACGATGCCCGAAGGTCGGAGATCACAGGCTTCCCGTTTGAGCATTTCCTGACATTGGCCGTTTGACCGCGAATGACAAAGATTTCTCGCTTGCGCTCGAAATGACAGTACGAGAGAGTCACAAGTCATAAGTCGCCCTGCGCCCATCCCTGCTTTCAAACTTTGCATTGGGGGTGAGTCTTCGCTTCTTATTATCTCCTTGTAGCTCTTTTGAAAAGATGGTAAAATGAAACCCTAGAACTTATTATACGAGAAAGAGGACTGGTAAGAGATATGGGACAGAAGGGGAACAACTTTGTGGAGTATGCCCTCATGCTGGGCCTGGTGGTCGGGATCGGATGGGGCGTTTTGGGGTCTTACGGAGATGGGATCCCTAGGATCTTTGGCTCCGCTACAGAGCTTCTTCAAGCGGGGAGCAAAAGTACGGAGCAGAAGGTCTATGACCGTCATATGAAGTGGCTGCAGGATACGCTTAAAGATACGAAGGCTGGGTTCCAGTCATTTGCTGGCTATATGGGCGGAACGAATGGAAGCTATTTCGATAAAAGAAAAGGCCCACAGTTTACGACGGCGAATGGGCTGGATAATGGGCTGATCGATAGTGACAGTAAGTCGCCATTTGTGAAAAAGATCGATTCCAGTGCACTCGAAAGTGACAGCTGGGCGATGGTCGGTTATAAGGAAAATGGCCAGCTGTACTATGCGGTCTCCATTTACAGCCCGGATAAGAATGGCGGGAAGACATTGGCCGAGCAGACGTTGGGGACGAAGGTCACGACGGATGTGTATCGGGTGAATCCTGATACGGGTGAGATCAAGCGTCTGAAGAATAATGTCTCGATGCAGGTGGGAGAGAACACACGAAAGGATGGAACTGGAACTAAGTATCATGTCCTTCGTGATCTGTGATGAGAAGTACAGAGAGAAACGCACAGGCTTTTCCGCCTGTGCGTTTTTGTGTAGGAATGCAGCGTTCGCCTTCCTTTTCTTCTACGAACTGTCATATAAATATGCTATAATGAAGCGATGTATATTTTTGATTGAGGTGCAATATGACTGACTTAGAAGAAATCAAACGCCGCCGGACGTTTGCGATCATTTCCCATCCGGATGCCGGCAAGACGACATTGACGGAAAAATTACTGCTTTACGGGGGTGCGATCCATCTTGCAGGCTCCGTCAAGGCGAGGAAGACGGCGCGCTATGCGGTGTCTGACTGGATGGAAATCGAAAAACAGCGCGGGATCTCTGTCACGAGCTCGGTGCTGCAGTTCGACTACCAGGGCTGCCGCATCAATATCCTGGATACCCCGGGGCATGCGGACTTTTCGGAGGATACCTACCGCACGCTGATGGCCGTCGACTCGGCGGTCATGGTCATCGATGTGGCAAAGGGTGTCGAAGCGCAGACGAAGAAGCTCTTCAAGGTCTGCTCGGATCGCGGGATCCCGATCTTCACCTTCGTGAATAAGATCGACCATTTTGGTAAGAATCCGTTCGATCTGATGGCGGATATTGAAGATGTGCTTGGCATCCGTTCTTGTCCGATGAACTGGCCGATCGGTGTGAACGGTGACTACACGGGCATCTATGACCGTGAGACGGAGATGTGCCATATCTTCATCAAGGACAATGCCCATGGCGTGAAGAAGCTGGAAGTGATTTCCGGCAAGATCGATGACGAAGCCATCGTTTCTCAGGTCGGGCAGGAAGTACTGGATGCGCTCCGTGATGACCTGGAGCTTCTTGATGAAGCGGGCGATCCCTTCGATGCGGAAAAAGTCGCCAAAGGGGAGCTGACACCGATGTTCTTCGGATCGGCTATGACGAATTTCGGCGTACAGCCATTTCTGGAGAAATACCTCGAGCTTGCGCCGCCGCCGGAAGCGAGAAAGACGCTGGAAGGCACCATCGAGCCGGAAGATCCGGCGTTCTCTGGCTTCATTTTCAAGATCCAGGCAAATATGGACCCGAAGCATCATGACCGTGTCGCTTTCATGCGTATCTGCTCGGGCGTCTTCGAGAAAGGCATCACCGTCCTGCATCGTCAGAGCGGCAAGATGCTCCGTCTCTCCCAGCCGCAGCAGTTCCTCGCGACGGAAAGACAGACGGTCGAGAAAGCCTACCCGGGCGACATCATCGGTCTTTTCGATACCGGTGAGCTCGGTGTCGGTGATACCGTCTGCGAGAAGAAGCATCCGGTCACCTTCATTGATTTCCCGGTATTCCCGCCGGAGCTTTTCGCCCGTCTGTCTCCGGAAAGCAGCATGAAGAGAAAGCAGTTCCTGAATGGTGTCTCCCAGCTCGCGCAGGAAGGGGCGATCCAGGTCTACAAGCAGCCTTACGTCATGGAGTCTTTCATCATCGGTGCTGTCGGCCAGCTGCAGTTCGAAGTCATGAAGTACCGGCTGGAAAATGAATATAATGTCCATGTGAATCTGGAGCCGCTCTCCTACACCGCAGCCCGCTGGACTGAGGGGGATGTCCCGCCGGAAGAGCTTATTGGCATCGACAACGCGATGGTCGTCTATGACCGCCGCGAGCGTCCTGTCTACCTCCTGCCGAATGCATGGCAGGCTGGCTGGCTCGCCCAGAGAAATCCGAAAGTCACCTTCCTTGAAAGCCCGCCGCTCGGCGTAGCGAGACTGGAAGGAAATTAAATGAGGAATTAGGAATGAAGGTGGCGGCTTCGCCGCTGAGCAGGAATCGCCTTCCCCTCGAGGGGAATATCGTCAGCCAAAATGGCGGCGTAGCCGCTACTAATTTGCCTTCCCCATTGGGGAAGGGGGACCGCGTCAGCGGTGGATAGGGTGCTTTCGTAAATCGTCGATTTGAGACGCATTTTCCCACTCTCTTTCATACCGCCAGTGCCCTATCCGCCCCTTCGGGGCACCTTCC
>ERZ1023822.385-NODE-385-length-12022-cov-8.622880_pt1 | contig 12022 bp, 6 predicted proteins | sample MGYA00380379_ERZ1023822 | MGnify/ENA primary metagenome ERZ1023822 (study PRJEB33179, sample SAMN07448988) | human gut metagenome | biome: Human-gut; feature: Human associated habitat; material: Faeces | host: Homo sapiens | place: India: Bhopal | collected... | reverse complement strand
CATGTTTTTTCTTCCGAAGAAGTGACAGGCATCCCGCTCATGAAGGATGGGGAAAAGGCGGCCACGATCTATGGCATCAGTTACAAGACACGCCATACGAAGGATGATCTGGTGCGCTCTTTCCATGTGAATCCGGAGGATGGATTCACCATCGGGATGCTGCACACGGAAGCCGGCGTCGATGGGAGTCCCTATGCGCCTTGCACGGTCGAGGAGCTGAAGACTGCGGGCATCGACTACTGGGCACTGGGGCATGTGCATACGAGAAAGACGCTCTCGATGAAGCCCTATATCGTCTACCCGGGCAATACGCAGGGGCTGGATATCACAGAAATCGGTCCCCGTGGCTGTTACCTGGTCGATGTGGGGGCCTATGGTACAGTGACGTTGAAGTTCATCGAGACGGATGTGATCCGTTGGATGGATATGGTCATCGATATCGCCCCTTTCTTGACCGCAGATGATCTTTTGAAAGACGTGGCACGCCGCCGCGCAGGACTGAAGGAGCTGACCGGTCGACCGAATATGGTGCGTCTGGTACTGACGGGGCATGGTGCGCTGCACAAAGCGATCGCGACGGAAGAGGGACGTGATTTCCTTCTGCAGTCTTTGAATGAAAAGGAGCAGTTCCGCCATCTCTTTGCTTATTTCACCCGCATCGAGGATCGGACGCGGCCATTCCTGAATCTGGCAGAGCGCCGCGAGCTTCCCGATGTGACGGGAAATTATCTGAAGGCTTTTGATGCGGTCATGGATCTTCCGTCGGAAGAGAGGGGAAAGACGCTCCGTGAGATGGCTTCTTCGCAGCCGGAGCTTTCGAAGTATAAGAATCTATTGGGCAAGGTGTCTGATGAGGCACTTCTTGCTGCTTTCCGCCGGGCGGAGGTGCTGGGAGCGGAAATGCTGACAGAGGAGGATGGACGATGAAAATCACGGATTTGCAGCTCTCAGAGTACGGCATCTATCGGGGCGCGTCCTGGCAGCCGTCGACGTCTTCGCTGAATGTGGTCATGGGAGAGAATGAGAGCGGGAAGACGACGATGCTTCGTTTCATCCGTGATATGCTCTTTGGCTATGGGCGCGGCAAGTGGCAGGGACGGAAGGGAAATATGGCATTCGTCCGTGCGGACGGGCAGGAGTATCGTGTCTTTCGCGAAGAGAAGGAGCGTTGGTTCGAGAATGCGAGCCATGAGAAATTCTCCGAGGAGCTTCCGACACTCTGGTGGCACGGTCTCACACGCTCTATGTATGAGCAGATCTTCGCTGTCGGCTTAGAGGACCTGCAGGGGGCTTCCTTCCTTGCAAATGACTCCATCCGCAGCCGTTTCTTCATGCTGCAGGGCGGTGATAAGCTCGCCAGTGCCAAGAAGGATATCCAAGAGAATAAGGAAAAGCTCTTCGTGGCTTCGTCTCAGGGAAAGCGCAAGATCAATCAGCTGATGGCGGATCTGGATACGGTGAATCAGGAGCTGGATCATCTTTCTCATCAGGAAAAGGATTTCGCCGAGCTGCAGAAGAAGCAGGAGCTTTTGAAAAAGCAGATCCGTGAGCTCGAGGCTTCGCTCGCCCAGGACCAGGAAAAGGACAGAGAGCTCTCGAAGCGGCTGGGCGCCTGGGAATACTACAAGCGGGCGCGTGATATCAAGCACCAGCTGGATCTCTCCTCGCAGGTGAAGATGTTCCCTTCGAATGGCAAGGAGCAGTGGAACCAGCTCATGAATCGCATGAAGGTGATCCACGACCAGAAGGCATCGCTCCAGGAAAAGCTCGATGAGTACACGCCGAAGAAGAAGGAAGATATCATCCCATGGGCGAGAGAGGCTGAAGCGCTTGAAAAGCTCTACGTCGATCTGGGGCAGTGGCGCCAGACCATCGTCGATGTGGAAGCATTGGAAGAGGAAAAGGAAAACTGGAAGCTCGATTTTGTGAATCTGGGCTATTCACTGCCGCTCTGGGACCGCGCACTGCCTTTGGAGGATGCCTGCGTCCATGTGGACTGGGCAGAAGGACGGCGCCTTGCGCAGAGCGTGGGTGTCAGGGGCAATGAGCTCCATTTCTGGGAGCAAAGAGAGCCGGAGGTCGAAGCCGTCGCAGAAGAGGCGGCAGAGGGAGACATCCAGACCGAGGAGGATTTCCAGCAGATGGAGGACATGGCCTCCTCGCTCGAGCAGCTTCTCCATCAGGAAGCGGAAATCAGAGGCAAGATCGATGCCGCCTCGCAGCTCGAGGATAAGAAATTCACCTTCTGGTTCTGGCTGGGCATCCTCTCTATGGCAGGAGCAGCAGCCGGCATCGCCTCCTTCTACATGGCCATGGCAGGCACCGCGGCGCTCTATGGCGCAGCAGGCGGGCTCATGCTGGGAATTCTCTGCTTCCTATTCAATAATAAGAGCATCCACAAGAAAGGGAATGACCTTGAGAAATGGAATGATTCGCTGGCTTCTCTCGTGAACGAGAGGAAGGCGATCTCCGACAAATTCCCGGGACAGGCGCCGGAAGACATAGATGATCTGCAGGCCTTCCATAACCTGATGCAGAGCCGTCGCTCTGATTTCTACAAAGACCAGGCAAAGCGGCAGGCCATCTCCTGGAAACGGGAAACGGTACGAAAGCAGCAGCTTGCGCACCAGAAGTGGACAGAAGAAGGCAAGCTGCTTCGCGAAAAGAAGGAAAAAGCAGAGAAAGACTGGGATGCCTTCCTCGCGAAAAACAAGCTCCCAAAGACCAGCGCAGAGAATCTCTCCGCTCTGCAGGAGCAGTGGCAGAAGATCTACTCCGCCGAAGGCAAGGGCAAGATCCTCGACTTGCGCTTGGAGCAGATGGATGCGCGCCTTGATGCCTACAGCCGCCGGGCAGAGAGCATCATCTCGAAGACGAAGATGCCCTACACCGTCGATCCGGACGGCATCCAGGAGCTCTACGAGGAAACGCACGCGCGCAGCCTGACATGGCAGTCCATTCAGGAAAAGAACAACCAGCACGACGCATACCGGAAGGAAATGGATAAGCTTGATGACGGCTGGGCCTCCTGCCAGCGGGAGATGGATACCCTTCTCCATCTGGTCAATGCAAAAAATGCGGAAGAATTTGCGGAAAAGGTGAATGCCCACGAGCATCATGACCAGCTGACGAAGGAATGGGAGGCCGTGAAGCAGGATCTGCGCCTCTATGCAGGCAGCGATGAAGAATTCCAGTCCCTCTGGAACTTCCTGGAAAGCGGACAGTACGATGACTGGATGGAAACCCATCAGAACCTTGAAAAACACATCAAAGAAGAGACGGCGTCACTGGGTGAGCTCCAGAAGAATCAGGGAGCGGTGGAAAATGAGATCTTCCGTCTGGCGGGGGATAATACCATCACCGATACCCTGCAGAAAAAAGAAAAGATCGAAGCCGAGCTTGCCAATGCACTCTCCGAATGGCTGACCTACATGTACACAGAAGAAATCCTGAACCGCGCGCAGGCCGCCTATGAGTCCGGCCGCCAGCCGCAGATCATGAAGCAGGCGAATACTTTCCTCTCTGCTATGACCAGAGGCAAGTATGCCCTTCGGATCTCCGAAGACGGGAAAGATATCGGCATCGTGGACAGCGAGCACCGCGTGAAAGAGGCCAAGATCTGGTCCTCTGGTACAGGCGATCAGGTCTTCCTCGCCATTCGCCTCGCCATGGCCCTCTCCTTCGGCGAGCAGCTCGAGCCGCTCCCCATCGTCTTGGACGACATCTTCGTCCGCTTCGACGAAGAGCGCCAGCGTGAGACACTGCGCTTCCTTATGGAACTCGGCAAGACCCAGCAGATCTTCCTCTTCACCTGCCACGCACAGACCATGCGCATCGCAGAAGAAGTGGGGAAAGAAAAAGCGACCGGCGAGTTCATCCACCTGAAGTCCGGGACCATCGAGCTCGGAGCGTAGATTTGGAGTGACTAGTGATGAAGGAAACGGCGTTCCTCCAGTATCTCAGCCTTCCCCGCGGGGAAGGCTGAGAGCGGAGCGAGCCGGATAGGGGACTAGCGGAATGAAAAATGAAAAAGGCCGTTGAGAAGAAACAGCGGTACGAAGGAGAAAATCAATGGACCGTCAGGAGTACAACTCGATAGTCAGTTTTATATGGGGAATCGCAGACGACTGCCTGCGCGACGTCTATGTCCGCGGCAAATACCGTGACGTTATTCTGCCGATGACAGTCATCCGCCGCCTTGATGTAATGCTTGAAGGAACAAAGGAAGCCGTCCTTACCATGAAGAAGCAGCTGGACGCTGCCAAGATCGACAACCAATGGCCTGCTCTCTGCAACACTGCGAGGCAAGCATTCTGTAATGCTTCGCCGTTCCTTTTAAAGGATCTGACGAGCCGCTCGAAAAAGCAGACACTTGAAGCCAACTTCAAGGCGTATCTTGACGGCTTCTCTCCGAACGTTCAGGAGATCCTCGACAAGTTCAAATTCCGCGACCAGATCAGGACAATGGTGGATGCAGATATCCTCGGCTCGGTTATCGACAAGTTCACCTCACCGGACATCAATCTCAGCCCTAACCCTGTCTACAAGGATGCTGAAAAGAAAATCATCAAGCTGCCGGGCCTCGATAACCACGGTATGGGGACCATCTTCGAGGAGCTTATCCGTCGTTTCAACGAGGAGAACAACGAGGAGGCCGGCGAGCACTGGACGCCGCGTGATGTCGTAGAGCTCATGGCAGACCTTGCGTTTTACCCGGTAGAGGACAAGATTCTGGATGCATCGTACTCCTGTTATGACGGGGCGTGCGGGACAGGTGGAATGCTCACGGTTGCACAGGCACAGCTTTTGACTCTCGCAAAGCGCCGGGGCAAGAACGTCTCCATTCACCTGTTTGGGCAAGAGATTAATCAGGAGACTTATGCGATTTGCAAGGCAGACATGCTCCTCAAAGGCGATGGTGAGGAAGCTGAGCACATTTCTTATGGATCAACCTTGTCGCTGGACGGAAACCCCTCTCGTCAATTCGACTTCATGCTCTCCAATCCGCCGTACGGCAAGAGCTGGAAAACAGATGCAGACAAGATGGGTGGCAAGAGTGAAATCTTAGATACTCGTTTCAATGCATACCTTCCTGGCGGTAAGGAGCTAAAGATGATCCCGCGCACAAGCGACGGACAGCTTCTCTTCCTGCTTAATAATGTATCCAAGATGAAAACCGACACCGAACTCGGCAGCCGTATCATCGAAGTACATAACGGCTCATCCCTGTTTACGGGCGATGCAGGAAGCGGCGAGAGCAATGCCCGCCGGTATATGATTGAGAGTGATCTGGTAGAGGCCATCATCGCATTGCCTGATAACATGTTCTACAACACGGGAATTGGCACATACATTTGGGTGCTTTCTAATAAGAAGGAAGAACGCCGCAAAGGCAAGATTCAGCTCATCGACGCGACGAATATGAAGTCCTCGCTTCGCAAGAACATGGGCTATAAGAACTGCGAATTCACGCCGGAAATCCGTAAGAAAATTGTCCGCATCTTCCTCGACATGGAGGAAAGCGACGTAAGCATGATATTCGATAACAGTGAGTTCGGCTACTGGAATGTGACCGTCGAGCGCCCGCTGCGCCTGCACGTATTCCCAGAACGAGAAATCCCGGAAGATACGTTCAAGAAGCAGTCAGAGCTTGATTCAGTTCGTGAGGCTGTTGCCAATGTTCCAGTCGGAACGCCACTGGACGATTGGGACGCTTTTGCCAAGGCGACAAAGCTCAAAAAGACGCAGCTCAAGAAGATCCGTCCGTTTATCACGGAAACGGATCCACATGCAAAAGAGGTTGAAGGCGAGTCCGATCCGAATCTCCGCGACTCGGAAAACATTCCGTTCAACTACAATGGTGGGATCGATGCATTCATCGAAAAGGAAGTCAAGCCATATGCACCGGACGCCTATGTGGATGAAAGCAAGACAAAAATCGGTTACGAGATCAGCTTTACGAAGTACTTCTACAAGCCGGTACAACTCCGTGATATGAAAGACATCCTTGCCTCACTTGAGGAGCTCGAGAAGGAATCGGATGGCGTCATGGATAAGATCGTAGAGGGGCTGAAGTAATGGAACTATTAGAGTATATAAATAGATGGAATTCTCAACGACTCGGGAGCCTTTTTCGGGAACAGAAAAAGAAGAATACGCATTTTGCGAGACGGAATGCCTTCAAATTTACTTATGGCTCGATTGTAGATAAGCCTGAATACGATATGATGCCTTCGCTTATTGATACGTATTCTAAATATACTTTGGTTGACGAAGGTGATATTGTCATTAATTGCTTGAACCTGAATTATGACTTCGTGTCCCAGAGAGTTGCGATTGTTAAAAATAGCGGGATAATCACTTCGGCGTATATTTCATTAAGGGCGAGAAATGCGGATATTAATCCCCTATACTATTGCTATTACTTTAAAGCAATGGATGCTCGTAAGATGTTTCACGGAATGGGTACCGGAATACGACTTACTCTTTCTTACAATGAATTACGGAATGTTCCCATTCCTGTTCCTCCCCGTGCTGAGCAGGATCAGATTGTGCGTTTTCTTGACTGGAAGGTCTCCGAAATCAACAAGCTGATCGGAATCCGCCGGAAGGAAATACAAGGGCTGGAGGAGATGAAATCACTCATAATCAATACTACAGTCACAAAAGGAATTACTGAATCCTGTACCAAATCCAGTAATGTACCATGGATTGGTGAAATACCAGTAGACTGGGAAATAATTCCTCTGAAAAGGTGTCTGAAGAATATTACTGATGTTGATCATTATATGCCGCCTTCTGTTGCTCATGGAATTCCATATATTATGACTGGAGATTTAAAGGAAAAAGTAAGCGAGATCGATTTTGACAATTGCAAGCGGATTTCAGAACAAGATTATAAAGCTCTTTCAAAAAAATCCAAAGCACAACATGGAGATATTGTATTTGCTCGTTATGCAACTATTGGAACTGTTTCTTATGTAGATGAAGACCGGGATTTTATTGTTTCCTATTCATGCGTAATTTTGAAACCAGATAGTTCGATGATTGATGGGCGTTATCTTTTTTACTATCTGAAGTCAAGAAGCTTTTCAGAAGATGTTCGTCAATATATAAAAATAAATACACAGGGAAATGTAGGCATAGATTCCTTAAAAAGAACTGTATTGACAAGACCTTCTATAGATGAGCAACATACGATTATTAAGTACCTTGATACGAAATGCAAAAAAATCGATGAGTTAATTAGATTAAAACAATCTCAAGTTCAAGCATATCAGGAATTAAAATCCGTCATCATTTCCGACGTGGTCACTGGCAAGATCGATGTCAGAAACATCACTGTCCCTGAATATGAGCACGTCGACGATATCGCAGATGATGATGCGGAAGACAACGACGAAAAAATAGAAGAAATGGATGAGGAGGTGTGATCTATGGCTTTTACGGATAAAACTGAGAAGGGCTTTGAAACGCTCATCGTGAACTGGCTCGTAGATCAGAATGGCTACGAGCAGGGAACGAACGACGACTACAGCAAGGAATACGCCGTAGATGAAACTCGTCTCTTCCGGTTCCTGAATGATACGCAGCCGAGGGAAATGGAAAAGCTTGGTGTAAATAACAGTGATCAGAAGAAGCGTCAGTTCCTAAACCGTCTCTCCGGAGAGATTGCTAAGCGCGGCATTATTGATGTGTTGCGAAACGGCGTGAAGGCCTACCCGGCGGATCTCATCATGTTCTACTTCACGCCGACTGAGAATAACGAGAAGTCAAAGCAGATGTTTGAGAAGAACATTTTCAGTGTGACAAGACAGCTTCGCTATTCTATTGACGCTTCGAAACTCGCGCTCGACCTTTGCCTGTTCATCAACGGTCTTCCGGCTGTCACGATTGAGCTCAAGAATCATTTCACCGGTCAGTCGACAGCAGATGCCGTTGAGCAGTATAAGAAAGATCGCGATCCGCGGGACACGCTGTTCTCGTTCAAACGGTGCATGGTGCATTTCGCGGTAGACGACCAGACCGTCATGTTCTGCACGAAGCTTGCTGGTAAAGACAGCTGGTTTCTGCCATTCAACAAGGGCTATAACGATGGTGCGGGCAATCCGCCGAACCCGAACGGCATCATGACAGACTATCTGTGGAAGGACATTCTGACGAAGTGGAAACTCTCCCGAATTATCGAGAATTACGCTCAGGTCGTCGTTGATGAAGATCCGGACACGAAGAAGAAAACCGTGAAACAGATCTGGCCACGATACCATCAACTGGACTGTGTGGAAAAGCTGCTCACGGATGTGAAACAAAACGGTGTCGGTAAGCGCTATCTCATCCAGCACAGTGCAGGCTCCGGAAAGTCGAATTCTATCGCATGGCTTGCTCACCAGCTGATCGGCCTTGAGCAAGATGGTCATCCGATGATCGATTCCGTTATCGTCGTCACCGACCGCAGGATTCTGGACAAGCAGATCCGCGATACCATCAAGCAGTTCATGCAGGTGAAAAACACGGTCGTTTGGGCGCAGCATTCCAGAGACCTGAAGAAGGCCATCCAGGATGGCAAGCAGATCATTATAACCACGGTTGAGAAGTTCCCGTACATCTCGCAGGAGATCGGTCAGGAACATATCAATAATCATTTTGCCATCATCATCGATGAGGCACACTCAGGCCAGAGCGGGCGCAATTCCGCGAATATGAATCTGGCGCTTTCCGGCATGGCTTCAGACAACGAAATGGACAATGAGGACAAGATCAATGCGATTGTCGAGGGCCGGAAGCTCGTAAAGACCGCGAGCTATTTTGCGTTCACCGCGACTCCAAAGAACAAGACCGAGGAGGTTTTCGGAACGCCATACGAAGAGGATGGCGAAATCAAGCACAGGCCTTTCCATGTTTACACCATGAAGCAGGCCATTCAGGAAGGCTTCATCCTTGACGTCTTGAAGAACTATACGGCGATTGACAGCTGGTACAAGATTGCCAAGAAGGTCGAGGACGATCCGATGTTCGACAAGAAGCGCGCCCAGAAAAAACTGCGTTCCTTTGTCGAGGGAAATCCGGATGTCATCGCCAAGAAGGCTGCCATGATGGTGGATCACTTCCATGAGCAGATCATCGCTAAGAAGAAGCTGAACGGAAAGTCCCGTGCAATGGTGGTGACCGCGAGCATCCCACGCTGCATCGAGACCTACTGTGCCATCAACAAGTGCCTTGTAGACAGACATAGTCCGTACAAGGCGATTATCGCTTTCTCCGGCGAGTGCAAATACAACGGACAGGAACCTGCCCTGACTTCAGCAGGGCTGAATGGGTTCCCAGACGCCAAGATCCCGAAGGAGTTCAAGAAAGATCCGTATCGTCTTCTGGTAGTTGCAGACATGTTCCAGACCGGATTTGATGAGCCGTTGCTGCAGACCATGTACGTGGATAAGCCGCTTTATGACATTGCGGCAGTGCAGACGCTTTCCCGTCTGAACCGCGCGGCTCCCGGGAAGGACGAAGTCTGTGTGCTGGACTTTGCAAACAAGACATCGACGATTCAGGACGCCTTCTCGAAGTTCTACAGGACAACGATACTGTCTGGAGAGACTGATCCGAACAAGCTTTACGACCTGATCACGCTCATGGAGAGCTATCAGGTGTATGACAACGACGATGTAGAGCACGTAGTTGATTTGTTCCTTGGCGGAGCTGAGAGAGACAGGCTTGATCCGCTGCTTGATCCGTGCGTGGCTACCTACGACGAACTCGAAATGGACGATCAGATCAAGTTCAAGAGCGCAGCAAAGTCATTTGTCCGTACATATGGCTTCCTTGGTTCCATTCTTCCTTATGGGAATGTGGACTGGGAAAAGTTGTCAATCTTCCTGAATCTGCTAATACCGAAACTTCCGTCACCTCGTGAGGATGATTTGTCAGAGGGCATTTTGTCTACGATCGATCTGGACAGTTATCGGAATGAAGCACGGGAGGTCGTGGCTATAAAACTGGAGGACGAGGACGCCGAAATTGCTCCGGTCCCTGCCGGAAAGGTCGGCCATATCGTTGAGCCGGAACTTGATCCGCTTTCTAAGATCATCATGGATTTCAACGATATGTTCGGAAATATTCAGTGGAATGATGCTGATAACGTACAGCGCCAGATCCTCCAGATTCCGGCGATGGTTTCTCGTGACGAGAAATACCAGAATGCCATGAAGAATTCTGATGAGCAGGAAGCCAGAACAGAAAGCGAGCGAGCCCTGCAGAAGGTCATCTTCTCCATCATGGCGGACAACATGGAGCTCTTCAAGCAGTTTCAGGACAATCCGTCATTCAAGAAGTGGCTTACGAATATGGTGTTCAACCTGACGTATAACAAGGAAGGAAAACCGTATGAAGCACCAGACCATTTGGATTCTTCGAAGGTCGCCAGCGACAATTTCACAAGCTATCGATATCCAACAGAAGCGCCAAGAAGCGGAATGTTGGTAGCCGATGGCAAAGTAACGTTCGGTGAAAAGAAAGACAGCGATTCTAAAAAGTAGACAGACGCAAATGAAGGGAGGCATCAAGCGTGGAGTTATCCAAAACTGTAAAGGACAAGACATTCGATGATTACTTTACAGAGGTGGAGCATTCCGAGATGATCAGCGGAATGGTCCGCCCTGGTTCTCTGCGTCTTTTTTGCCTCAACGTCAGAAACGGAAACATCAAATCGTCCGATCTTGAGAAATTTACCATGTTCAACATCGGGCATTATGTGGTCTCTCGGGCAAAGCAGGAGAACTATTGAAATGCAGGCAATTTCGACCTTGTGACGCAGCAAGCCCTGAGAGCTATGAGAAAAAGCACCAAGGCTCGAGACATTGATGCGGGAGAAACGCTTGGCGAGATCATGGCCTATGCCGTCATGGAAGAAAAGCTTAATGCTCATAAGCTCCTCAGCAAAATCGAACTCAGCGCAGATACTGCGCAGTGTGCAAGCGAGACCGATGGCATTCATTCTACGTTATCCCGGAGGAGCACAAGAACGCTTTCTACGGTACATCCTTCGGAGTGTTCCTCTCGACGATGACGGTAGTGACGCCGAAGAAAGAAAACGAGGTCTACCGGGATGCCGACCTCTACATTACGTATCTGCCGAAGAAGCAGGAAAAAAGCACGGCCATCTACGCCGTGCTTTTTACTGCGGAAGATTTGTTCTGGGATGGGCTGGAGGTCGGCGGCCGCTATCTCCCTGTCATGTCTATGAGTGAGGAGCTGATGGGGAAGGACAATGACGGTTGGCGCCTGACGCTGACCTTCCAGTACTATGACGCCCAGGAAAAAGAAGAAACGGCAGAAATCATGAAGGTACGGCATCAGTGCCATCGAACGCAGTGAACGCGGCATTGTCCTTCTGATCCTGAAAGAAAAGACACTGCCGTCCCAGACGGCAGTGTCTCTGTATACGGCAGATGACATCCCCAAAGAACTCTCAGGCAGCAACCGTTATGAGATGGAAGAAAGGGAAAAGAACAAGCAGGCCACAAAATAGTGTAGCCTGCTTGTTTTTTATTGCTTGCGGATATATGCTGTGGCCGGACCAGAGCCGACTTTGACGATATAGCTCTCTTTTACCAGACTGGACAAAGTGCGCTCTATCGTTCCCTGGCTGATATCCGGGCAGCGTTCCATAAGATCCTTTTTGCTGATTTTCCCCAGTGTTTGGGAGATGATGGCTTTGATACGGTCTGGCTTGGAAATCTTTTTGGTTACCAAGTATTGAATCCGGTCTTCGAATTCATCATATGCTTTTATGATGATGCCCAAATAATATTTTACAAAAGGAGCATAGGTGTTTTGATTTTCGTGCCAGCCGAAAGAACTGGCCTGAAGAGCTTCATAGTAAGTGGTTTTCGTTTTTTCAATCAGCATTTCCAGGCTGATGTATTTCCCGACGATGTAGCCGGCACGATATAAAAGAAGGAGGGTCAGAAGTCGGCTCAGCCGTCCATGTCCGTCATTGAATGGAGGAATGCAGAGAAAAGCTAGG
>ERZ1023822.383-NODE-383-length-12206-cov-12.709324_pt1 | contig 12206 bp, 10 predicted proteins | sample MGYA00380379_ERZ1023822 | MGnify/ENA primary metagenome ERZ1023822 (study PRJEB33179, sample SAMN07448988) | human gut metagenome | biome: Human-gut; feature: Human associated habitat; material: Faeces | host: Homo sapiens | place: India: Bhopal | collected... | reverse complement strand
CACGAGAGCCCTGAACCTTGAACCCTGAACCAAATGAAAGCAAAGTAAAAAGGGGATGTGGAGAAATGAGGATTCATTTCTTCACATCCCCTTTTTTGATGGTATTAAGGAAACGCTGATTCAATCGCAGAGTCAGCTTCCACAAGAATTTTTATACATAGCTTCGTCATACCCTTCCTTAAATAGCTCGCTATTCGCGTCAGGTTATTCCTCGCTATGCATAAAAATTCAAGAGTAAAATCTGACAACGATTGAATCAGTGTTTCCTTAACCGTTGGTTGTTGTGATTCAAATAACCAACAGCAAACAGCTAACAACTCATGATGTAGGAGATAGGAATGATCCAATGGATGCTATTTCGGAAATATACCCATTCCCCATATAGCGTTTTAACATGTAGTAGTCAGTTGGTTTAGGCATTGACGAAATCGGGGGGGGGAGTACTGTCTAAATAAGAATTTAAGCACATTTATTCACAGATGGCAAAAATGGAAAGTGAGAAAAGAGATATTTTCTCAAATCATGAAAAGAAAAATTTTCCGGAATGGATAGTGTGTAGGAGGGGAGGCATGCGTATGGTATGAAATGTCAATGGTGTGGGAAAGAGTTTACTCCGCTAAAAAGTTGGCAGAGATATTGCTCGCCAGCCTGCCGTGTAGCTGCCAATCGGAAACGACTGCCCAAGGATGAAGTACATACGCAGGAAACCGTACTCAGCAGACTAAGAAAAATTTTATATTCTCTGCGTCTTGCGGGGGGGGACGAATGTTCTATAATTTTATCGATGTTATTCACAAGAAAAATACTAACATCTTTTAGTCGTCAATTTATTCTTTATTGTATTAGGAGAAACCTAATGAAAATACAACAAAAACAGCTTTTAGCTAAATTAATTACTTTTAGTATGATGTGCATGGTGCCGGTAAGCACTAATGCAGCTGGCTTCAGCGCAATTACGAGTGGAGGTGTTATAGATGCTCTTGACGTTAATGTAACAGGGCATGATAGTGATGATAACGGCATACTGTTATCTGGTAGAAATAACCTGGTGGTAAACAACGGCGGCACTATTCGCGTTAATACTGTTGCCAGTGCCAGTGGTATCACAGCAGCTGACAGTTTTTCAGGTGCTACGAATGTAACTGTTAATGGCGCAAAGTTTACTATTGATGTGGGCTATGCCAAACAGGGAGCCAGTGCAGTTGGTGTCTGGAGCCAGACCATGAGAAATCAGGTTGGTGATGGCAGCCAACCGCAGCCGGAATATCAAGGCGGTAAGGTAACTCTTAATGCTTTGGAAAATAAAATTAATGTTACCAGTAATCGTGTAGGCTATGGCTTATTATCCGGCAGTGATTTTGATGGCAACAGTAATCAAGGCGGCAATATTGCCTGCGATGGTAAGCTGGACATAGATGTTAACGTTCTGACTCCTGACGGAAAAAATTCTGATAGCGATTATCTTAACAGAGCCATGGGTGTTGTTGCTTTTGGCGGTAATGTCTATATCAATAATGATGCTAATATTAATATCAAATCTCAAGCAAATGGTGGCAACGGTAAAGAAGTGGCCGGTTTATATACCGGATATGATGGTCACATTAATGGCAGCGCTGACAGTACTATTAATATACATGCAGAGGGTATTGGTAAGGTTACCGGTATCACCAACGGCACTTATGATGTTCTTGCCCAACGAGATAATGTAAACTACACCCCGTCTACTATTAATTTGCGCGGAACAACAAATATTTTTCTGGATGGAAAACGTAATTATGGTATCTGCTCTGATATAAAATCAACATTTGAAGCAAATACCGTAACTATCAACTTTACCAATGACAGCAAAAATCTTACCTCCGTCGGAATACAAGCAACTGATGAGGGTAAAATTAAAATTGATAACCTTTTCGTTGGAACAGACGCAACTGCATTGAACCAGGCAGATAAAATAACCGCATTACAGACAGACAGACTATATTCTGGTTACTTTAATATAAAAAGAAATGCACAAATTAATGTCAACACCAACGAGCAGGGTACAGTACAAATCAACGGTTCTATAGAAAATAACAAAAGAGGAACTATTGATTTACGTTTAACTAATGCAAATTCTTACCTTTATTCCAACTTTTATTTAGAAACAGATTGGGATGATAATCCAGAGGCAATAACTAATTTAACATTGAAAAATGGTGCAGTTTGGAAAAACTTCAGTGCTTTGGGCTGGCAGGACAGCATGCTTACTAACTTAACCTTAGATAACAAAGCGCTCTTAGATATGACGCATAACGAATATAGTAGGGGTAAGTTTTTCCAAAATATCTATATCACTAATAACATGTCAGGAACAGATGCCACAATTAACATGGATATTGATGCCAGCACTAATAAAGATAACAGCGACCGTCTGTACATCGCAGGCACTCACACCGGCAACCATTACATTACGCTCAACAATGTTAATGCAGATGGCAATACTGACGGCGCTGCCGGTACTGTTCTTGTAAGCGTAAAGGACGAGCAGGGCAACTTCTTTGCCAACGATAAGGAAGGATCCTTGTATTGGAATAAGTACACTTTAGATAAACAAGACAGTGCTACTCCTGGTTACACTAAGGATTGGTACTTGAAAAAACTAGAATTCATCCCCTCCAAACCGACCACCAGCGTAGATGCTGTTGATGCAACCCAAAGACTGGCTTTTGCCAACTGGGTGGAGGACGACAAGCTCATGCAGCGCATGGGCGACCTGCGCCACGAAACCAATAATGAGGAAGGCGTTTGGGTGCGTGTCAAAGGCGGCAAATACAGCGGTGATGGCTTCAGCAACCGTCACACCATGTATCAGCTTGGCTATGACGATGTTGTAAAAAATACTGATAAGCTGAAGCGGTATCAGGGCGTAGCCTTCTCCTACGATGACGGCAAGAACAGCTTCAACCGCGGCAGTGGCAAGCTGAAAGCCAAATCTATCGGCTTCTACAGCACGGATATACGCAATAAAGGCCATTATCTGGACTTGGCGCTTAAGATTTATGATGCAGACAGCGACTTCACTGTGTTTGATACCGAAGGCAAGAAGATTACCGGTACTTTTGACAACTCTGGTATCAGCTTGAGTGCGGAATATGGTCGTAAGAAGTATCTTGACGAGCATTGGTCTATTGAGCCGCAGGCACAGCTTACCTTGGGTTATTTGGACGGTGCAAGATATACCACCAGCAATGGCATCCACGTAAGCCAAAGCGATCCCAACAGCGTTTTGGGACGTATCGGCTGCAACTTTATGTATGACATGGACGAAAAGAATACTGTCTACCTGAAGGCCAACTGGCTGCATCAATTTGCCGGTAATTACGGCGCTACCTTGACTAACGGCAATGACAGCCTGCGTATTGATAACCATGACCATGACACCTAGTTTGAATACGGCTTTGGCTTTGCCTGCATGACTGGCAAGAATAACCACCTGTATGCAGACGTAGAGCGTTCTACCGGAGGCAGCCTGCGTAAGGACTGGCAGTGGAATGCCGGTATGTTCTGGACGTTCTAAGCTGATGTAAAATGGCCTTTAATATCTACAATATCATTTAATAAATAGTGAAGAAAAATGCGTAACAGATTTTCACGTCTGTTGCGTATTTTTTTACGCAAAAGAAACGAATCACCGGTTCTACAGCTATCGCATGAAACGGCAGGGGCGGAGCTGGTCCAGCGAAGGAATGGAGTACATGGTCTGGGTACTGACCACCCGGAAGAATAAGACGCTTACGCAAGCCCTCTTGTACCATGTTAATGGGAAGAGCTACAAAAAGATGGATAGAGCCGTGCACAAAGCCGTGGTGCGGGCAGAGCGCAGAATGAGAAACTATAGGCCAGGATGCCTGGAAGGGCGTATAGGCGTTTATGGAGCTTCTTCTTCCCCCATGGGAAGACTTGCCAGAGCGATACAGAAATACTGATTAAAACGAAGCCACGGAGATAGTAATTATCGACAGTCAAATGAATTACCGAGGAAAACTTGACACTTACTGGTTTCGGCGGTACATTTGACATTTCCCTCCATTTCCCCTATAATACTATCATTATGGAAGGGTGTCCGAGTGGTTGAAGGAGGCGGTCTTGAAAACCGTTAACCTTGCAAGAGGTTCATGGGTTCGAATCCCATCCCTTCTGCCAGAATTATATTCGCGGGAAGCCGCGGTTTCAGAAAGCACTGATCGATGAGCGGCATGCTCGTCGGCAGTGCTTTTTAATTAGGAATGAGGGATGGCTGTGCGGCAAGATTTTTCGGCTCAGTCCTCGCTTTTCTGTAAGTGGCTTTCTTACATACGACGTTTCCTGCTGCTAAGGATGACGAGATGTGCTGCGGAGCGCAAATAAGGTGATGTCTGTAACTGGCATTTAGTTACCAGTCACTAGTCACCAGTCACTCCTAATCCCTAGTCCCCAGTTACTCATTTTCACAAAAGGAGTCTTTCATGTACCTATTCCATCGGCATATCGACCTTGCGAGTGAGCTGAAGAAAGCCGTCGGGCTGGCCGTGGGTGCAGCCATCTACTCGGCGGGTCTCAATCTTTTCCTGATCCCGAATGACATCATCGACGGAGGCATCACAGGCATTTCGCTTCTCGTGCAGGCGCTGACGGGGATCCCCTTCAGCGTGCTCATCGTCCTTCTGAACCTGCCCTTTTTCTACATCGGCTATCGGCGGCTCGGAGCGCGGCTCGCTCTGTCTTCGACCTTTGCGATCGTCATCCTCTCGCTCTGCTCGTCCTATTTCGAGACGATGAAGCCCGCGACGTCGGATCCTTTCCTCTCGACGATCTTTGGCGGCATCATCATCGGCATGGGTGTCGGCATCGTCATCAAGAGCGGCGGCTCGACCGATGGCACGGAGATCATGGCGATCTGGATGGATAATAAATTTCCTTTCTCCGTGGGCGAGATTATCATGTTTTTTAATTTCTTCATCCTTGGCGCGGCCGGCTTCGTCTTCAGCTGGAACAGTACGATGTATTCCCTCATCGCCTACTTCATCTGCTCGCGCATGATCGATGCGGTCTCGACGGGTCTCGACTCGTCGAAGGGGGTCTTCATCGTGACGACCTCTTACGATGCGGTGTCCGATGCGATCGTTCACGATATGCATCGCGCCGTCACACGCCTGCACGGACAGGGAGGCTTCCTGAAGGATGATAAGGATGTCCTCTACTGCGTGGTGAGCCGTCTGGAGATCACAAAGCTGAAGCAGGTCGTTCACGCCATCGATGCTTCCGCCTTCCTCTCTGTCTTCGATGTACAGGAAGTCCATGGGGGACTGGTGAAGGGGAAGAAGTAGTGACTAGTGACTAGTGACTAGGGATTAGGAGCCTCAAGTGACTAGAAAACATCAGGCTCTCTCGTATCGTCATTTCGAGCGAAGAGAGAAATCTTTGTCATTCACGGCTCATCGGTCGATGTTTGGAAATCTCAAACGAGAAACCTGCGCTCCAAGACACTTTCGGGCATCGCCTTATTTATACTCCGCGGCGCTTCTGATTTTTATGCGCCGCACCACCATTCCTCATTCCTCATTCGAGCAAAGCTTTCATTCACAATCAATGGACGGAGCCGCCCATGGGCTAATCCTTAGAACCCATTGAACCCGTTGAACCCGTTGAACCTTTTCCCGCTATTGTCGCTTCCTTGTCATCCTGTTATACTACAAATACCACAAAGTTTTGAAAAGGAGAGTAACTATGAAATTTCTGTTTAACCATCAAAATTTCAACGTGCTTGATCTCGAAAAAAGCATTGCCTTTTATGAAGAAGCGCTGGGACTTACGGTGAACCGTACTTATAAAGCTTCTGACGGCTCCTTTATCCTGACGTACATGGGAGACATGGCGACGGGCTTCCAGCTCGAGCTCACCTGGCTGCGTGATCGCAAGGAAGCCTACAATCTGGGGGACAATGAATTCCATCTGGCTTTCGAGGCGGATAATATGCAGGAAGCCTATCAGAAACACAAGGCGATGGGCTGCGTGTGCTATGAGAACAAGGATATGGGCATCTACTTCATCAATGATCCGGACGGATACTGGATCGAGATCATCCCGGGAGGACATTGATGGATCCGATATTTACCAGAACTGCCCGCATCATAGATGAGAAGGGCATCGAGTGCCTCCAGGCCAAGACAGTCGCGGTCTTTGGCATCGGAGGCGTCGGTTCTTATGCGGCAGAAGCACTCGTGAGAGCGGGCGTGGGACACCTCATTTTCATCGATAAGGATGAAGTCGATATCACAAATCTGAACCGCCAGCTGGTCGCTGACTTAACGACCGTCGGAAAAAATAAGGCAGAAGTCATGGTATCACGTGCGCACCTCGTGAATCCGGCCTGTGATGCGAAAGCCATGCCCATTTTCTATCGCCCCGGCGACGAGGACTTCATCAGAGATCTCCATGCCGACTACATCATCGATGCCATCGATGATGTACCGGCGAAGATCTCCATCGCGGAAGTCTGCTGGAAGCTGAAGATACCGGTGATTTCTTCCATGGGAACGGGCAATCGCCTGCGGCCGGAGATGCTGCAGATCGCTGACATCAATAAGACCTCTGTCTGCCATCTTGCCCGCAAAATGAGAAAGGAGCTGAAGGAACGCCGTGTGAGAAAGCTCACGGTCGTCTACTCGAAAGAGCTCCCGCACAAGCCCGTCGGCGAAGGCCATGCCCCCGGCTCCATTTCCTTCGTCCCGCCCGTTTCCGGCATGATGATGGCAGGCTACGTCGTGCGCGCCCTGCTGAAGGAAAACGGGATCGGGTAAAGGGGGCATAGGCATCCTCTCGCCATGGACCATGTATTCTTTGAGATCGGGACATATCTGGCGCTTGCCAAAGCTTTCGCGCCGCGCCAGCCCATTGCACGGTTGGATCCTCATCCTTAAGGAAACACTGATTAAATCGTTGTCTGATTTCATTCTTGGATTTTTATACAGAGCAAGGAATCATCCGACGCGAATAGCGAGCTATTTAAGGAAGATGATGACGAAGCTATGTATAAAAATCCATATGAAATCTGGCTCTGCTATTTAATCAGCGTTTCCTTAGTCCCTGATCTCTATTTTTCCCACAAGGAGGCCCTATATGATCACCGAAATCCATCATCCGGAATGGCTCACGCTGGATGTGGGCGGTCAGACTGTTCTTGGCTATAACCAGGAATGGTATCCGCAGGAGAGGCAGCGCTTGGCAGGCTGCGGGCCTACAGTCGCTGCCATGATGGCAGCCTATCTGGAAAAGAAAGAGTGGAAGACGCCGGTGAAAGACCGGGAGCTCGCGCTTTCCGTGATGCTTTCCCTGTGGCAGTACGCGACACCAAGGATGCACGGCCTCTACAAGACGCGCTGGCTGAGGGAAGGCCTCGCAGCGTATCTTTCAGAGAAAGGCCTGTCCGGCGTTGTAGAATCGCTCTCTATACCGTCTATCCGCCTCCTTGCGCCAAAGCCGGAACGGGTCATCTCCTTCATCAAGGCGGGGCTTTCGGCGGACTGCCCGGTGGGATTTTTGAATCTTCACAGCGGGGCTGAGCCCATTCCCTATCATTGGCACTGGATGCCCATCGTAGCGATGGAAGAAACCGAAGAGGGGACCTTCTGCACCCTTTGGGATGAGGGGAAGGCCCATCGATTCTCGCTGGAAGGCTGGCTCAAAAATACCAGGTTCGGCGGCGGGTTTGTCAGAGTGACCGGCGCCTGATGGACACTCTCATCGTCATTCTTCCGGTCTTATCACGCGATTGGCATTTCAACGGGGACAACCATTTCCCGTCCCCCTAAATAATGTATTTCAAAGGAGGATTTCGAAAATGAAAAAAATGATCGCTATGGCACTGATCTCTGCACTGGCTCTGCCGGGCGCTGCCATGGGAGCAGCCCAGCTGCCTTCCTCGGAAAAAATGCTGAATGACTACAGCCGCTATGCCGTGGTCTATACCAGCGATGAAGAGCGCGTCTATGTGGATACCGAGACGATCGAGCGCGATCCGGCCAATGCGGGAGAGCTCCCCGTCATCCGTGGGACGCTGTACGCGGAGGTCTATAAAGACCCGCTTACCTATCCCGATTATGGCAATTACCGCATGGTCGAGTACATTTTCCAGTATGAGACGGCCGTGGGTGCCGATCAGTATGGCCGAGAGATCCGGTACCGCATCTTGAATAAGCTGCAGGGTGTCTACACGCCCGATGGCAAACCGGCTGCCTATACAGGCATCCACGATGAACCGGCGGACGAAGCAGATGACATCTACGCTGCCATGTATCGTCTGTCGAAAAATTATTAAGAAGCGGGGATAGGGGAGCCGCGGGACAGATTCCTTTTTCATTTACAAATTCTGTCCACTGCTATATAATAAATAAAACTTCACTTATCAAGCAGAGAAGCCATGAGACATGTCTTTTGGCTTCTTTTTTGTTTACAGATCCTTTGCAAGGAAAGCTTTGATCCCATCTGACTCTGCGATGGGATCAGTACTTTCCGGGGATCTCTTCTTAGGGGAGAACAACATGCAGCTCTACATTGCGGGCGGCTGCGGCGACCAGGGCCGCAACTGCTTCTATATCGAAGGGGATCGGCATGCCTTCATCGTAGACGCGGGGACGTCGACGGACGGGCTGGATCGTCTGCCCGACCTGTCACCGGAGATGATCCGCCGCGCGGAATATCTTTTCGTGACCCATTCTCACAAAGACCACACGGGTGCGATCGAATATCTGGAAAACAATGGCTTCAACGGCCCCGTCCTGATGTCAAACCAGACCTACCAGCAGATCCATTACAAGCCGAAGAACACCATGATCCTTGACTCCACCGCACCTGAGCTTTCCCTGGACGGCGAGCTCTCGCTCCGCTGGGGACGGACGGGACACTGTGCCGGTGCGGTCTGGTACTACATCACCGTGGATGGGAAGCGTCTCTTTTTCTCCGGTGACTATCGGGAGAATGATACCTTCTACCGCTGCGATGCTGTTCGCGGTCTCACGGCGGATCTTGCCGTCATCGACTCCGCCTACAGCCGCATGGATCGGGCAGAGGATATGAGAAAAGCCGTCGCAGATGCGGCGAAAGAGGCACTGTCTGCGTCGGCTCCGCTCCTCTTGCCGGTTCCCTCCTACGGCCGCGGCCTTTCTATGGCGATGCTCTTTTATCGGACCTTTGGCGAGGCATATCCCATCCACATGTCCGCAAAGCTTCGTGACCAGTGGCTGCGCATCGGGCATCGGGGCTATTTTGCCCACGAAGAGATTCTGGGCTATCCCTTCGATATTTTCCGGTCGTGGGATGAGACATCTCTGGAAGGCGGGCACATCTATTTCCTGACGGATGCCCAGCTCTCCAAGGCGAAGAGCCGACAGCTCATCGACTGCCATCCCGAGCTTTCCGTCCTCATGACCGGCAGTCTTCACGGCTACGGCAAGGCAAAGTCCTACTACGAGTCCGGCCGCGCAGCCTTCGTCCTCTGGCCGAACCATCTCACCAAGCAGGAAACGGCAGATCTCGCAGCGGTGAATGCGTTCTCTCTCGTCGTTCCTTTCCACAATCCGAAGGAAAAGCCGGAGACGGATGTGTATAGTTTTTAGGGGAATGGAGGGGAGTGACTGGTGGCTAGTAGCTAGTGACTAGTGACTAGCGGATATCAGACTCTCTCGTATCGTCATTTCGAGCGGCAGCGAGAAATCTTTGTCATTTGCGGTCGGGCGGATGTCAGGAAGACTTTAAGGAAACGCTGAGGGCAAGAGAGTTTCAGGCACCGCTTCTATATACTTGTGGCGAAGCCGCCTTAACCCGCTCAACCCATTGAACCTGCAGGACACGTTTTCTCCTCTTCCCCACGCATGTTATAATAGAAACAGAAGAAAACAGGGAGTGATCCCTTCGTCATAGAAAGGCGGGATGCATATGCTTTCTTATAAAAAAATCCTGGTACCGTATGATGGCTCCGAACATGCAAAGAAAGCGCTCCAGCAGGCCATTGCTATTGCTGAAGACGGTGAAGGCGCAAAGCTCTTCGTCGCTTCGGTGTGCAACATGGTGTCCGCGATGAGCAATTTTGATCAGGTCTCCATCGCAGAAGGCTGCCTCACGACCAAGCTGACAGAAGATTTGGAAGCGCAGTGCAAGGCGGATCTGGAGGAAGCCAAGGCTTTGATTCCAAAAGCGGTAGAGACGGAGATGATCTATGAAGTCGGTTCTCCGGGACCTGTCCTTTTGAATGTGGCCGACGATAAGAAATGTGACCTCATCGTCATGGGCAGCCGGGGTCTCGGTCCCCTGAAGGGCATCTTCATGGGCTCTGTTTCCAGCTACCTCGTCAGCCGCTCCAAGTGCCCGATCCTCATCGTGAAATAATTGTGACAGAAGCTGTAAATGCCGGCATTGGCATTTACAGCTTTTTTAGTGCAAGGTTAGCCACTGGGGCGGCTCGCCCCCTTGAAAGCCTCTCTTGAATGAGAAATTAGAAATGAGAAATGCGAAATGGTGGTGCGGCGCATAAAAATATAGAAGCGCCGCAGAGTATAGATGATGGCTATGCCATGAGCTGGCATTTCAGCCACCAGTCACCAGTCACTAGTCACGCCTAATCCCTAATCCCTAGCTACTATATATAACAAGCAGATCTCAAAAAATAATTTGCTTTTCCTCTTCTGCTGTGCTAAGATTACTATCTGACTACATATCGATTTCAAGGTGGCTTTTCAAAAAAATGGCTTGGACGAAGCATGGAAACGATGGGAAAAAGAAAGGGCACCTGAAGTGATCTGAATGAAATGACAGACTTATGGAAACGCTGATTAAATCTGACAACGATTTAATCAGTGCTTCCCTATAGATACTGAGGAGGTGTCCCTATTTGGCAACTAAGGCAGCACAGCTGGCAGAGTGGCTAAAAGAACTGCAGGATAGAGTGGATGCTGACGGCAATCTTTCCTATGCGGAGATCATGCGCTTTCAGCAGGAGAAGAACCTGACAAAGAAACAGTTCGACAGCATTTTTACACTTCTTCATGAGCATCACATCGAGCTTGTCTATGATGATGACATAGAGGATGATGCAGAAGAAGGCCCGACCGACGCCGATTTTGACGGAGATCCCGAAGACGATGACCTGTCCGACGATGTCCTTTTGGATGACAAGGATGGGCTGGAAGAAAAAGAGTGGGAAACGGATAATTCCGACGAAGCCTATGACGCAGCGGCCGGCGGTATCAGTGACCCTGTCCGTCTCTATCTCCGCGAGTGCGGCTCGAATCCTCTTCTTTCCGCAGAGGAAGAGATGCGCCTTGCCAAGCTTATCGAGCGCGGCAAGCATAAGGATGCGACGGAAGAGGAAAAAGAGGAAGCAAAAGCCGCAAAGAAAGAAATGGCCAATGCCAACCTGCGTCTGGTCGTTTCCATCGCCAAGAAATATCCGGGGCGCGGCATGCCCTTCCTTGATCTCATCCAGGAAGGCAATATCGGTCTCTTGAAGGCTGTCGATAAATTCGACTATACCAAAGGCTATAAATTTTCTACCTATGCGACCTGGTGGATCCGTCAGGCCATCACCCGCTCCATCGCGGATCAGGCCCGCACCATCCGTGTGCCGGTACACATGGTAGAGACCATCAATAAGATGAACCGTGTCGGCCGCCGCTTCCTGCAGGAACATGGCCGCGAAGCGACAAATGAAGAGCTCGCCAAGGAAATGGGCATCAGCGTGGATAAGATCCGCGAAGCCAAAAAGGCGGCGCAGGATCCGATCTCGCTCGAGACGCCGATCGGCGAAAAAGAGGACTCCCATCTGGGGGATTTCATCGAAGACTCCAAGACCGCCTCTCCGGAGGATGAAGCAGCAGCGACCATGAGAAGAGAGCAGGTCTACAAAATGCTCGAAACGCTGACCGAGAGAGAAAAAGGCGTACTTGCTCTCCGCTTCGGCATGGATGACGGCACTCCGAGAACGCTCGAAGAGGTAGGCAAGCACTTCGGCGTCACGCGTGAACGTATCCGGCAGATCGAAGGCAAGGCACTGAAGAAACTCAAAAAACAGGCACTGCCGATGAAGGTAGATTAAAAAAGGAGCTGTGAAGAAATGAATCCTCATTTCTTCACAGCTCCTTTTTTACTTTGCTTTCATTTGGTTCAGGGTTCAAGGCTCTCGTGGCGGCTTCGCC
>ERZ1023822.382-NODE-382-length-12227-cov-12.534834_pt1 | contig 12227 bp, 6 predicted proteins | sample MGYA00380379_ERZ1023822 | MGnify/ENA primary metagenome ERZ1023822 (study PRJEB33179, sample SAMN07448988) | human gut metagenome | biome: Human-gut; feature: Human associated habitat; material: Faeces | host: Homo sapiens | place: India: Bhopal | collected... | reverse complement strand
AGAAGAGGCATTTCTCGATGGTATTCTTCACATGATGCGGATTCTCCGACTGCGGGACGTCCTTGACCGGCTCTGGGGCAGGAGCTGCCTTCGGTGCCGGCGGCGCCGGGCGCACGCGCGGGCGGCGGGTCAGGACCTTGCCCTGATAGGTGGTGACAGCGGCTTTATTTTCTCCTTCTCCCCATGTATCTGCAAGGGAAAGGCACTTCGCCGGACAGTCAAGCGCACAGGCGCCGCAGGTGATGCACTTGTTCCGATCGATCGTCCATGTACGGTTTCTGCGGTCGATCGTGATGGCGTCCACCGGACAGGTCTTTTCACACTTGCCGCAGAAGAGGCATTTTTCGATTTCATTTTTTACGTGGTTGTCAGCCACAGCCGCTTCTGCCACTGCCGGCGGCTGCGCTTCCTTTATGACGGGCTGCCCCGCGGGTCTTCTTCGGATCTTCGAGACGCCGCGAACGGTAATCTCTGTCCGATTTCCTAGGTAGCAGCCGAGCGAGAGACACTTCCTCGGGCAGTTGTCGATACAGGTACCGCAGTTCACACAGGCTTCCAGATCGATGCGCCATGTACGGTTCGCACGGTCGACGGTGATGGCACCCGCCGGGCAGTTTCTTTCACACATGCCGCAGAAAACGCACTTCATCACATTATTGACGATATGGCTTCGGTCATCCATCGCGAGCATGGCTGCATTCTGCGCGGCGACCGTCTTCTTGACTTCGCTCACGCCTTCCTTCTTGACGGCGGTCAGAATGATCTCCGTCTTTTCAAGGCCCGGCATCGCATAGTGCGGATCCATGGAGAGGCACTTCTTCGGACACGCCTCCACACATGCGCCGCACTGGATGCAGGAGAATGGATCGATCCTCCACTCGCCTGTCTTCCTATCGACAGTGAGTGCGCCGGAGGGACAGCTTCTTTCGCACATGCCGCAGAGAATGCACTGGCTGACGTCATTCACCACGCGCCCGCGGACGCCTTGACAGAAGGTCTTCGGCGCCAGCGGATACTCCGAGGTCACAGGAGGCTTGAATAAATTCGCCACGGCCTGTTTGATATATACCAGGTAACTCATAATTGCCTCCTTTGGATGGGTGACTAGTGACTTGTGACTGGTAGCTAGGGATTAGGGATTAGGGATTAGGAGCCTCGAGTGACTAGTGACTGAAATGCCATCTTCGGGCATCGCCATGATTGACACTCCGCGGCGCTTCCATATTTTGATGCGCCGCACCACCATTTCGCATTTCTCATTTCTCATTTCTAATTCAAGCGAGGCTTTCATCCACAATCAAGGGGGCGTCACGCCCCTTGGGCTAACCCTGAACCTTGAACCCGACCTATCTTTCGCAGCAGCTGATGCAGGGGTCGATGGTCAGGATGATATTCGGCACATCGGCGAGGTCGCAGCCCTGCAGCATTTTGACGAGGGCCGCGATATTGCAGTTCGTCGGGGTGCGGAGACGGAATCGCTCGAGGTTCTTGGTGCCATTTCCCTTGACATAGTAGATGGCTTCGCCGCGCGGCTGCTCGACGCGGGTGAAAAATTCACCCTTGGGCGGGACGCCGCGGACAGGCGATGCGATCGCGCCTTCCGGGAGATTTTCGAGCGCGCCTAGAATGATGTCGATAGACTGGTAGAGCTCGCGGATGCGTACCTTCGTACGAGCGAGGCAGTCGCCGGTCTGCTCCAGGACCGGATGAAATCCCAGATCCCTGTATGCGCCGTCATCATCGGCCATACGGTAATCATTCGGGACGCCGCTGGCGCGTGCCATCGGGCCGACACAGCCCAGATCCATCGCCTCATTCATCGAAAGGATACCGACACCCTCCAGACGCGTCTGGATGGTATCGTCATAGAGAAAGACAGACGCCATCTCTTCGATCTCCTTGCGCAGGCCGGTGAGCCTCTCCTCGATGCTCTTCTTCATGGCATCCGTGAGGTCACGGCGCACGCCGCCCACCTCACAGACGGAGAAGATGACGCGGCCGCCGGTCGTTTCTTCGAAAATATCCAAGATCGTCTCGCGAAGCCGCCAGCAGTGCATGAAAAGGCTCTCGAAGCCCAGCGCATCCGCACCAAGCCCGAGCCACAGGAGATGGCTGTGCAGGCGGGAAAGCTCATGCCAGATCGTACGCAGGTAGCTCGCACGGCGCGGCACGTCGATCTCCATCAGCCCTTCGACGGCCTTCGCATAGCCCCAGCCATGCCCGAAGGAGCAGATGCCGCAGACACGCTCTGCGACATAGATGAACTGCTTGAAATCGCGCTTCTCGACCAGCTTTTCCAGTCCGCGGTGGACGTAGCCGATGGACGGCACGGCGCGGACGACTTTCTCATCCTTCAGCTCCAGATCCAGATGGATCGGCTCCGGCAGGACCGGATGCTGCGGGCCAAAGGAAACGGTAGTGAGTTCAGCCATTGCCATCCTCCTTCTTCACGACAGATGCATCGACGCCAAGACCGCTTCGAAGGTTCACCTTCACGGCCTGCTTCGCATGGACGGCATTCGACAGGTCATGCCACGGCGTCTTCTGCGCAAGGTGGTAGAAATGCCCGCCATAGTCCACATCGGGCGCGATGAAACGGACATCCAGCCCGAAAAGATCGTGGATCTCATTCTCCCACACAAAGCCGTACCAGTACAGGCTCGTGATGCTCATGACGGAGCCGTCGAGTGCCGCGGTCAGACGCAGGTGGTAGAGGAAATAATTTTTGTCAAAGGTGTATGTCAGTTCGAAGCCCTCCGTGGTACGGGTGCAGAGGATCTGTACCAAGCGGCAGCCTTCTTTTTTGAATCGCGCCACACGCTCCAAGAGGTCTTCCGGGCGAATGGTGATAAACTGCTGTTTCATAGATATTCTCCTTTGGGAGGGGGATAGAAATAGGTTCGGGGTTCAGGGTTCAGGAGCGGCGCATAAAAATCAGAAGCGCCGCAAAGTATAAATAAGGCGATGCCCGAAGGTGTTATTCAAGCTACAAGTCACTAGTCACTCGGCACCACTAATCCCTAATCCCTAGCTACTAATCCCTGCTTTCAAACTTCAGGGTGATAGTGCGGCGCGTTATAAATATTTCGCACCGCACCATAACCTTGAACCCGCCAACCTGACCCCATCAACCTTTTCTCAGTTTCTTCTGCTTTTCTTCCAGCACGGAAAGGCCTTTTACGACGCCATCGATGATGGCCTCCGGACGTGCGGCGCAGCCGGGGACGTAGACATCGACGGGGATCGCCTTGTCCATGCCGCCAAGCATATTATAGCACTCGCGGAAGATGCCGCCGCTGCAGGCGCAGGTCCCGACGGCGATCACCACCTTCGGCTCCGGCATCTGTTCATAGATCTGGCGGACGACAGGCAGGTTCTGTGCATTCACGCCGCCGGTGACAAGGAAAATATCGGCGTGCTTCGGGTCACCGGTATTGACGATGCCGAAGCGCTCCACGTCATAGAGCGGTGTCAGGCACGCAAGCACCTCGATATCACAGCCGTTGCAGGATGATCCGTCATAGTGGATCAGCCAGGGAGATTTCTTTTCAAAGCTCATACATGACCTCCGGAATGGAGTGAATTGGGATAGGGTGTTATTGGGTTCAAGGTTCAAGGTTCAGGGTTCAGGGTTCAGGGTTGTGGTGGCGGCTTCGCCGCCATTTTATATTCGGTGCAAGGCGCGACGCCGCTCACTTGAATCCATCAACCTGAACCAGACAACCTTTATTTGAAGTACATCAAAAATGCGATATTCAGAAAGCCTGCCATGAGGCCGACGAGCCAGGTGGAGGCGAGCATGCGCTCCCACTTGATGCGGGCGCAGCAGTTGTCGATGAGGATCTCTGCGAAGAAAACGATCTCGCAGATGGCAAGGCCGAGAAGCCATGTCCACCAGGTATCCGATGCGAAGAAGAGGAGCACGAGGCCGAAGAGGAACACATTCTCATACCAGTGCGCGATCTCGACGACGGCCAGGGTACGGCCGGAGATCTCTGTCTTCAGACCGCCGATGAGCTCCTGATGCGCTTCATGCGACATGGAGATATCGAAGGGCGATTTCCTGAATTTAATGAGAAGGATGAAGCAGAGACCGAAGAAGATGCCCGGCATACGCAGGATATTCATATGGGCGCCCGTCAGGATGTCTCCGACGGAGAAGCTGCCGCTGGCGAGGTAAAAGCCGAGTGCCACCATGAGGAGCATCGGTTCATACGCCATGGTCTGCACGAGCTCACGCTCCGCGCCGATCTGGCTGTAGGGGGAATCGACGGCATACGCCGCGATGATGAGGCAGACACTCGCCATGGTCAGTGTGAATACGACGAGCAGGATATCGCCCTGCGCGAAGAAGATGGTGCCTGTCAGAAGGACGAAAAGAAGGAAGCCGAAGATGTAGAAGCCTTCCGCCTTATTGACGGCGATCGGCTGCTTTCCCCACAGCTTCAGGAAATCATAGAAGGGCTGCAGGAGGGGCGGCCCCTTTCTTCGCTGCATACGGGCGGAGATAATGCGGTCGCACCCGGAAAGCAGTCCGCCAAGGATCGGCGCTAAGAGGAGGTACAGGAGACCCCCTGCGATAGGCATCAGGAAGTCAGACATGGAATGCACCTCCTACAGACAAAGACAGCTCCATCAGAACGCAGGCAAGGGCTGCGGTGTAGCCCAGGAGCTTCATGCGGTCTTCACCGAACCAGCTCTCCAGATACCAGTTCCGCAATGTGACGGGGACGACACGTCCGCCGGCGCCGCGATAGGCATTGTCACTTCCGAGGTTCTCCCCGGAAAGATTTGTGACGACCTGTTTCTTCTCGCGGCTTTTGCCGAAGCGAAGAGGCAGGACGACCAGGAGGAAGACCATGAGCGACATGATCCAGAGATTGCTCTGCGCGATAACCTCTGCCGTCGCATGATAGGTGAGTGCGAGGTAGGGGATGACGCCGTATTCCGAAACGAGCGGGAAGAGCACGCAGACGATGAGCGTCAGTGCTGCCAGCGTTTTGAGCGCCATCCATTCGACGCCAAGGATCCCTCGCTCGCGGTTTTCATTCGTCGGGACAAAGGTCGTGATCTTGCCGAGCCACTTCGTCCAGTAGAAGAGCGTGGTCGCCGAGCCGTAGACGAGGACGAGGAGAAGCAGCGGCTGTCCTGCATCGACGAAGGCTTTCATAGCGGCCCACTTGGAGATCAGCATGCCGAACGGTGCGAGGAACATCCCGCAGATGCCGATCACCATGCAAAGCGAAAGGCGAGGCATGGAATTGAAGATCCCATCGAAATTCTCCAGATCGCGGCTGCCGAGCTGCTGCTCTGCGGTGCCGACCGTGAGGAAGAGGAGAGACTTCGCGACTGCGTGGAAGATGACGATCATGATCGCCGTCCAAGCGGCTTCATAGGAGCCTGTGCCTGCGCAGCAGACGATCAGACCGAGATTCGAGATCGTGGAATAGGCGAGCACCTTTTTCCCATCGGACTGGGAAATGGCGGCGCAGGAAGCGAAGAAGAAGGTGATCCCGCCCACCAGCATCGCCATGATGCCGACATGGTTGTCCCCCAAGATCGGCGCGAGCTTGATGATGAGGAAGACGCCCGCCTTGACCATGGTCGAAGAGTGCAGGAGCGCCGAGGTCGGCGTCGGTGCCACCATCGCCCCCAGAAGCCATCCGGAGAAGGGCATCATCGCCGACTTTGTGAATCCGCAGAAGACGAGGAGCGCTGCGATAAGCTCGACCGGTTCACGGCTGCGGCCCAGATTCACCAAGAGGGACAGCTCGACCGTGTAGTATTTCTCCCCCAGAAGGACGATCGCCAATGCAAAGGCAAGCCCGCCCAAAAGGTTCATCCAGAGCGCCTTGCAGGAATTGTGGATCGCTTCATTCGTCTGCGAATAGCCGATCAGAAGGAAGGAGCAGAGAGATGTGATCTCCCAGAAGGTGTACATGAAGAGCAGATTGTTCGACATGACAAGGCCAAACATCGCTGCCAGAAAGAGAAAGACCACAAAGAAGAAAAAGCCGCGCCGGTCAGGGATCCCCGCATGCTTTCGATGGTACTGCGCCATGTAGCCCAAAGAGTACACCGCGATGAGTCCGCCGATGATGCCGGCGATCAGGATCATGATGATGGCAAAGTGATCGATGATGAAATCCCATGATACGTAGATGCGATCGCCCATATGCCATTCAAAGGCCGCCACGATCACAAACTGCACAAGCCCCAGAAGCGCGATGCTGTAGCGTTTGAATTTCTTCGCATAGTAGCAGACCGCCAGGATGACAAGGAAGTCTGCCGCCAGCATCACCGCTTTCAGCAGCTCACTATCCACGCCGATCTTCACCGGCTCATCAAAGCAGGTGACGGCAACGGCAAGTGCGAGCCCCATCATCACCGCTGCCGAGCCTTTCACGAGCAGGGTGCGGAAGGAGGCATCGCGTGTCAAGAGCAGGATCACGGCCGTTGCAAGCGGCAAAAGAACCAGCAAGAGGGGTAGAAGCATAAGATCGACCTCCGAAGTGACCATGAGAAATGAGAGAGTCTCTCAATAAGTGCATGTGATTTATATAGTGTGTATACATATTTTTGTATATTTTCGCTATTGATATATACTTTATACTAAATGAATCAACAATGCAAGCGCAAAATGATTTCGATAGACGCTGGGCAGAACGAAAAGGGCAGCTGCGACAAAATGCAAAAGCAGCTTGTCGTATCTGCCCTCTTTGGGAAGTGACTGGGGACTGGGGACTAGTGACTGGGAATTAGTAGCTAGGGATTAGGAATTAGGGAATCTCGAGTGACTAGTAACTTGTGACTTGAATACCGCCTTCGGGCATCGCCACTGTCTATACTTCGCGGCGCTTCTATACGTTTATGCGCCGCACCACCATTTCGCATTTCTCATTTCTAATTTCTAATTCAAAGAGCAGCATGCCCCCAAAACCATTAACTCATTATTTCCCCAGCACATCCGCCATCACGCGCTTGAGCGCCCTTATATCGAAGGGCTTTGCCACATGGGCATTCATGCCGAGCGCGATGGCCTTCGCCTTGTCTTCGGCGAAAGCATTGGCCGTCATGGCGATGATGGGGATCTTCGAAAGCCTTGGATCCTCCAGATGGCGAATGATGGTGGTCGCCTTGTAGCCATCCATATTCGGCATCTGGATGTCCATGAGGATGAGATCATACCAGAGCGGCTCTCGTTTCTCAAGCATCGCCAAACACTCGATGCCATCTCTGGCGCGCTCCACAAGAAGCCCGGCCTCCTTTAGAAGCTCTTCTGCGATCTCTGCATTGAGATCATTGTCTTCCGCAAGAAGGATGCGGCGGCCTTGGAGCGTCGTATCCGGCAGGGCGGAGTCTTCTGCAGGGAATGCCTCTTCCGGCCCTTTGGCGATGCGGTGCGGGATCCTGACCGTAAAGGTGGTGCCCTTGCCCGGCTCACTCTCGACCGCAATGGTGCCGCCCATGAGCTCTGTCAGCTTCTTGGCGATGCCCATACCGAGGCCAAAGCCCGGCCGTCGGCTCTCCGTGCTGCTCCTCTCGCGCGTGAAGGCTTCGAAAATGTGCGCGAGGAATTCCTTCGTCATACCGATGCCATTGTCCCGGATGGTCGTCGTGAAGAGCTCGATGCCCTCTTGGGCCGGAGCGGAGCAGATATCGAAAGACACCCTCCCTCCGGGCGGTGTGTACTTGCATGCATTCGAGAGAAGATTCAGCAGGATTTCCTGCAGCTTCACCTTATCGGCATAGATAAAGCGCTGCGGCGTCCGAAGCGTCCTTGTGAAGGAAATCTGTCTGTCCCTCATCTGATTTTCAAAAAGGCAGCCGACAGACTCATAGAGCTCTTTCATGTCGATGATCGACTCCTCGATACCACTCTTGCCGCTTTCGATGCGCGCAAGCTCAAGGACATTGTTGATAAGAGAAAGCAGGAATTCACCGGACTTCTCGATTTTTTCTGTATAGTCCAGGATCCTCTCCGGCTTGTCCTTGTACATGCGAAGCAGGTGGGAGAAGCCAAGGATCGCATTCATCGGCGTGCGGATATCATGCGACATATTGAAGAGGAAGGTGGACTTCGCCTTATTGGCGAGTTCGACCTGGCGGAGCGCTTCTTCCAGCTGCTGCTGTTTCTTCCTCTCCTCATGGATGATCTGATCCAGCGCGCGGTGGCCTATGATGACCTCGAAATGATCTTCATCCTGCTGGGAAAGCACCGCCCGCGCTTCGAAATACTCATTCCCCGCAGGATTCGGACGCACATGGCAGCGGACGCTGTACGTCTTATGCCGGAGAAGCTCCTCTTCGAGGCGCGCGGGTGAGAGGAGGACGGCCATCTCCTCGCGATCCGCCTCATGCACCAGGTGCTCGCAGGCATAGCGGATCCATTCACTATAGCGATAATGCACATCCTCGAGCTTTCGCCCTATATGCGTATCCTCCATGCCCCGGATCAGCTCGATGGTATCCTGCCGGAGATCCGTCAGGAAGATCACAGAGAAATCCTGCCCCAGTGCATTCATCACGGCCTGGTTCTGCATCTCCTTCTGCTTGGCGCGGTCGATGGGATTCACCATGTACAGGAGATCTTTCGCGCGCCCCTTCTCATCTCTCGTCTTCACGATGAATCGCGCCTGCCGCCACTCTCCCGTGCGCGCACGATACGTGGTCGTGATGGTGTCTTCCTGCGAAAGGCGCGTGACAAGCGTCCTCGTATCCACAAAATCGCGCATGTGGTCCCAATATTCCTCGGAAACGATATACCGCAGTATATCCTCAAATGCCTGCGACGCCGCACACACCTTCCTGCTCGCCTGATACCCTTCACCGACACAAGCGATCCTCTCGCAGGTGTCTTTTTCCAGATCGACGAGGTAGATCACCCAGTAGATCTTGCTGATCGTAGAAATGACTTCATTCGACCGGCGTTCAGATGCGAGTGCCTCCTCGAGACGCCGCTGGTGTCTGCCCTCTTCCCTGATCAGATCATCGATCGGTCTGATCCCGATGACGACCTTAAAGCTCGTCTCATCCTGATGCACACGGATGGCCTTCAGCTCGAAGTATTCATTTCCCTCGCGGTTCCCTTTCGTACGCGCCCGATACGTGAACGTTTCCTTCTCCATCAGATGGCGCATCAGTCCCTCAGGGCCCAGCTCCCCATAGAAATCCCCACAGGACTCTTTCACCAGCAGATGATCGCGGATGTATACCATGCGCGCCCGATAAGAGAGCTTCTCCTTGGCAGGCAGAGCCTCATCGATATCCATGCCATGGCTGAACATCCCCTGCTTCACGACCTCTATCGTATCTGTCTTGAGGTCTGCGAAACAGATCACCGTGTAGTCTAAGCAGAGCGACTGCAGGATCGCATTCTCCCTCGCAAGATGACGGAACGCCTGCTCCATAGGAGTTCCCGGCTCCGTCTCAGAGCAAAGCATCTTGTCGAAGTTTTTGATCGACGCAAGGCAGTAGCCCGGTGTCCCTGCCGGCATGATATGAAGATGGATGAAGCACTTTGTCCTCTGGGCAAAGGTATCGAAATTCAGCGTCTTCCCGTGATAGGCCGCTTCGTAGTAGGGGAAAAGCCACTTGCCCCCGATCTTCGGCAAAAGCTCGATGCCCGATCTGCCGAGCAGCTTCTCAAGAGGGATAGAGAGATGCTTTGCTTCCGCCTCATTGGCATAGGCAAAACGCCAGTCCACCGGTTTTCCCGCCTCATCCACCTCGACATGGATGACATAGATGGGCACCGGACTCTCCCAGACCGCTGCCCCCAGCATCTTCAAGTAGATCTCGTCCTTCATCGCTTTCCCCCTTACGGCACGCACAAAAAAAGCATGTATAAATTCTTTTTATTATACATGCCTGCACAGGAAAAAGAAAACGAAAAAGATCCCTCGGCTGCGCTCGGGATGACGATACGGAAAGGGCTGCCCCATTCCTTTTCATCCCGTTTAGGGAGCCAGCCCCCCTTTTCCCATTTAAATACCCGCACCGGATGGCGGCCGGTGCGGGCTGTATTTTTGGAGTCTTCGGAATGGTCTAGTCATAAGACCATAGGACTATGATCCTATGAGAATGCGGAACGGAACAAGCCTATGTTCCTCAGAGATCCACCGTTGACAGCCGGTTTCATTCTGCCGGACCGCAGCCGGCAAGGAGAGATGGGAGCGCAGGATAGAAAATCATACAGGAACACATAAGGAAAGCACTGACCTCATGCAGAAAAGAAGAGCAAGCCTTGGTAAAAGGCGCGCGGAAACGCAGATGCGCTATGACTTCTACAGCCCCCGACTCTGGTGCCTTGGAAGTCATGTCACGCTGCGAGGCCGCCCTCGTTCTTTCTTTCCTTTGCGTTCTTCCGCACCGGCTAGACAGATTTACCGGAGAGGACAGACAGAGCATCCCAAAGGCCTTCCCTGTGAAGCACGGGAAAACGCTACGGGATCCTCCGTCTCACAGTCGAAAAATTTCGGAGACGAAGCTCATGAAAGAGAGTCTGCTCATTTCTCAGGCGATCGCTGCACCCATCCTGCCGATCTACTTTATCGGCGGCAAATGCCCCGGGCTCCTGATCCACACGCAGAGTTCTTTCGGACAGATTTTCTCATCAAACGATCTGACATGTCTACTTGGTTCTATTATACACCATTTTTCACTTGAAAAAGTGAACAATTTGACCTGCATGACAAAAGCCCCGCCGCCGCGGGGCTTTTCTGGCTATCAAAAATTTCTTGAGATGCTTAGAGAAACGAGGTTACGTGCCGTCCCATTGACCGCAGACGAAAGAGGGGGAGGTTCTATGGATTCAACGGGGTCGGTGCGGCGCATTTCGTCATCCTGAGCGGAGAAAAACGTCGTATGTTAAGGAATGGCAAAAGATTTCTCGCTTTGCTCGAAATGACGATACGAGAGTCCCCTAGTCCCTGCTTTCAAACTTTTTGGGCTATCCTTTTCCCGTATCGTCATCCCGAGCGCAGCCGAGGGATCTTTCTTGCACTGCGGTCAGTATCACATAGACACTGGCAGGGAAACGGCGTCTTGGTGCTACGTATTTCTGCGTTCACACATGCATCGTTTATCGGTCTGCAAGGAAGATTTCTCGCTTCGCTCGAAATGACGATACGAGAGTCTCCTAGTCTCTAGTCACTAGTCCCCAGCCACTACTCGTTTTGTTCCGCCAGTGCCTTCACGAGATGATACACCTCCGCAAAGGGCAAATGGTTTTTTTCTGCGATGGCCTTCACCGATTCATACTCGGGGTAGAAGCGTCTCTCCCCGGGGAGGGCGACTTCCTTCACCTCCGCGATGCCGAAGGGCGTTTCCACCTGCTTCTGGTTGCGGCGAAGGATGGAGCGCATGACGCTCGGAAATTCGCGGATACCGATGGTCGTCGTTTCTTTGAAGATGATGTCTTCGATTTCTTCCATCCTGCTCTTCTTGCAGATCACGGTGAGCTCCCACGCGGGACGGTTCTTCTTCATGTAGACCGGGCTGTAATGGACATCGAGCGCACCGGCCTGCATGAGGCGGTCGATGGTATAGCCGAGCGCTTCGCCGGTGCTGTCGTCGATGTCGGTCTCGAGCTTCACGATCTCATCCTTGCCCTCTTCCATGGCATTCCCTTCGATGAGGTATGCGCGAAGGATATTCGTGCGCTCGGTGTAGGCTCTCTTGCCTGCGCCAAGGCCTGTACGCACGATGCGGAAGGCTTTCGGCAGCTGGTGCGTCGTGCAGATGGCAGCCGCGATGGCTGCGCCGGTCGGCGTGACGTATTCCCCCTTCGCCTCCATGATGGTGAGCGGCATATCGTAGGCTTCGATGATATTCATGGTCGCCGGGACGGGGACAGGCAGCACGCCGTGCTGGCAGCGAACGGTGCCTCTGCCCTCGGTGAGGCAGGGGATGATGACATCCGTGATCCCCAGGCTGTCAAAGGTGACCGCCGCGGCAATGATATCTACGATGGAGTCGATGGCGCCGACTTCATGGAAATGCACCTCTTCCAGCGGCATATGATGGGCGAGAGACTCTGCTTCCGCTACGATGTGGAACATCTTGCCCGCCAGTGCTTTCGCCGAGTCTGTCATGTCTGTCGCGTCGATGATGTCTAAGATCTCTGCCAGATGGCGTCCGTGGTGGTGGTGATGCTCATGATCATGGTGATGATGAGACTCTTCGCCTCCGTGTCCGTGGCAATGATGCGCTTCCTCGTCCTCGTG
>ERZ1023822.373-NODE-373-length-12566-cov-14.457757_pt1 | contig 12566 bp, 8 predicted proteins | sample MGYA00380379_ERZ1023822 | MGnify/ENA primary metagenome ERZ1023822 (study PRJEB33179, sample SAMN07448988) | human gut metagenome | biome: Human-gut; feature: Human associated habitat; material: Faeces | host: Homo sapiens | place: India: Bhopal | collected... | reverse complement strand
TTTCCTTTTGCAGGAAGACGATAAATATGGTGGTAAGAAGCCATTTCGTACCTTTCTGGGTCCCAGGTATTTAGGAGGGTATAGTGACCATTTGCCACTGGTTGCATGGTTTAAGTTATAGGTTGTTGTGAAATAATCTTGATATTCTTTGTTATATATATCCTATGTTTGCCAATATTCGGTAAATATACGGAAAAGTCAATAGAACAGACTAATTGACATAACAGAATATTGCCCAAATTGCAGTCCTTAGTTTGGGCACTTGTTGCCCGCCTCGTGAGCACCGGTTGCTCGTCTCATGTTCACCGGTTCCCCATCACGTGGTCCCCGAGGGACCGCTTGGAGAGCACGGCAGGAACTTCTGGAGGGGTAGAGAATAATGTGTAGTTTCCTATATTTAGTTGACTGCATTAGCTTCTGGTGAAGTCAATTTCATCAGAGAAGTACTCGAATTCAACATCATGATATCCGTAACTATCGAATAGTTGTTTGATGTATTCCTGTTGTTCTGGCAGGAGTTTGAGTTTTCCCAATTTGTATCGGTAGTATTGTCCTTTGCTTCCGAGATATTCTCTCATTTTGGCTCGCAGTGCAGGAGCGTCTTTCACTTTTATTTCGGCAAAGAGTTTGTCGAATCCCCATGCCATTTTCACGACACGCAGTGGTGCGAAGTACTTGCATTTTCCGTCTTTCAGAGCATTTGGGAAAATGGCTTCTCCTCTATCCTTCTTGTCTTTATCGTAGAGTGCAGATAGATAGTGTATGCATTTGTCTTTCATCGGACATGGTTCGGTGAAGCAATAGGTGATGATACTAGGTACGTTTCCATACTCAAAAGCTTGTTTCAACAGTTCCTTTTCATCCATGTTTCTTTAAGTATTAAGAATAAAACTTTTTTGTTTTATTAAACGCAAAGATAGCCTATTTATTGCCTGGGGATGGGATTATTATCAGTTCTTAATGCATTTTTTTCAAGAAAAAGATTTATACGTGCATATATTTAATGATTCTTTATCGGTAATACATTTTTTCTTAGCTTCATTTTTGCATCATTCCTTTTGTTGAAAGAATCATGCTTCGTAAATTGACCTTCTTTCTGCCTTTGTGATCCCTAACATAACTTTTTTTGTTTTTTTTAGCTAAAAAATTTGTTGGTTCGATAATATTTGTTACTTTTGCGGTAGAGTTTGAGCGAACGGAAAAGAACGGGCGTGATGACGACTCGAATTAAAGAGCGTATTGACGTTATCCTAATATTGAAATGTGGTAGTTTCGAAATCTGCAGGATGATAAGCAATACTGCTCACGCATAGGATTATTGTACCCTTTTGTAAAGGGGATAATATACTTCTAAGCGTGGGCTATTGTTTGTTGCATGCAGATGGGTTCTACCACAACCTCAATATTTGTGACATACAATAGTTCCACGCTTTTTCCATTATAAAACTTTACTAAAAATTATGTTATGAAGAAATTTTTTCATAAATTATGTGATTTCGCATTAGCACTGCTAGCCTTAATGACTATGAGCGCTTGTTGTGGAGGGTTGAATACTCTCAACGATCCACATTTTACAGAAGAAGGAACGCTGATTAAGAAACCTTCTTTTGCAAAGCTTGATTATAATTCAGTTATTCATTTTTATGTAGAATCTTCTGGTAGTATGAATGGCTTTTTTAGAGCAGGTCAACCTACAGGATTTAAGCAGGATGTTTATGAAATAATGAGTTATTATTCTCCTATAACAAAGGATGTGAATATTATGACTAATGATGGAAGTGTTGCTGGGCAGTTATCTTTGGCTCAATTCCAAACAGCAATGAATACTGGTGCGCTGGAATGCAATGCTTCTACGCAAGTTCCTGTTATGTTACGAAATATTGTCAGTCGATTGAAAAAGAATGATGTGGCAGTTCTTATTTCCGATATGAAATATAGTCCTGTTGGTTCAGCAGCTCCGGCAGTGTTGCTTACTCAGTATGCTGCAGAAGTGGCACTAATAGCAGGAAAATCTCAAAAGGCTTATTCGTTGGTATGCGCAACTTCTAATTATATAAACAAAGAAGGAAGCGTTGTTACCAATGAGTCGCCATATTATTATTTGATAGTTGGTGAGCAAGATAAGGTATCTGCTGTTCGTAATGGTATCGCTATTATGTTGCAGAGACAGAAACGATTTGTTGACAATCTGGAGATAGGCTATAAGTATGCTTCTTGCCCTTATGATTTTGGTGTTCCTAAAAATGTTGTTCGATTAGAAAAACAGCCAACTTTTTATGGATATGGTGAGACAGTTGATGAATGTGTAATACCTTTGAAATTGAAGTTGGAATCATACAGATGGCTTATGTCGAATAAGGATACCTTGAAACAATGCTTTACATGCAAACCTAAATATGGTTCGACGGTAAGTATTGAAAGTTTCGATGTGGAAGAGTGCAACAATGTAAATTTGGAACTGAAGCGTTCAGCTGTGGCAACCATAAAAATAAAAGTATCAAACATGCCTTCTGATATGGAGGTTTTGGAGTGGAATATTAATATACCATACGCCAAATCCACTACTATGGGGAAGTTCTTGGATGACTCCAAAGGGGAGAACGATGTTACTACATCTTATTCTTTGACAAGTTTTATACGTGGCATAGGTCAGGGCGGAGTTGTGAACTACCAGCCAAAACCAAATTATATATTGATTTCTAAAAATAGTTTATAGTTATGCATTTATTGAAATTTTATCAGCTGTTGATAGGAAATAAAGCTAGTTTCTTGCAGTCTTATACAGGTGAAGGACAGGAAGATTTATATAGACAGGCAGGTTTGTTTTGGGATAAACTGGATAGCTTGGCTATAGTCTTCTTATTATTGTTCTTTCTTATAGGAGTTTTGGCGGCTTGGTATTATTATAAGCCTTTCAATGAGCAACCTAATCGCCATTATTTGCCAAAATATTGGTGGAGGTTCTTTATAGCGAGCGCAATCGTAAGTTTTTTAGTAACGTTTGGGGCAGCTTTGTGCATAGCTTATCCTCGAATAAATGGAACAAAGACTGTAGAAATAAGCATTGCTTTACAGAATGCTGTTCTTACTCTAGTTATTTATTGGTTGGCATCTGTCTTCATTTGTAAAAAGTGTACAACTAATGCCTATCGAATGTTTTTATAAACTTCAAAAGTTAGATAGAAATGAAGAAAGTTTTTGTATTTTGTATAGGTGGAACTGGCGAACGTGTGATGAAAAGTATCACTATGCTGATGGCTGCTGGTATGAGTACTCATGGCTATACTGTCGTACCTATTATTATAGACCCACATTTGGATTTAGATGAAAAGAAAAATCTGCAAACTCTGATAGATAAATATGTAGAGATTCATCAAGAGGCATCTGAGGACCGAAAAAGTCCAAAGGGTTTCTTTGAGGCAGAAATGGCTCTTATCAATACTTTAGATACTCAAACTAATAATACCAATAAGGCAGCGGGCGAAAATCGCTCTTATGCAGAATTTTTAAATATTGGTAGTCTTGATACTAAAAGTATTAATAATTTCTTGATACAGACTTTGTACTCTACGGAGAATCTGGATAATCATTTGTCAGTTGGTTTCAGAGGTAATCCTAATGTTGGAACGGTTGTGCTTCAAGAAATGTTGGAAGGAGCTTCATGGTATAATGCTTTCAAAACTCATTGTGGAGAAGAGGATCGAGTCTTTATTATAAGTTCTATTTTTGGAGGTACTGGAGCATCTGGCTATCCGCTTTTGGAAAGAAAAATTAGAAATACCGTTGATTCTCAGACTGTTTCTGATGTATTTATGGGTGCAGTAACGGTATTGCCATATTATGGCTTGACCGATCCTAAGAAGAATAAAAGTAAAATAGATTCAGCAAATTTTATGACCAAGGCGAAGGCTGCACTTACATACTATGAACGTACAGTGAAGTCTGATTTACTATATTATGTAGGTGAAACAACCTTGCAGGCATTTCATGAGAATAACGAGAAAACTCAACCGGATGAGGCGAATTTTACAGAACTTGTTGCTGCTACAGCTTTGTTTGATTTCTTGCAACGTTCCAGGCCTCAGCAACGACAGTATCTGACTCGTGCAATTGAAAATGATGTTGCATCTTTGGATTTGGCTTCTGCTGGTAGTGGATATGCTTCTTTGGTTAAGTGTATTGCAGACTACAGTATATTGAATACATTATTAAAGGTGTTGCCAAATGAAAAGTATTTCCCATTGAAGCAAAGTCGTGGTTTTGATGCTAGTTTCTATAAGGGATCTCTTTCTAAGGTGATTTCTTTCTCGGAGTCTTTTGAAAAATGGTATTCTGAGTTGTCTGCAAAGAAGAGGGCGTTTGCACCTATTGCAGATATTAATCCATCTAACATGGTTAATATCATTAAGAATAGTGTAGAATTGGAGGCTAAGGACGATTCTTTCTATTTATTGGAAATGATCAAGAGCTCAAATAAGGGAATGACAAACAATAAAGTTCGAAATTTCCTGGAATATGCCTATGAGGCAATAAATACTTTCACTCAGAAAATAAAATAAATATGGCAAGTATAGATTTAAATATAATAGACCGTGGCATTCAGGGAACCGTATGGACTCCCCAGGATACTGGTATTCAAGCGACCAATTTAGATAAAGTCAAGGAACAACGCACTGATAATAGTGGTGCTTTGAATTCTTTGCCAACACCTTTTGCGCGCTTTTTTGTCGTACAAGAGGCTTTTCGCCGACTAACAGAGGAAAAGCGTAATCCTTCAGTTCATGCTGGTTTGGCTTATACTAGATTAGTTTCTGATTGTCTTGATGTCTTTGAGATTCTTTTTAATAAAAAGTATCATGAAAATCAATGGGGAGATAACGTTAAAGTTGTTGTTAAAGAGTGGAATAAAGCAGAGGAAATGAAGGAACTTCATGATAGAGTTCCTATCTTGTATAATGCTCTTAATTCTATTTATGATGAAGATATAAAGGAAGATAAATTGTTCTTTGTTATTCTAGAGAAGAATGGCAAGGAATATCTTCTTGGCACCAGTTCTCCTATGACGGGATTTGTGACTCCGCCAGATATGGATAAATTGGATGTCTCTAAGAATAATACATCGTCAATTAAGTTTCAAGGAAGTTTGTATGAGTCTCTGAAAATTGATCGTAAAACAAACGGACAGTATTTTCGTGATATACTCTTGTTGGAGAATAGAGATAAGGATTTCAAAAATTATATGTATCAGCTGTTTAGTGGTTCTAGTCTAGATAGCCGATATGATTATTTGCGAGATTATATCCGTGAATTAAAAAATGATCCTGACGTAAAAAATAACTATTCTATAAAAACGAATGAGGTTCTGACGTTGTTTAATTCAGAATTGATTATCAATGGATTGAAGATAGGGTATAATGATGAGACTGATGTTAATGATTTCTTTTTGCCAACACTTATTAAACTTCCTTATCGCTTGAACCGAAAGAATTTCGTAGGTATAAAGTATGAGCGCGAAGTTAATGAGCGTACGTATGATTACCTTCTGCCATTAAAGAGCGAAGCTTTGTCCTATCTGGATCAAGGCTTGGCAGAGTGTGTCTGTCAAGTTAAGCCATATAGTGTTGTTGTTAAGTTTAGATATAAAGGTGAGGAATATTCGAAAGAATATAGTGAACAGGATGAAATTCGTGATCTTTCCAAGGATAACCATTCTGTAAATGTAGGATTGTTTCCTAATATATTGTCACCTGTAGATACTGAGAATAATTATTTCAAATTGGCATTGGCGGTTGCTGATAATAATAATGATGAAGGTGAATGGCATACTTTGAAGATTGAAGATACTGCTCTTGGATTCTACAAAAAGGATGCTGTCGGTAATTATGTTAAGATAAATGAGGCTGATGCAGAGCGTGCTCAAAATGGTGTTGAAGCACCTGTTGTACGTTCTAAACAAGGCTCTGGAGTAGGTGCATTAGCATGCAGTACGAAGTATTATGAGTTGTTCAATACAGCTTTTGATGCAATGAAGTTAACTATTGGAACAGATTGTGGCTTTTTGTTGCCTCAGTGGCGAAGAGCACAGCGTACCAATAATAGTTATACTTATGCAATAGATTTGGGAACATCTAATACATTTGTTTCCAGAACGGATAATAATGCTAATGATGTTCCGGAGATGTTTGCAATGAAGGAGAGTATGGTTTCTTATCTTCATGAAAATGACAGTAATACACAGTATTCTGAAGTTGCCAATATAGAAGACTCGATGGGAGGACCTGTATGTAACATGATGAAGACAGAATTTGTCCCTCCATTTATAGATGGGGTGGATTATAAATTCCCTATCCGTACTGCAATCTGTAAGGCTCGTAATATAGTAGAACAACCGAAATTATTTGATAACCATAATATTGCATTCTTCTATGAGAAGATGATGGAGACTACATTCCAGGAATGTAAGACCGATGTAAAATGGGAAGAGAATGAAGATTGTATCAAACTATTCATTCAAGAACTACTTTTGATTATCAAGTGTGATATTTTACAGCATAATGGTGTGTTGAACCAAACAAGCTTAATATGGTTTAGACCATTAAGTTTTTCTGGAAATTCTAAGCGTATCTATGAAAGATGTTGGAAGAATTTAGCTCAAGAGATTCTGTTTACAGGTGATGTGACTTGTTATACAGAATCTGAGGCTCCATACTATTATTTCAAGAAGATGGATTATGTAAAGAACACAGATTCAGTAATGATTGTTGATATAGGTGGAGGCTCAACTGATTATGTGTATTTTAATGAGAACAAGCCTGTTGCTGCATCTTCTGTTCATTTTGGTTGTGATATATTATGGGGTAATGGTCATAAGGAATTTGATAATATCAGAGCAAATGGTATCTATCAGAAATATATTGGCTCTCTGAATTGGGGTAAAAATGATCGACTTCGTCTCTTGGAGTCAGAGATGAAAGCTAATAAGCAATGTTCAACAACTGACATTATTAATTTCTGGTTGAGTAATAGCAAGAGTAATGACATTATGGATCGTTTACACAATGATTATTTGCCATTGTTTGCTTATCATTTTACGGCAATCATGTATTACGTTGCTAAGATGTATAAGTTTGAAAATTTTGCATACCCACGTTCTGTTGTGTTCAGCGGTAATGGTAGTCGTTACATTGATAACTTCATTACGGAAGATGTGACTTTGATAGAGAATATTGTAACAGCTATTTTCTCAAAAGTATATGGGCAAGCAGAAACAATTCATGTCGTGATGCCTAAAACTCGAAAGGAAAGCACTTGTTATGGTGGATTATATCGTTCAAAAAGTGCTGTTGAAGCACCAAACTTGATATACCATGGTGTTGATAAAGAGTATGAGAATGTTGGACAGATGAATAATGATCCGTCGTTACAGTCTGGATTGTTAGAAAACTATAAAGAGATGAATGACTTGTATTGCTCTGTCCTTGATATATTGAAGAGACATGGAGTCGTTGACAATTCGGTTGATTTGAATCTCTTCAAGAATAATGTAAAATTGGGATATGATGAGAATCTTAGTACCCATTATCGTTCAGATGTAAAAGAGAAATATACTAATGACGATGATGTATGCTATGATGCAGTATTCTTTATTCCTGTTATTGATAAAATTTTCGAACTTACAACAATAGTTTAGTATGGATGCAGAATATATTGTACAGTTGGCTCTTTCTTTAAGTATCTCTATTTGTATGGCAATATGGTTTATTGTAAAACAAACCAAAGAGTACCATATAAACATGGAAGCAATAGAGCATTTAAAAAACTTTTTTTCGAAGAAGGAAGGATATTCAACTTATGATAGTATAACGGTTGACGCTGATACGGATAAGTCTACAATGAGTGTTGTCATTAAAAATGTAGCAAATGATGACGCTGAATTGAAAAGTCTGATACAGGACATTAATGCGTATATACGAAAAAGTAAGGGAACCGTTGCATTCTCGATTATTCAAAACAAGACGGAACGTCGAATCTCTATGTTGTATGAAATCGCAACTTCAAAGTTGTCCTTTCCTACACATATAGGTTTGATGGGTACTTTTGCGGGTGTCTTTGTTGGATTGTTAATGTTTCTTGGAGGAACGTTGTATTCTGGAGAAATCACAGATGCAAATATTCAGAGTTTGATAGCCGGAGTGTTAGTATCAATGATTACTAGTTGGTGTGGAATTTCTAGATTGATATCGAGCCACCGTGCGGCTAGCGAGGCGACTAATCAAATCGATAGAGACAAGAATGAATTTTATGAGTGGGTACAGAACGAGTTGATGCCATCTGTTGATGTCAGTATGGTTGAGGCTATAGGTAAGCTTCATGAGACTATTGATCAGTTTGAACCTACATTCTCGAAAGTGATTGTAGAGTTTAAAGATGCCTTCAAGAATGTGACAGGTGCATTCGGTAATGAATTCCGTCAGAGTGTGCAAGTTGTGGCTTCTGCTGTTGACACAATGGGACAAAATATGAATAAAGTCAATAAGAACATTGAACTTCAGGGTGAATTGCTTGCAACAATTAAGAGTAATCAATTGATAAGGGGTATGGACGCTTTTGTTGAGGCATCCAAACGTTTTGGGGAAATAACGGGTTCTCTTGATCAGTTTGAAAGAGCAAGAAGACTGATGTTGATTGCAGCACAGAAAACCATTAATCTTCAAAAAGATTTCAATGAATCTCTGCAAGTACCAAAGCAAGTTGCAGCAGAAATCAACTCTATTCTTGACAGAATTACTAAGTTTGAGGCAAATATTAATGGACTTGGTGAGAATATAGCACATACTCAGATGGTTGGTAGTGCTTTGGTAGAGCAAATTAAAGAGAATATTTCTGCTATTAAAAGTAAACAAAAAGTAGCCGAAAATTACTCTGATACTGCTAGTAAAAAATTGGAGGTATATTTCGAGGAGCAGAAAAAGGAGATGGGACGTGTTATGCAGAAGTATAATGAAGCCCTTGATTCTTATCTTGATGATTACGAGAAAATGCTTCAGGAACGAAAGAAAGAACTGGAACAGCGTAAACGTGAGTTTGTTGAGGCTATAGACAAGAAGTTGTCTGTTGATGAGATAAGAAGTGAATTCTCTTCTTTGAAGAAGCTGAATGATATTTCTCAGAAGTTGGAACAGCTTATGCGTAATCCTGTTGATGGCAATCAATTGATGAGAACTCTTTCTAAAATTCATACAGAATTGAATGCTATTAGTGCAATTCAGGAAGATAATAAGAAAGGTGGTTGGTTTAGCAATAATTCCAATACCGCAGTGGTTAGAGCACAGCGTGAAAAAGAAGAGGCTAATCGTAAGGCGGAAGAAGCTGAGCGAGAGAAGCAAAAAATTATAGAGTTAGCAAGAATTCAGGCTGAGAAAGATCGAGCTGAAAAAGAAGCTCTTTGGGCAAAGATAAGAGAAGAGCAAGAAAGAGATCAAAAAGCGATGGAGGTTATTCAGCAAGTCCAGCAAAAGGACTCACCTGCATATGAATCTGTAAATAACGAATCGATTTCTCGTTCTCAGATTGATGCTTCTATAGAAGAGCATTCTAAAGTAACTGTAGCTGAAGATGGCCTAACTGCTGCTCCGACTTCTATGGATAAAGGTATAGATGCGGAAGAAAAATCAAATAAAAAGGGATGGTTTAGAAAATTATTTGGGAAAAAATAATGGATATAGGTAGAAAAAATAAAGAATCATTTTGGCCAAGCTATGTAGATATCATGACAACTTTGTTTGCCGTGATGCTCATATTGTTTGCCGTTTCTTATGCTCGCTTTAAGTTGAAGGAAGGGCAGTTGGAAATGTTGGTAAATGAGTACAAAGATATTATCGATGTATATTCTACCGTTGATTCCATAGATAATAGCGGATATTATGCTTATGATACTCAGTATTTGAAGCATACGTTAACGGTGAGTATTGCTTATCAAGACAAAGAATATGATATTAGTAGTAAGTTGAAGTATGATTTGACTGATAAGCGGAAAGCTGATGAGAAACGTGATAGCATCCGCCAGGCTGGTTTGTTGGTTCAAAATATTATCTACGATTTGGAAAAATCCAATAGTGATAGTAAAAACATCAAGTTCTTGGTAGTTATAGAGGGACAATCTTCTAAGATACCTTTCAATGATAATGATTGGCAAAATAATGAAACGCTTTCATTTCTTCGTGCAAAGTTCTTAAGGAAATTCTGGACAGATCCTGTTTCTGAAGGTGGATGTGGATTGTTCCAACATACTAGTGAGAATGACGCTGATAGTAAGTGTGAAATTATTGTAGCAGGTAGTGGAGAAGGTGGTGTTCCTCGTTATTTCTATAAGGGTGGTGAAAATCCTATCACATTGAATCCGAATGAGGCAAAATATAAGACCATTTACGAGGTTTCCCCAAAAGATTTTATGGCATGGCGTGACGTGGAGCAGCAGAATCAACGCTTCTTGATTAATATTATTCCTATTATTGGTAATATTGATGTGACAAAAGCTAAGTTTGAGAATATAAAAAAATGATGCTTATGGAAGAGTATAAAATATCAGAAGCGATATATGCCGAGTCTCTTATAAGTCAAAATTATCGAATCTCAGATAATATTTATGAGGAGACGGTTAACTTGTCTGAGGAAAGTCTCAGACAAGAACTTTCTTCGTCCTTTAAGCTATCTGGTAAATATTGGGTGTGGAAATTAGCTTCTGCTATCTACGAATACAGATGGAAGAGAATGCTTGCTGCTAATGAAATGCAAATGCCAGCGAAAGGGTTCAAGTATTTCCTCTCTTATCCAGATGTAGCATCTTTGCAGATGGCGTATTTTGAAAAGAATGGCAGTCGGGGACTGGATGGAATTCACAAAGTAGGAAAAGGCCTTGACCTGACGAAACCTACTGCATATTATGCTTTCTCTCGCCAAATTAGGAAAGGGGATGTAATCTTGGTTGTTGGACCTAAGGCTCGATTAGTGGCTTGGGGACTGGTGAATAGTGACTACATGTATCGACCAACACGTTCTTATGGTAGACATTATCGGATGGTTTCATGGAGCCAGATTGATATGCCATTTGTGTTGACAAATAAGGCTGAATACCTTTACCAATTACCGAATGAAGATGTTGGAAATTTGAAAGAGATGCTTGTTGGTCAGCTGTATCTTGTGAAAAATAGCTTGCCATTTGGATTTGTGGGCGATGCAGTTGAATTGTCTATACCTTTTAATGTGGAGCTTCCTTCACCTACTTTACAGGCTAAACATTCTATTTCTACAGAGCAAGATTTAGTTTTGGGACAGATTATTGGGGCGTTGTTGCGAGTGGTACAATAGTTTAAAATGCTATATAAATTTAAAATCGTTGAGGTTTTTGCATTTGAAAAGAATATCTGCAAAATGAGTTCTATTTAATTTTACAGAACTTTTGGAAATTCTTATTCAGCATTTGTCTGTTGCTCAGTCTCTGTAGTCTCCTGCTGAGTTGTCTCCTCTCAGGTTGTCTCCTGAACAGTAGCTGGCTGCTCTGTCTGGTATTCTCTTCTGTTGCTAAAGGAGTATCTTCCTCTCTACGCTAAAGAAAAAGGTATCATAAAATTAACTGTTGGAAATAGGTGGGTTTTCGACTAAGTTTTGTCAAACTTAGTCGAAGTTAGTCGAATTCTAGCTTGTCTCTTTTGGGTAATGCTTTGATAGTCAGTTGTTCATGACGAAGTTGAACTTAGTCGAACTAAAAATGGGATATCTGCTTTGGAAGTATTTCCTTTCTTGGCTTAAACTAAGAGATTCTAAAACGATAGATCATTATATTATTGTCGGTTTGTCTTTAGTTGGCATGTTGATGATAATTCTTGGTGTATTCCGTTTTGTTAGGCTCTTTTTTACATGGTAATAATTATTCTTACTTCCCATATTGAAGTAAGGATAATTATATTTTGTTATGGTAACTTTTGCCATCACATTTAGAACTGTACAATAATCATTTAATCTGTTGTAATGGAAAAAACTGGTATTCTTATAATGCTGACCAAGGTTAAAGATAGTGCTAACCTCTTGGTTCCTTTGATTGCTGTTATGGTATCTGTTCTGTTGTGGGGGTGTTCTTCCAAGAATCCCCAAAAATCTTCTGATGCCCAAATGGATACTGCGGTAATTTATGAAGATATGCCGCAGGAGACTTCTGTTTCAAAAGTCGGCATAGATTCTTCTCAATCCACACTTGTCGCTCCGCAAACTCATGATGCCACTTCTGCTCTTGATCTAAGCATCAATCCATACTATGATGCAGGATATGATCAGGGACAGGAGGATGGGTATTATGATGGTATCGAAAATATACGAGGCGATTCTTACGATGATTCTTGCCGATATAAGGGAAAGAAAAGGAAGGAATATGAGCTGGGGTATGAAGAAGGATATGATGCCGGCTTCGATGATGGCTTTGCTGATAGTGACTATGATTCAGAGGAGGAAGAGTAGCGGCTTTACATGATAGTTGCTTTCTGAAACCATAATCATGGCTGCAAACATAAACT
>ERZ1023822.371-NODE-371-length-12566-cov-42.665814_pt1 | contig 12566 bp, 9 predicted proteins | sample MGYA00380379_ERZ1023822 | MGnify/ENA primary metagenome ERZ1023822 (study PRJEB33179, sample SAMN07448988) | human gut metagenome | biome: Human-gut; feature: Human associated habitat; material: Faeces | host: Homo sapiens | place: India: Bhopal | collected... | reverse complement strand
ATTTATCAGAAGCGCTTCTTTTCCGAGAGTCATGACCCACTTTTATTTTTCCCTGCCCAGGGAAAAATTTCTCCTTGCCCAGCCGTAAATTTTTCCTTGCCCAGAGAATCAATTTTCATGATATCATTTTATTCATCTTTCTTTATCAGTTTTCTTTATAGTTTTTATTCATCGGATTTATTCATTGTTTTTCTTCATCCGATAACTCCGCGTAATCCGATGAAGAAAAATAATGAAGAAAAAAAGGGTGTGTCATAAGTCTGTGACACACCCTCTATTATAATAATTGAGTCTTATTCTTTTTGATGAAATAAGGCTCTATTTGATTTCTACTTCATGCAAATCCACAAATTCGCCGTTCTTCTTCTTTCTTTCCACGAGCATATTGAAGAGCTTGCGCTTGCGGTTGTCTGCAATAAAGCGGCGGAAGAAGACATTCGGAATGGCTACACCCAGAGCGATACAGATGATAGCAAGCGATGCCTTGATTGCATTGTTCATACCTACCGTAACCTCACCTACCACACCGTGCATATCAATGAAAGCAAAGAGTGCACGATACATCAATACACCCGGTACCATAGGGATTACACTTGGAATCGTGATACACTGGTGAGGAGTGTGGAACCAGTGACGGGCCTTGATGACAATGATACTGATGAGGGCTGAACCTGCCAAGGAACCGATGCTCAAACCCATATCCAGACCGATATTGCCATTGCTTGGACCGAGGTTCACAAAGTTACGGAAACATACGGCGATGATACCTCCTACGGCTACTGCTGGCAACAGTCTTCTCGGAATACTGAAAATGGTAGAGAAACCCATAGCTGATACGGCTGCTGCGATGGCAAATTCCCAATATTCGTGGTGAGGAGTCATGGTGAGATCCGTCACAAAGTTGTCGATGTGACATACCTGGATGGCAAATGCGATACCGAATGCCATAGACAGAACCATCAGCAACGTGTTGAGTGCTCTTACCATACCCACCTCGATATACCCGTCGAGCATATCACTCACAAAGTTGATCAGCGGTACACCCGGTACGATAAAGAGGGCACATGCCATCAGTGGATGCCAAGGAGTAGCAGAATGCATGAAATCTGGCAGGCTGTTGGCAATGCTTGGATTGAGCGAAAGGAAAGAGGTGAGCCATGCGATAAGAGTAGCAACAAATGCTGAGATACCGATAGCCACATAGTTATTGCAACCTTTGGAAGGCAAGAACATACGAAGGCGGAAACCGAGGATGGCTGCCAATGAACAATAGAAGAATGCTGGCCAGTCACAACCGAACTGAATGCAGAATCCACCGCAGGCAAATCCACCGCCGATGGCTACCTGCCAAGGGGTGAAACTGCGTGGAGTTGCCTTTACCTCGTTGAGTGCTGCCTCATATTGGTCGAGCGAATAGTCTTCCTTGATGGCACGCCAGGTCAACTTACTGATCATTGAAATGGATGTCAGGTTGATGCCGTGCTTCTCGCAGCGCTGGAACTTAGAGAACGAGTGCTGCTCGTCACTATAGTTCACCATCAGGACGTTCCAGTTGATGTAGAGATGCAGGTATTTCTCGTCGAGTCCTAAGAAAGCAGCAGCTCGTTTCATTGTGCGCATGATGCGTGAGGTGTCGGCTGCGCTCTCCATGAGGATGCTTCCTGTACGGAGCAGAAGGTCGAGTTTTCTACGAAGTTCGGCCTCGGAAATCTCCATACATTTGCAGTTGTCTTTCTCGTTACCACACTTGCATGTCTTGTTTTCTTCTGAATTGGCTAAGATTGCCCCTAATTCATTCTCCTTTTCCATGAATGTCTTTTTTTATCCTTAATAAAATAATCTTTTTATAAAGTGGGTCCGTTTTTATCCGAACACGAAAATAATAATCTGTATAGTTACAATGCGCAGGAACATGGCAAATGGATATACATTCGCATAGCCTACGGTTGGTGAATCGGCTGAGGTCTGTTCTCTTACGTATGCCAAAGCCGATGGGTTCGTGTTGGCGCCAGCCAATACGCCAAGCAGGGTGAAGTAATTGATGTGGAACAGGTAACGGCCGATGATACCGCCCAACAGGATTGGAATCATGGTGATGCCGATGCCATAGAGAATCCAGATCATACCCTTCTCGGTAGCCACCGTCTCAATGAACTGCTCTCCTGTACCGAGTCCAACACATGCCAGGAAGATACAGATACCTATCTCTCGCAACATGAGGTTGGCGGATATCGTATTGTAAGTCACGAGGTTGTACTTCGGACCGAAATAACCTATCAGGATGGCTACTACCAATGGTCCACCGGTCAGTCCTAGACGCAGGTTCTCGTTGATGCCTGGGATGAAGAAAGGAATATTGGCAACGATACAACCGAGCATGATACCCAAGAAGATAGGAATCAGGTTAGGGTAGTTGAGTCGTTTCATCTGGTTACCCAATACTTTCTCTGTATGACTGATGGCGAGTTCTGTACCTACTACGGTAACACGGTCGCCCAATTGAAGTTTCAAATTTGGTGTGGCTATCAGATCGACGCCTGCACGGTTTACACGAGTGATGTTGGTACCTAAGTTAGAGCGAATCTGCATCTGTGAGATGGTCTTTCCGTTGATGCCTGGCTTGGTAATACGAATACGGCGGGTAATCAGCTCATTACCAAACTCCTCCCATGCCATATCTATTTTTTCACCGCAGAGTGCGATGAGAGGCTCCTGTACAATAGGGTGAGCCACTACATAGATGATGTCGCCCTCGTTGAGTACAGTCTGTCCGTTGACCATTTCCTTGTTGTTGTCGTTGTCAGGACGGTGTATCTGCGAAATCATGAAGTCACGGTCCAAGATATGGCGTACCTCTTTCACGGTTTTACCAAAAATCATTTTATTGGTAATCTTCACAGAGAATGTGTTGAGGGTCATAGCTTCCAGATGTCCGAATCCGCGCTTAGCCTGTGCTTCTTCTTCATTCTTGTCAATGCGGAGCGCAAATCGCAAGATGATGAAAGAGAGGATGACACCCAGTACACCCATCGGATAGGCGATGGCATAGCCGGCAGCGATGGATGGAGCATCGATATGGCGCAAATCGCTGAATGCCTGTTGTGCCGCACCGAGACCTGGCGTATTGGTTACAGCTCCAGAGAGGATACCTGCCATCGAAGTGATAGAGGTGTTGGAGATAGAGTAGATGCCGAGCGTGGTAATGATGCTCAGGGCAATGACGATGATGCTGAGCAAGTTGAGACTCTTGCCACCGTTCTTGAAGGAAGAGAAGAAACTTGGTCCCACTTCCAGACCGATGGAATAAACGAAGAGTATCAGACCGAACTCTTTGAGGAAGTGGAGCAGGTGCTCATCCAGATTGAGCGAGAAATGCCCAAAGATAAGACCGATGAAGAGAATCCACGCCAAGCCAAGGGAAACACCTTTCACCTTAATCTTGCCGAGACTCAAGCCCAGTGTGATGACCAATGCAAGTATCATGACAGAATGGGCTACACCGCCTCCCCAAAGGTCAGGGAAGCCGTAAAATAGATTTCTTAAGATATCCATAACTACTTGTAAAATTGAAAATTCGAGTGCAAAGGTACTAATTTTTATTTATTTATAGTTAGGTATCGCACTTTTTTTGTAATTTTGCACGCAATTAATTCATAAATAAGAAGAAATGACTGAAAATATCATAGACAAGCGTATCGCGGTGCTGCTTTCGGGCGGAGTAGATAGCTCAGTGGTAGTATGGGAACTTGCCCGATTGGGTTTGCATCCCGACTGTTTCTATATCAAGATCGGTCCGGAAGAAAAGGAAGAGTGGGACTGCTCTTCTGAGGAGGACCTGGAAATGGCTACTGCCGTGGCTCGCAGATATGGTTGTAAACTCGAAGTGGTGGATTGTCATCAGGAATACTGGAATGAGGTTACCCGATATACAATGGAGAAGGTGAAGGCTGGATATACGCCTAACCCGGATGTGATGTGCAACAGACTCATCAAGTTCGGTGCGTTTGATCGGAAGATGGGACACAATTATGACCTCATCGCTACGGGACATTATGCCCAGACCGAAATAGATGAGAATGGGGATAAGTGGCTCGTTACCAGTCCTGACCCGGTGAAAGACCAGACCGACTTTCTGGCCCAGATAGAGAGTTGGCAACTCAAGAAGGCTATCTTCCCAATCGGTCATCATATCAAGAATGAGGTGCGTGAAATCGCAGAAAGAGAACATCTCATCAATGCCAAGCGCAAGGACAGTCAAGGCATCTGCTTCCTCGGACAAATCAACTATAATGACTACATTCGCCGCTATTTAGGTGACCTGCCGGGAGATGTCATCGAACTGGAAACGGGTAAGCGTATCGGAGAGCACAAGGGACTGTGGTATCATACCATTGGACAGCGTAAGGGACTGGGCTTCGGCGGCGGCCCTTGGTTTGTCATCAAGAAAGACGTAGAGAAGAATATCCTCTATGTGAGCCATGGCTATGACCCTCAGACGGCCTATAAACAGGAGTTCCCGCTGCACGATTTCCATTTCCTGACTCGCGAAGTGCCGATGTCACGGGTCACATTCAAGATCCGTCATACCCCGGAATATCATCCTGCTACCATCGAAAAACTGGAGGATGGCAGATGGATGATCCACTCGGATGAGGCTATTCATGGAGTGGCTCCAGGACAGTTCTGTGTGGTTTATGATGAGAATCACCATCGCTGTTATGGTTCGGGAGAAATCACGGTTTAGGACGATAAAACAAAAAATGTACGGGAAAAATTTGGTTTTCTCCTAAAAATAAGGTAATTTTGCAAACTAAAGAGAGAAAAATATATATGGAGAATATAAATAAGATAAGAAATTTCTGCATTATTGCACATATTGATCATGGTAAAAGTACCTTGGCAGACCGTTTGTTGGAGAAGACCCAGACGATTAAGATCACAGAGGGTCAGATGCTCGACGATATGGATTTGGAAAGAGAGCGCGGTATCACGATTAAGAGCCACGCCATCCAGATGGAGTATCAGGCAAAAGATGGACAATCATACATCCTCAACCTTATTGATACTCCGGGACACGTCGATTTCTCCTACGAGGTTTCTCGTTCCATCGCTGCTTGCGAGGGAGCGCTCTTGGTCGTAGATGCCACACAGGGTGTGCAGGCACAGACCATTTCCAATCTATATATGGCTATAGATCATGACCTGGAAATTATTCCGGTCATCAACAAGATAGATATGCCTTCGGCTATGCCGGAGGAGGTAGAAGATGAAATCATTGATCTCATTGGTTGCGAGCGTGAAGACATTCTTCGTGCGTCGGGTAAAACGGGCGAGGGTGTAGAAGATGTTCTTGAGGCTGTTGTCAATCGTGTTCCTCATCCAGAGGGTGATGACAAGGCACCGCTTCAGGCTTTGATCTTCGACTCCGTGTTCAATTCCTTCCGTGGTATCATCGCCTACTTCAAGATCGAGAATGGTGTCATTCGCAAGGGTGATAAGGTGAAGTTCTTCAATACGGGCATGGAATATGAGGCTGATGAGATTGGAGTACTCAAGATGGACATGATTCCTCGCAAGGAATTGGGTACCGGTGAGGTGGGTTACATCATCTCTGGTATCAAGAATGCGACCGAGGTTAAGGTGGGTGATACCATTACCCATATCGCACGTCCATGCGAAAAGGCTATTGCTGGTTTCCAGGAAGTGAAGCCGATGGTCTTTGCGGGTGTTTATCCGATAGACCCAAGCGATTATGAGAACCTTCGTGCTTCGCTGGAGAAATTGCAGCTCAATGATGCTTCCCTTACCTTCTCGCCAGAGAGTTCGGTGGCATTAGGCTTCGGTTTCCGATGCGGATTCCTCGGTCTGCTCCACATGGAAATCGTGCAGGAACGATTAGACCGCGAGTTTAATATGGATGTCATCACCACGGTGCCTAACGTTTCCTATATGGTATATGACAAGCAGGGCGGTGAGAAAGAGGTTCACAATCCTTCGGGATTGCCTGATCCTACGATGATAGACCATATTGAGGAACCCTATATCCGTGCCACTATCATCACGGCATGTGACTATATCGGTCCTATCATGAAATTATGTCTGGATAAGCGAGGCGAACTCATCAATCAGGAATATGTGAGTGGCAACCGTGTGGAACTGCACTTCATGCTGCCTCTCGGTGAGATTGTCATCGACTTCTATGATAAACTGAAGAGTATCTCGAAGGGTTACGCTTCCTTCGACTACCATATCGACTGCTTCCGCCACTCTGATCTGGTGAAGCTCGACATCCTGCTCAATGGTGAACCAGTGGATGCCCTGAGTACGCTGACCCACCGTGACAATGCAGTGGCTTTCGGTCGCAGAATGTGCGAGAAACTGAAAGACCTGATTCCACGCCAGCAGTTTGATATTGCCATTCAGGCAGCTATCGGAGCGAAGATTGTGGCGCGTGAAACCATCAAGCAGGTACGTAAAGACGTTACAGCCAAGTGTTATGGTGGTGACGTGAGCCGTAAGCGCAAATTGTTGGAGAAGCAGAAGAAGGGTAAAAAGCGTATGAAACAGATTGGTAATGTAGAGGTGCCTCAGAAGGCTTTCCTCGCAGTACTTAAGTTAGACTAACCATACAATATTATAAATTTCCCTCATCTGTAGAGCACATATGGGGGACCAAAATAAGGAGGATTGTAGAAATGCAAGAATTTAAGAACATGCCCCTGACGCGAGATATCGCAAGAGAGCTTGCCCGTAAGTACAGTACCATGACTTACGATGAATTAGATGTGCTGGAGAGTCTGCTCGTTCCTATCAAATATGGTAAGGGAGAAAAGATTCTTCAAGAGGGTGAGGTGTGTCGAAACATTTCATATATAGAGAAAGGATTAGTACGCCAGTTCTATTTTAAGAATGGTAAGGAGGTGACCGAGCACTTGGGTGTTGATCACTCCATATTTATGTGTATCGAGAGCTTGTTTAAGGAGGAACCTACCCGTTTGCAGGTGGAGGCACTGGAACCTACATTGGTCTATGCTTTGCCGAAGGCGAAACTGGAGGCTGCTGCCATGCGCAATGTCAATATCCAGATGCTTTATCGTAAAATTCTGGAGGAGAGCTTGATTCAGTCACAGATTCATGCCGATTTGGTTCGCTTCGAGTCTGCGCCTAATCGCTACAAGCGACTTTGTGATCTGAGTCCGCAGGTGGTGCTCCGTGCTCCGCTTACCTACATCGCTAATTATCTTCAGATGACACCGGAAACGTTGTCACGTATCCGTTCTGGTGTCCTTTTATAAGATATGTCATATGAATATAAAGAAATGAAAAAGAGGGTGTGTCAATAAGTACATGACACACCCTCTTTTTTGATGTTTATTTCTTGATGTTTTATTCTGCAGTATAGAGGAAGCGCTTGATACTCTTCTTAGGAGTCTTCTCAAACTCTTCATCGTGGATGCGAATCTCGCTGATCTTGCTGTAGGCAGGAATCATGGCGTTGAGCTCCTGACGGTTCTGTTCCATAATCTCCTCCAACTCGTTTCTACCCAAGTTCAAAGACTGCGCTTCGTCGAAATCTGGATGAACCAGACCGATGAGCTTATTACCCTTCTGAACCACTACGCTTTCGCTGACGAGTGCCAGGGAGTTGAGCTTATCTTCGATTTCTTCAGGATAGATGTTCTGGCCAGATGCACCCAAGAGCATGTTCTTGCTGCGGCCTTTGATGAATACATTGCCATCTCCGTCCATTGTGCCGAGGTCGCCTGTATGATACCAGCCTTCCTTGTCGAGGGTAGTAGCAGTAGCTTCCTCGTTCTTGTAATAGCCGAGCATCACGTTAGGACCCTTTGTCAAAATCTCGCCAGGTACATTCTCTGGGTCTGGACTGTCTATCTTCACCATCATATTTCTTGCAGCCTTACCGCATGAACCTGGTACGAAGTGCTTGTAGTCCTCATAACAGATGATAGGAGCACACTCTGTGGCACCATAACCTACGGTATATCTGAAGCCGATGCTATGTAGGAAGTTCTCCACTTCCTTGTTGAAAGCTGCACCGCCGATGATAATCTCATAGAAGTTGCCTCCAAATGCCTGAGTCACCTGGTCGCATATCTTTTCGCGTACCTTCTTGTTGATGACAGGCATGTGAAGAAGCATGCGCATACGGTTGTTCTGTATCTTTGGGAAAACCTTCTTGCGGATGATCTTCTCGATAATCAGAGGCACAGCGATGATAACGGCTGGCTTGATGCGGCTGAATGCCTCGGCGATAATAGCCGGACTTGGGATGCGGGTGAGGAAGAAGACATGGCAACCGGTGATAAACTCAAACAGGAACTCAAATGACATACCATACATGTGAGCCATTGGCAGGATGCTGATGATAGAGTCGCCAGACTTGACCTCCTTCGGCAATACGTGCTGGGCGAAGTCGATGTTGCTCCAGAGCGCACGGTAAGGTACCATCACACCCTTGGAGAAACCGGTGGTTCCGCTGGTATAATTGATGAGCGCCATCTCCTCAGGATTCTCATCTATATAATAATGTACGTGTTCCTTACGGAAATACTTAGGGAATTTGATACCGAACATCTCGTTGAGGTGCTCACGGGCATAGGTCAACTTGTCAGTGCGGGATACCACCAGTGAATAGTCTGGAATGTAGATGATACCCTCCAAACCTGGCATCTTGGTAGCATCTACCTGAGTAGCCACTACATCACCTACAAAGAGCAACTTGGCATCGCTGTGGTTCACGATGTTGTGAATCTGGTCTGGCATGAACTCATGCAGGATAGGTACTGCAGTAGCACCATAGGTGAGGGTAGCAAGGAATGCTACAGCCCAGTTGGCACTATTGCGACCGCAGAGGGCAATCTTGTCACCCTTTACCACGCCTGAGTTTTCAAACATGATGTGTAATTTCTCGATTTTGCGAGCTACATCGTGATACTGCAAGGTTGCTCCCTTGTAGTCTGTTAGTGCATCCATATCCCAATGGTCTATGATGCTTTTCTGGATAAGTGCGTTAAAGCTAGGTATTTCCATACTCTTCTTGCTTTTACTATATCTATTTCAGCATGCTCCGTGACTCCTTTCGCAAAAGGATTAGATAGCATCCTGGTATAGATATCGTTTAATTGATTTCTTTGCTGTTTTCTCGAATTCCTGGTCGTGCAACTGAATGCGTGACAACTTGGCAAATGTTGGTATTTGTTCGTTCAGTTCCTTGCGGTTCTGTTCCATAATGTTCTCTAAATCTTCCTGGGTGAATCCCAACGTGTTGGCTTCGTCCATGTCTGGATGTACAAGACCTACAAGTTTGTCTCCCTTCTGGAGCACGATGCTTTCGTTCACCATTGCCATCGAGTTGAGTTTGTCCTCTATCTCTTCTGGATAAATGTTCTGTCCGTTAGGACCTAAAAGCATGTTCTTGCTGCGGCCCTTAACGTAGAAATGTCCGTCCTCGCTCATCGTGGCAAGGTCGCCGGTATGAAACCATCCGTCCTGGTCGATTACAGCATCTGTTGCCTCCTGGTTCTTGTAGTATCCCTGCATCACACAGATTCCCTTGCATACCAGTTCGCCCGGTACATTTTGCGGATCTTTGCTGAGTACCTTTACATCCAGATGGTTCACGCTCACACCACAACTGCCCGGCACATATTCTTCTGCATTGGCAAAGGTGATGAATGGAGCGGTCTCGGTGGTTCCGTAAGCCATGGCGATAGGGAAGCCGATGTTGGTGAGGAAACTCTCAATTTCCTTGTTGAGCGGTGCTCCGCCCACGACCACCTGACAAGCTTTGCCGCCAAACTCAGACAATACAAAATCGCGGATTTTCTCCTTGATGCGCTTGTTGATTACTGGCATATTCATCAGCAATCTCACACGGTTGGTCTGTATCAATGGGAATATGTGCTTTCTGATAATCTTGTCAATCACCAATGGTACGGCGAAGATGATCTCCGGCTTCACTTCCTTGAAAGCCTCTGCGATGAGGGTAGGACTTGGCACACGGGTAAGGAAATAAATATGATGACCTTCTACCATGCTGAAGATAACGTCTGCCATCAGTCCGTACATGTGTGCCATTGGCAGTGATACCAGAAAGTTGCAGTTTTTGCTGAGTCTTGGTGCAATGGACTTCAACATATAGTCCAGGTTGCCCCAGAGTGCACGATAAGGAATCATCACACCCTTCGAAAAGCCAGTAGTACCGCTGGTATAGTTGATCATCGCCAATTCCTCTGGCTCATCTACGTGGTATTTCACGTGCTCAGGACGGAAATACTTCGGATATTTATGACCAAAAATGGCATTGAGATTCTCGCGGGCATAGGTCAGTTTCTCTGAACGTGAAAGGACGAGCGAGAAATCGGGTAGGTAGATGACACCTTCAAGAGAAGGCATCTCATCTGTATTGATCTCCGTTGCTACAACATCGCCTACGAAAAGCAACTTACTCTCGCTGTGATTGACGATATTGTGAATCTGCTCTGGTTTAAATTCGTTTTGAATAGGTACGACTACTGCGCCGTAGGTAACAATCGCCAGGAAAGCTGCTGCCCACTGACTGCTGTTTCTACCGCAGACGGCTATTTTGTCGCCTTTCTTCACACCGCTGTTCTCAAACAGGATGTGTAGCTTCTCTATCTTTCTTGCAACATCATGATATTGTAATGTAGTGCCCTTGTAATCAGTCAGTGCGTCCAATTGCCAATTCTTGATGATGCTCTTCTCTATGTACGAGTTAAAACTAGGTATTGCATTCATTGCACAATTATCAAAATTTTGTGCAAAGATACCATAATTTCTGCACAGTACAAAAAAAAATGTGCACAAATTTCCAAAACGGATAAAAAAAGTGTAGTTTTATTCCATAATTGCCCTCGTTTTAATAAATAATACAAGCAAATGAGAGTAATTATGGAATATCTGATGTTTTTTTCTTACTCATATCTCATGCTCTTGGCTGGATGGATATGGGAAATCAAATAGCTTGGAGCTACCAGCATGAAGACACAGATCAGGAGGGTAGCGGCATTGAGTGCTACGATGAACAGCCAGTTGAATTCCACTGGTACCGTACTGACATAGTAGGTCTGGGCATCCAACTTGATGAGTCCGGTATGTTTCTGGATGGCCAAAATAGACAATGCTATTAGGTTTCCGAAAACAAGGCCCTTGCTGATGATAAACACGGCAAACCAGAGGAAGGTATGGCGGATCGTTTTGTTGCGGGCGCCCAATGCCTTCATCACGCCTATCATGGAAGTGCGCTCTAAGATGATAATCAGCAATCCACTGATCATTGTGACACCTGCTACGGCTAACATCAGACCTAAGATTACCCATACATTCAGATCCATCAGGTCGAGCCACTGGAATATCTGTGGGTTCAGATCCTTGATGGTTCCGCTACTGTAGGTTTCTCCATAACGGTCCACGGTGCGGTTGACGTTCTTCACATAGTAGTCTTCTGTTGTCTGTAACTGGTTGAAGTCTTTGACGGTAATCTCGGCGCCACTTGCCTGGTCTTCTTCCCATCCGTTGAGTTTCACGGCAGTATAGAGGTCAGTATAGACCATGATTTCGTCAAACTTCTTCAGATTGGTCTGATAAATGCCTGAGATGGTAAACCGTCTGGTTCTCACGCCGTTATTGTCGATGAAATAGGCGAAGATGCGCTGTCCGGTCTTCAGTCCCAACTTATCTGCCATCAACTGGGAGACGAGAATCTGGTTGTGGCTTGCTTTGTCATCAAACTTAGGAATGCTTCCTTCCACCATGTTCTGGTGGATGAACGTAGAGTCGAATTCCGGTCCTACACCTTTGAATCCTACGCCTAAGAAGTCATTGTCAGTTTTCAGAATACCCTCTTTCATGGCAAATCGCTGTATGTGTTTCACGCCCGGTGCCTTCTTGAGGACTGTCATCATCGAGTCGTCCATCACCACAGGGTATTGGTTCATCTGCTGGAGGGTCATGAAGTCAGCCACCTGGATATGGCTGCCGAAACCGATCACCTTGTCGCGGATGGTATGTTTGAAGCCTAATACCACACATACAGAGACAATCATCACAGCCAACCCGATGGCAACACCAGCTGTGGCAATATGAATAGCAGGGCGAGAAACTTTACGTTTGTCGCCCTGTTCACTATATAATCTCTTTGCTATAAATAGAGGAAAATTCATCTATATTTTGTACTTTAATATTTTGTACTTTGAATTTTATGATTAGTAAAGCTATTGAATTCTTCACACTTCACTCTTCACTTTCTTAAAGTCCTTCATCTTCTACTCTTCCTGGATAAGCCTCCAAAGCTTTTGCCAAGACGAGGAGAGCACGCTCCAAGTCGTGCTTCTTCAGCACATAAGCCATACGTACTTGGTTGCGACCTGCTCCCGGAGTGGTATAGAAACCAGAGGCTGGGGCCATCATCACGGTCTCGCCCTCGTATTCAAATTCCTCAAGACACCAGCGACAGAACTTGTCAGAATCATCGATAGGCAACTTGGCTACGGTATAGAAGGCTCCCATTGGGATAGGAGAATAGA
>ERZ1023822.370-NODE-370-length-12590-cov-11.832389_pt1 | contig 12590 bp, 10 predicted proteins | sample MGYA00380379_ERZ1023822 | MGnify/ENA primary metagenome ERZ1023822 (study PRJEB33179, sample SAMN07448988) | human gut metagenome | biome: Human-gut; feature: Human associated habitat; material: Faeces | host: Homo sapiens | place: India: Bhopal | collected... | reverse complement strand
CCATCCCCACCATCGCCGCGACCGGCTCCGAAATGAATGCCAGCGCCGTCATCACCAACCCCGAGACCGAAGAAAAATACGGATGGACCGCCCAGGCCTTCCGCCCCTCCGTCTCCTTCCTCTGCCCCGAAAACACCTACACCGTCCCCGCCTATCAGACCGCCTGCGGCTCCGCCGACATCCTCTCCCACATCATGGAAGTCTACTTCCAGAAAGAAGAGACCTTCCCCGCCACCGAAGCCTACATGGAAGCCATGATGCGCTCCGTCATGAAAGACGCCCCCATCGCCATGGCCGACCCCGCCAATGAAGCCGCCCGCGCGAACCTCCTCTGGACCGCCTCCTGGGCCATCAACGACTTCATCGACAGCGGCCATTCCGTCTCTTGGACATGCCACGGCATCGAGCACGAACTCTCCGCCCACTACGACATCACCCACGGTCTCGGCCTCGCCATTCTCACCCCCGCCTTCCTCACCTACGTTCTGGACGAAACCACCGCCCCCCGCATCGCCCGCTTCGCCGTAGGCGTCATGGGCGTCTCCCCCAAAGGCAAGGACACCATCAAGATCGCACAGAAAGGCATCAAACGCCTGCGGAAATACTTCAAGAAACAGCTCCGCCTCCCGACCACCCTCACAGAGATCGGCATCGACGACACCCGCTTTGCCGAAATGGCAGAGAAAACCATCGCCTGGAAAGGCGGAAAAGACCACCTCCTCCACGGCTTCGTCGACCTCTCCGCCAAAGACCTCGAAGAAATCTACCGCCTTGCTCTGTGAGTGCCCACCGCCGGTAAACCTCACCGCCCATAAAACCCCGGCAAAAGGGATCCCATCAAAGGAGAAAACAAGCCATCAAAAAAGCCCCTGCCAAAGGGGCTTTTTTGATGGCTTGAAGCATCGGCAGATATTCAATACCCCAGCTTCTCATTAATGATGATGACCTCCATCTCCACATTTCGCATCTTCTTGTAATACACAGCCAGCACATTGCAGATGCGGTCTGGCGCTCCGCAGTCATAACAGCGATCACCGCCATGCGCACTACAGCCGCAAAGGTAATGATGCCGCGCCACATTCTTCGGTGCCGCCACATTCCGCGCCCGAGAAATCGCCTCCTCCAGCGTCGGTGCGATCTTATTTACTCCGAAGACAAAGTACACCTTACGATGCCCAAAGAGCGAACCAGAGACGCGATTGCCCGTCCCATCCAGATTCACCATGACCCCCGTCTCCGTCGCACCATTCACAGAAAGAAGAAATACATCCGCTGTCATCGCCTTCCGTGCCATATCCAAAAAAGCTGCATTGCTTTTCGCAAATCCATTCTTCTCCCGATCGATCTGATGCACATCCCACACCGTATTATGCGTTGACAGCTTCTCATACATCCCCATTGTCTGAAGCGTCAGCGAGTCACCGAATCCCACGGTCATCCCATCGATCTCCCGATCCAGATACACTGCCGCCTCTTCCTTCGTCTCAAAGACCCTGCACTGATAGCGATTTCTCTGAAATGCCCTCTTCACCTTAGCTAAATCCATCGTATCTCCTCCTTATCTCATTTTCTTTATTGTATCACACGCTGTATTACATTCTTGTGAGCCACACCAAAAGAGTCCTTGTTCTTTATGACCGCAAATTCTATGCATCGCCACCAGAATCTAGCCAGTACCCTATAGGGTATTTTCGTATCAGCTTACCTATATCCAACATTGAGCTAAAACACTACAAAGCATTTCAAAAGGGAGCAGAAAGTATCAGTTTACCTATATCCAACATTGAGCTAAAACCTTAAACTCATTCTACCTCATTTTTCTCTATAAGACCAGCATTTCCTGACAACCGGCCTCTTTCTCTGCGATGGTCGGCTTTCCGAGAAGGATCTGCATAGCAGCATACTGCTTTTCCGTCACCATGAGGGCACGCACCTGCCGGCGATACGGACATAGACAGAATACTGGAGCATATCATAACCGGCATGGAGCAGATATTTACGAAACTGCATATACGCCTTCCGCTCACGGGGCGTGCCCGTAGGCAGATCAAAAAAGATAAAGGCATCAAACGCCTGCGGAAATACTTCAAGAAACAGCTCCGCCTCCCGACCACCCTCACAGAGATCGGCATCGACGACACCCGCTTTGTCGAAATGGCCGAAAAGACCATCGCATGGAAGGGCGCCAAAGACGGCCTCCTCCACGGCTTCGTCAGCCTCTCCGCCAAAGACCTCGAAGAGATCTACCGCCTCGCCCTGTGAGACAATAAGAGCATTGACGGAAAATCAAAAAATATAGAGAAAAATAAAAAAGCCCCCTTCAGGGCTTTTTTATTGCCAATTCTAGGCTGCCTATGCAGCAGTATTTCAATCCGCGCTCCCCGCATGGGGAGCGACTTTACACTTGATACTGCTTTGTGTATCATGGGTATATTTCAATCCACGCTCCCCCCATGGGGAGCGACAATAACGGTATTCTGCATATCGCTCCTGATAACCATTTCAATCCACGCTCCCCGCATGGGGAGCGACGTAGTAGTCGTAGAATTTTTCCGGCGAGAAAGTATTTCAATCCACGCTCCCGCATGGGGAGCGACGTCACGTCCGATTTCCAGTCCTTTGATATATTCGTATTTCAATCCACGCCCCCGCATGGGGAGCGACATCTTCTTTGTCTCTATCGGGATGGTCCAAGGAACATTTCAATCCACGCCCCCGCATGGGGAGCGACCCGGCGGTATTGGTGGAAATTTACTTACCCTTACCCATTTCAATCCACGCCCCCCGCATGGGGAGCGACAAGCCGGAAGCAGTTGAAATTTCAGCATAAGTAGATTTCAATCCACGCCCCCGCATGGGGAGCGACGTTCTTCTTCGCATGCAGTGAGTGCTTCTTCAATATTTCAATCCACACTCCCCGCATGGGGAGCGACCACCCATATCTACATGTTGACCAGGTTCAACATATTTCAATCCACGCTCCCCGCATGGGGAGCGACTTTCCGCATTCAGACAGACTCCGATCAGAGCTATATTTCAATCCACGCTCCCCGCATGGGGAGCGACCCGCCCATCAGAGCGAAGATGACGACAAGCCACATATTTCAATCCACGCCCCCGCATGGGGAGCGACGACAATACTCACAACGATCGAGACCGTCAGATATATTTCAATCCACGCCCCCCGCATGGGGAGCGACGTCTCATGTGAATGTATTTCTGCTCGTCAGGCGTATTTCAATCCACGCTCCCGCATGGGGAGCGACGCGGGATCATATGCCTTCTCTGGCAGTTTCTCCATTTCAATCCACGCTCCCGCATGGGGAGCGACTAAAATCACACCCTGATCAACCATGGCATGACACATTTCAATCCACGCTCCCGCATGGGGAGCGACATATTGTCATCGCCCCGGAAATGGCCGCAGGGATATTTCAATCCACGCTCCCGCATGGGGAGCGACTTCAAGTCTTGTGCTTATGTGGCGCGGTACGTGACATTTCAATCCACGCTCCCGCATGGGGAGCGACAGCACATTTCATGTCAATATAACTGTCAATGATATTTCAATCCACGCTCCCGCATGGGGAGCGACCAATCAATCCTTGACCGAGTTAGAGAAAGAGGCAAATTTCAATCCACGCTCCCGCATGGGGAGCGACATATTGTCATCGCCCCGGAAATGGCCGCAGGGATATTTCAATCCACGCTCCCGCATGGGGAGCGACGATCGGCAGCTGCGCAATCTGCTTGTTAGAATAATTTCAATCCACGCTCCCGCATGGGGAGCGACCTGCTCGCCCAAATGCGCGAGGACTGGCCAGTATTTCAATCCACGCTCCCGCATGGGGAGCGACACGATCAACAGGCTGTATCATTCACAAATTATTCATTTCAATCCACGCTCCCGCATGGGGAGCGACTCATAGCTTCTGACGTTGATTTTCCCTTCAACGAATTTCAATCCACGCTCCCGCATGGGGAGCGACCGGCTATTACTTTTGCAGCTGGGTATAGTTGGAACATTTCAATCCACGCTCCCGCATGGGGAGCGACAGCAAAAACATGAGATTTCTTCTCTGTTTTTGTAATTTCCATTAGGAAAAACACATGGAAAAACGCATAATATCTTTTCATGAGATAATTTCGATAAGATTTGTATAGTTCTTGAGGAAATTTATCGATTCCCAATGGTGCGATACTTCCACAAAAACTATGAGCACTATAACTTCGCACCAGCTGCTATAGAAGCAAAATATCATCCTGTGAAAACTGAGGATGGACGCCCCGGTGTTCTACTTTGTTCTTATAGGAATTTCCCAACTGATAAAACCGCAAACTGTCCTTTTCTTCATCAATTAATTCTGTCAGATTGGATTTGAATACTGCGTATTGCGCCGCATCCAATATACATTCAAATACAGAATTCTGCACGCGCTGCCCAAAGTTCACACACATTTTAGCGACTTTTCTCAGTCTCCGCCGTCCTTCTTTGGTCTCAGTATTTACATCATAAGTAACCAATACCAGCATTATCTGTCTCCTTCATTTCCAGAAAAACGGAGGATATTCCTCAATATCACCTCGGATAGTACGAGCCAATAAGAGAGCTTGCACAAAAGGAACCAGCCCCCACATCATTTTTTCTTTTAGGAAAGGATGTGTGATCGTCTCTTGTTTCTTTGTCTGCCATGCTTTAAGAAACGCCTGTCGTCCGTCCTCGGTCATTAGCACCGCCCCACTTTCCTGATGAAAGAAATGCTTTAATGAAATGATCTGACGATTGATGCAAGACAGTACAAAACGGTCTGCATAAACGGCCCGAAGCTCTTCCATCAGATCCAGCGCCAGACCCCTCCTCCCCGGCCTTGGTCGATGAAGGAAGCCTACATAGGGATCAAGCCCAACGCTCTGCAAAGCAGCTGCGCAATCCAAAGATAAAAGGACATAAGCAAAGGACAGAAGCGCATTGACCGGATCTCTTGGCGGGCGACGATTTCTTCCGTAGAAGATGAAATCCTCTTTTTGCCTTAGAATCATATGATTCCACACGCTGAAATATTGCTGTGCTGCTTCTCCTTCCAGTCCCCGCAATCGTTCCAGATTGTCACAATTCCTGATATAGGGAAGCTGGCTGGCCATTTGACCAGAACATAGCTTGACCTTTTCCACGGGAATTCGCTGGGGATGGTCCCTAGTTGCCCTTTCCAATACCCATCGCGCATTATAGACTTTTCCCAAGATGAAATTTCTTGCATAGCAGCAGCTTACATTCTGATCATCGGCAATACGGTATTGCTGCTGGCGCAGCAGTACATTCCCCCGTTCTTCTCCCACGACTCGTGCCAGGAAACGGCCCCGGGGAGAAAAGAAACATACATCAATCCCCCTCGTCGCACAGGCTCCCATCAGGGCGGGACTGGCTCCGGCATAACTGAAAGAGCGGATACTCTCTATCGTATGCATGGGGATTCGCCCAATTTCCTGCTTTCCCCGGCTAACGACTACGTTTTCCCCATCTACCGTCAAGTATCCATTTTCAGAGAGTACAAACAGTGTATTCAGTAAACGTCTCATGGCTCCTCCATGTGCTGCCGGATATACTTAACTGGATCTGCCCTAGAGCAAAGCTTAGGCACACAAAGTTCTTTCAAAGAGCAGGCATTGCAAAAGGTTCCCACTTTCACTTTTGGCGTGTATCCCCGTCGAAAATAGTCATGCATTTCTTCTGCCATTTTCACGGCATGATGACGCAATTCGTCTGTAAATATGATGCGTTCTCTGCGCTTTGTTTCGATGTAAAAAATACTGCCTTGAGGGATATCGCAGACCAGCATTTCTTCCAAAGCCATTGCCTGAGCACAGAGCTGCAGCCGATCCGCATCGTTCTCTTTCTCATGTCCATGTTTATATTCCACAGGAAAGGGAATCCAAGTCCCTTCATATCCCTGTAAATCCACCCCATCCGAAGATTGCTTGAATTCCACGACATCACAAGCTCCGGAAAGGCCCAGCCGCTTCGACTGCACCCGCATGCCCCTGACAATGAGAAGATCTCCTCTTTTTTCTACTGACTCTTCATCATGGCACCGCTGATGTGCCAGACGTCCTTCTGCGGTACGCAGATTTTCACTCCATTGCATTTCCATATAGGCCAGCGCCCATTGTCTGCGACAGAAACAAAAATGTTGGATGCCTGACATTTGCAGGTAATCGTCAGATTTCATCATATACACTCACATCCAAATTAGGCAGCGTATCACAAGTGATCTGATAATCTTCTGCAGACCGGGCGATTTCTACGCCATCTTTTTTGACAATATGCAGCAGACGATGCACCTTAGCCGAAGAATATTGTCCATCTTTACAGTTATGTGTCCACCAATACAGTTTTACGACTTCCATACTGCCATCTGGTCGCGCAGAGGAGACATCATTTTCAAAGAGTGTATGTAATGCTTTTTTGATCAGTTCTGCATCGTCTGAGGTAAATCCTGTCTTTTCTGCCAGTTGGCAGTTGATGCTGCCGTAGGTCACATAAAGCCCAAAATCTACACGGTGCTTCATTCCCATCGTATCACTGGCCTTTTTTTCGCCTGGCTCACCATTCACGCTTTTAGTGATTTGCAGGCTGCTGCTAATGATGGGATCTACACTAAAGGCAGAATGAATGGATACAGGCCCTCGTACGCCTACAGAAACGCCATCCCCGCTTTTCCCTTTCCCTTTAAAAGCAAATACCTGACCAAAGCTGCGTACATCGATCCAGCTCTGGCAAGCGGCTTTCGCAAAAGAATCCTTATCCTTTCCAGCCTTTTTCAGCTCGGGATTGGCATCCGCTCTTTCCTTCAAGCTTTTATACCCATCATTGCTGCGGTCATCAGACTGAACGAATACCCGCTGACCAAAATCCATCAAGCGGTTACGAATTTTCCGCTTCAAACAGACATCGGAAATTTCTCCATATCCGTCATAGGTTTCACGGGGGCGGTTCCCTGTGAGCGGATCTCCATTGGGATTCGCATGTGATACAGCAAATACCACGGCAAAATCAATTTTTTCCTGTAAAGTTTCCATGATAGTATCCTCCTGTCAACAATCAATGATTATCCTGCTGTTCTTTATATTCTTTATTCTTTTCCATAAAAGCCAGCTTTTGGCTTGCATAGCCGAGCAAATATTTTTCACTGAGCGGTTCATCTGTAAATGCTTCTGGTCCTAAACGGTCTAATAAAGACAGCATCGTAAGATACGCGCTGGAGTCATAATTGGATTTAGTACGGATGCGATCCAGATAAGGTCTCAGTTTGGTATGCAGCAAATCTGTTGTATGTTTGGGTCGTTTTGTAAAGACCGCCATAAGACGTTCTGCATTGGTCACTCTCATGTTCGCATCTGCACCAGAAAGACGCTGTCCATGTCTTTCCACCTGTTCCGCACAAGCCAGTATCCTGCCAAATACATAACTTCTATCGCTGCAATTTTTATCCAATCCCATAGTGATACTTTCTCCTTTCCGGGCATAATACCCGCAAACCAAAGCGCACGCAATACTTCTTACCTTATTGGCTTCCCAAAATTCCAACGATACACTTGCAGTTGCCCGGTATACAGCGCTTTTCATGATATCCACTGGGATGTTTTTTCCATCGATGATACATGGCAGTATCCTCTCGATAGCCTGCTTTTTCAATTTGTCATCCGCTTTCTCTCCATAGGCCGCTTCTATGATTGCGAGCGGTGCAGGTGCTCCGATAAAGAACACATGTGCACGCTTGTCGCCGGGATTCCGGGTTTCGGTTCTATCTTCATCTTCCAATTTCCAGCGAAATTTTCGATGCCAATCTTCAATGCGCTCAAGGAATCGGGATCCCTGCAGCTCACGATAATACCGGATAGCCAGCCGTCCTGGTACCGCCGCATCCAATGCAATCACCGAAACCGAAGCCGTATCAGGGACACGTTCCTTGTATCCTTGCATAACTTTGTTAAAGGCCTTAGCAAAGTTCTCCTCTGTATCTGTGATAAGTGCGGCATCATCACAGTCAAATCCAAATTCATCCTGTCCCTGACGTATCATATCCAGCGTATTCACCTGCCATGACGGCAAAGGTTCGTCACAGGTTCCCCAGGTCAGAATGGTTTCACCCCCACAAATTGTACCCTGTCTGGAAATCAGCCACCGCAGCGCGCTGTGTGCTTTTTGCGTTGCTTCGTAACCAATAGCCATGGCCTCCCCAGCGGTGAGAAAACGGCCGCGAAATGTAAAATTTGTCGTATCATTGCTGGAGATGAGCTTAGCCCGATCCCCTGCATTGCGAACCTTATAGGGACTCAGTTCAGAAATTTTAGTCTTTTTCCCTTCTGCATAACAATAATCCTCCTTTTGCAATTCCTCTTCCATGTAGTCCTGAAAGCTTTTCCACACATCTGGATCATCGCAAAGGCGTACTTCATTGACGGAAAAACGCACAAAGGAATCAAAGGCTGTTTCGTTTTTCTTCATATTCTGAAAAATGGAAGGAGCGTTTTCTTTCCCTCCCTTCCAGTTTTTCATCAAGCTTCCATCTTGATTCAACGGAAGGATCTTATATTCTGACAAATCATGGATCAAGCATTTCTTCTGCAGGTATGTGTATACAGCCTGTACATAAGGATGGGCATAAGGAGAACTACACCAATCCTGCAGATTCTTCATGTATTCTTCGTAGTCAAATTTCTTTTTTTCACCGCCATACTGCACATAGTCACCTGCTATATACTGCAGCTTATCAAATAACGGATGGGGTACCAATCCAGAGGTCCTCGCAGAAGATTTCTCTGTACAGGGAATGATCGTAGTCATTTCATCCGGCCGGAGCACCCTTGCCCGGACGAAATCCCCCCGCCCTGTCAGAGCCACTTCAATATTGACCTTTTGCGTTGTGTGGCTGATTGGGACGAGCGGCACTAACCCAGGTTCCATTTTCCCAACAAAAGCAGGATTCCCATCAAATACGGAAATGCAATGATCCAGCCATCCCATCGCTATTCATCTCCTTCTCCAAGTCATCACAGCTTTGCATTGTATTTCCAATGACAAAGGATTTAACCGTTCCCTTTCTAATAGGCCGGATCATGGGACATTCTTCCGGGCGGCAAAAGTGAATGATTCCTCTCTCTTCCATCACAGGGTGCCACAGACGAACCTGCATCATTTGATTGGAGCTTTCATCAGGATAAGTAATCCCATGTACCATCACGCCAAGGGGCATTGACGGCGAGTGGTCGTAGGCACCTTCTCCTTCACCAAAGACACAGGGTTCAATATATCCCTGACACTCCCTCGTCCCGAGAAAAATATCCCGTCGGCCGCCCCGTTCCAGCATCCGCCTGGCAATCCAGTAATGCTTATTTTCATTTCTGTCTTTTGCTAAATCTTTCCGGTAAAGATTCCATTCGAAATGAGCCTGTACCTGATATTCAACATTTGTCAAATATGTATAAATGGACAAATCATTAGTCCCATCATTGTATCGAATGGGACGAATTCCTTTGGATTCTGTTTCAACCACATGCATAATACGTACAGCATCGATCACCCAGGTAAACGTGGGCTTCCAATAGCAGCTTTCCATGATGCCTTTCAATGCCTGATATGTCGGCACTGGATAGGTATATTTTTCCCCGCCCACCCGCGTGATGGGATCGCTGAAAAGCGCATACCTTCCCCACACACGGGCTTCAATCGTATTGGGATATTTCACAATACTCCCTTCTTTCTGCAGTAAACTACATAAACATCAATAAAAACAAAAATCCATTTCCCCTTTTTTCATTCTGATTCCCTTATCCGGATCATAATATCCCTCCTGCAGAATAAGCACTTCTCCATCACAGGCACGTATGATGCCATGCTGTTTTTCCAGACACTTGCATGCTCCTTGGCTAATGCTCACGGTGTAGGGATGGAGCTTGGACAGGATGGAACGAATAGCTTTTGGTTTAGCCGACAATAAATCAGCAATCCTCATTTTCCCTTCCTCATATGGTACAATCACCGATACATTTTCATCTGGGATAGCTTTAAAATGGCTTTCTGCCAAGGAAAACGCCTGTGTCATCGTACAGGCTCCTCTCCAATTGTAATCCTCCTTTTTCCATGTCTTTTGCAGCGGGATCCTGCCTTCTTGGTAAGTACTCAGCAAATCCAAAAGACTAATTCTTTTGTGCCGGTCTTCCGGCAAGGAAATAGTATACTTCATCTTATCTGCCTGATTAAAATAAATATGATAATACTCTTGTATCATATCTGGTGATAGTAAATCTTCCTGGGGATGTTCCTTTATAATACGCTCTGTTACCTGCCTTGCATCATCAATATCAGGCAAGCGCCGGAGATCCTCTAAGGTATCATTGCAATTGATGAGGTATACATTCCGGCATGTCGACTCTCCATTGCGGTTGCATCGTCCGGCGGCCTGTGCCACACTGGGGAGCCCTGCCATGCTCCGGATCACGCAGGAGAAGCTCAAATCCACCCCCGCTTCAATGAGCTGGGTACTTACACAGACCAGTCGATCTTCCTGTTTCTTATCTGTCTTTGCCTGCCACTTTTTAATATCTTTGATTACTTGCTGCCGATGTGCTGTACATAAATTAGTAGACAAACAATACAGCTCCATATTCGGCAGCTCGATCCTTTTGATTTCCTCATACACCGCTTCCGCCGCTTTTTTCGTATTTACGATAATCAGCAGACTGCGGTTTTCATTTAGAAGCAATTGGGCAAAATCGCCAATCCCTTCTGCGGTATACCCGCCGGGAACAGTCTGAACGACCACATGAGTCCGCTTGAAATCTTTAAAATCCTGTTCATATCCCTCTGCCAAATCCATGGACTTGGCATACAGCACTGGCTGTTCCACATGCCTCAGATCCGGCTGCGTCGCCGTACACAAAATAATTGTGCATCCCAATATTTTATGGAGAAAATCAATGGCCAGATTAAACATAAAGACCATTTCTCTCGGGACCGTCTGTACTTCATCAAACAGAAGTATGGAATGCGCCATCCCAGCCATTCTTCGTACATTGCTCCTTGGCCCGGCGAAAAGCGTATTGAGCCACTGTACCATCGTGCTGACAATGCAGGGAGTTTCCTGCCACCGGGCCATTTGCATGAGAAGCTTTTTATTTTCCTCCATAGCGGCAGGATCTTCACTATCAAGCACAACATCGGAGTGATGTTCCAACACATTTTGAGATCCTAAAACTTTGCGAAAGACTTCCGCATTTTGTTCAATAATACTTTTGTAGGGAATAAAGAAAAAGATGTGCTTTGCATTTTGCCTTTTCGCCGCATGGATCATGTAGCGAAGCCCGGTCAATGTTTTCCCACCGCCGGTAGGTACATACAGCCGATAAATCCCCGGTCCGTCAGCAACATGGTGAAGACATCCCTCGGAAATCTTCTGCCTCATTTTGTCAATCGTATAATTTACGGGTAAACGGCACATGTAATCTTCGGTACAAAACTGCAGCTTTTCCCATTCTTCCTTCCGCTGCATGGCTCTTTTTTTCTCGCGCATCTGTAATTCATCCCATTCCTCCTGCCACGAGACCTCCTTCTTTTCCTTTGGACGAATTTCTACATTCATAAATGCCGACGTATCCGTCCAGTCTGCATCCACCAAAACGCTGAATAAAAACCGCTGAAGCATCCCGATGAAAAAGTGACGACGCACAGGAGTTCTTCCTTTCGGACCAAAAGCTTCATTGATCTTCTTAAACACACCCTCAATTTCTTTAACTGCAAATACGATATGCTCCTGTAACTCCTCCTCCGTACAGCAATCCTCAAAAAAAGAGTGCAGCCCCTGCTCATAGACAGCATCATCCTGTCCCCTCCGCAGCCCATTTTGCCAGATTTCCTTTCCAAAAGGATCCACCATGTCCTTTCTACCGGAATGGTGCCAAAGGATGGCCGTTGCCACCAACTCCACCAACAAGTACATATAAGGATTTATCGGACCTGCCTTTTCCATTGCTTCTAAGCGCTCCACCAGGTATCGAGCTCCTGCATAGGCATGGGGATACTTTTCTGGACTTCCCGATAAACGTCGTTGTACGGGCTTAGCCGCTTTCCCCATATCATGAAGCAAGCCTATCAAATAACCTACATGGCCTAAGTTTACCGACATACAGGCAGCACAGCATAGGCGCGCCACGTTACGGCTGTGTTCCCGCAGCGATTGGACCTGCACATTTCCATCTTCATCTATCATCCTATGTGCTATTATCATAATTTCTCCCGTTATTTCTTTTTCCTTCTTTTCCCAAATCAAATTCTTATTTATTTTTATTCTACCATTTCCCCTTAGACAAGATGTGACATATTTATTTTATTGGAGATAAAAAATTTTTATAGCATATGACAGATTCCCTTAAAAGCAAGTCCACAGGACATCTTTGCAGATGTGCTTTCTGTTAATCAGCAGCTTGTTCCTCCCGGCGATTCCAGCCAACCGAGACTTCAAGGCAAAGCAAAAAGGACCAACCATTTACATGATTGATCCTTCTTAGTTAATCAGCAGCTTCCTATCCTCCCG
>ERZ1023822.367-NODE-367-length-12645-cov-37.725417_pt1 | contig 12645 bp, 8 predicted proteins | sample MGYA00380379_ERZ1023822 | MGnify/ENA primary metagenome ERZ1023822 (study PRJEB33179, sample SAMN07448988) | human gut metagenome | biome: Human-gut; feature: Human associated habitat; material: Faeces | host: Homo sapiens | place: India: Bhopal | collected... | reverse complement strand
TTAATCTTCGGAGAAATCTTATAGTACAAACGATAATACAGCAGGTAAACCAATATACCAACTACAACTCCCAATACCAGTCCACAGAGAATGTCTGAAGGATAATGTACACCTAAATAAAGGCGAGTCCAACAGTTCAACAATGACCAGAAGACCAACGTGAAAGTCATCAGACGACTACGTATCAAGAGAGAGAAAAATACAGCTAATGACATGGTGTTTGCTGCATGGGCAGAACAGAAGCTGAAATCTTTCAGGCGCATATTGTTGACTACCTCTATGGTATATTTGATAACGGGATCATTACTTGGTCTCCAACGGGCAACCAATGGTTTGATAATACCATCTACTAATCCGTCGGAAAAGAAGATACATAGAATAGCCATCAGAACTACCAATCCTATCTGAGACATTGTTTCATTGTTTCTCATTACAATATAAAACAAAGCCAGATAAAGAGGAACCCAGGTCAATCCGGAAGAAAGCAGCCAGACAATCTGGTCCAACAGCATATTACCACTTCCATTAAAGAAGTGAAGCAACGCCAAATCCGCATTTAATAAAAGAGATGCTCCCATATTATATTTCCTCTATTTGTTTGGTCTCTACCCAACCGGTTCGCCCGTCAGCCAGGCGAACACCTCGCCAGTCATCCATAGACTTGTCAGTAATATCAACTCGAGTTCCCTCATGAATGACGAATTGGTCAGAACTTGATTTAGCAGGCGTATTCTTCACATTCACAGTTGGCGCCACCACAATAGCACCCGTGCGGTTTAAGAGAACTTCTTTCTGCTGATATGCAAAGACATTACAGAACAGGAAAATAACCAAGAAGAATATACCACCAAAAAAGCCCATCTTGCGCAAATAGATTTGCGGAGCAAACAGATAGACCAATGCTAAAACCAAAGCTATGATAATCGCTATGATACCAGTCTTTGCCCAGCAATCAACACTGGTATAATTTACTAAAGCCTTATACCATGTCACGAAAAACATCTCGCTTACAGGTGTAATCTTGTCAATCGTCTTGCCACGAACGAACTGAAGATTGAAATTAATATCTTCATCTCCAGGAGACAGAAGATGAGCACGCTCGAAAGCCAATACTGACTTTGTGATATTATCCGTACGATAATAAGCATTACCCAAATTATAATAGATCTCAGAAGAAACACCATTTTTCAGGAGATCCTCATAATCCTTGATAGCTTGCTGGTAATTCCCTTTCTGATACTCAGCATCTGCATTCTGCTTGGTTATTGCAGAAGCAGACACAGATGTAAGGAGAAAGAATGCAAGAATCCATATGAAAGAATAGGACTGTCTGTCCTCTTTTGCACGGTTCTTGTGCTCCTTGCGCATAGCATTGATTGCGTTTTCTATTTCCATAATTCCTGTCATAGCAGAATTGAAAGTCTTATTCATATTACCTGCAGCATCACCCGGTGCATATCGTTCGAACTCGCACTCATCCAATGCCTGGGTAAATTTATCAATCGTTGAGATGTTGACAGAATGCATCTCTAAATTTTCCGTGATATTCTCACGAGAGAGTTTCTCTACAGGAATATTCAACTTATAGCTCACATAACCCCACAATGCTCGCAAAACTTCATCATAGAATTCATTCTGTTTACCGTGAGACATCAGCTGCTGAGCTTTTTTCAGACGTTTCGTTGCAATCTTATTAGCCTTATTAGAACGAACCTTTACGATGTCTGCATTTTCCAAAGCTCGTTTGCGGAAGACAACAAGCAAAACAATAAAGGTGATAAGCGGAACGAGCAGACTGGTCCAATATCCAAAACTGCCATAGAACATATCATCCAAATCATGCAACTTGCTCTTTCCTAATTTCAAAGCACGAATATCCTTTGCCTGATCAGAGAAATCCTGTGAACCTCCTGTAGAACCATCGCCTTTAGACACAGTCAGATCAAAGGCCTGAGTCTTGATGGTCTTATATGAATTAGAAGATGTATCGTAATATGTAAATTCTACAGGCGGAATCTTATAAGAACCCTGATTACGAGGTACAACCAAGAAATCATATACCATATTACCTTCTACACCATTGGAGGTCAGGCGAGTCTTGTCGGTTATCTTAGCATCATATTTATCAAAATCTTTCGGCAAAGTAACGACAGGTTGTTTGAGAAGCTTGAGATTTCCTACTCCACCCACAACCACACGGATGGTAACAGGATCACCTGCTTTTACTTCTTTCTTGTCTATACTTGCAGAAATATTAAACTTACCCACACCTCCTGAGAAATTAGCTGGACGAGATGGCAAAGGCAGAACATTGATAGTCATGCCTGGTGCTTTGATATCCTTGTGTACCTCAACATAACCGGAGCCACCATTAAAGAAAGCTTCCATCGGATCCACATTACGATTCTGCTGAACGACGAGACCCTTAAAAGTAATAGACGGAATTTCAAGTTTACCAGTCATCTGCGGATACATGACATACTGGCTCCAAGTCACACACTTATATTGACGGCCATTGACCATTTCACTATGAAAAGCCTTCTGCTGAGGCAAAGCTACCTCCTGAGTATGGAAACCCTTCAAGTCAGGCATTTTTCCTTCCAACTGAGACAAATCAACCAGAGTATATACCTTATAGGTCAACAAGACAGGTTCCTGTTCATGTACCGTTTTCTTATTGGCAGAAACCTTGATGAAAAGCTCTCTACCAGAAATAGAAGAACCAGCCTGTCGCATACGAGGTTCATCATCCATATTGGAACTTCCGTGCATATTCGGAGCACCATTGGAATTTCTGGCATGACCAGAAACACTCACCTTAACAGCACGAGAAGCAATTCTCTTACCATTTACTACAGCATGAGAAGACCCTATCGTATAAGAACCATTCTTTGCAGCATACAAAGTATAAGTAATAGTAACGGAAGAAGAAGAACTGGTATGTCCGTTAATCATCTGATAGCTGGACTGCTGGGAAGTATAAGGACCGGCAATCACTTCCAATCCTTCTGGTACTCCGCCCATGCGGAATTCCTCCACATCACGCGTATTAATAGTGTAAGCCAGACGGAAGTTCTCACCCGCCGACACATGAGATGGAGCAGATACAACAATATGCTGAGCTCTGGAACTTAGAGCACAGCAAATAGCAATCACCACCAATATCGCATAACGTCCAATATGTTTCATTATACACATCATAATTTTACTTTTTGAAAAAAAGAGTCTGTGATAAGATTCCTATTACCAGTTTTTCTCATAAGAGCGGCTCTTAGGCTGAGACAATGCTTTCTGCATTTTCTGTTTTGTTGCCTTCTCTTGTTGAATAGCTGCATTCAGAAGTTGCTCAGCGTTGTCTTTGCTCATCTTGTCCTGATTACGCTCTTCGTTCTGGTTCTGTTTATTCTTATCCTTGTCGTTATTTTTCTTATTGTTTTTATCTTGTTCGTTATTCTTGTCCTTATTATTCTTATCTTTGTTTTTATTTTTGTTGTTCTTGTTCTTATTATTCTTATTATCTTTATTATTCTTTTGAGGTTGATTCTTCAGAAGTTTCTTACACAAAGCAAGATTATATCTTGTTTCATTATCCTGAGGATTACATCTCAGAGCCATTTTATAACATTCAATAGCCTTGGCATATTCACGATGGTTTTGCATGATAACACCCATGTTGTGATAACTCTTGGAACGTCTCAGCACATTGGTTTCTTCCTGTGCTGCATGCTGGTACTGTACCATCGCCATGGAATCCTTCTGCTGCATCATCAAAGCACAACCTAAATTATACAAAGCCTGGGTATTCTTAGCATTTTTAGATATAGCTTTCCGATATTGGGTTTCAGCCTGAGCCCATTTCTGAGATCGGTATAACTTATTACCCTGTCGAATGAAGGTTCTGTCATTCTGCGCAAACGCAAGTCCGCTATTCACAATCAAGAGAAGAAGCAGGATACTGGTTTTACCCAATTGCGATGATTTGGCAGCCTTTCCCATAGAAAAGGCCTTACCAAAAAACATGACATTTCTCAACAGAGGATTTTTCACTTCCAAAATACAGATTTCTATGATTAAGAGCAATATCACTAAAATACCAACAGCCTGAAACTGTTCGTCATACTCACTGTATATCACAGAAGAAGTATCTCCCTTTTGCAATTTTGTCAGATCATCATTCAGTGTTTTCTCTGCATCGCTGGTATTATCAACATGAATATACTGTCCGCTACCAGCCTGAGCCAATTCCTTGCACATGTTTTCATTCAGGGCAGTCATAACCGTATTACCGGAATGATCTTTCAGATAACCGCCATCACCCATAGGGATAGGCGCACCTGTCGTATTACCAATACCAAGGATAAATACATTAATACCTTTTTTCTTGGCAGCGGCAGCAGCATCCGTTGCTCCTGGTTCATGGTTTTCACCATCAGTAATCACAACGATAGCACGTCCAACATTGTTCTGTTGGGTAAAACTTTTAGAAGCCAAATCAATGGCATCAGCTATATTGGTGCCTTGTGTCTGAATCAGACCAGGGGTGATATTCTGCAAGAACATCTTGGCAGAAACGTAATCGCTGGTAATAGGCAACTGCACAAACGCATCGCCTGCAAAAACAATCAGTCCAATCTTGTCATTGGTAAAATTATCAACCAGATTTTCTACCAGCATCTTACTCTTATCAAGACGGGAAGGAACGACATCCTCTGCCAACATAGAGTTGGAGATATCCAAACAAATGATAGTTTCAATACCCTGGCGCTTATCATGCGAAATCTTGCTACCCATCTGCGGACGAGCCAACATGACAATCAGGAGTGCCAATGCTGACAACAGCAGACAGAATTTCACGGTAGGACGGTATTTAGAAATACCAGGCATCAATTGTTTGAGAAGCTCAGGATCACCCAGCTTCTTCAACTTTGCATGTCTCCTCCTCCATCCTATCAGTCTGATTAAAATCAAAACCGGAAGGATGCATAGCAACCAGAGGAATATAGGATCTTCAAAACGTAACATTTTCTAATCTATTTAAATCTACAAGAATCGACTTCATGTATAAAATGGAAGTTCGACCTCTTTTTTTTAAGGAATTTTTCTCAACCAGGTGATTCTAAGAAGAATTTCCATGAGCAAGATCAAGAACGCTGCAATAATGAAAGGCTGATAAGCCTCATATCTCTTGGCGAAATGCTTGACGTTCATCTTCGTTTTCTCCAATTTATCAATATCCTGATAGATTTGCTTCAACTCCTTGTTATTGGTAGCTCGATAGAAATTACCATCGGTAGTCTGGGCAATATCCTTCAAAGTCTTCGTGTCTATTTCCACAGGAATATTCACGTATTGAACTCCACCTGCTACAGGTACTGGATATGGAGCAACCTTATTAGTACCGACACCAATGGTATAAACTCTGATACCCAAACTTCTGGCAATTTCAGCAGCTGTCATAGGAGAAATATCACCCATATTATTACTACCATCAGTCAGAAGAATGACAACCTTACTCTTTGATTTCGAATCTTTCAGACGACTCACGGCATTAGCCAGACCCATACCCACAGCGGTACCATCCTGGATAAGACCTCGGGCAGCTATATCCGTACGAGTATCTTGCAACAGGCGTAAGAGACTCGAATGGTCTGTGGTCATCGGACACTGAGTAAAAGCCTCACCGGCAAAAATCGTCAAACCGATATTGTCATTCGGACGGCCTGATATGAATTCATGAGCAACATCCTTGGCAGCTTCCATACGGTTAGGTTTCAAGTCTTCAGCAAGCATGGATGTAGATACGTCCATCGCCAGCATGATATTAATACCTTCCACCGTCTTGTTGTCCCAGGAATTATGGGTTTGAGGACGAGCCATTGCACAAACAATCAGTACAAAAGAGACGCAGCGCAGAAACATCGGAAGATGAATCAGACGAACACGCAGACTCTTAGGCGCATAAAGATACTGCTTGGTATCACTCATACGCATCGTTGGCTCGTTCTTTCTCCTGTATAGGAAATACCATAATATATAAGGTATCAATAACAGGAGTAACAGAAAGTATCCTTTACTTGCAAATTCCATTTTTTCGTTTTATTAATAACTATCGTCCAACAACCACTGTTAAACAAGTGAAACCACTGTATAGACGATATAAACCAAAATAGCAACAATCGCCAAAGAGCCTGCCCATAAGAGCAACTTGATGACCTTGCGCTGACTCTGAGACTTCTTATCATTCTCACTCAATGTTGGAACAATTTTCTCCTCTACAGGCTTTTCGTCGGTCTTTGTCTGGTCGATAAAGTTGATGGCATTAACGAGATTAGAATCGTTTTCATTGATGAGCGTCTCATACTTGGCAAACTTTACCAGATCGGCAGTTCTGAAGAGTTGTCTCAATTCATCAATCATCTTCTGATCACCAGCAGACTGGAGACATTCGATAATTTCGCTACTGGTCATCTCCATAGCGTTAAATCCGAAGCGGCCATTGATATATTCACGCAAAGTATTGGTAAGACGGGTATAATACTCTTTCAGATTCTCCTGATTCTCAGAGCGCTGATGCTTGATAGCGTTGATTTCGTTAAGAGCCTTTTCATGAGCAGGAACTCGTTTTACAATACGGAAACTTTTGAGAATTGGTTTATTCTGCTTTAATCTCTGCAAGAGATAACACATTGCACCACAGAGCAATAACATCAATACGCTCAACCAAAAGATTCCACTCCATTCACTCCAGAGGAAAGGATTGTCCTGAACGTCCTTAGGAGGATAGAACTGGTTAGGATGAACTGTATCTACAGGAACCGTAAGTACTTTCAATGCTGAGGGATTACCATGAAAGTTCTTGCCGTTTACCTTTACATTAAGTGCAGGAATCGCATACACATTCTCATCGAAAGAAGTAAGCGTATAGTTGCGACTCACCTGAATGCGGTTACCATCAATCTCAGAAGTATTTTCTTCACTCTGTCCAACAACCTCTACACCAGGTATCAACTGTTGGGAAGGTTTGAAAGAAGGCATTACAATCTTCTGACCACGGTTGGCAGTCACTGTAAGATGTAAAGTAGTCTGCTCACCAATGAGAAGTTGCAGAGAATCCAACTTCTGTTCAACACTTTGTGCTGAAGCGGAAAAGGCACTGCAAATCAAGGCGATTGCTAATATAAAACTTTTAACTTTAATCATTAATCCAATATTATATGATTCGCAAAGTATTTATATACTTCAGTCATCGTAATCATTTCATCCTCTCTGCTTGAAAAGCATGAGAAGCGCTTTAGAGAAATCTTCATTCGTAGCAATGGAAGTCCAGTCCACTTTACTCTTGGCAAATGTATCACGAAGTTTTTCTTCACGATACATCCAATTGCGAGTATGAGCCAACCTCAATTTCTTGCTACTGGTATCAATATACATTTCATGTCCAGTCTCAGCATCCCTTACCTTCAACAAGCCGATATTCGGTAATGTCTTAGCCCTTAAATCATAAACCTGGATGGCCACTACATCATGTTTCTGATTGGCAATCTGCAGTTTGTGCTGATAATCTTTTTCATCATAGAAATCCGAAATCAGGAACGCAGTGCAATGTCTCTTCATGACACGAGTGAAATATTCCAAGGCAACACCGATATCAGTGCGCTGGCTGTCGGGATGGAAATCCAACATTTCCCTTATGATATAAAGAATATGTTTTCTTCCCTTCTTCGGAGGAATATACTTTTCTATTCTGTCCGAGAAAAAGATAACACCTATCTTATCATTATTCTGAATAGCGCTGAAGGCTAATGTGGCAGCTATCTCTGTAGCCAAGTCACGTTTCATCTGGCAACTTGTACCAAAATCTAACGAACCACTCACATCGACCAACAGCATGACTGTAAGTTCGCGTTCTTCTTCAAAAACCTTGACGAACGGACGATGGAAACGGGCTGTAACATTCCAATCAATGTCACGCACATCATCACCGAACTGATACTCCCTTACTTCCGCAAAAGCCATACCCCTACCCTTGAAAGCAGAGTGGTATTGACCTGCGAAAACATTCTGGCTCAATCCGCGAGTCTTGATTTCAATCTTACGAACTTTCTTTAAAAGATCTTGTGTATCCATCAAGGAACCTCCACCTTGTTGATAATTCGGCTTACAATTTCTTCACTGGTTACATCACTTGCCTCAGCCTCATAAGAAAGACCGATGCGATGTCTCAAAACATCATGAGCAACTGCTCTCACGTCCTCAGGAACCACATAACCGCGATGCTTGATGAAAGCGTATGCTCGTGCTGCTTTTGCCAAAGAGATACTTGCACGAGGACTGCCACCAAAGGTAATCATATCCTTCAAATCTGCCAGTCCATAACGGTCAGGATAACGGGTAGCGAAAACAATATCAGCAATATACTGCTCAATCTTTTCATCAATATATACCTCATTGACAATGCTACGAGCCTTGAGAATTTCATCAGCAGAAGTAACAGCAGTCACGGTAGGCATGCTGCCCTGAATATTTTCACGGATGATAAGTTTTTCCTCTTCCAATGACGGATAATCAATGACAACCTTTAGGAGGAAACGGTCAACCTGCGCTTCAGGCAGCTGATAAGTACCTTCCTGTTCTATAGGGTTCTGAGTAGCCATAACAAGGAAAGGATTAGGCAACTTGAAAGTCTGTTCGCCAATGGTAACCTGATGTTCCTGCATAGCTTCCAGCAAGGCACTCTGTACTTTAGCAGGTGCACGGTTGATTTCATCAGCCAACACAAAGTTTGCAAAGACAGGGCCTTTCTTTACATGGAAAGACTCATCCTTCTGGGAATAGATCTGTGTACCGATTACATCGGCAGGCAACAAATCTGGAGTAAACTGAATGCGACTATAATCGGCACTAATCAACTGAGACAGTGTTTTAATTGCAAGGGTCTTAGCCAATCCCGGCACACCTTCCAAGAGAATGTGACCATCGGAAAGCAAGCCTATCAAAAGACAGTCAACAAGGTGCTTCTGTCCTACAATGACCTTATTCATGCCAGTTACCAGATTGGTAACGAAATGACTTTGTTGTTCAATCCGGATATTCAATTCGCGGATATCTATAGCTTCTGCCATAATCTATATACTTTTACGTTTAAACTCTAAATTAAAATCGTATTTAATCACTCCAAGATAAGGAGCATTTATTAAAACAATCGCAAAAGTAATCATTTAGCCTCAGATAGACGAATATAGCAATCTAAATAATATTAAAAATGAGAGATATTTTCTTTATTTAAGAAACTTTTGATATTTTGAGCCAAAGAAACAAGCAATAAAAATGGGGAATGTAAGAAACATTCCCCATGAGAATACTATAATCATATATAAATATAGCATCTGTAGATTACGCATTCTTGATCCAGTTTACGATCCACTCACCAACCTGAGTGGTACCGTACTGTGCACCGCCCTCAACCTGAATTTCAGGTGTACGGACATTGGCATCAAGAGAGGCATCAACAGCCTTGCGAATCAAAGCACCTTCCTCGTTCAGACCGAAGTGTTCAAGCAACATGGCTGCAGAAAGAATCTGAGCAACAGGGTTGGCAAGATTCTTGCCAGCTGCCTGTGGCCATGAACCATGAACAGGCTCAAACAATGGAGTATGCTCACCCAAGGAGCTGGATGGCTGCAAGCCCATAGAACCTGTAATGCATGAGGTCTCATCAGTCAGGATGTCACCGAAGGTATTCTCTGTTACGATGACATCGAAGAAAGTAGGTTCTGTTAACACACGCATAGAAGCGTTGTCGATAAACATATAGTCGGTATTAACCTCAGGATACTGAGGCTCCATTTCCTTAGCAATCTGACGCCAGAGACGAGAAGAAGCCAAAACGTTTGCCTTATCAACAACAGTCAAGTGCTTATTGCGCTTCATGGCAAACTCGAAAGCTACCTTCAAGATGCGCTCAATCTCAGGACGTGTATAGATATCTGTATCGTAAGCCTTGTCGTTGTCCTGATACTTCTCACCGAAGTACATACCACCGGTCAACTCACGAATAACAACAAAGTCAGCACCCTTCAAGAGTTCATCTTTCAAAGGAGACTTGTGGAGCAAGCAATCGAATGTTGCAACAGGACGTACATTAGCAAAAAGGCCCAACTTCTTACGCATAGCGAGCAAACCCTGCTCAGGACGAACCTTGGCTGTAGGATTGTTGTCGAAACGTGGGTCACCAACAGCTGCGAAAAGCACAGCATCAGCATCCATACAAGTCTTGAAGGTCTCCTCTGGGAATGGATCACCTACCTCATCGATAGCGTGAGCGCCGCAGATAGCCTCGTTGTAAGTAAACTCGTGGTTGAACTTCTCTGCAATGGCCTGCATAACTGCTACGCCCTGCTTCATAATCTCTGGTCCGATACCATCACCGGCGAGAACTGCAATGTTTAATTTCATCTTATTTATTTTTTAATCGTTTTTATTCCATGTCTAAATTTCGAGGCGATACTGGCTGTTCGTCACTCTTATCTGCCTCATACATATTGATCATCTTCAGCGTTGCCTTGATAGCAGCCTCAGTCTGGTCGGCATCCAAACCACGGGTTCTCCAGATACGATTACCTTCACGCCAAGTGATGACAGTCTGAACAAGTGCATCTGTACGACCGCCAGGAGGAATACTTACCTGATAGTTGTCAAGCAATGGGAAGGTTTTGCCAAGCTTTACCTTATATATATTACGTAAAGCTTTCACGAAAGCATCATACTGGCCATCACCAGTACTCTGATCTTCATATTCCTTGCCATCGATTTCAACTTTTACACTTGCAATAGGCTTCAAACCATAAGAAGTTGACACCATGTAGCTTACCAGCTTTACCTTATCTTCAGGAGCGGAATGTTTCAGCACATCGCTCACGATATAAGGAAGATCATCCTGAGTTACCAACTGTTTGCGATCACCCAGTTCGGTAATACGTTTCGTCACCGCCTTGGTCTGCTCCGGCGTCAACTCCAAACCCAGTTCATTAAGATTCTGAACAATATTAGCCTTACCGGAGTTCTTGCCAAGTGCATATTCACGATGTCTGCCGAATCGTTCCGGCACCAGATCATTGCAATAAAGTTTGTCCTTGTTATCGCCATCAGCATGAACACCAGCCACCTGTGTGAAGACATTATCACCCACGACAGGAGTATTCGGAGCCACAGCAATACCACTATACCCCTCTACCAGACGGGAGATATCATTCAGACGATCTTCCTTGATATTGGTTTTAGCCTCAAACATATCCTTCAGAATCACCTGCACGCTCGCTAAAGGCGCATTGCCACAACGCTCACCCAGACCATTTACGGTAACGTGAAGTCCCTTAGCCCCACTCAGTACTGCAGCCAAAGAATTGCTCACCGCCAAGTCATAATCATTATGAGCATGGAAATCGAAGTGAGTATTCGGATAGCGGCGCACCATCAGGCGCATATACTCCACACACTGCAATGGGTTCAGAATTCCTAAAGTATCAGGAAGAAGGAAACGCTTGATAGGCAGCTTGACCAGTTCGTCCATCATCATGAAGAGATAGTCACGACTATCGCGCATTCCGCTCGACCAATCCTCCAAGTAGAGGTTTACAGTGAAATTCTTGCTCAAAGCATAATCAATGGTCTGCTTGATATGCGCAAGATGCTCCTCAGGGGACATCTTAAGCTGCTGGGTGCAGTGCTTGTAACTGCCCTTTGCCAAGAGGTTGATAACATGACCGCCACATTCAGCAATCCAATCTACACTCTTATTGTTATCCACGAATCCAAGTACCTCTACGGAATCCAGTTTACCTATGGTCTTAGCATAACGACAAATACGAGCGACAGCATCCTTTTCGCCTTCCGAAACACGAGCTGAAGCCACCTCAATGCGATCCACATTGATATCGTGCAACAGCATTCTTGCTATCATCAACTTCTCGTGAGGAAGGAAACTGACACCATTGGTCTGTTCGCCATCACGCAGCGTACAGTCCATGATTTCAATCTCCTTGATACGAGAATTATCTCTCTTTGCGTTAACATCCATAATTACTTGTTTTTAGCTTCCCAAGCCTCTACCTTGTCACGGTTCTGCACGAGGAAATCCACATCATCCAAACCATTCTCGAGACAGTGCTTCTTGTAGCCATTGATCTCGAAATGCTCGCTCTTGCCAGTAGCAAGATTAGTAACGGTCTGATTAGGAAGATCCACCTTTACCTCTGTCTTATGATCCTTATCGATGCTCTCGAAAAGTTCTTTCAGGAATTCCTCACTTACGACAACAGGCAAAACAAGGTTGTTCAACTCGTTGTTCTTGTGAATATCAGCGAAGAAAGAGCTGATGACAACACGGAAGCCAGCGCCAGCAATGGCCCAAGCAGCATGCTCACGAGAAGAACCAGAACCGAAGTTCTTACCTGCTACGAGGATGACGCCACTGTAAGAAGGGTCGTTCATCACGAAATCAGGCTTAGGAGTACCGTCAGCATTATAACGCCAGTCACGGAAAAGGTTGTCGCCCATACCTTCCTTGTCAATAGCTTTGAGGAAACGGGCAGGAATTATCTGGTCTGTATCAACATTCTCCAAAGGAAGAGGAATGCAGCTTGATGT